>Ga0209374_1000213_pt1 | contig 68386 bp, 61 predicted proteins | sample SaaInlLV_DNA_10m_FD_184683 | JGI IMG/M metagenome (GOLD analysis project Ga0209374, IMG submission 184683) | Marine microbial communities from expanding oxygen minimum zones in the Saanich Inlet - SI075_LV_DNA_10m (SPAdes) (version 2) | ecosystem: Environmental > Aquatic > Marine > Unclassified ... | reverse complement strand
AGTGTTTTAGATTGGAATTTTTTAAAAGCAGAAATAAACTGGTTTAAAGGAGCAAGACTTAACATAACTGAAAATTGTTTGGATAGACATCTTGACAAGTACGGAGAAAAAACTGCAATAAAATGGATTGCTAACAATCCAAATGAAGATAGTAAATGTTTTTCTTACAGAGAATTACACACCGAAGTATGTAGATTTTCGAATGTTTTAAAAAAAAATGGTGCCAAAAAAGGAGATAGAATTTGTCTTTATATGCCAATGGTTCCAGAATTAGCAATCGCTGTTTTAGCTTGCGCAAGAATTGGAGCAATTCATTCTGTAGTTTTTGCTGGATTTTCTGCTAAATCATTAGCTGATAGAATTAATGATGCTAAATGCAAACTGTTAATTACAGCAGATGGTGGATTTAGAGGTGAAAAAATTATAGAGTTAAAAAAAATTGCAGATAGTGCAATGGAAGAAACTCCATCTATTAAAAAATGTATTGTTCTCCAAAGAACAAAATGTAAGATTGTGATGCAAGAGAAAAGAGATCTTTGGTGGCATTCTGAGATGAAAGTGTCAGAAAAATTTTGTGACATTGAAGTGATGGATTCAGAAGATCCACTTTTTATTTTATACACGTCAGGTTCTACTGGCAAACCAAAAGGAATTCAACATTCAACAGCAGGATACATGGTGTATTCTGAATATTCTTTTAGAAATGTTTTTCAATATAAAGAAGGAGATATACATTGGTGTACAGCAGATATAGGATGGATAACTGGTCACTCATACATAGTATATGGCCCACTTCTTTCTGGCGCAACTACAGTAATGTTTGAAGGGATACCCTCTTATCCAGATTATGGTAGATTTTGGGATATTGTTGAAAAAAATAAAATTAACATTTTCTATACAGCTCCCACTGCTATTAGGAGTTTACAAGCTCAAGGTGAAGAGTATACAGCAAAATATAATTTATCATCACTAAGGGTATTGGGAACAGTTGGAGAGCCAATTAACGATGATGCTTGGCAATGGTATAATGAAAAAATTGGATCGAAAAAATGTCCTATAGTTGACACTTGGTGGCAGACGGAAACTGGTGGAATAATGATATCTAATTTAGCAGGGGTAACACCTAGCAAACCTACATTTGCAACACTTCCTCTTCCAGGTATTCAACCATGCTTATTAGATGTCAATGGGAAAGAGATAGAAGGAAATTCAGTTGAAGGAAATCTGTGTATAAAATTTCCTTGGCCCTCAATTGCACGGACAATTTACGGAGACCATGAAAGATTTAAAGCAACTTATTTTTCTTCTTTTAAGAATAAATATTTCACAGGAGATGGTGCGTTGCGAGATGAAAATGGACTATATAGAATAACTGGTAGAGTAGATGACATCATTATTGTTTCAGGTCATAATTTAGGTACCGCAGAAATTGAAAGTGCCATAGATGAACATTCAAATGTTTGTGAAACTGCAATCGTAGGCTACCCACATCCAATCAAAGGAAATGGTATATATGCATTCGTAATCTGCCATATAGCAGTAGAAGATGAAAATCAGCTTAGAACCGAAATAAATGAGATAATAAGTAAAGAAGTTGGTCCAATAGCAAAAACTGATAAGATTCAATTTGTTAGTGGACTTCCTAAAACAAGATCTGGAAAAATTATGCGCAGAATATTAAGAAAAATTGCATCTGGTGATTTTGAAAATTTAGGAGATACTAGTACATTACTAGATCCTGATATTGTTCTAGAAATCAAAAGAACTGCACAATAAGTAATTTATCAAGTAGTTTATTTATTTTTGCGATATGTCTGACAGTCTAATCATCATACCTACCTTTAATGAAATAGAGAATATTGAAAAAATAATTCGAAAAATATTTTCATTAACAAAACCGTTTCATATACTTATTATTGAAGATGGATCCCCTGATGGAACCGCTACAGTCGTAAAGAAATTAATTAAAGAATTTCCAACACAATTATATATAGAAGAAAGACAAGAGAAATTAGGATTAGGAACCGCTTACATCCATGGCTTTAAATGGGCATTAAAAAAAGACTATGAATTTATCTTTGAAATGGATGCTGATTTCTCTCACAATCCTGAAGATTTAATTCGACTATATAATGCAAATACTCTTGAAGGTGGAGATTTATCTATCGGCTCAAGATATGTAAATGGCGTTAATATTGTTAATTGGCCAATGTCACGATTATTAATGTCTTTCTTTGCATCCAAATATGTTAAAATAATTACTGGAATGCCAATTCATGACTCAACTGCAGGCTTTAAGTGCTACAGAAGAAAGGTATTAGAAACATTGAAACTAAACGAAATTATATTCGTTGGGTATGCATTTCAAATTGAAATGAAATTTAAAGCTTGGAAATATAACTTTAAAATAATCGAAGTTCCTGTAATTTTTACTGATCGTAAAGAAGGTGAATCAAAAATGAGTAGTGGAATATTCAGAGAAGCAATTTTTGGAGTTATCCAAATGAAAATTAAGAGTTTTTTTAAAAGTTGGGAAAAATAAAAATGCTCACATTAATTAAGAACACTACAATTGTAAATGAAGGTAAGATCTTTCGTTCTGATATATTAATTGAGAATGATAAAATTAAAGATATTTCTGAAAATATTGAATTAAAAGCAGATTATATTATCGATGGAACAGATTTACATCTAATGCCAGGAGTAATCGATGATCAGGTTCATTTTAGAGAGCCCGGGCTTACTCATAAGGCAACAATATATACAGAAAGTAAGGCTGCAGTAGCAGGTGGAATTACCTCATTTATGGAAATGCCAAATACTCAACCTCAAGCGCTTACCCAAGAGTTACTAGAAAAGAAGTATGAATTAGCATCAAATAATTCACTAGCAAATTATTCGTTTTTTATGGGAGCTAGTAATGATAACTTAAAAGAAGTTTTAAAAACTGATCCTAAAAACGTTGCAGCAATAAAAGTATTTATGGGTTCTTCTACTGGTAATATGCTAGTTGATAATAAGGCGGTTTTAGAAGAATTATTTTCAAAATCAAAGATGCTGATTGCTGTACATTGTGAAGACGAAAAAACAATTGAGAAAAATACTCATTTAGCGAGAAAAAAATATGGGGAAAATGTACCGATTTCAGAACATTCAAATATTCGAAGTGAGGAAGCATGTTTTAAATCAAGCTCATTAGCAGTTAAATTAGCAAAAAAATATAATACTCGATTACATCTTTTTCATATTTCAACTGAAAAAGAAATTGATCTGCTAGAAAATAAAATGCCATTAGGAGAAAAAAAAATTACTGCTGAGGTTTGTATTCATCATCTTTGGTTTGATCAAAATGATTATGCAAAAAAGGGGACATTAATTAAATGGAATCCTTCTGTAAAAAAGTCAAGTGATAGAAAAGCACTTTTTCAAGCAATGTTAGATGATAAGCTAGATGTTATTGCTACTGACCATGCTCCACATACTTTAAACGAAAAAAATAATACTTATTTTAAAGCCCCCTCTGGTGGTCCCTTAGTACAACATGCTCTTCCAGTAATGCTAGAGTTTTTTAGTTCCAAAAAAATTAAACTTGAGAAGATAGTAGAAAAGATGTGTCATAATCCTGCTATTTGTTTCAAAATTAAAAATAGAGGCTTTATTCGAAAAGGATATTATGCTGATTTAGTACTTGTTAATTTAAAAAAGCCTTGGAAAGTTAAAAAAAGTAATATTCTATATAAATGTGGATGGTCACCTTTTGAAGGTCAAACATTTAATTCTAACATTACTCACACATTTATTAATGGACATCTAGCCTATAAAAATGGAAAATTTAATGAAGAAAAGAAAGGCATGCGACTTAAATTCAGTAGATAAAAAAAAGACAACAATTAAGTTGTCTTTTTAAATTTTTTTAAATTAATTGAATTTATTCATGATTGCTGTCATGAGTTATAAATACATTAGCTACAGATTCTAAATACAGCAAGGCATTGAACCATCTTCCAAAAAAATACATTTTGGATCTCCATCTGTTGCTTTACATCCTAAACAACATGCTTTTTGACACTCGTCATCACATGATGAAACTTCTAATATTTCAGTTGAAGCTCCTAATGATTGTGTTGCTTCTTCAGATTTATTTTCACCTCCACCACATGCAGTGAATACAAAAAACAAGGTAGCAACAAATAAATACATTAATTTATTCATCTTAATTTTTTTAATAGTTAATACATAATTTAAAAAAAATTTGTATTAAATTAATTTTAATTTAACTTACTCTACAACTTCTTCAGTTGCTTCTTCAGTTGCTTCTTCAGCTACTTCTTCAGCTACTTCTTCAGCTACTTCTTCAGTTGCTTCTACTTCTACTACTTCTTCAACTGCTGGTGCTACCTCTTCAGTTGCTGTTTCACCTCCTCCACATGCAGTGAATACAAAGAACATAGTAGCAACAAATAAATACATTAATTTTTTCATGACCTCAATTTTGTTTGGTTAATAACTGTAGCAAATATACATAAATACTAGTTTAAATTACAATATATTTGTTCTATGAAAATATACTTATTAATAATTAGTTGTTTGTTATTGTCATGCTCTGATTCCAATCTTAAAACAAAAGAAAATATACTTGACAAAACATTGTTCGAAAATGTTTTAAAAGAGATTCAATTAGCGGAATCTACATTTAAAATTTCTAAAAAAAAAAATAAAACTTCTACTGAAGAATTGCTTGCAAGCACTTATTCAGAAATATATAAAAAAAACAATATCTCTGAATTAGACTTTTTTACATCACTTAATTTTTACAGTGAAAATCCGAAAGAATTAGAAGAAGTTTACTCAAATGTATTAGAATTATTAATCTCAGAAAGACCTATAACTGATCAGAAATAAACCATTTAGCATATTTATCTATAGTTACGTCTATATCAGTAAATCTAAAATTAAGAGCATGTTTAATCTTATCTGCAGAATATGAATTTGAATTCATCGAACTATTTGCAGTTTCTTTAGTTAAAAGTGGTTTTTTACCAGTAATAGAGGATTTAACTGATTCGATCCTCCAAGCAATCTCTTTTAAGAATGGTGTCACTCTAATTTTAGCTTTTGGCTTATCAAGTGCTTTAGCAATTCTATCAAAGCAATCACGATATTTTAAATTAGCACCATTAATAATAAATCTCTCATTTTTAACATCCGAAAATAGAAGTTGTAATAATGATTCTGCAACATCTAATACATCAACATAACCAGAACTTCCTGATGTATAAAATTTTAATCCATTATAAATTTTCTGAAAAATCTGTGAACTACCCTTATCCCAATCGCCGGGTCCCAAAATAATAGATGGATTAATAATAACAACATCTAAACCTTCTGCAGATGCTCTCCATACTTCTTGTTCAGAAAAATATTTACTTAATGAATAATTACTTTCATTCTTTGTTGCTATGAAAAAGCATTGCTCATCAACAATTTTATCTGTTGTATTTCGACCAAGTGAGGCAACAGAACTAACATACCCAACTTTTTTAATTCCAAGACTTAATGCAACATTCATCAAATTAGATGTTCCTTCAATATTTACTTTCTTTAAATCTTCAATATCTGAAGAAGAAAATGATACTATTGCCGCGCAATGAACAAGCAAATCACAACCTTTCATACCGTATTCTAAAGAAGAAATATCATTCAAATCGCCATCAATCCAATTAATTTCTTCAAATAATTTTTCTACATTATAATATTGAAAAATTTTTCTGCAGATTACTAATGAAGAAGAAGATCTCTTTAAGGCCTTAAAAGATTTTTTTTGTTGAGCTAATTTTAAAATAACATGTGAGCCTACTAATCCTGTTGCTCCTGTAACAAATATCATCTAGCAAAGATAATGGTTTAGAGTTTAGATATTCAATGTTATGCTTTAGATTTAATAATTTATCTATTTTTGATAAAAAATATAAATGGATTTTATAAATGAACTAAAATGGAGAGGTATGATACACGATATTATGCCCGGAACAGAACAGCAGTTTAAAAAAGAAATGACATCTGCTTACATTGGATTTGATCCTACAGCAGATTCATTGCATATTGGTAGTTTAGTTCAGATTATGACATTAGTCCATTTACAACGGTGCGGTCACAAACCCTTTGCTCTAGTTGGAGGGGCTACTGGTATGGTGGGAGATCCTTCAGGTAAAAGTAAAGAGAGAAACTTATTGGATGAAATTACATTAAATAAAAACCTAACTGCTGTAGAAAATCAACTTAAAAAATTTCTAGACTTTGAAAATGGAGATAACGCTGCAGTTTTAGTTAACAATTATAATTGGTTTAAAGAAATTTCATTTTTAGAATTTATTCGTAATGCGGGAAAGCATATGTCCATAAATTACATGATGGCAAAAGATTCTGTCAAAAGTAGACTTGAAACTGGCTTAAGTTTTACAGAATTTTCATATCAGATAGTTCAAGCTTATGATTTTTACTGGTTGTGGAAAAATAAAAATTGTAAAGTTCAATTAGGGGGATCAGATCAGTGGGGAAATATCGTTAGTGGAACTGAACTGATAAGAAGAAAAGAAGATGGAAAAGCTTTTGCCGTGACAACACCATTAATTAAAAAAGCTGATGGAGGGAAATTTGGTAAAACTGAAAGTGGTAATGTTTGGCTAGATAAAAATAAAACATCTGCGTATAAATTTTATCAATTTTGGTTAAACTCAAGTGATGAGGATGCGGAACATTACATAAAAGTATTTACTCTATTATCACAAGAAGAGATTGTTTTACTTATTAAAAAGCATGAACAAGAACCGCAATTAAGGTTACTACAAAAAACAATAGCAAATGAAATCACTACAAGAGTTCATAGCAAAGAAGATTTAGAAATGGCAGTTTTAGCATCTAAGATTTTATTTGGGCGTTCAACTTCTGATGACCTAAAAACTCTAGATGAAGAAACTTTCCTTTCTGTTTTTGAAGGAGTCCCTCAATTTAAACTATCTAAAGAAGATCTAAAACTAGGGATATTAGATATAATGGCTGAAAAAACTAAAATATTTTCAAGTAAAGGTGAAGCAAGAAGAATGGTAAAATCTAATGCTGTCAGTATCAATAAAGAAAAAATTACAGATGAATTTAGCCTCTCAAAGAATAACTTAATAAGTAATAAGTATGTTCTTGTTCAAAAAGGAAAGAAAAATTATTTTTTAATTATTGTTTATTAAATTTGTTAGTGAACGAGCAAGTGATTTATAATTTTGAGATCCAAACATAATATTACTTCCGTTCTTTAGAAAAACTTTAACACCTAAATTTCCACTCACATTATATGCTTTTCCATTAAATCCATATTTAATTCCCCAACCTCCATATTGAGAAATTGGCTTGTATTTCATTGCTTCAATTTTTTCAATTTCTTCAATTTTAATACTAAAATATTTTAAATGAAATGGGAAAAATTGATAATGCAATCCATCATTATTAACTCTTATTCTCAACTCAAGAATATAAAATATAATAGGCAATGAAAATCCAATAATAACATGTAGAATATCAATTTTATTATCATCAAAAGGACCAAATGACATTATTGGAAATGACAATAATATTACCCAGAGCCACCATTGTGTAAATTTTTGATTTTCTTTAAATAAATATTCCATTACGTATTTAATGTGCTTTAGAATAATTAGAAAAGAAATGTGTAATGGTCTCTATACCTTTTAGATAGTTAAATATTCCATAATGCTCATTAGGAGAGTGTATAGCATCCGAATCTAATCCAAAACCAAGCAAAATAGATTTAACACCTAATTCTGCTTCAAACAAAGCTACAATAGGAATAGATCCCCCGCTTTTAACTGGAACTGGTTTCTTCCCATACGTAGTTTGCATCGCTTTACTTGCAGCTAAATAAGCTGGAATATCTGTTGGAGAAACGTATGGTTCTCCACCGTGATGAGGTGTGACTTTTACACTCACACTTCTTGGCGCTATACTTTTAAAGTAATCAGAAAATAAGGTTGTTATCTCATCATCAGATTGATTAGGAACGAGTCTCATAGATATTTTTGCATATGCCTTTGAAGCAATGACCGTCTTTGCCCCCTCTCCAGTATAACCTCCCCAAATTCCGTTTACATCTAAAGTTGGACGAATTCCTGTACGCTCCATAGTTGTGTACCCTTCTTCACCATGAATATCAGTAAGGTCTAGTGCTTTTTTATATTTATCCAAAGAGAATGGTGCACGAGCAATATCTGCTCTTTCATCTGCTGAAAGTTCTACAACATTATCATAGAATTTAGGAATTGTAATATGATTATTTTCATCTTTCATCTTGGCAATCATCTCACATAAAATATTTATAGGGTTTGCAACTGCACCACCATATAAACCTGAATGTAAATCTCTATTTGGACCAGTAACTTCTACCTCCAAATAACTCAATCCTTTTAAACCAGTTGTTATTGAAGGAGTGTCATTTGCGATTATACCTGTATCAGAAATTAAAATAGCATCGCTCTTTAATCTTTGCTTATTTTCTTTTACAAAAACGCCTAAATTTTCTGAACCTACCTCCTCCTCACCTTCTATCATAAACTTTACATTGCATGGTAAAGTATTTGTATTCATCATTAATTCAAAAGCTTTGACATGCATATAAAATTGACCTTTATCGTCACATGCTCCTCTTGCAAAAATTGCTCCATCAGGGTGAATATCATTTTTTTTAATTATAGGATCAAAAGGACTATTTGTCCAAAGTTCTAATGGATCTGCTGGCTGCACATCATAATGACCATAAATTAAAACAGTTGGTAATTTGTCATCTATAATCTTTTCTGCATACACAATTGGATATCCAGATGTTTTACAAATCTCAATATTTTCAGCTCCAGCTTCTTTCATTGAATTTGCTACTGCATCTGCACATTTTAATACATCTTTTTTATAAGTTGGATCAGCAGAAATTGATGGTATTTTCAATAAATCAATTAATTCACTGATGAATCGATCTTTATTTTCATTTATATAATTATTAATATGTTCCATTTTCATTAGTTTACTTTATTAGTATCTCTCCCGTCATCTCATCAGGAATATTAATTTTCATTATTTGTAAAATTGTAGGAGCAATGTCAGCTAACTTCCCATTTTTTATTTTATTATATCCAGTATTAATCGCGAAGCAAGGTACAGGATTTAAGCTATGTGCTGTATTAGGTGTATCATCATTATTAATTGTAAAATCAGCATTACCATGATCGGCAATAATAAGAAATGAATAATTTTTTTTAAGCCCAGATTCAACAACCTTCTTAGTACAATAATCAACTGTTTCTACTGCTTTACAAATTGCTTTATAATCTCCAGTATGCCCTACCATATCAGCATTAGCAAAGTTTAAACAGATAAAATCGGATTCACCTTTATCTATTTCTGAAATTATTGATTCTGTAATATTAATTGCACTCATTTCAGGTTGTAAATCATATGTAGATACTTTAGGTGAATTTATCATAATACGCTTTTCTTTATTATAAACATTTTCTCTTCCTCCCGAAAAGAAGAAAGTTACGTGAGGATATTTTTCGGTTTCAGAAATTCTAATTTGTGATTTATTATTTTTTTCAAGAATTTCGCCTAATGTATTCTTAATATTATCTTTATCATAAATTACATTAACATTAGTAAATGAAGCGTCATATTTAGTTAATGTAGTATAATGTAAATTAAGAGTACTCATATTAAATTTAGGCATATTTTCCTGAGTAAGTACTGTTGTTATTTCTCTACATCGATCAGTTCTAAAATTAAAACATATAACTGCATCATCTTCTTGTATTTTAGTAATTGGGTTCCCATTTAGATCAACTTTTACAATAGGTTTAATAAATTCATCAGTAATATTTTGATTATATGAATCTATAATGCTCTCAGTTAGGTTATGTGAAGGTGTGCCAATTCCATTTGTAAGTAAGTCATATGCTAATTTTATTCTATCCCATCTATTATCTCTGTCCATTGCAAAATATCTACCACAAATAGAAGCAATTTTAGCCCCAAATAAATTGCTTTCTAAGGCTGATATAAATTCAACACCACTTTTGGGATCACAATCTCTTCCATCTGTAAAAGCATGAACAAAAACTTTTTTAACTCCAGATATTTGTGCTAATTCACATAATTTATATAAATGATTAATATGCGAATGGACACCTCCATCAGAAACTAAACCAATAATATGTAATGATTTATTATTACTCTTTGCATAGTTAAAAGAATTTTTTAAAGATTTCTCTTTTGCAATAGAATTATTTTGACAGGCAATATTTATTTTTTCTAAATCTTGATATACAATTCTTCCTGCACCGATATTTAAGTGTCCTACTTCAGAATTACCTACTTGTCCTCTTGGAAGCCCTACATTCTCACCGTGAGTTAATAGTTCACAGTTAGGATATTTGTTATACAGAGAGCTAATAAAAGGGGTGTTAGAATAATGTATTGCATCAGATTTAGATTTGTCACCATGCCCCCATCCATCCAAAATAATAAGTACTGATTTTTTACCTTTCATATATAGACAAATATAAAGTTTACTAAAACATTATTAAGTAAATCGTACTAAAATAACGAAGTGATTAAAGGCCAACCAAAGATTACAATTGTTGAAGAAATAGTTATTCCAGTACTAATAGCGATTAATGATTTTTTATAATCAATACGAAATATATATGCAGCAATAGTCCCAATATATGCTCCGGTTACCGGTAATGGAATCATAACAAAAATCATTAAACCTATAACGCCATATTTCTGAATCATCGATTTAGTTTTTGTCTTTGCTCTAGCAGACAAATAAATTGCAATCTTCTTATAATATAAATTTTTTAAAAAAAACTTGTTGGAAAATTCTATAGATTTATAAAAAAGAGGGAAAACTAGTAAATTTGCTACAAGACCTATAATAAAAATAAGATACAAAGGCAATGTAGTTGATTCAACACCGTATGGAATACCAACTCTGGCTTCTCCAAATGGAGAAATACTTATTAAAAAAGTCAATATAATGTCTTGTATCATTTAAAAAAATTGGATTGCAAATATAGTCTATTAGATAATTAAAACGATAAAAAATAAGCTGATTTAAAAAATCGACTATTTAAATATCTGCTCAAAGAATTTATCTCTCATATTTAAATGAATTGGATGATATTTACCCAATCTTTCTGGATGAAATTGAACCCCTATCATAAAGGGATGAACATTTGTGTTAATTACAACAGCTTCGGGTAATCCATCATATGATTCGGCAATTACAATAATATCCTCTGCAATCAGCTTAAGCCCTTGATGATGCCAGGAATTAACGTTAAAAAAATATTTTTTTGGTGAGAACTTACCATTTACAGGAAAAATCATTGATATATTATCAATATTATTATTAGTCACAATTATATCGTGCATAACTTCACCATTGTTTCTATGCAAAATGCTATCACCAATTTCAGTTGGCAAATCACCATATAGTGTGCCACCACTTGCTACATTCATCATTTGCATTCCTCTACAAACACCTATAAACGGAATTTTATTATTAAAAGCATAATCAAACAGGTTTTTTTCTAGAGTGTCTCTTCTAAAATCAAATTCTCCGCAGAGTTTGATGTTGTTAGTGTCATTATACATTAAAGGGGAAATATCTTCACCACCAGTTAAAATAATACCATCGGCTAAATTTAAAATACTGTCAGTATTTGAGATATTATAAGCATCAATGATAATTATATCTCTTCTATCAATCCAATTAACATAATTCTCGGATGCTTTTGATAAAATAATAGTTTTCTTATTATTCTTATTACACGAAGTAATAGAAAGTAAAAGTATTAAATAAACAAGAATATTTTTCATATAGATAATAATTACAAATATAATCGATTTAAGCTAGTGATATATATCATTATAGTGGCTTTATAAAAAATTATGCATTTTTAGACAATTTAATACTAAAAACAAACTTTTTTAAGCAAATAACTGTTTTTTCGTGCACTTTTTATTAAAAAAATTAGTTTTTACAAAATATTTAGATTCTAAATATAAAATACCATTAATTACAAAAAAAAACCAATAAAAATATACATAAATGCATATAAATGCATATAAAACAATTTTAGCTTATAAGTAAAAATTCAAATTAATTTGAAAAAATTATATACGAAATAAAAGTATAAAAATCACATAATCAATTAAAAATGAAATAAAATGAAATAAAATGAAATAAAATGCACGAAAATGCACGAAAAGGCATGAAAAGGCATGAAAACATGAAAACATGAAAACATGAAAACATGAAAATTTATTCTAACTTAATTGTCTAAAGACTAATGTAAAGCTATTAATTCATGCATTTTCTGCATGATATCATTATCATTCCATCTATCCTCGATATGTTTTATCCCCATAATATTTTGCATGATTTTTTCTTGCCTCTCGCCAACTTTCCATGCCTCAGAGTAAGGAGTATTTGTAAAACTTACCATTGAATATAATGGGATCCACTTATTTGGATATAGATTAGAAAACTTTTTTTCAATTTCTTTCTGAAGTAAAAACATGGGGTCAGCTGTCTTATCTCGCATAACTATGAAGTTATGCATTGAAAGATCTTGAAGTCCATCTCCATTTGGCTTTCTTTCTTTGGTATACTCTTTTAATGTTTTAGCAAAGTTGCTATTATGCTTATTAAGTAGTTCATCCAAAATTCGACAATCTTCAAATCCAGCATTCATTCCTTGTCCATAAAAAGGGACTGTTGCATGTGCAGAATCGCCAATAAGAATAGTAGAATCACCAATGTGCCAAGGAAATGTTCTAATTATTCCTAAAGATGACGTTGGATTTACTTGCCATTGCTCATATAAGTCTGGAATTATCGAAATAAAGTCTGGAAAAATATCAGTAAAATATTGTTCTACCTCTACTTTCGTATTTAGGTTTTCAAATGAGTTGTCACCACATTTAGGGGCAAATAAAGTACAAGTAAAACTTCCATCCATATTTGCAAGAGCAATAACCATAAATTCACCTCTAGGCCAAATATGTAATGCATTCTTATCCAATAAATAAGATCCGTTTTTTCCAGATGGTATCATCAATTCTTTATAATCATGTTCAATTTCATTAAATGAAAAATCATGATTAAATTTATCAACCATTTGTTTTCGAATTAAAGAAAAAGCACCGTCAGAAGCTATAAGCAAATCTGAATGAATGGTTTGATATTTTTTGTTTTTTGAATTTTCAAAGGTAGCTACTGAGTTTGCAAGATCAGCATCAATACATTTTTCATTAAAATTTAATTTTGCACCGCTTTTAGAAGCCAAATTCATTAACAAAACATTAAGACTTACTCTGGAGACTGAATAAATTGCTTCACCATCATTTCCATAGGGCTGCTCTGTTAAATTTCCCTTATTATCATGCATTATCCTCTTATACATTGGAATAGCAATTTTCTTAACCTCATTTTCTACTCCTACTTTTTCTAAAGCAGTCCACCCTCTTTTAGAAAGTGCTAAATTTATAGATTTTCCTGCTGTTATAATTTCAGATCTAAGATCATTTCTTCTTTCAAAAACATTTACTGTATAGCCTCTTTTGGTCATATAAATTGCACAAAGAGAACCAACTAATCCAGATCCAACTATAGTAACTTCCTTTTTCATTATAATTCTTCTTTTAAAATAGTATAAAAATTAAATACATCTGTAAAGCTGTTATAAAGAGGAACAGGGGCAACTCGAATTACATCAGGCTCTCTCCAATCAGCAATTACCCCTTTTTTTGTTATTGCATCAAACAATATCTTGTTGCCATTATTGACTCTAATAGAAATTTGACATCCTCTTTTTTTTGGAGTAATTACATTAATTCTATTAGTATCTATTGAATCAAGTAAAAATATAAGATAATCAGTTAATTTCTGAGATTTTAAAACTAAAGCATTCATCCCAACCTCATCAAAAATTGATAAAGAAGCCCTTATAGCAGCTAAAGATAATATTGGAGGGTTACTAAGTTGCCAGCCTTCTGCAGATTTAATCGGATTAAATTTATCGGGCATTTTAAAACGATCATCTTTATTATGGCCCCACCATCCAGAAAACCTTAAAAGATTAGTGTGATGATGTCTAGAATGAATATATGCTCCTGCTACAGATCCGGGACCAGAATTCAAATATTTGTAAGAGCACCATACAGCAAAATCAACTTTCCAACTATGAAGTTCAAGTTTTATATTGCCAGCTGCATGAGCTAAGTCAAAACCAACTTTAATCCCTTTTTTATGTCCTAAATCTGTGATCTTCTTAAAATCAAAAACTTGACCAGTATAATAATTAACTCCTCCCAACATAATCAAAGCAATTTCTTCACCTTGCTCATTAAGTAATTTTTCAATGTCATCTGTTTTGATTGCAGAATCACCATGCCTTGGCTTGAGTTTAATTAATGTATCCTCAACGTTATAGCCATGAAAATTAATCTGGCTTTCTACGGCATAAATATCAGATGGAAATGCATCTGCCTCAATTAAAATCTTATATCTTTTAGATGTTGGCCTATAAAATGTAACCATCATTAAGTGAAGATTTACAGTAAGGGTATTCATTGCAATAACTTCAGTTTTTTTCGCTCCAATAATCTTTGAGTAACTTTCAGTTAAATATTCATGATATGGCAACCATGGGTTTTTTGCATGAAGATGACCTTCAACTCCCAAGCTTGCCCAATCATTTAATTCTTGATCTAAATATTTTCTAGTAATCTTAGGCTGTAAACCTAAAGAATTGCCACAAAGATAGATATGTTCAGCGCCATTTTTCTGAAGAGGCATATAAAATTGACTTCTGTATTTTTTTAATTTATCATTTACATCTAAATTAGATGCAAAAGAAAATGTGTTTTTAAATTTCATTTAGTGCATATAAAATTGGCCTACTTGGTGCTGCATCAGATAAAAAAGCAGGTATTTGTAAATTTAATAAGTACGAACCATCAGAAATACTGTCAGGCACATAAATCATTTCAGTAATTGTCTTAGATTTAGTACTTTGATTATACTTCTTTAATTTTGTATCCCAAAATATGTTATGAGCGGTGAGATTTCCATCATCAAATAACCTATCAACAGATGGAATGTCTACTAATAAATGTGTTACTCCTAAACTGACAATATATTCCATAGCTTCAATACTAAAAAAAGGAGGCTTATGCTGCATATAATCTCTGTATTTTTTATTTTTTTTATTTGGTAGTGTTCTGATAACAATTGCTTTGTAAAAATTATTGTCAAACAGCAACAATTTATCGACAAGGTCTTTTTTAGTGATTAGTAAATCAGAATCCTCTAAATCAGGCACATAACTATCTTCTGTTTTTTTAGGGATAATAGTAATTACAGTTGTGGGAATCATTTCTTCTTCAAGTGATGATAAAATATTAACTCTTTTATCTGTTAAATGACCAATACATTCTGTATGTGTTCCATTACAATGTGGTGTAAAGTTTAGAGTTTCAAAATTACAAGGACCTCCTAATCTTGTATCACCAATAAATTGACCGTCTTTATACGCTTTAGCAGTTGCAATACCAACACCATAAGTGTTAGGTTGCAAATTATTAAAATCAAGTGGAATAGATATATCCTTGCCTTTTGAAAAGTCAATATAAAATTTTTTACTTCCAATTTCAATTTCAGCTTTCATTATACAAAATCTTCTTTTTTCATATTTAACCAATTTAATACATTATCACACCATATATCATTACTTTCCTTTTCTGATAAAATACCAATTTTGTGTGCATAATCTACAACTCTACCTGGGTATGATGTTCCTACCCCTTCTACTTCTCCTAAAGGAAAAGGGTCATCTAAGCCCATAATAATTTGACTTACTCCAACACGCTTTTTTAATAAGTCCAATGTATGTGAATCATGAACTAATGTATCATAAAATAAGTTTTTATGACCTAAAGTTTTTCTAGGATCTTCTAATTTATCAAAAATATCAGGCCTACCATCATATCCTTGTATTCTTCTGCCATAATTCGCAATTGCAAGCATCCCACCGTGAGCAAAACAAGTTCTTAAATTTGGAAATTTATTTGGTAAGTCTCTAATTGTGAATAAATGTAAAGAGTCAGCACATTGCGCCATCATCCAAACTAGATGAAATCGCCAATATTGATTTTTTAGTGCAACCATCTTCTCTCCGTCATAAGGATGAATTTGAATTGCTAGACCGTATTTATTAGCTAATTCAAATATTGGATCAACATCTACTTCTGCAATAGACAACCATTCTCCATCAGCATTTAAAAAATGAGTTGGTAAACAAAGAACTTTTAACTTAAGTTGATTTACACACCTATCAATCTCACTAAGAGCGTGATCCATGTAAAGAGGTTGAACTACAAATCCACAAGTAAATCTATCAGGAAAATCATTTTGTATAGATGCATTAAAATCATTCTGAAAACGTATTGCATCAACACAATCTTGTTTATTCCATCCATTACAGTATAATTGAGATAGACATAGCATGACAGCATGATCAATATTATATTTACTCATCCAATCTATCTTTTCTTTAACAAAGAAGCCCGTTCCATTAATTGGTCTCGACCAATCTCCTTGTCTCATAAATTTCTTGTTATCATCAATCCAGAAAAGCTTCTTTTCTTTTAAGAACTTAGGAATTTGATAGGGCTCTGGAAGTATATGTCCGTGTGCATTTATTCTCATGTGATTAGAAATATTTTTTAAGATAGTTCATATGAATTTCTATAAAAAAGTGAGTTTATATTCATCTATATATATCTTTCATCTACCTCCATAATTTCACCAGTTTCTGGGCAAGTTCTTAATTTCTTATCAGAATAAAATCTTTTAAATACTGGAAGAAAATCTTTTTCTATATTAGTTAGATGAAAGTATTCTTCATACAACAAAACGTTTGCTTTATCTGAGAACCACATTAATCCATCTTTATCTTGTTTTTTTCGTTTTCTTTCAATCACTAATCCTATTGAGTCTTTAGATCTAACAGGAGAATGGGGTATTTTAGGTGGTAACAAATACATTTCTCCTTCGCAAATTGGAATCTCTACCAATTTACCATTTTGCTGTGTTTTAACTAAAATATCACCTTCAATTTGGTAAAAAAGCTCTTCTGTTTCATTATAATGATAATCTTTTCTGGCATTAGGGCCAGCTACAATCATCACTATATAATCTTCAGATTCAACATATAAATTTTTGTTACCAACCGGAGGCTTTAATAAATGTCTGTTGTTATCAATCCATTTTTGAAGATTAAAGGGTTTTTTAATAAAACTCATATTTTTTGTTTTTTTACGGTTGCGATTACTTTTAATTCAATAGCTATTGGAGTGGGTAAACTTTTGATCTCAATTGTTGTTCTACATGGCTGATTATCTTTAAAATATTGAGCATAAATTTTATTGTAGGTTTTAAAATCATCTTTCATATTAGTTAAAAACACTTGAACATCTATAATATTATCCCAAGAAGATCCAGCATCTTCAAGGATATATCTAATATTTGTAAAAACTGAATGACATTGCTTTGCAATATCATAACTAATAATTTGACCATTTATATCCAAAGTGACACCTGGAATATCTTTTGTGCCAGATTTTCTTGGACCTACACCTGAAAGATATAAAATTTCACCTACGACTCTTGCGTGTGGGTACAAGCCTACTGCAAGAGGAGCCCTATCAGAATTAATTTTTTTTCCATTCATTTTTTAAAATTTTTTAAACATATAATAATGTGGACCTATATCTTTAATATTAAAAATATCACCTATTACTTCAAAGCCTAATTTTTTATTGTCATTTTATATTTTAATACATACATTTTTTGGTTCAGTAAAAAAATCTAATGATTTAAATCCTCCTTCTCTTCCAACTCCTGATTGTTTCATACCTCCAAAGGGAATTCTTAAATCTCTAAGCAACCAAGTGTTAATCCATACAACTCCTGAATCAATACTCGCTGCTACCCTATGACCCTTGCTTATATTCTCTGTAAAAATTGATGCTGCTAATCCATATTTTGTTGAATTAGCCATTTCTATAACTTCTTCTTCAGTTTTAAATGGAATTAAAGTTACTACGGGGCCAAATATTTCTTCCTGATTTATATCACAATCAAAAGAGAGCCCTTCAATTACGGTGGGCTCTATAAAATATCCGTGCTTTAAATTTCCCTCAATAATTTTGCGCTTTCCTCCGATTAAAACTTTACCGCCTAAGTTCTCTGCTAATTTAATTTTTGTAAGTATTTTCTGCATATGTTCTTTAGAAACTACTGCTCCTAAATTAGTGCTAGGATTTTTGGGATCACCAACTGTAAGTTTTGATGTTTTAGCAATTAAAGCCTTTTTAAACCTATCATAAATAGTTTCTTCAACAAAAATTCGAGAACCACATAAACAAATTTGACCTTGATTTGTAAAAGCTGCTCTAGAAGCTATACTCACGGCTTTGTCAAAATCGGCATCTGCAAAAATTATATTAGGATTTTTACCTCCTAACTCTAATGAAACTTTCTTAAACATTGGTGCAGTTACTGTTGCTATATGCTTCCCAGTTATTGTTCCACCTGTAAAAGAAATAATTGGCGTATCCTTATGCATTGTTAGTGGATCGCCTGTTTTTGCACCTAATCCATGTACAATATTTAAAACTCCGCTAGGCAAACCTGCTTCTATGCATATTTTACTTAATAAGTATGCTGTCATTGGAGTTACTTCTGAGGGTTTTGCTACAACAGTATTACCAGATGCCAAAGCTGGTGCAATCTTCCAAGTAAGTAAATAAAGTGGTAAATTCCAAGGGGATATACACGCTGCTACACCCAAAGGTTTTCTAAGCGTGTAATTAAGTGCCATACCATCCATATCATGGATTTGAGAACTATCATGTAGAATTGCTCCAGCAAAAAATCTAATATTAGCAGGGGCTCTAGGGATATCTACACGTGCAGCTAAAGATTCTGGCTTCCCATTATCTTTACTTTCGGCTTTTATTAAATCATCTGAATATTTTTCAATAGTGTCAGCTAGCTTCATTAAAATATTAGAACGCTCTTGCTTTGGAGTTTTACTCCAAGTAACAAAAGCTATTTTGGCAGCCATTACGGCTCGATTAATATCTAATTTATCCGAATCAGGAATTAGCGAATAGATTTTACCTGTTGAAGGATTATAATTATCAAGATAATTACCACTAATTGGCTCTACTAGTTTCCCATCTATATAGTTTAAAATTTTATCCATTATAAACTTTGTGTTCTCCCACCATCAACTGGTAGATTAATCCCATTTATATATGATGCAGCCGGTGTACATAAGAAAGCAATAGCATTTGCTACCTCAAATGCTTCCCCAAATCTATTTGCAGGAACTGATGATCTCATACTAACAGATACTTCATCAATTGATTTTTCTTGTTTATTAGCCTTGTTAATAATTATAGTTTTTAATCTATTTGTATTTGTAAATCCTGGTAAAACATTATTAACTGTGATGCCGTAAGATCCTAATTCGATAGAAAGTGTCTTAGCCCAATTAGCAACAGCTGCTCTAATAGTATTTGAAACACCAAGGCCAGGAATTGGGGCTTTTACAGATGTTGATAGAATATTTATAATTCTTCCAAAACGTACTTTTTTCATGCCTTCAACTACTTTCTGCACTAAAATTTGATTGTTTACTAAATGCATTTTAAAAGCATTTTCAAATGATGGTTGATTTGCTTCTAAAATTTGGCCTCCTGCTGGACCTCCAGTGTTGTTTATCAAAATATGATAAGTATCTGTAATTTCATTTAGCTTTTCTTTTAAACCTTCAGAGTCATTGAAATCAACAACTAAGAAGTTGTGTTTTTGAGCTTGTGATGTGTCCAAGGAACTTAGAACATCTTGCAACTTTGATTTATTTCTTGCAATTAATGTAATATTAGCTCCAAGCTTTGCAAGTTCAATTGCTGAAGCCTCTCCAATTCCTTGTGTGCTTCCACAGACAATAGCATTTTTATTTTTTAAATCTAAATTCATTTATAATAACATTATTTTTTTAATTTATCTATTTACTGTAATTATAGCCAAGTTGATCTTTCGTGATTTTAGGCAAACTAGGTAAATAAGATCTAGAAATCATTAATGTAGATATATTGGCTAAATCGGTAAAAAACTTGTGTTTATCAACAGTCTGCTTTAAATATCCTTGGCCAGAACTTCCTCCTGTACCAATTTTCAGTCCTAACATTTTCTCTACCATTTGAACATGTCTAAACCTCCATGTTGATATTTTATGATCAAGCTCAACTAAACTTCTTAAAAATTGATAGGGAGAATGCAAAATTGGTTCATCTCTATATAAATTAATTAATAATGCTGACATGGTTGCTTTATATGAAAGTCTAGTTTCACCATCTGAAATAGCCTTATCATGCTCTCTTTTACTTAAAACTCGTTGAAAATATTTTCTATTTTGATCAATCATCTTTAATCGCAAATCTCGATCTTGATCGGTCAAATCCGCTTTTTGAATACCGTCAATTTCTTTTTGTATCATTTCGTTAACCGATTGTTCATATTTTTTAATAAAATCAAATCCATCCATTTTTAAAAATGGAATTCTTTCTAACCATTTTTCAACTAAAGAAAATAATGAGTTATTTTCTTCCAACGCTAAAACCTCTTTTCTATGTTCTCCATCAAATTGAGAGTGATATGGACATCCGCCAAACTGATGACGATTTTCTATTTTAAGCCCAAGTATTAATTCAATTTTTCTAAATTGGTGTGATTGGAAGCCAGATGCTGGTGATAAATAATCTCGAAAATCTAAAAAATCTAATGATGACATAGTCTCTAAAATATCTATCTGTCCAACAAGAGTTGTCATAATTGTATTTACTCTGTCTATTCTACCAACAACAATACCAATGGAACTTTCATCTATCCTATCAGCCTCAAACAAGGTTATTGCTGAATTTAACTCATGTAAAATTTGTTTAAACCATAACTCATAGGTCTGATGTATAATAATAAAAAGCATTTCTTCATGAGCTTCACCTCCCTTTTCCTTACTTATTGGAGTTTGGGAATCAAGAATCTTGTCAAGAGACAAGTAATTTATGTAATGTACTGACAAAGGTTTATCTGACATTTTATTTTAATTATTCAGTAAAAGTAAGCAATGTGAATTAAAAAAACAAAAGCATAAAAATTATTAATACATAACTCATAATGCTTAACGATTCAACCCAAAAAGAGAAAAAAATATCACTCTTACCTTCGTTTGATTTAATAATAAAAATCGATGAAAAAAAATAGAGAATGATTAATGCACTTAAATAAGCAAAAATTAGTCCGCTCTTTACATATTGAAACAAACTAATTAGACAACAAAAAATCAAAGATGAGATTGCTATTATTTTGGATATTTTAATGCCAAAAAATAACGGTAGTGTTATAATAACTTCATTATCATATCTTAAGTCTCTAATATCAAAGGGTATTGTTATAGCGAATACAAATAAAAATCTTGAAATAAAGTGTAAAATAAAATCCGTAGATAATAAAATGTTGTTTTCAATTGCTAATAATAAAGTTGTGCTTGACGCCCAAGCAAGCGAAATTATAAAGATTTTTAAAAAAGGGATTTTCCTTAAAAGAGTTGGGTAAGCTAGAGAAATAAAGCCTATCATTATAATAATAATTTTTGTTAAAGGTTTAAATGATAAAAATATCTTTAAACATATTATTAAACCTATACCCATTAAAAATAAAATAAGCTTTTGATGCTTAACAGACCATTCTTTACGTATATGATCTATTCCATTTTGGATTCTAATAATTCTTTGAAAATTATAAATAAATAGTGTAGAAAAAAACAAGAAAATACATAGATCAGGATTTTTAGTTTGTAAAATTAACTCTGAACTAACAGCTAACGACATGACACAAAATGAAACAAAAATATTACTATAAATTAAAAAGCGTAATATTCTATTCACTTCAAAAACTAAATAACAATATTAATTATTCTTTTATGAATTACAATTACTTTTTTAGGTTGCTTACCTGACAAATAATGTATTGTTTTTTCATACTTCATAACCTCATCTTGAATTTGTTCTATTGTCATCTCGGCTTCCATTTTAATCATAAACCTTGTCTTTCCATTAAATGAAACTGGATAATTGATTTCATTTTCAACTACATAATTTGGATTAAATCTTGGAAACGTTGCATGAGCTACTGAACTTTTATTTCCTAGTTTAAACCAAATTTCTTCTGAAATGTGTGGGGCGTAAGAAGATAACAATATTGTGAAATCAGAAATAATTTCTTTACTATGACAATTTTGTTCCATTAATTCATTAATGCAAATCATAAATGTGCTAACAACAGTATTAAAAGATAACCTTACTATTTCAGCTTCAACTTTTTTTATTGTTTTATGCAAAGTTTTATAACTTTCATTAGTAGGTTTTTCATCAATAACACAAAAATTATTTTCAGAGTCATGAACTAATCTCCAAAATTTTCGCAGAAAATTATGAACACCATTAATTCCTTTTACATCCCAGGGCTTAAACTGTTCTAATGGACCTAAAAACATTTCATATAAGCGAAGGGTATCTGCGCCATACTCTTCTACTAAATTATCAGGAGTTTGTACATTATATTTTGATTTTGACATTTTTTCAACTTCAAAACCACAAATATATTTTCCCTCATCGTTTAAAATAAAATCTGCATTTTCATATTCATCTCTCCATTTTTTAAATGCAGTAATATCTAATATATCATTTTCAACATAGCTTATATCCACATGTAAACGTGTTGTTTTAAACTCTTTTCTTTTATCAAAACTTACAAAAGTATTAGTGTCTTTAACTCTATAAACAAAAGATGATCTACCTAAAATCATTCCTTGATTTATCATTTTTTTAAATGGCTCATCAAAAGAAATAAAGTCTCTATCATATAAAAATTTAGTCCAAAAACGTGAATAAAGTAAATGTCCAACAGCGTGTTCAGCACCACCAATATATAAATCAACTTGGCCCCAATAATTTGATTTTTCTTTTGAACAAAAATGATCATTATTATTTGGATCCATAAATCGTAAAAAATACCAAGAACTACCTGCCCAGCCAGGCATAATATTCATTTCCATTCTATCACCTTCATATATATTCCAAGCTTCTTTTTTTGCTCTAGCTAAAGGTGGTTCTCCGTTAGATGTAGGCAAATATTTATCTACTTTAGGAAGAGTAACATACTTCTCATCATCTAAAATATATGGGATTTCTTCTTCATAGTACACTGGAAATGGCTCGCCCCAATACCTTTGTCTGCTAAAAATAGCGTCTCTAAGTCTGTAGTTGATTGTTTCTTTTCCAAAGCCCTTCTCCTCAAGTTTAACTATCGATAAGTTTATTGCCTCGTTAACTGATAATCCGTTTAAGAAATCAGAATTTGAAATATTTACTTTTCTATTTTCATTAGCACGTTGACTAATATCAACATTATCAAAAACATTAATTATATCAATATCAAAATGAGTAGCAAAATCCCAATCTCTTTGATCTCCACAAGGAACAGCCATAATAGCTCCTGTTCCATAAGAAGCCAAAACATAATCTCCAATCCATATTTGAACTTTCTTATTAGTAAACGGGTGGATAGCATATGAACCAGTAAATACTCCACTTACATTCTTTTCAGTCTGCCTATCTCTTTCAGTTTTTAGTTTTACTGTCTTTACATACTCTATAACATTTTGCTTGTGACTATCGATTGTTACTTTAGAAACAAGATCATGCTCTGGAGCTAAGACTATAAAATTTACTCCAAATATTGTATCAGGTCTAGTGGTAAAAACATCAATTATGCAATCTGAATTTTCTAAATTAAAACTAACTGTGGTACCTTTTGATTTTCCTATCCAATTTTTTTGAATTTCTTTTATTGAATCAGACCAATCAACTTTATCTAATCCTGAAACCAGTCTGTCAGCGTAAGCAGTAATTCGAAGTGACCATTGATTCATAAGTTTTTGAACTACTGGATAACCACCTCTTTCTGACAGACCTTCTTTAACTTCATCATTAGCAAGTACTGTACCTAGTTTTTCACACCAATTTACCCATGTTTCTGACAAGTATGCTAATCTATAATTTAATAATAATTTTTCTTGCTCTTTAATTGTAAAATCTTTCCATTCAGAAGAAGTAAATCTAGGAGTTTTTTTATGACAGGAAGCATTAGTTTTAGTGTTTCCTGTTTTTTCAAAATCAGAAATTAACTCACTAATAGGTATAGCTTTATCTCTTCCTTTGCAATAATAAGAATCAAAAAGTTGCTTGAAAATCCACTGAGTCCATTTATAATAATTAGGGTCTGATGTTTGTATCTCTCTACTCCAATCAAAAGAAAAGCCTATTTGATCAAGTTGTCGCCTGTATCTCTCTGTATTATCTTTAGTAGCTGTTTCAGGGTGTATTCCCGTTTGAATAGCATATTGCTCCGTAGGTAATCCAAAGGAATCATACCCCATTGGATGTAAAACGTTAAAGCCCTTTAATCTTTTATATCTTGCATAAATATCAGAAGCAATATAACCTAACGGATGACCTACATGTAATCCTGCTCCAGATGGATAAGGGAACATGTCTAAAACATAAAATTTTTCCTTCGCTGAATCATCATCAACTTTATAGATGTTATTTTCCCTCCAGTATTTCTGCCACTTCTTTTCTAAACTTCTAAAATTATAATCCATCATATTAAATAAATATGTCGGCAAAGTTAATTAATAAGCTCAATTAGTAAATTGTATTTTTATATTTTAGCAAAATCTATGAGCCAATCAAAAAATAAATTACTGAGTGTTAAAGTAATCACTTCATCTATATCTGTAACAATGAGTTTATCACTTGTTTTATTTGTTGTCGGAATAATAGCTTTAATTATGATTAATGCTCAAAGACTAACTGATCATGTAAAAGAAAATATTGGTTTTACTATTATGTTAGATAATGAAATTACCGAAATTGAATCTATCAAATTTCAAAAAGAATTAGATGCTTCAAATTTTGTTAAAAGCACAGCATTCATCACAAAAGAGCAAGCCACAGAAGAATTAAAAGAAGATCTAGGAGAAGATTTTGTAGAATTTATAGGATATAGTCCTCTGTTATCTTCAATAGATGTGAAAATAAACGCAGAATATGCAAATAGTGACAGTCTTATAAAACTTTCTCAAGAATTATCTGAAAACCCAGTTGTTTTTGAAGCTTATTATCAAAAAGATTTAATTGATAAATTAAACAGCAACGTAACCAAAATATCGTATTTCTTATTAATTTTTTGTATTCTACTTTTTATTATAGCATTTGTACTAATTAATAACACTATAAGACTATCAGTCTATTCAAAAAGATTTTTAATCAGAACAATGAGGCTTGTAGGAGCAACAGATAGATTCATTCAAGCTCCAATGATTTCAAAAGCATCTTATCAAGGATTTTACAGTTCTATTATTGCTATTTTTATGCTTATAGGAGCCATACAGTTCACGCAAAGTAATTCTCCAAATTCTTTGAATATTCAAGACTTAAAAACAATAGGGATTATCTTTTTAATTATTTTTATTTTTGGAATCTTATTAAGCGTATTATCAACATATTTTGCAGTAAAAAAATATATCAAATTAAACGAAAATGAACTTTACAACTAAAACAATTATCATGGATTTTGCATTTAAAAAAAGAAATTATATTTTATTAATTATTGGCTTAGTATTTATTGCTAGTGGACTTATTCTTATGATTGGAGGGGGGTCTGAAGATCCTACAAAATTTTCTGATGAAATATTCAATTTTCGAAGATTAACACTCGCGCCAATATTTTTAGCCATTGGTTTTATTTTCGAAATTTATGCAGTAATGTATAAGAGTAAAAAAGATTAATAATGGATATAATTAATGCCATTTTATTAGGTGTTATTCAAGGGCTTACAGAATTTTTACCAGTAAGTAGCAGTGGACATTTAGAAATTTTAAAAGCTATTCTTGGAGAAGATAAAGTTGGTAAAGAAAGTATGTTAATGACCGTTGTATTACACTTTGCTACTGCTTTGTCAACTATCATTGTTTTTCGTAAAGAGATTAAAAATATTCTAATTGGATTATTACAATTTCAAAATAATGAAGAATTTAAATTTTCTATTAAAATTATTATCTCAATGTTCCCAGCTGCTTTAATAGGTGTTTTCTTTGATGAAGAAATTGAAGCTCTTTTTGGAGGTGCATTAACTTTGGTAGGATGTATGTTAATTATTACTGGAATACTACTATTTCTTGCTGACAAATCAGAAAATACTAAAAAAAATATTGGCATTAACGAATCAATATTAATTGGTATATCTCAAGCAATTGCTATTTTGCCTGGAATATCAAGATCTGGAGCTACAATTTCTACATCAGTTCTGTTAGGAATAGATAAAGAAAAATCAGCTAGATTTTCTTTTCTTATGGTTGTGCCATTAATTTTTGGCAAAATGGGAAAAGATATATTTTCGGGTCAAATCATAATTGGAGACGCTAATTCTCTATCTCTATTAATAGGATTTGTATGTGCTTTTACTACAGGAATGATTGCATGTAAATGGATGATTAAACTTGTTAAGAATAGTAAACTAAAATATTTTTCTTACTACTGTTTCATTGTTGGTGGGTTAGTTGCATTCGTATCATTTCTTTAAAATGAATTTATTTCAAATATCCGAAGAAAAATTTTTAGAAGGACAAATTTTACTAATTGAGAAGCCAATAGGATGGTCATCATTTGATGTTGTTAAAAAAATAAAATATCTTATTAGAAAAAGATATAATTTGAAGAAAATAAAAGTTGGTCATGCAGGGACACTTGATCCACTAGCATCAGGATTGTTAATAATCTGTACAGGTAAATTCACAAAAAAAATTTCAGAAATACAAGATAAAAGAAAAATATATACAGGTATTATAACTTTGGGAGGAACAACTCCATCTTTTGATCTTGAAACTGAAATAGAAAAAAATTATAAAACAGATCATATATCTGAAGACCTTATTAAAAAAACAACTATAAAATTTTTAGGAGAAATAAATCAAGTTCCTCCAATTTTTTCTGCCCTAAAAAAAGATGGAGAAAGGTTGTATGAGAAAGCTAGAAGAGGTGAAAAAATTAAAATAAACAGTAGAAAAGTTACTATCTACAAATTTGAAAGCAAACTATTACATAAAGTAAATGTTCATTTTATAATAGAATGCAGTAAAGGAACTTATATAAGATCAATAGCAAATGATTTAGGTGCTGCTTTAAATTGTGGTGGATATTTGTCAAAACTCTGTAGAACAGATATCGGAGAGTTCAGTCTATCTAATGCGATGAGTATTAATAGTTTTGAGGACCATATAAATACTTAATTTTACTTGACTTCTGCCTTTTGATATATTATATTTGCCGGCATTAATTCAATTCCTTTAAAAGATGAAATTTAAACTATCAATGTTCAGTCTTGATCTTCCTGAATCAAGAATTGCAAATAAGCCAGCAAGCGAAAGAGAAGATGCAAAGCTTATGATTGTCCACAAAAAAAGTGGAAAAATTGAACACAAATCAGTGTCTGATTTAAAAGATTTCTTCGTTGAAGGCGATGTAGTAGTCTTAAATAACACTAAAGTATTTCCAGCTAGATTACATGCCAACAAAGAAAAAACAGGAGCAATGATTGAGGTTTTTCTTTTGAGAGAATTAGATAAAGAAAATAGAGTATGGGACGTTCTTGTAGATCCTGCTAGAAAAATTCGAATAGGTAACAAATTATTTTTTGGTGAAAATGATGATTTGATTGCAGAGGTGATAGATAATACTACTTCTAGAGGACGTACATTAAGATTTTTATTTGATGGCACACATGAGGAGTTCAAGGAATCGATTTCTGCCCTTGGAGAAATGCCAATCCCTAAACACTTAGGTCGCTCGGCAAATACAATGGATAATGAAAGGTACCAAACTGTATATGCAAAACATGAAGGAGCAGTTTCTGCTCCAAGTGCAGGGCTACACTTTAGCAAAATTTTAATGAAACAATTAGAATTAAAAGGTATTGAATTTGCTGAAACAACACTTCATGTTGGACTTGGAACATTTCAACCTATTATGGTGGAAGATTTATCAAAACATAGAATGGACTCAGAAGAAATAATTATTCCAGAGCGTGCTGCACATCAAATAAATACTGCAAAGTCACAAGGCAAAAGAATATGTGCGGTTGGCACAACAGTAATGAGGACCTTAGAATCATCCGTTTCAACAAAAAATGAAACTTTACCTTATGAAGGTTGGACAAATATATTTTTGTTTCCGCCTCATAATTATAGAATTGCAAATTGTATGCTCACAAACTTTCATCTTCCTCAATCTGCCCTAATGATGCAAGTTGCTGCATTTTCTGGTTTAGAACTTTTAAAAAAAGCATATAAAGAAGCTATTAAAAAGAAATATAATTTCCATACCTATGGTGATGCAATGCTAATTATTTAAATGAAAAGAATTGCTTTAATAGTTGCAGGGGGGAAGGGTAGTCGAATGAAATCTAATATCCCAAAACAATTTATAGCAATAAATAAACTTCCTATTTTAATGCATACAATAAAGCAATTCTCTCATTTAGATGAAATTGTTTTAGTACTTCCTCAAGATCAGTTTAAATTCTGGGAAGATCTTTGCAAAAAATATAATTTTAATGAAAAATATACTTTAGTTGAAGGTGGGAAGTCACGATTTCATTCAGTGCAGAAAGGACTGCAAAGTATTAATAAAGATGGGATTATAGCAATACATGATGGAGTCCGTCCACTCATTTCAAAAAATTTAATTGATACTTTAACTACTAAAGTAAAAGAAGGATTTGGAGTTATTCCAGTTATCCCCATTAGTGATTCAGTTCGTAAAATAAAAAACGGAGTTTCAAAGAACACTCAAAGAAGTAATCTTTATAAAGTGCAAACTCCACAATGTTTTTTTAATGCGAATATCCAGAAAGCATATAAACAAAAGTACTCTGATAAATTCACAGATGACGCGTCAGTTTTTGAATCAGATGGAGGTGAAATAAAAACCATAATAGGAGATATCAAAAATATGAAAATTACTACATCTGAAGATTTGAAAATCGCTGGTGTTTTAATGTAAAAATTTATTCAACTATTATCTAAATTATCCTTAAGATATTACTATCATTTCTAATTTTTAAACCATCTAAATTTTGGATCAAATTAACTCCTGGATTTTTGCCCTCAGTAAATGACCCTAAATCTTTAAAACCTAAAATCTCAGCTCCATTTTTTGAGGCTATTTTTAAAAGAGTGTTTAAATCAAATTTAGAATTATCTTGAATGATTTTAAGTTCTTCTAAAATAGAAAGTGAATTGTTAGACGCTAAACTGTCAGTACCTACACAAAGTTTAGTAGAATCAAAAAGGGAATAATCTGGAAGTGAATTTTCTATATATAAATTTGCTTTAGGACAAGTACAGTAATAATTTTCTTTTAAATCATCTTCATTAGCAAATGTATTGTGTACTAATAGAATTTTTTTTGTTTCAAGCTCTAATATACTATCTAAAGTTTTGTTTCTTTTTTCCCAGATTTCATGAGAAGCATTTAACTCTTGAAGCCAATCTTTAAAAGCTCCTTTTTTATTTTCAAAAAGTTCATTCTCAAGCTTTGACTCATTCATGTGTATAGTTATCAAATCATCTTTAATATCTAAATTATTTGTAATAGATTTCATGAGGGCTGGCACGACAGAGTAAGAGGCATGAGGAGTAATAGTAGCTTTTTGATTAAGTTCTCTAAACTGTTTTCGTAAATCAATAGCATCTATCATTATAGAATCTAATGTGTTATTTGTAACTCCAAAAACCTCAATGAAATTATAATATCTAAGATTATTTTTAGTTTTTTGATTAATTGTATCATTAGTATTACAAATATCACCTACACCAACGATTCCATTTTTAATCATTTGTTGCTCTGCTAAATCGATAGCAACATTAATTTGTTGTTTAGAATAATTGTTTCTTTGTTTTATGTTTGAGATAAAATCTATAATTCCTTTTCCTTCTGTTGTCATTCCTTTTAAATGACTAAGCTCTAAATGACAGTGTGAATTAACAAATCCTGGACATAAAATTCCATTATAAAATTCAAGATTTCTATCCGGAACAAGCTTTCTATGTTTTAGAATTGCCACTACATCCCCCTTCTCATTAACTTGTAGAACTCCTTCTTTTAGTGGGTTTTTGTTTAATGGAAATAAATAATCTGCAGTTAGAAATCGCATATGCAAAAGTAATATATCTTTGCAAAAAAATATGGATAAGAAAAAAGATATACGAAATTTAAAATTGATAGAAATATCAAATTTCTGCAATAATAACAACTTACAAAAATTTAGAGCTAAACAAATATGGGAGTGGTTATATAAAAAAAGAGTTATTTCTTTTCAAGAAATGACATCATTATCCAAGCAAATTCGAGATCTATTAAATACACATTTTACTTTAAATGCAGTTAAGATACATAAAGCAGAAAGAAGTATTGATAAAACTATAAAATATAGTTTTCAACTACATGATAAGCTATTAGTAGAAGGGGTATTAATTCCATCCTTAAAAAGATTAACTGCATGTATTTCATCACAAGTCGGATGTAGTCTAGCTTGTGAGTTCTGTGCGACTGGTACATTAAAGTTAGAAAGAAACTTAACAGCTGCTGAAATCTATGATCAAGTTTACATGTTGAATGAAGAAGCAATTTCAAATTTTGGTAAACCATTAACAAATATAGTGTACATGGGGATGGGAGAGCCTTTACTAAATTATAAAGCTGTTATAAATAGTATAGATTTGATTACTAGTGATCAGGGCCTTGGAATGTCACCCAGAAGAATCACAGTATCTACAGCAGGAATTTCTAAAATGATAAAAAAATTAGCTGATGATGAAGTTAAATTTAATTTAGCTATATCATTACACTCAGCAAGTGACTCCAAGCGTGAATTATTAATGCCAATAAATAAAAAAATTAACTTAGAGGAACTTAGAGAATCAGTAAGATATTTTTATGATAAAACATCTAATAGAATTACTTATGAATATATTCTCTTTAAAGATTTAAATGATAGCTTGGAAGATGCACAAAAACTTGCGAAATTTGCCAAAACTAGTCCTTGTAAAATAAATCTTATTGAGTATAATAGTGTTGATGATCTACCTTATGAAAAGTCATCAAATAGAGTTACAGATAATTTTATAGAGTATCTTGAAAAGCAAAATATCATTGTAAATCTAAGAAAAAGTAAGGGGAAAGATATTTCAGCTGCTTGTGGTCAATTAGTAAATAAACTCAAGTAATTTTAAAGCAAAAAAAAAGATAGACTTAGATTTGAATTCATGTATATTTGCGATACTTCTTTAAATTTAGTGTGTCAATAATAAGAAAAATACAAGCTCCTATTAAAAAAGAGATGAACTTATTTGAAGATAAGTTCAAAAAATCTCTGTCAAGTAATATTATTTTACTTGATAAAATAATGCACTACATTATCAAAAGAAAGGGGAAGCAGATGAGGCCTATGTTTGTTTTTCTTACTGCTAAACTTTTTAATAAATTTAATGAAAAAACATACAGAGCTGCTTCAATGATTGAATTACTACATACTGCCACGCTAGTTCATGATGATGTAATTGACGAAGCGAACTTCAGAAGGGGTGTTTTTTCTATTAATGCACTCTGGAAAAACAAGGTAGCTGTATTGGTTGGAGATTTTCTTTTAAGTAGAGGATTATTACTTGCTGTTAAAAATAAAGAATATGAGCTTTTAGAAATAATGAGCGCGACTGTTCAGGATATGAGCGAGGGCGAATTACTACAAATAGAAAAAACTAGAAAATTAGATATAACAGAATCCGTTTATTATGAAATTATTCGTAAGAAAACTGCTTCATTAATTGCTGCATGCTGTTCTAGTGGTGCAAATTCTGTTGAAGAAAGTAATATTATGATAGAAAAAATGAGAATCTTTGGAGAAAAAGCAGGAATTGCATTCCAAATTAAAGATGATTTATTTGACTATTCAAAAAGCACATTAATTGGCAAATCCACTGGAATTGATATAAGAGAACAGAAAATGACTCTTCCTTTAATATACACAATAAACTCTGTAGATAATAAATTGAGAAATTATATTGTTAATATAATTAAAAATCATAATAAAAATGAAAAGAAAGTTGGAGAAGTTATTGAATTAGTTAAGCAAAATGGAGGACTGGATTACGCCAAAAAAATAATGCTCAAATTTTATAATGAAGCTTTAGAAATTTTAGACGATTTTGAAGATAATGAGGCTAAAAAATCTTTGAATTTGTTATTAGATTATGTTATAAATAGAAAAAAATGATTCCGCAAGATACGATAGATAGAATTTTTGAGGCAGCAAGAGTAGAAGAAATTGTTGGCGATTTCGTTGAGTTAAAGAAAGCAGGTGTTAACTATAAAGGAAGGTGTCCATTTCATGATGAAAAAACTCCCTCCTTTGTGGTTTCTCCGACAAAAGGAATTTATAAATGTTTTGGATGTGGGAAAGGGGGAAATAGTATTATGTTCTTACAAGATTTGCAAAGTGCTAGTTATCCAGAAGCTTTAAGGTACGTAGCTGAAAAATACAATATTGAAATTATAGAAGAATCTCTAACTCCTGAGCAAGCAAGTAAAATATCTGCAAAAGAAAGTCAATTTATTGCAACAAAATATGCTAATGATTATTTTCAAGATTGTCTATGGAAGACAGAAGAAGGCAAAACAATTGGATTAAGTTATTTTAAAGAAAGAGGATTCTCAGAAGAAATCATAAAAGAATTTAAACTTGGTTATAGCCTTAAAAAACAAAGTTCGTTTGAAAATGCCGCAATAAAATCAGGTTATGATAAGAAAGTTTTGCTTGAATCTAGTCTAATTGGACAAAATGATGATGGGAAAAGTTATGATAAATTCAGGGAAAGAATTATTTTTCCAATTCACTCATATTCCGGAAAAGTTCTAGGATTTGGAGGGCGATCTTTTAGTTCAGAAGCAAAGTCAAAATACTTAAACTCTGGTGAAACATTAATTTATGATAAATCAAAAATTCTATATGGGTTGTATACTTCTAAGAAAGCAATTAGTAAGACTGATAAATGTTTTATTGTAGAAGGGTATACTGATGTTATATCAATGCACCAAAATGGCATTGAAAATGTAGTTTCAGCATCAGGTACAGCTCTAAGTTATTCACAAATACATCTGATTAAACGCTTAACGAATAATGTTGTTTTATTATTTGATGGTGATGAAGCTGGAATTAAAGCTACGATACGTTCGATAGATATTTGCTTGAAAGGAGAAATGAACGTTAGAATTGTATCATTTCCTAAGGGGGAGGATCCTGATTCATTTTCAAAAAAATTATCTACAATTGAATTTCAAGATTTTTTAGAAAAAAAATCTATCAATTTTGTAGACTACTTAATTGAGATTTATAAACTTAATGATCAAACAGACCCAGCTAAGATAATTGATATAAAAAAGAAAATAATATCTAGTATTTCAGAAATTCCTGATGTTTTTAGTAGAGAAGAATACTGTAAAATTTACCATTCAAAATTAGATTTATCAGAACAAGCACTCTTAAAGCAAGTTATTAAGGCAAGGTCACGTATAAAGAACAGCACTTTAACTAATAAAAAAAATAAACCGAAATTAGAAGATAAGAAAGGATATATTAGTAAAAATCAAATTAAATTAGAAAAAAAAGAACAGGAAATTCTTAGAATATTAATCAATCATGGAAATAAAACTTTTATAAATAATAATAAAGAAGAAAGTGTTGCATCGATGATAATTAATGAATTACACCAAGATAAAATTGAACTTTCAAATACAATTTACAAAAATTTATATAATATAATTATTAAAATTATAAATGAAAAAAATAAAATAGATTTAAATCTACTTTTAAATAATATTGATGATACAATTAGTAAGTTAACAGTTGATTTAGTTGCTGAAGCTCATAATATTAGTGATAACTGGAAACAACAGCATAATATATTAACAGGAAGAGAAGATGAAAAATTATATAAAACAACAGAAAAAGCTATATTATCTTTAAAAAAAGAAATTGTTGATCTTAAAATTTCACAAATACAGATAAAAATTAAAGATGGGTCTATTGCTAAAAATGAAATAAAGAACTTAGGGTCTTTAATTAAAATTAAAACTCAAATTTCTAAAGTCCTTGGCAGAAATATTGGATGAAAATACAAAATTAGTTCACCGATTTCTTTATATCCTTTAAAATTAATTGTAGATTTTTTCTTCCATTCCATTCATTTTCAGAAATAGAGTAACAGATATCAAATTTATTTGGTTTCTTAACTATATCAAATTGATTGCCCATGCCAAAACCAATTGCTTGTATAGTGTTTTCTTTAGTTTTGGCAATTAGTTTTAAATGTGATTTATCTGAGCCAATTCTTTTACTATATCCATTTTCAGAAATTTGAGTACTCAAAAAAATTGGAGATAAATTTTTAGGTCCAAAAGGAGCAAATTGTTTTATAATTCTAAATAGTTTTGGATTAACATCAACCAAATCAATATCAATATCAATATCAATTTTTGGTGTCAATTGATTGCTAGTGATAGTAGCCGCAACCTCTTTCTCAAATTCAGCAATAAATTCAACAAGGTTTTCTGCTTTGACGCTCAATCCTGCTGCATACTTATGACCTCCAAATTTTTCGCATAAGTGGGAGCATTTTAAAATTGCTGAGTATAAATCAAAATTATGAACCGATCTAGCTGATCCTGTAAATATACCATCATTTTCCGCAAAAACAATTGTTGGTTTATAATGTTTTTCAATTAGGCGAGAAGCTACTATTCCGACGACTCCTTTATGCCAATCTTTACTAAAAACAACTGTAGATCTTTTATTTTTATCAACCATTTTTAAAGCTTCCTGCGTTATACTCAAATCAAGCTCCTTCCTGGATTTATTGTTTGAATCAATATTATTAGCAAGTTCTTTTGCTCTTAAAGAGTCAACTTCAACTAAGATTTCAACAGACTTACTAGCGTGTTCAATTCTTCCTGCTGCATTTATTCTTGGTGCAATGCCAAAGACAATATCAGTCATACTGAGTTCATTCGAATAAGATGTTAGATTTATTAAAGCTTTCAAGCCTTCTCTTGGAGATGAATTTAATTGTTTTAGACCATAGAAAGATAATACTCTATTTTCACCTGTCATATCTACAATGTCAGCTCCAATACTAATAGCTAATAAATCCATAAGATCAATGATTTCAATAAATTGAATATTATTTTTATTACAATAAGCTTGAATTAACTTAAACCCGACTCCACATCCCGATAATTCTTTAAATGGATAGTTACAATCTAATTGTTTAGGGTTTAATATTGCAATAGCATTAGGAAGTTGCGACGCAGGAGTATGATGATCACAAATAATAAAATCAATTCCTTTTTTATTGGCATAATTGACCTGTTCAGTAGCTCTAATACCACAGTCAAGAGTTATTATTAAAGGAATTTGATTGTCATGAGCATAATCAATTCCTTTTAATGAAACTCCGTAACCTTCATTATATCTACATGGAATATAGTACTCAATATTCTTAGTAAATCTTTTAAGAAATATATACATCATTGCAACAGATGTTGTGCCGTCAACATCATAATCACCATAAATTAGTATCCTTTGTCTTTGACTTATTGCTTTTTCAATTCTATTAACAGCTAGATGCATGTTTTTCATCAAAAAAGGGTCATGAAGATGAGAAATCTGTGGTCTGAAAAAAGATTTTGCATCATCAAAATTTTTAATACCTCTTAATACTAATAGTTGACTAATAATATTACTGACACCTAAATCAATTGCAAGTTTTTTAACTAATTTTTCATTACATTTTTTTTTTTGCCACACTTTTTCCATTATCTCATAATTTCTGTTTGCTTAATAATAGAATATTTATGAATAAGCTCAAAGATATCTTGAATCATTTTTTCATCTAATTCTAATTCTTTTGCAATTAATGTTCTAGTTTTAATTATCTCAAACCATCTTTCAATTTGAAAAATAGTTAATCTATTTTTACTCTTAAAATTTGCAATTGTCTCTACAATTTTTTTCCTATTGTTTAAATGAACAATGATTTTATGATCTAAAATATCAATCTCGTTTCTAAATTGTAATAATTCATCTTTAAAAGCTTCGTCTCTTAGTTTAGTATCCCTAAGTACTAAATTATTAAGAATGTTATGCAGTTGATTTGTTGTTACTTGTTGTTTATGATCACTTAAAGCAAATTTAGGATTAAAATGAGTTTCAATCATTAACCCGTCAAGATTAATATCCATTGCAGTTTGAGCAATATCCTCAACCAGAGATGACTTTCCAGCAATATGAGAAGGATCACATATTATTGGTAAATCTTTTATTTCTCTTCTAAGTTTGATAGGAAGTTCCCATTTAGGTTCATTTCTAAAAGCTGATTCATTATAACTATAGAAACCTCTATGAATTGCAGCTAAATTATTTATCCCAACCTTATTTAATCTCTCAAGTGCTCCAATCCATAAACCTATCTCAGGATGTATTGGATTTTTTACAAAAATAGGTATATCTACTCCTCTCAAAGATTCAGCAATTTCTTGAACATAAAATGGGTTTACTGTTGTTCTGGCTCCTATCCATAGCATATCAATTCCTGCTTTCAAACAAATTTCAACATGCTTAGGAGTTGCAACTTCTGTAGAAACTTTTAATCCTGTAGTAGATTGAACTTTTTGTAGCCATTTAATTGCAGTTTCACCATATCCTTCAAAAGCATTTGGATTAGTTCTTGGCTTCCATGCCCCTGCTCTAAAAACATCTGTTACTAATTTTATATCATTAGCAATTTTAAGAACTTGAGATTCAGATTCTGCACTGCAAGGTCCAGCTATCACGTAAGGCTTCTTATTAATATTATTTTTTAAATTCATTTCTTCCCTTCAATAATAATTACAAACTCTCCTTTTGGTTTCTTTATTTTAAACTGTGATAGCAAATCTGAGATTGTTCCTCTGTGAGTCTCTTCATAAAATTTACTAATTTCTCTAGAAATAGAGGCATGCCTTTTATCACCAAAATATTCTAAAAACTGAGTTAAAGTTTTAATAATTCTGTGTGGCGATTCATAAAAAACTAATGTTCTAACTTCATCTGACAAACTAATTAAACGCGTTACCCGCCCTTTCTTTAAAGGTAGAAAGCCCTCAAAAAGAAACTTGTCTGTTGGTAGTCCAGAATTAACTAATGCAGGAATAAAAGCTGTAGCGCCTGGCAAACAATCAACTTCTATTTTTTCTTTAATACACTCTCTTATTAACAAAAATCCTGGATCAGAAATAGCAGGTGTACCCGCATCTGAAATTAATCCAATACTCTCCCCTCTCCTAAGTCTTTTAATATATTTTTGTAGGACTTCATGCTCATTGTGCATATGAAAAGAAGACATCTGAGTATTAATGTTATAATGTATAAATAATTTTTTAGAATTTCTGGTGTCCTCTGCTAAAACTAAATCTACTTCATTAAGTAAACGGATTGCTCGTAAAGTAATATCCTCTAAATTACCAATTGGAGTTGGAATAATATATAGTTTTGACATTCTGTAAAATTAGATAAATAGTGGGTAAAATTCAAATTTTGGCGATATCCTTATTGTAGGAGATGGGAAGTGCATATAGTTTAACCAGTGTAACACTTTTTCACCTAATGGAGAGTCCCAAGTTTTTAACATCTTTGGGAGATCATAATCGAATGCTATATAAAATTCTCTATTTCCGCCTGTTTTTGATAGATTATCATCTAAGTACTGAGTATCATCTATCCCATATCCTATAGCAAGATTTAACCACTCTGGCCAACAACATAAATCCAGAAAATGATTAATATCAAATGTCATCCAATAAGTTTGATTAGGATAATCATCCTGCCAAGCAAAACTACTAGTTTCTTTTCCTCTCTGTTGATCAAGTTGCCAATAAATATTAGAGCGTTTATAATAAGATAATTTAAAGCTAATAGCATTAAAATCTTTATTATGGTATTGCAAAACGGGCCATAATGATCCAGCTGACCCTAAAGCTAAGTCCCATTTACTAAACCCCCAATATGGTGCATATGCATCCTTCATTTCTATAGCTAATTGTAATCCTGTACCAAATGCAGCCCCATACCAAAGGGCTTTTTTGGTCTTCAGTCCTGTCCATTGCATAGAAGAAGAAAATAGATCTGAGGCTTGTAATCCACCTAAGAAATGTCCAGCTTTATCTAAATTTAAAGCATAGGTTAAATCAGATCCATCATCGAAGTGAAAAGGTATTTGTTCCGCAGACCACCAAGCATTTTGAACATATAAATAAGATGCAGCAAGCCCGCTTACAAAGCTGCTACTAACTAATAAAAAACGCTTTTTATTTATATAATTAGTATCTGATTGAGCAAGAACAGTATTTGATAAAAATATCAATATACTTAATAATAACAATGTGATTTTTTTCATATAAATTGAAAATCCTTTTTATACATTTGTTAACAAACTTAACAAAAGAAATTAGTTACAATGTTTATTGATTCACAAATAAAATGTCAAATGTTAAAAGGAAGTATTGAAATTATTTGTGGGTCAATGTTTTCAGGCAAAACTGAAGAACTTTTAAGAAGATTAAAACGTGCTGAATTTGCAAAACAAAAAGTTGCAGTTTTTAAGCCGCTAATTGACACTCGATATGATGCTAGAAAAATAGTTTCTCATGACTCTAACGCAATAAAATCAAAACCCGTTAAATTAGCAATCGAAATATTAGATCAAATTGATAACGCTGAGGTAATTGCGATAGATGAAGCTCAATTTTTTGATAAAGAATTGATTAGAATCAGCAACCTTTTAGCAAATCAAGGTAAGAGAGTGATAATAGCTGGTCTAGATATGGATTTTAAGGGAAAGCCATTTGGGATAATGCCAGATCTTTTAGCTATTGCAGAACATATAACTAAAGTTCATGCCATATGTATTGAATGTGGTACTGCTGCTAATCACTCTTATAGATTGACCAAAAATCAGCAATTAATAGAACTTGGAGATAAGTTAGAATATAAAGCGTTATGCAGAGATTGTTTCTTTGAAAAAGAAGATAATGGAAGCGAATGAAACAATATTATATATTGATTTAAAAAAATTAGAAAGTAATTTTCAATATCTTAATAATTTAATTAAACATAAAACTAAAATTATTGCTGTTGTTAAAGCATTTGGATATGGACATGGTGATATAGAAATTTCACGAAAATTAGAATCCTTAGGAATTTATGCCTTATGGGTTAGTGACTTTGAAGAAGGTGTTGAGCTGAGAGAGGCTGGTATTAAGTGTAAAATAATTATTGCAAATACAGGAACAAAAAGCTATAATAAAATTCTAAAATATAAACTTGATGTCGTTGTCTACAGTAAAAAAATATTGGCTTTGTACTGCAAAAACAAAAACCCGATTGATATTCATTTAAAGATTAATACCGGAATGAATAGATATGGATTTGAAGAAAAAGAGATTGATGAAATTTATTCAATCATTAAAAAAAATAAACACCTTAATTTATTATCAATCTGTTCTCATTTAGCATCTTCTGAAAGAAATGATTTAAGAAAAATTAACTTATTGCAACTTAAAAAATTTAGCTCTATAAATTCAAATTTCAACAATAAATATGATAAAAAAATTAGTTTTCATATTTTAAATTCACATGGTTTGTTAAATTATCCAGATTTTAAGTATGATTTTGTTAGAATTGGTATTGGCTTATATGGATCAGCAAATGATATAAATTTAAAGCAAATAAGTAAATTAATTTCTGTTGTTTCGCAAATAAGAGAAATAAAAAAAGGTTCTGGTGTTGGATACGGATCTTCTTATATTGCTGAAAAAAAAATAAAAATGGCTATAATCCCAATTGGTTATGCAGATGGATTAAATAGAAAATTAGGCTGTAATAATGGAGTGGTTCTAATAAAAAATAATAAATGTAAAATTATTGGTGAAATTAGTATGGATAGCTTAGCTGTCAATATTTCAGATTTGAATGTTAAAGAAGGTGATAAAGTAGAAATTTTTGGTGAAAATCTTTCAGTAGTAGAGATTGCAAGCAAAATAAATACCATTCCTTATGAAATATACTCAACATTAAATAGGAGAATTAAGCGGGTTTATTTAAACTAAATCTCATTGCTAAAAGTAAATAAAAAAAGGTAAAGAAGACTACTCCAGCTTGCCTCTCAAGCATAGATTCAGTAAAAAAACTCATTGCTATCAGAAATAAAAATGCCAGAACAATATAATCTTGTTTTATAATTGAAATAATAACTAAATGTGATAAAAGATAGATTAATATAATCAGTCCAAAAAAACCAACTGTTGCAAATGTCTGTAAATATTGATTATGGAAATTATATTTTTTTTTAGCAAAGTACCGATATTTATTAATTTGTTGTATTAAAATATTTTCTGATTCTTTCTTTAATTTTGTATGATCAAGTGTTAATTTTTTTGCTTGTATATTTAGATGCTTATTATTTGCTTTTAGAAAATTAATAGTTGAGTCAACTGTATGATCTGTATTTGGCTTACTAAATTCTTTAGAATAGGAAGATACTAAAACATCTTTAGCATCACCAACTCCAACACCAAACAACCAATTATACTTAATAACATCTATTGCTTTTTTCCAAATAAATTTTCTGGGATCTGAATTTTGTGAATCATTTCCAATACTACTAATATGTGAAACAGTTTGTTTATATCTAGTATTTAAAACAGATGGAGTGCTTACTAAAAAATACGACACCATAAAAGCTAAAATAGTGTACGAAAAACCAAGATATATTTTCTTTTTTAAATAATAATGAAAAATTAGGAATATTGGTGTCACTACGCTCATACATAACATTTGCATTCTGGAAGATAATAGGAACAAGAAGAAAAATTGCATTACAATTAGAAATAAGAAAATCCAATTATGTGAATATTCTTTGTTTAAATAAATATAAACTAGAATAAAAATAGAAAAACTAGTAAAGGTTGCTTGATATGCTGTATGCATGTTAACTGTTAATGAGCCATAAAAAAATTCATTAATATTTCTAGTATTTAAATAGTTGAAAAAAGCATCAAAAAAACAATAACAATTCAGAGATATAACTGACAGAGCAAATACCATAAGTAATTTGTTAATTTCCTTAATAGATAGTGGCTTATTAGATAACATTATTAATGGAAGAATTAATATTGGTATCTTAAGAACTAAATCTGCTATAGCAAATGATTGATTCTCTGACCAAAAAAAACTTACTGCATAAAGTATGTAAAAAATGATAAATGCCAAAAAAAAACTATTACTAGAAATACTTTGTATCACTGTTTGGAATTTAGTCGTGAAAATCCAATGTAAAAATAATGCACATAAAGCAACCTTGTAAATTACTATTTGGAAGGCAATACCAACGACAAATATCGTTAGCAAAATGAAATAAACATTTTTTTTATTAATTCTAAGCACTATTCTTTGGCGCTTAAGATATACTGATACTTTTCTGTATCTTTTAAAATTTGAATGGCTTCTTCAACCTCGTTATCAAAACTTAAACCAGCAAGAATCCTTCCTTTCTGATAAAAATATCTACTCATTATCTCTCCAGTTAGAATCTGTTTAATATCTTCTTTACTATTTAATAAATCATCACTTTTGTTATTAATCATTTTATTAAAAAGAGAGTCATACTCAACAGAAAAAGAAGCAAAATATTTTTCTTCTTCAGCTTGTTTTTTTAAATCTTCTAATACTTTCTCTGTCTCTGTCTGGTATGAGTAATCTTTGTCTTTTAAATATTTAGTAAAATCACTAAAATCTGATTCATTAAAAATGAAATTAGGTGGAATTGAATCGTGTAAAAGACGATAATCTGTTGCATAATTAAAAAATAATCTTTCTTTCACTAAAGATCCAATAATCATACCATATTTGTCTTTACTTATTACTATATCTGGTAGTATACCACCTCCATCTTTAACCATTCTACCATTTCTTGTCTTATATGTCGTCATTAAAGAATCAGGAATTTTTCCTACGCTTCCATCTTGATTTCTGTGCGAATAATCTAGAGCTTGTATACATCTCCCACTTGGAATATAATATTTAGCAACAGTAAGTTTTAGCTGTGAATTATAAGATAATTTTCTTGTTTGTTGTACAAGCCCCTTCCCATAGCTTCTTTGTCCGATAATAACCCCTCTATCTAAATCTTGAATTGAACCAGAAACTATTTCTGATGCAGATGCAGATGAAGAATTAATTAATACAACAAGTGGGACCTCAGAATCAAGTGGATTCTTATTTGCAATATATTTTTTATCCCAGGATTTTATTTTACCTCTTGTACTAACAACTTCTTCCCCTTTATCAATAAACAAATTGACAATATCCACTGATTCATTTAACAGACCACCTGGATTGCTTCTTAAATCTAAAATTAAACCTGTTAAATTTTGATTTTTCTTTAGCTCTAGTATTGAGTTTTTGAGCTCTAAAGCACAATTTCTAGTAAATGAGCGAAGTCGGATGTAACCAATACCATCATCTACAAAATCAGAATATGGAATACTTGGTACTGAAACTTTCTCTCGATTAAATGTAACTTCAAAAGGAGTACTATTGTTCTTTCTTTCAATTAATAAGTTGACCGAAGTATTTGGTTGTCCTTTGAGAATTTTACTTACTTCTTCCGTAGTCTTAGATTTAGCGCTTAAACCATTTATCTCAAGTATCTTATCTCCAGCCATTAAGCCTGATTTCTGAGCCGGAAACCCCTCATATGGCTCAGAAATAATTACATAATCATCCATTGTAGTAATCATAGCACCTATTCCGCCATATTGACCAGTGGTCATAAATTTAAAATCTTCAATTTCCGTTTCTGGAATATACGTTGTGTATGGATCAAGTGACTTAAGCATTTCATCAATGCCTTTTTTCATTAAATCTCCAGGTATTGTTTCATCTACGTAAAATGTATTTAATTCTTTATAAAGTGTTGTGAAAATATCTAAATGCTTAGCGATTTCAAAATAGTTGTCAACAAAACTAAATGACATAAATGATGTTACCGTCAAACAAAATGCTAAAATTGTGAGTTTAATTTTTTTATTCATATTATTATGGTATTGGATCGTGGCCATGCCCCCCCCATGGGTGACAACTTAATATTCTTTTAAATGATAGTTTTAATCCTTTAGACAAACCAAATTTATTAATCACATCTAAAGAGTATTTAGAGCAAGTTGGGCTATATCTACAACTTCTTGGTAATATTGGAGAAATAGATTTCCTGTAAAAAACAATTAATAATTTTATAATAAAAGTTAAAATTTGGTTCATAAAACATTAATAAAACGATTTATCATAAGATTTATTTTTACATCTATATCTTTAAAACATAGTTCTTTATGAGTACTATAAATTATTGCAAAATAAATTTGCTTTTGCTGATTTTTCAAATGTTCTTCTAACTTAAATTTTCTAGTTCGATATGATTCCCTTATATACCTTTTAATTGTATTTCTTTGAACAGCTAATTTAATTCTTTTTTTTGGTACAACTATCAAAGATTTAATCAACACATCATCTATGTTTTCATTATAAAACCATACTATTCTAAATGGATGTAAAGATATTGAAGTTCCTTGATCAAATAATTCATCAATATCAGTGTTATTACAAAGTTTTTGATTTTTTGGGAATCTAAACATAACACATATCCTTCAAATTCTAAATTACACTCTACTTTCTAACTCTTTTATTAGCGACTTTAATATATTGATCTAAAGCCATCAACATTGATGGAGCTTTTTTACTTGGTGCCTCTATATCAATCCTTAGGCCATTGTCTTCAACTGATTTTACTGTAGTTGGACCAAATACAGCTAATCTTGTGTCATTTTGTTCAAACTCTGGAAAGTTTTCAAGCAATGACTTAATGCCTGTTGGACTAAAAAAAACTAATATATCGTACTTTACATCTGATAAATCTGATAAATCTGAACAACACACCTTGTACATTTGAGCTTTTGTATAATTCAAACCGCTTTCTTCCAAAACAATATTTTTTTTATTTTTTAATAAATCAGAACACGGAAAAATAAATTTTGATTCCTTATGCTTTTGCATCACTGGTATTAAGCTAGCTAAGGATTGTTCACCTGTAAATATTTTACGTTTTCTATAAGTAATAAAATTTTGAAGGTAATGTGCAATAACTTCAGAAACACAAAAATATTTAATAAAATCAGGTATTCTTAACCTAAGTTTTTCCATCATTCCGAAATAATGATCCATAGCATTTTTTGATGTAAAAATAACAGCGTCGTGATTTAATATAGAAATTTTTTGTTCTTTAAATTCCATAGCTGTTATTTCAGAAACATGCATAAAAGGTTTAAAATCAATTTTTACTTTATGCTTTTTAGCTAATGTAGAGTAAGGAGACTTCCCTTCTGGCTCAGGCTGGGAAATTAGTATAGTTTTAACTTTCTTATTTTGTGTAGGCATCTTTATATTTTTTTAATAAAAAACCTCCTTCACAAGTAGCAATATAGGAGAAATTTCGAGCAAGCAAAGATACAAAAAAATATAAACCTTAGACAAACCAAAAGAATTGGTGCCAATCCACCAGAGCCATACAATTTTCAAAAGTAATAGTATGGACGCAATAAACAAAACAATTAAAATAACTATATGAGAAATATCAAATGCAAAAAAATAAATACATAATACGAGTGGAGAAATTAGAAATCCAAGTGTTTTATCAAACAATAATGAAAAAAAAACTGCTAACTTCGAAACCTCTTCAAGATGAAACAATGAGCCTAATAATCTAACAATAATTATTCTACCTAAAAAATAAGAGCCAATTGAAGTAAAAACAATTAGGATAGAACTTATGTCATCTTTCATCAACAATTTCACAAAAATAAGTGTGAAATTAATCAACATTATTAATGATGTTAATATATTGACCCTCTCTGTAAAAACATTTTCTTCTCTTAAAAATTGGTTAGAATATCTTCTTGCATATACTCCCATAAACAATAATTTAGCATGTTTCCAGTACATCCCTTTAAGAATTGCAATCAGTAAAAAAGATATAGTAATTAAAACAAAAAATACATCTTGATTATATGTTAAGTTAAAAATTGGCAAAATTCAGTTTAATAAAACAAAGATAAGTTATGATATTATTATTTGATTTAAAAAAATTACTTTTGTAAAAAAAAAAATGTCACAAGATTTATATCAAGCTCCAGATTATTTTTTGATGGATGAACTTTTATCTGAAGAGCATAAATTAATAAGAGATGCTGCTAGAGAATGGGTAAAAAAAGATATTTCTCCAATTATTGAAGAAGCTTGTCAAAAAGCAGAATTCCCAAATCAAATTATTAAAGGTTTAGGTGAAATTGGCGCTTTTGGTCCCTATATACCTTCGAAATATGGAGGTCCTGAACTAGATCAAATTTCATATGGATTAATAATGCAAGAATTAGAAAGAGGTGATAGCGGTGTACGATCAACAGCTTCAGTACAATCTTCATTAGTTATGTATCCAATATGGAAATACGGAAGTGAAGAACAAAAAAATAAATACTTACCCAAACTAGCTACTGGAGAATTAATGGGTTGTTTTGGCCTTACTGAACCCGACCATGGTTCAAATCCTGGAGGCATGACAACTAATATCAAAGATATGGGAGATTATTATCTTCTTAATGGAGCTAAAATGTGGATTTCTAACTCACCGTTTGCTGACATAGCTGTGGTTTGGGCAAAAAATGAAGATGGCAGAATAAAAGGACTTATTGTTGAAAGAGGGATGGATGGCTTTACGACTCCAGAAACTCATAATAAATGGAGTCTACGAGCATCATCGACTGGTGAATTAGTTTTTGATAATGTCAAAATCCCAAAAGAAAATATCTTGCCTCATAGAGATGGTCTAGGAGCACCATTATCATGTTTGGATTCAGCTAGATATGGAATTGCTTGGGGAACAATCGGAACAGCAATGGATTGTTACGACACAGCACTAAGATATTCAAAAGAGAGAATTCAGTTTGGAAAACCAATTGCATCTTTTCAGTTACAACAAAAGAAATTAGCTGAAATGATTACAGAAATAACAAAAGCACAATTCTTAACATGGAGGCTAGGCGTCTTACGAAATGAAGGAAGAGCAACTACAGGGCAAATCTCCATGTGTAAAAGAAATAATGTTGACATGGCGCTTAAAATAGCTAGAGAAGCAAGACAAATTTTAGGTGGTATGGGAATAACAGGAGAATACTCAATCATGAGACATATGATGAATTTAGAATCAGTTGTAACTTATGAGGGAACGCATGACATTCATCTTTTAATAACAGGACATGATATAACTGGAGAGAGTGCATTTAAATAAAAAAATCATAACTCTTTTTAGAATTATCGCATTTTTAGAGGGCACATCTTACTTGCTTTTACTTTTTGTTGGGGTACCATTTAAATACTTAAATGGTAATGACTATATCGTTAAACTATTGGGAATGCCACATGGATTGTTGTTTGTTGCCTATATATTTATAACAATTTATCTAGGATTAAATCAAGATTGGAGCTTCAGAAAAAAACTTATAGTTTTGGCTTCATCAGTAATACCATTTGGTACTTTCTATGTAGAATTTAAGTATTTAAGATCAAAAAACTAAAAAACGAAACTAAGTCCAAATTGAGTTATTCCTTTATTAAACCCATCGTTTATATCAGTGTTAAGGTATCTATTATATCCAACATCAAAATTCACAAAATTCAGTAGTTTATATCTTAGTCCAAATCCAATCTTAATTGCATCCATCTGGCTAATATCATGCTCTACATCATTTTTACGAAAAGGTACATGCATAGCAACATAAAAATCATCTAAAATTTCCTGTAAATTTTCATTATCTTTTAATATTGAAGTAAAAATATCATATTCAACATAAAATGTTCTCCCAAATAAAAATTGGCCGTCAATGATTGGCTCTTCACCATCATTTCTAATATCAGACATAGAATTATAAGAAGAAATTCCTAAAACTAATTTATCATTATATATATATGCTATTGATATATTATTTAAGAATTGAAATTCTTTTGTTTGACTTTCTTGATTAAAAATCAAACTACTTGATGATTCTTCATAATTTACAGGATTAAATCTAATCATAAAATGATTGTCATTTGATCCAAAAATATCACTATATCGTGTTTTAATTTTATCTCCAATACTTTGAGCAAATAAATTGGATCCACATATAATAAGACAAAGAAATACTAATTTAAACTTTTTCATAATAATATATTTTAAACAAACTTAATAAAAAAAAATATGTTACTGTTAATTATCTAGTAAATTTGCTGCCTCAATTAATTTTTCATACCATTCATTGCCGTATTTTCTTATTAAAGGTTCTTTAAGGAAAATATATAGCGGTATTTTAAGTTTACTTCCGCAATTACAAGCGGGTTCACAAATCTCTATCTTTTCATAGTTAATTGCATCAAAATCATCATACTCTTTTATTCTAATTGGAAATAAATTACATGAAAGTGGTTTTTTAAAATTAATCTTTCCATCTAAATACGCATGTTCAATAGAGCATTTTGCAATTCCATTATCAAATACTACAAAGGAACACTCTTTGTTATCAATTAATGAAGTGGTTAAATCACCATCTTTATCAATTACACCAACACCATTTTTATTAATTTGATCTACTCCTTCCGATCGCATATATGGTTTTATATCATTAATTAAAGATTCTATTTGCTTATTCTCAACATCTGTAATTGGTGCACCAGAATCACCCTCAACACAGCAAGCCCCTTTGCAAGCATTTAAATCACAAACGAAATGCTTTTCAAATACATCCAAAGAAATTATTGTATCATCTATTTGAATCATTTAACAAAAGTACGCATTTGATAACATAATTTATACTTTTGTAGTATGGCAAACTATGAAGACATTTTTAAAAGAATCATTTCACATTGTAAAGAATACGGATACGTTTTTCAATCCTCAGAAATATATGATGGCTTAGCTGCCGCATATGATTATGGGCCAAATGGAGTGGAACTAAAGAATAATATTAAACAATATTGGTGGAAATCAATGGTTAATATGCATGAAAATATTGTAGGGATAGATTCATCAATTTTTATGCACTCAAAAACTTGGGAAGCCTCTGGTCATAAAGATGCATTTAATGACCCATTAGTTGATAATAGAGATTCTAAAAAACGATATCGTGCTGATATGTTAATTGAAGATCATATCAGTAAAATTGAAGATAAAATTGCAAAAGATTGTCTGAAGGCTGCTAAACGCTTTGGAGATTCGTTCAATAAAGAAGAGTTTATTTCAACAAATAGTCGTGTTCTTGAAAGACAGAAAAAAATTGATGATATAAGTAATGAAATGAATCTTGCTCTTAACTCAAATGATTTAGAAAAACTAAAGAAAATAATTGAAGAAAACGACATAAAATGTCCAGTTTCTGGAACTAATAATTGGACTGATGTCAGACAGTTCAACTTAATGTTTAAAACACAAATGGGATCAACAGCAGATGCAACAAGTGATTTATACTTAAGACCTGAAACAGCTCAAGGGATTTTTGTAAATTTTCTTAATGTTCAAAAAACTGCAAGAATGAAAATCCCATTTGGTATTGCTCAAATTGGTAAAGCATTTAGGAACGAGATTGTTGCTCGTCAATTTATTTTTCGAATGCGGGAATTTGAACAAATGGAAATGCAATTTTTTATTCGACCAGGTGAAGAAGAAAAATGGTATCATTATTGGAAAGATGTAAGAATGAAGTGGCATTCATCTTTAAATTTAGGTGATGAAAATTACCGTTTTCATGATCATGAAAACTTAGCTCACTATGCAAATGCCGCTACTGACATTGAGTTCAAATTCCCATTTGGTTTTAAAGAACTGGAAGGTATTCACTCAAGGACAGATTTTGATCTAAAAGCACATCAAAAACATTCTGGGAAAAAACTACAGTACTTTGATTCTGAAATAGAAAAAAGCTATGTTCCTTATGTGATTGAAACCTCAATAGGACTTGATAGAATGTTTTTAACAATACTAAGTAGTTCATTTAAAGAAGAACAGCTAGAAAATGGAGAAAGTAGGATAGTTTTAAAAATACCTTCGTTTCTAGCTCCGATTAAAGCAGCAGTACTTCCTTTAACAAAAAAAGATGGAATGCCACAAAAAGCAAGAGAGATAATGAAAAAATTGCAATCTAATTTCAACTGTCAGTACGAAGAAAAGGATTCAATTGGAAAAAGATATAGACGACAAGATGCTATAGGGACTCCGTATTGCATAACAGTTGATCATCAAAGTCTTGAAGATAACACAGTCACTCTGCGTGACAGAGATGCTATGTCGCAATGTAGGGTTAATATTCAAAAACTTAATTCAATTATTTCAGAAAAAGTAAATATTGCCAACTACTTAGAATAAAAATTCTATTAATGCGTTATATTATTTAACTTAATTCTCTCCTTGATGTGTAACTGAAATTTTATCGAAAGAAGCATCAATAGGAGGTTGTATTTTTTCAACTTCTACTTTTGCATTTTTAACTTTATTAAGTTTCAAAATTGCATCTAGAATTCTTTTAGCAGGGACCTCAATCATTTTGGCCCTTATTGCCATTTGTGATTTAACAATTTCTATAATACTTACATAATCAACAGTATCATTTAAATCATCTGTTTGCTCAACTGCTAGTGTATTAACATCAACCCAAACATTAATTATGAAATGGCCTCCTAAAATCTCCTCTTCAGGTAAATGTCCATGATATGCAAATACTCTAATCCCTTCAACTGTAATTAATGCCATTATGCTAAAATTTTTATTGCTTTTTCAATCCTATTAATTGTTTCTTCTTTTCCTATTAGAGATGCAATATCAAAAAGAGAAGGTCCCATCGATAAGCCTGTTAGAGAAATTCTAAAAGCTGGCAATAATTTCCCCATTCCTAAATTTTTTTCAGTTAAATATTTCTTAAATTCTACTTCAATATTTTCTGAATTAAAATCAGAAATCATTTTTAATCTTTCTTTAAACTCAATTAAAAACTTTGGCGTTTGATCATTCCATTTTTTTCGAATAGTTTTTTCGTCATATTTAGTAGGAGCTATAAAATAATATTGACCTTCATCCCACATATCTTTAACAAATGTTGCTCTTTCCTTAAGTTGATGACAAACGGTTTCAACATAATTATTTTTGACACTTATTCCATTTTCTTTTAAAATAACTTGCAGATCTTCTGCTAAATTTTCTTTTGATTTTGCTCTTAAATACTGCTGATTAAACCATTTAGTTTTATCAAAATCAAACTTTGCACCAGCTTTCCCAACTCTATCTAAACTAAAGGCATCAATCAATTCATTCATTGAAAAAATCTCTTTTGTAGTACCTGGATTCCAACCTAAAAATGATAACATATTAATAAAAGCTTCTGAAATATATCCACTTTCTCTGTATCCAGAACTTAGCTCATTAGTGTCAGGATTTTTCCATTGAATCGGAAACACAGGAAAACCTAAACGATCACCATCCCTTTTACTTAATTTACCGTTACCATCTGGCTTCAATATTAAAGGAAGATGAGAGAATTTAGGCATACTCTTCTCCCAACCTAAATATCTATATAGTAATACATGAAGTGGTGCGGATGGTAGCCATTCTTCCCCTCTAATAACATGTGATATTTTCATTAAATAATCATCTACAACATTAGCTAAGTGATAAGTTGGCATGCCATCAGATTTAAAAATCACTTTATCATCTAAATTATTGGTATTTACAACTACCCAGCCTCTAATGATATCATTAATTTTTATCTCTTCATTTCGTGGCATTTTAATTCTAATTACGTAAGGTGTACCTGATTTGAGTTTTTTGTCCACCTCATCTTGAGAAAGCGCTAAAGAATTTTGCATTGTATTTCTAGTAATAGCATTATATTGAGGAGAAGGCACTCCTGCAGCTTTCATTTTTTCTCTCATTAAAGTGAGATCATCTGAATTATCAAAAGCATAATATGCAAAACCATCATTTACCAATTGTTCAGCATACGGCTTATAAATTTCTTTTCTTTCAGACTGTTTGTAAGGTCCAAATTTACCACCACTAATAATAGATTCATCAATTTCAATTCCGCACCATTTTAGTGATTCTATCAAGTAATCTTCAGCACCTTTAACAAATCTTTTCTGATCTGTATCTTCAATACGTAAAATCATCTTTCCGCCATGCTTTCGAGCAAAAAGGTAATTGTAAAGTGCTGTTCTAACACCTCCAATGTGAAGTGGTCCTGTTGGACTTGGGGCAAATCTTACTCTAACTTCTGACATACTTTTTTTTTGGGATTCAAAGATACGCTTTATCATATAACTGTAATAGGAAAGTTATTAAATTGTATTTTTGCGTTGATGAAGGATGTAAAAATTAAAATAATATTTGAGCAACTTAATAGTTTTATTAAAAAGTACTATTACAACCAACTAATTAAAGGTAGTATATACGTAGTTGCTATTCTTTTAATATTTTTTATACTCTTAACGTCAATTGAATATTTTTTTGCATTTGGAGTATTAGGCAGAACAATATTATTTTGGACTTATATTGTTATAAATATTATTGTCTTTATCAAACTGATAGTTATACCAATTCTCAACATTTTTAAAATAGGTAATAGAATAAATTATAATGAGGCCGCCAAAATTGTAGGAGATCATTTTACAGAAATCGATGATAAATTATTAAATCTTCTTGAGCTGTCAGAAATATCAGATGAAGAAAATCATCTAATTCTAGCCAGTATTAATCAAAAAATAAAAAAGATTTCTCCGATTACTTTTAAAAATGCAATTGATTTTACCCTAAATAAAAAATATCTTAAATGGGCTTTTATTCCTATTTTTATATTAATACTCTTTTTTATTTCTGGTAAAGAATATGTCATTACCGAAAGTTCTGCAAGAATTATAAAACACAATAGCTTTTTTGAACCTCTTGCACCATTTGAGTATATTGTACTTAATGAAAACTTAAATTGTAATCAATTTGATGACTTTTCTTTAACAATTTTTATTGAAGGAGAGCAAATACCATCAGAAATATCTATTTTTTTTAATAACAATAAATATAAAATGAAAGCTCTTGGTAAAAATAAGTTTCATTTCTTATTTAAACGAGTTGCTTCAAATATTAACTTTAACTTTAATGGGGGCGGGTACATATCTAAGCCCTATAGAATTGAATGTTTACTACAGCCAAAAGTTATCAATATGGAAATTAATGTAAGTCATCCTCCCTACACTAATAAAGGCAATGAATTTATTAAGAATAATGGCGATATTATTGTAAGTGAAGGCAGTAGTATTAAATGGAATATTGAGTTGCAAAATAGTAATAACTGTTTGTTTGTAATAAATGATAATATAAAGCACGAATTTAAAGAGGAAAGCCAGTTATCTTTAAAGAAAAGAATATACAACAGTTCAAAATATTCAGTTATAACATCTAATATTAATAGCTTATGCGATACTTTAGAGTATTCAATATTAGTAGTCAAAGATGAATTTCCTAAAATAAATGTTAAACAGAGTTTAGATTCAGTTAATAATATATTATCATTTAATGGGATTATACAAGATGATTATTTAGTGAATAACCTACAATTTCATTATTACTTAAGTATTGATGATAGTATAATTCAGTTTGTTGATACAGTTAAGATTAATAAAAGCAACTATGAGCAGTTTTTTTATGCAATAAACTTGGAGAAATTAAATATCAAACCTGGTCAGGAGCTTAATTACTTTTTCAAAGTTTGGGATAATGATGCCGTTAATAAACCAAAATTTACAAAAAGTCAAACTTTCTCTTATCAAGAATCAAGTGCTGATGAGTTGATTAACAAAAAAAATCAAGAAAATCAAAAGATTAGACGACAGATAAATCAGTCGATGAAACTTGCTGAAGATATTCAGAAAGAAATAAAAGACCTTAATAAAAATATCCTTGAGAAGGATAAAATAGGCTGGGAAGAAAAAGAAAAAGCGAAAAAAATCTTACAAAAGCAAAAAGATCTCGAACAAAAAATAAAGCAAACAAACGAAAGAAATTCAAAAAGCTTAAAGATAAATGAAAAATTAAACTCGTCGCTGATTGAAAAACAAAAAAAGCTGGAAGAATTAATGAATAAAGTTTTTACTGATGAAATGAAAAAACTTCTTGAAGAAATGGAACAACAAATTCAAGAATCTGACAAAGAAAAATTAAAAACTTTACTAGAAAAACTTCAAGATGAAAATAGTGATTTAGAAAAAGAGCTTGATAGAGAGTTAGAGCTTTTTAAGCAACTTGAATTTGAACAACAGGTACAAGAAGCAATTGATAAAATCAAAGAAATCAAAAAAGCACAAGAAAACCTAAGAGATGAAACATTAAATACTAAATCAGATTTAACAAGAGAAGATCTTGTTCAAAAACAAGATAGTATTAGCAAAAAAATGGACAGTCTTAAAAAAGAGTTAGAAGAAATAAAAAAGGCCAATATGGAACTGGAGAAAAAAAATGCCATTCCTAAAACTGAAAAGTTAGAGACAGAAATTTCTGAGCAAATGCTTGGCAGTAAAAAACTACTAGAAAAAGGGTTAAAAAGAAAATCAAATAAATCACAAGAAAAAGCTATAGAAAGTATTAAAAAATTGGAGAATGAGCTGGAAAAAATGCAAACAGAATCAAATGAATCTAGGCCAATAGAAGACATGCAGACATTGCGTAAAATTTTAGATAATTTAATTGTGCTTTCATTAAGTCAAGAGGAACTAATGTTAGAGGTTAGAAGCACATACAAAGGAAGTTCTAAGTTTGTGCAAATTATTCGAAAACAGGCAAGATTAAGAGAAAACAGTGAGATTATTCAAGATTCATTATATGCCCTAAGCAAAAGAGTTTTACAAATACAAGCAACAATCAATAAAGAAATTAGTTCGATTAATTCAAATATTGAAAAAACTATTAAAACTTTAGAGCTAAGAGATATAAATAATGCGACTAAAAGACAGCAATTTGTTATGACATCAACAAATAACCTTGCACTATTATTATCAGAAATTCTTGAGCAAATGCAAAAAGAGCTAGATTCACCTCCCTCTCAATGCAATAAACCAAAAAATTGTAATAAACCAAATCCAAATTGTAGTAAGCCTTCAATGAGTGAGCTTAAGAAAGCACAAAAAAAATTAAATGAAAAAATAAATAAAGCAAAAAAAGGGGAAAAAGGGAAAGGTGAAAAGAAAGGTGAAAATCGATCTAAAGAACTAATGGAATTAGCCAAAAATCAAGAGCAAATAAGAAAGCAATTGATGGAATTAAGAGATGAAATGGGCAAAAATGGTGAGAAAGGAAAAATTGATAATATTATTAATAAAATGGAAGAAAATGAGACAGATATAATAAATAATAGAATCATACAGGAAACCATTAATCGACAAGAAGAAATTCTCTCAAAACTATTAGAAGCTGATGATGCAAGAAGAGAACAAGATAAAGATCAGAAAAGAGAATCAACTGAATGGGAATTCCAAATAGATTATAAAAATAGTGATTTTATAGATTATCAGAAACAAAAAAACTCGCAAAATGAAATGCTAAAGACAGTTCCTTTGCAATTAAATCCATTTTATAAAAAGAAAGTTAAAAAATATTTCCAAAACATGACAAATGATTGATTTTCAATATTTTAAAACTGATAAAATTAAACTTGATGGTAATAAAAAGTGGCTTAAAGATATCATCAAAAAAGAAAATAAGACATTAGGAGAATTGGTGTATATTTTTTGTAATGATGATTATCTTTTAGAGAAAAATATTAAATACCTAAATCATAATACATTAACAGATGTGATTACTTTTGACTATTGTCTTGACAAAATTATTAGTGGTGATATATTAATTAGTGTTGAGAGAGTAAGAGAAAATTCTGAATCATATAATGTGTCTTTTTCAGAAGAATTAAACCGTGTGATGGTACATGGTTTATTACATTTGCTTAAGTATAATGACAAAACAAAAAAACAATCGAAAATTATGAGAGAAAAAGAGGATTTTTATTTACAAAACAAAAGTAGATGACACTAGAAGATAAATATGATGTTATTGTTGTGGGGGCAGGGCATGCAGGCTGTGAGGCGGCACACAGTGCAGCTTCCTTAGGGTCAAAGGTATTGGTTATAACTCAAAATCTTGAAACTATCGCAAGAATGTCATGTAATCCAGCTATGGGGGGTGTTGCAAAAGGCCAAATCATAAGAGAGATTGATGCTCTTGGAGGAATGTCGGGTATAATTACTGACAACTCTTCTATACAATTCAGGATGCTGAATAAAAGTAAAGGTCCAGCTATGTGGAGTCCTAGAGCACAATGTGATAGAAAAATATTTGAAAAAGAATGGAGACTTACACTAGAAAAAAATCAAAATATAGATTTTTGGCAAGACACAGTTGAAAATCTTATTATCGAAAATGAAACTGTTATTGGCTTAGTAAGTAAAATGGGAATAAAAATATTTGGTAAAAGTATAATTCTATGCAATGGAACCTTCTTAAATGGGATTATTCATCTTGGGCAGAAAAATTATAAAGGCGGACGAGCTGCTGAACCTGCAGCAGAGGGAATAACAAAGCAATTAATTGAACTTGGCTTTACGCATGGAAGGATGAAAACTGGAACACCACCAAGATTGGATGGGAGAACAATTGACTATTCACAAACTGAAGAACAATTTGGTGATGAGAAACCAGTAAGTTTTTCTTTTATGAATTCAAGTTCTTTAAAAAAACAACAGTCATGCTTCATTGCTTACACATCTCCAGAAGTACATAATACCTTAAAGGAGGGGTTTGAATATTCTCCAATGTTTAACGGAAGAATTAGTGGTACAGGACCAAGATACTGTCCCTCAATTGAAGATAAGATAGAAAGATTTGCATCAAAGGAAAGGCATCAATTATTTATCGAACCAGAAGGAAAAGAAACTATAGAAATATATTTAAATGGCTTTTCAACCTCACTGCCAGAATCAGTTCAGCTTAAAGCTTTGCGTAAAATTAAAGGATTGGAAAAAGTTAAAATGTTTAGAGCTGGATATGCAATTGAATATGATTATTTTCCACCAACTCAATTAAAACATACTTTGGAAACAAAAATAATAAAAAATTTATTTTTTTGCGGACAAATTAATGGGACTACAGGATATGAGGAAGCAGCTGCTCAAGGTCTTATTGCAGGAATTAATGCACATCAAAAAATATCAGAAAAAACTGAATTTATTTTGACAAGGTCAGATGCATATATTGGCGTATTAATTGATGATCTAATAACAAAAGGTACAGAAGAACCATATAGAATGTTTACATCAAGAGCAGAATTTAGATTACTTCTACGTCAAGATAATGCCGACATTAGACTAACAAAAAAAGGGCATGAGCTAGGGCTTGCATCAGATGAAAGATTATCTAAATTAAAGATGAAAGAAGATAAAACAAATCTTCTCATTAAATTTCTATCAAAAGAAAGTGTGGATTTGAATAAAATTAATACAATATTAAAAAATAAGAAATCAAAAATTATTACTCAAAAAGTAAAATATAAAAAAATACTTTCAAGACCTCACATAAATATTTCTGATTTACAGGACATAGATCTTGTTAAAGAGTTTATACTAAAGGAGAGTATAAATACTGATGCAATAGAACAAGCAGAAATAGAAATAAAGTATGGGGGATACCTTTCCAGAGAAAAAGAAACAGCAAAAAAACTTGTTCGATTAGAAAACATTAAAATTAATAAAGACTTTGAATTTGACAAGCTTCATTCTATATCAACAGAAGGCAGAGAAAAATTAAAAGAGATACAACCAACAACCATAGGTCAAGCCTCACGGATTAGTGGCGTTTCACCATCAGATATAAATATTTTACTAATATATCTAGGAAGATGATTGAATTAAATAAATGCCCCTCATGTGATTCTAGTAAGATAGCACCATACATAAATTGTATTGACTACACTATGTCTAAAGAGAATTTTACAATTGTTTCATGTGAAACATGCGAGTTTAAATTTACCAATCCAAGACCAGAAGATGAAAAACTGGGAAATTATTACAAATCAGAAAATTATATTTCTCATACAAATAATAAAACAGGTATATTTAATAAACTATATCATTATGCGAGAAAAAAGTCTATCAATATAAAATTAAAACTAATAAAGCATAAAGCTTCTGGCAAAAAGATTCTTGATATTGGATCGGGTACAGGAGAGTTTTTAAAAGCGAGTGAGTCGTTAGGCTATTCAGGAATTGGAATAGAACCATCTGATATTGCAAGAAATAATGCAATTAAAAACCATAATTTAAAGATATCAAAGGACACATCCTTAAAACAATTTGAAACGAATGAATTTGATGTAATAACTATGTGGCATGTTCTTGAACATGTATCAGATTTAAATAATACGATTAAAGATATTCTTAAAATTATCAAGAAAGATGGGAAGCTTATTGTAGGTGTTCCAAATCATAATAGTTATGATGCCAAATTTTATGGAAAGTATTGGGCTGCATGGGACGTCCCCATACACTTATGGCATTTTTCAAAAAAGAGCATAGAAGAAATTATGAAAAAACATGATTTTAAGCTAGTGAAAACAAAACCAATGATATTTGATTCATTTTATGTCTCATTACTTAGCGAAGAATATAAAAAAGGCAATAAAAAATTTATACTGGGATTTATGGTGGGATTAATCTCGAATCTCTTTGGAATATTTACAAATAAAGGACATTCAAGTATTATCTACATATTCAAGCCTTTGAAATAGCATTTAAGTCAATTTTAAGCAACTTTAGTAACACCGTAGCGTGTTAGGGTCTTTTTTTAAAAATAATTAACTAGTCAATAAATATTGTAATGTATTGATTTACAATATTTTATGTAAAAATAACATTGTAATTAAATTATTATCTTTGTTAAATGAGAAATATTTTTATACTTGCTTTGTTATGTACAATAAATGTGAGCGGACAGTGTCCTATACCAAATAATCTAAATACTACAAATGTTAATTACTTCAATGCTGAAGTAAATTGGGTGACAGGATCTGCTGTTAATCACTACAGAATACGTTATAAAGAAATTAGTGCATCGAATTGGACAAGTATTAATAATGTTGACTCAAATTTAACAACAAAATTACTTACAAATCTACAGCCATTGTCTTATTACATATATAAAATAAGATCATATTGCGATACGATTAATTCTAATTTTTCAAGTTGGTCCGTAATAGATACGTTTTATACAAATACATCAAATTGTCCAAATACAAGTAATTTATATACTTCTAATATTAATTATTATAATGCTATCGCAAATTGGGATACTATTATTAATGCCGATAGATACAAAGTAAGATACAAAATTCTAGGGACAACTTCTTGGTCAAATTTAGGGCCTATATATCATCCAAATAACGCAATTACAATACCGCTTCTTCAGCAAAATACTCAGTATGAGTGGCAAGTTATGACATTTCATGATACAACAACTTTATTGGCTTCATTGTGGTCAGCCAGTGACACATTTATAACTACTTCATTTGTACCTGCACCATTTAATCCACAGACAAATAATACACTTTACAGTCTTGATTGCAATGAGAAAACTACGCTATATTTGAACCTTACTCAAGCAGCTGATGAGCCAGATATAGGTAACAGCATAATTACATCTGACGGTGGATATTTCGATATAGGATCAATAAATTCTGGAGATTCTATTGGATATGCAATTATGACTACTAGCAATCAAATTATAGAGGCTGAATTGAGAGCGGGAATTATACTGGGAAACAACTACGCAATTGTCAACTCCTATGACAGTACAAACACCTTGATTGGTTTCTTTACAATAGAAAATCAAAATGGTGGAATAAAAATTAGCTCTAGCACACCAAATGACGGAAACAATTATACTAGTGGTTATGTAAGTGATTTATTTATAAATAACTTATTTGTTAATCCACCTAACAGCGGACCTCTACATTTCTATGCGGAAATAAATTCAGAGTTATCAGATCAAGTATTTACTTCAGATACATTTCAAATATTGTGTGTACCAACAACTTTAGAAAATCAGACTTCGAATAAAAAAATAGAGAGAATTTATGATTATTTAGGGAAAAAAGTAAGTACTGATGTTGGCTTGTTAAGGATCTATAGGTATTCTGATGGTACTATTGAAAAAAGAATAATTATTGACTAAACAAAAACCCGCTTAATTTTAGCAGGTTTTTGTTGTGACTTAGGAGGGACTCGAACCCCCAACCATCAGAGCCGAAATCTGATATTCTATCCAGTTGAACTACTAAGCCGAAAAGCAAAAATAAAATATCTTTTTATATTACAATTTTTTTTTCTTTAAGAAGTTATCTGATAGTAAATTATTAATATTGCCAAGTAATGAAAAACCTTTTATTTTTTTTAATACCAATATTCAGTTATGCTCAAGAGGTTGAAATAGGAAATTGGAAAGATTATTTATCTTACAGTTCAGCAACACATATAGCAGAAGGAGAAGATATGATTTACTGTGTATCTAGCGGAGGATTATTTCACGTTAACAAATTAGACAATACAATTAATAGAATGTCAAAAATCACGGGGCTCTCTGATATTAACATTACAAAAGTTGCATATTCTAATAATTTAAAAATCACAGTTATAAGTTATGAGAACTGCAATATTGATTTGTTAAAAAATAATCAGATCATAAATATCTCAGATATTAAAAGAGCTGAGATTATTGGCTTAAAAGAAGTTAATGACATCATAATAAATAATGACCTAGCTTATGTCTCATGTTCATTTGGAATTGTTGTAATTGATTTATTAAAAGAAGAAATTAAAGATACATATTACATTGGTAGTTTTGACAATATCTTTGGTGTAAATGGATGTACCTTTATAGGCGACTCAATTGTAGCAATAACTACTGAAGGAGTATACTTTGCGAATTCTAATTCTCAAAATTTATCAAATTATACTAATTGGTCAGAAATAGCTCTGTATGAAAATGAAGAAACATACGATAAAATCGTAACAGCGTTTAATACAATTATTGGTGATTTTGATAGTGAAACAATTAGTATTAGTTTTAATAATGATAAACTAATTAAAACTAAATCTGATAGAGTATATATTTATTCTGATATTCAAAATTTTACAGAAGTTATAAATTCTAAATTTGAAAATATTAAATACGCCTGGTACGATAATGAAAATTGCCTTTGGGTAGCTGATTCATCAAATGGATTATTAAAATTTAATACTGAAAATGAATACGAAAGTTCTTACACTCCTGATGGTCCAATAAGGAATGAGGTATATAGCTTAGAGTATCAGGAAAACAAATTGTATCAATGTCATGGTGGACATGCAAATTTTGGCGTGAATGCACTTATAAATGATGGGGTATCCATTAAAAATACTTTTGATAATTGGAAAAACTATAATAGTGCAGATTTAGGTAATTCAAGGGATATTCTTGAAGTAGCAGTATACGAAGGTAGAGAATACTTTGCTTCTTGGTATCATGGAATTCCACAAATGAAAGACGGGGAGTTAGAGATACGCTATGGATATGCAAATACACAAGGAATTCTTGATACCACATATTACTCAAATAATAGAATTAGAATTTCTGATATTAAATTTGATTCTAAAGGGAATATGTGGGCTCTTAGCTCAGAAGTTAACAATCCGATAGTAGTGAAAACTTTAAGTGGAGAATGGTATTCATTTAACATGAACCAAAACCAAGTTGGATTATTCTTTGATGACTTAATTATTGATCGGTTTAATCAAAAATGGGGAGTCCTAGGGCAGGGAAAAGGACTTTTTGTGTTTAATGACAACAATACTATTGAGAATAGTAATGATGATGAATATAAGATCATTAACACAAATATTGGCTATGGAAATCTCCCATCAATGACAACATATAGTATTGCCGAAGATTTAGATGGAGAAATATGGGTTGGGACAGATAAAGGAATAGCCGTATTCTACGATCCTCTTTCGGTTTTCTCTGGCTATAACTACGATGCACAACAAATTCTCATTGTTGACGGAGATTATGGTCAGTACTTATTAAGTGAAGAAAGGATAAAATGCATAGTGGTTGATGGTGCAAACAGAAAATGGATTGGTACTGAGAAATCTGGTGTGTTTCTGCTCTCTGATGATGGCACTGAAGAAATACAACATTTTACTACTGACAACAGCCCTCTATTCTCAAATAATATAATAGATATTGCTATAAATCATGAAAGTGGGGAAGTATTCATAGGAACAAATAAAGGATTATTATCATATAGATCTGATGCGACACAAGGATCGGTTAAACAAAATAAAACTAAGGTTTTTCCCAATCCTGTTTATTCAGATTACAGCGGAATTATTGCAATAGATGGTTTAGTTACAGATGCAAATGTTAAGATAACAGATATTGCTGGAAATCTAGTATATGAAACAACTGCGAATGGTGGAAGGGCTATATGGAATGGGAATAATAAAAATAAAGAAAGAGCATCAACGGGTGTATATCTAGTCTTTAGCACCGATGAACTAGGTAAAGAAAAAAAAGTTAGTAAAATTTTATTCTTTCGCTAAATGAAATATAAAAGTGACGCAATAACACTTACATATATTAAATATGGTGAAAGTTCTATAGTAAGTAAAATATTCACAAAGGAAAAGGGCTTACAAACCTTTATGGTTAAGGGTGTGAGGTCAAAAAAATCTAAAAAAAAGATAAGTTATTTCGAGCCGCTGAAACTTTTAACAGTAGATGCTAAATATACGAACACTAAATCGATGCATTATGTTGAAGAAATAAATATTGTGCATGCAACTGAAAATAGTATTGATAAAATAAACAGAAACTTTATTGCTTATTTTATTGCTGAGATATGTAGTAAAGTCTTACAAGATAATGAGCATAATCATGATCTATTTGATTATCTATGGATACTTAGCATAAAACTTTTTAATTCTGAAAAAATTAATCCAAACTTTGCAATTCTTTTTTTACTTGATTTATCTAAATTTTTAGGGTTTTACCCATCACTAGAAAACTTGGAGCAATCTTTTTTTGCCATTAAAAATAGTTATACAGCAATTAAAAGAAAAAAAAATGAAGAAGATTATTTTAATCAGAAATCAAATTTTTTAAAAGAAATTATTAGAGGTAAAAAAGTAATAATGCCACAAAAAATAAGATCAGAAATCTTAAAGGATTTTTTGAAATATTATAAGTTGAATTATTACAATTTAGATAATGTTACATCTCATTTAATAATAGAAGAATTAAGATGATAAAAAAAATATTGTTTTTTTTAGTAATTTTTTATGCTAATAATTTAATTGGGCAAACAATCATATTAAAAGATAGTATTTTAAATTCAGTAATTATTAATGCGTCAGTTACATCAAAAAATATAGGTGAAACATCAGATGAAAATGGAAGGGTAAATCTTTCAAGATTTAATAATACTGATTCTATTGAAATATCTCATATATCGTACTATTCAAAAAAAATACTTAAGAAGAACGTCAATAGATTTATCTATCTTAAACAAAAAACTATTTTATTGTCAGAAGTAAATTTCAAAACTGAACTTAAAGTTCTAATTTCAGATAAGTATGAAGCTCAAAAAATTATTCCAAGCCCATTTAGCGACATGCAATCGTCTATATCAAATTTACTATCTACTCAGTCTTCAGTAGTTGTACAAGAAAGTCAACCTGGAGGTGGAAGCCCAAATTACAGAGGGATGGAGGCTAATAGATTGCTATTAATAATTGATGGAATTACACTAAACAATACTATATTTCGTAGTGGACACTTACAAAACTCTGCAACTATAAATCCATTTTTTATTGAAACTATAAATATTCTTTCTGGGCCTGCATCAGTGGGGTATGGGAATGGGGCAATGGGAGGTGCGCTTATCTTTAATACACATAAACCGAAGAATGAAAATACTATTAAATTTCAACAACAATTTGAAAGTAGTAGTAATGCCTCTATAACTAACTTTCTTATAAATTATACTAAGAGAAATCACTCACATTTAACAGGATTCTCACTTAAATCATTTGGAGATTTGAAAATGGGGAGTAATAGATTACACGGGTATAAAAACTGGGGGAAAGAAACAGTAGCAACAATAAATAATAAACAGCTATATACAAGTTACAGCCAAATTGATATTCTACATAAAAGCAAGTTTAATTTAAATCGATTTAATTCGATAGTTCTTAATTCTCAATACTCAAAATCATCAGATATATATCGTTTTGATAAAATGAATGATATAAATAATGGCTTACCAAAATATAAAAAGTGGTATTATGGTCCTAGAATCCGTTTCATGCAAAGTATAAGTAATGTAATAAAGTATCCAACCCTATTATTTGATAGTTTAAACACAACTCTGAGCTATCAGAATGCAATTGAATCTAGGCACGTACAAAAATATACAGATACCCTCATAAATAATAGGATAGAAAATGTTAAAGTTTATGATATAAACATTGATTTTAAAAAGAAATTTAATTCAATTAGATTAGCATATGGGATTGGATATAAAAAACAGTACGTAGCATCAGATGCAAATCTTAGCAACTATAACCAAACACTATTTAACACAACAAGATATCCATCTGGAGGAAGTAATGTTGAAGAATTTTTTACTTACTCACAGCTTAATATTAATTTAAGTGAAAAGGTAGATGTACTATTTGGAGGGAGGTTAAATGAAAGTAGTATTAATGCAGATTTTAATAATTCATTCATTATAAAAAATATTAAAAATAATAATCAATCCTTTATCAAATCAATTCTTTTATCATATAAACCCAAAAAGAATATTACAATAAACACATCTTTTTACAGTGGATTTAGGAATCCAAATATTGATGATATGGGAAAAATATTTTCAAAAGATGGAATAAATGTGGTCGTACCCAATAAAAATCTTGAACCTGAATTTGCCAATAATTATGAATTAGAATTTAGTTATACTCCTTATCCAGTAAAATTACAATTACAATTATTTAGTACATTTATTGAAAATGCAATAAATAGAGACTATAGTCAGATAAATGGATTAGACAGTATTATTTATGATGGTGATTTAATGCGTGTGCAAATGAATCAAAATATTGAAGGTGCAAGAATAGATGGTGCTAGTATTTTTGCAAGCGCATATATTAATAAAAATTTAGAATTAGTTTCAAACTTTAATTATTTAAGTGGTGAGACTAATCAGGGGAAACCGCTTGCTCACATCCCTCCAGTTAATGCTAAGTTTGAAATAACCTATAAAAAAAAGAATAGTAATTTTAAATTCTACACGATATATAATGCCAAAAAATCAGAGAAAAAATATGATCTTTTGGGTGTTGATAATTTAGATGAGGCAACAGTTGATGGAAATCCTGCCTGGTTTACATTAAATATTGAATACCTTCAAAATATCTCCGAAAATTTTGTTGTTAAAATGGGAATTCACAATATTATGGATGCGCACTATAAAACATTTGGCTCTGGATTAAGCGCAAGTGGAAGAAATGTTGTTTTGTCAATACAAAATGACTTTTAAAATAGAAAGTAATCAAATTTCATATATAATTACAATTAGTTAAATTTGCAAAATGAAAAAATATACTTTATTAGCAATTAGCGCATTACTTGTTTATTCTTTACAGGCTCAAATATGGGAAGATAACTTACTAAAATCAAATTCAACTCCAACAGTAGCTGAAAAATTTGAAGCTTTTCAAAATTACAAGAAAAATCATCCGTACACAAAAGGAAATGGATATAATCCATATGCAAGAGAAATGTATTTTATAAATGAACGGGTTTCAAACGATAAAAAATTTCAACCAACCTCTCTTTACACTGAATGGGAAAAAGAAAAAGAAAAAAATCAAAATTCTAAACTTATTAATTCATCTAATTGGGTAGCCAAAGGCCCTATAAATACTCCTATAATATTATCTAATGGCAAAAAAAGAGGGAATGGGAGGGTGAATTGTATAGCATTTGATCCTGTAGAACCAAATACAATATGGATTGGCTCTCCAGCTGGTGGATTGTGGAAATCTGTTGACGGCGGAAGTAACTGGACTACAAATACAGATAATTTGCCTGTCATTGGAGTCTCTCATATTGCTATTGATCCTAATGACAGTCAAATAATGTATATTGTAACTGGAGATGCAGATGCAACAGACACTTACAGTATTGGAATTTTAAAATCTGTTGATGGTGGTACCTCTTGGAATACTACGGGATTGAGCTATACTGTTGATCAGGAGAAAACAGTAAACAAAGTAATAATAAATCCTAATAACACGGATAGCTTGTACGCTGTAACAAATTCAAACATTATGATTAGTGCTGATGCCGGTTCATCATGGCAGTCTTCAGGACCTTTAGGAAGATGGAGAGATATTGAATTTAAGCCAAATAATTCAAATATCTTATATGCTGCTAAACAATCTGGTGGAAGCTCAACTATTTACAGAACAAATGATGGAGGTGCAAATTGGAATCAAATTGTAAATGGTCTATCAGGAAGTAGATATAGACCATTAATTGCTGTAACTCCTGCAAACCCAGAAGTTATTTATGCTCTATTTTCCGAATCAGATTATAGCTTTCACGGTCTTTATAAATCAACCGATTCTGGAGATAACTGGACACAACAATCTAATAGTCCTAATATTTTTGGGTGGAATACAGATGGTACTGGAACTGGAGGGCAGTCATGGTACGATATGAGTCTTGGGGTAGCGCCTAATAATGAAAATTTAGTTTATGTTGGAGGAATAAATATTTGGAAATCAGATAATAGTGGCATGGACTGGGATATTGATGCAAGTAGTGGGAATGGATCAAATTATTCTTATATGCATGTAGATCAACATGCATTTGAATTTAATCCACATACTAATACTGCCTACGCTGGAAACGATGGTGGTTTTTATAAGTATATGGCGTCGCTTAATAAATGGGTAGATATTTCTGACGGTTTAGAGATATCTCAATTTTATAATCTAGGACTTTCAAGATCTAATCCTAACAAATTGGTTGCTGGAGCACAAGATAATGGTACGGAAATGCTAACTAATGCTACTTGGGACGCTATTAGAGGGGCAGATGGCATGGAGTGTGCTATTGATCATTACGATGAAACTATAATTTATTCAGAATCTCAGTACGGGGGCATGAAAAAATCATACAATAATGGCAATAATTGGAGCAACATTAAGCCAGTAAATTATGAGGGAGCTTGGAATACACCTTATGAGATGCACAGTATTAACAGTAATTTAATAGTCGCAGGATATGGTGAAGTCTATAGATCTACAGATGGCGGAGGTTCATGGGATTCTATATCTTATAATGTAAGTGGGGGAGCAGATATTAGAAATATTGCTCTTGCACCATCTGATGAAAATTATATCTATGCTGCATCATATAGTAAAATAAAAGTTACTAAAGATGCTGGAGTAACTTGGAACTACATAAAACCAGGATTACCAAATTATAATATTACTGATATCGCTGTTTCTACAACAGATGCTGACCGAGCATGGGTAACTTTTTCTGACTATAATAATACAAATAAAGTATATGAGACTATTGATGCAGGTGTAAATTGGACTAATATATCTGGTAGTAACTTGCCAGGTTTGCCTGTAAATTGCATTGTTTATCAAGGAAGTGCAAAAGATGATTTATACATTGGCACAGATGTCGGTGTTTATCATAAAGACAACACAATGACAGAGTGGGTTCAATATAACAATGGACTTCCTAATGTGATTGTTAAAGAATTAGAGATTCATTACGATGAAGGTACTATTAGTGCAGCAACATACGGAAGGGGAGTTTGGGAAAGTCCTTTAAATATACTTTCAGGAGTCAGTACATTTAATGAAAGCATCATAAATTTTAATATCTATCCAAATCCAGCAGAAGATGAAATAACGATAATAACAGATGAAAAAAATATTACTGTTACTATATATAACATTACAGGACAAAAAATAACAACTTCATCTTCAAAAATTATTAATGTATCAAATTTACGACGTGGATACTATGTAGTTAGTATCGAAAGTGACGGCAAAATTAATAGAGAAAACTTAATTATAAAATAGCTTCAAATTCTTTAATATATTTTCTTTTTGGACTTTGTGGTGCGAAAATTACACCTACATTTACGTGAATTTTGTCTTTTTTATCTTCTAGAGGAAAATACGTTTTAATTAAAAAGGCCCCTCCCATAAAGCCCCCTTCTAATCTCCATAAACCACGATAAATATTTTTAGAGATAATAGGTTTGTAAAGTGGTTCAATTCTCACATAACTTCCTTCATTAGAACCAGCAAGATAATGTTTAAATATACTATCTGTTTTTGATAACACTTGTGAATGAAAATTAGTGTCATTTTTTTTAAAACTAAATGATAATATGTTCTTAATTTCATCTGAATTATTTGGATCATAGCTTGCCCAAAAAAATGAATCAGTGAACATAACAGTCTTATATTCTTTCGGAATAACAATAGAATTTTTAAAATTTATTGAGAATTTTCTCTCTAGTTCCTCATTCGAAGATTTTTTTAACAATTCTCGAACATACTGAATTTCACGATTTTTATATATTGAACATAGCTTTTCAAGATCTTTGATTGTATTTTGAGGAGAGTTA
>Ga0209374_1000211_pt1 | contig 68656 bp, 55 predicted proteins | sample SaaInlLV_DNA_10m_FD_184683 | JGI IMG/M metagenome (GOLD analysis project Ga0209374, IMG submission 184683) | Marine microbial communities from expanding oxygen minimum zones in the Saanich Inlet - SI075_LV_DNA_10m (SPAdes) (version 2) | ecosystem: Environmental > Aquatic > Marine > Unclassified ... | reverse complement strand
AAATGCTGGCGAAAAATCACTAAATCTTGAATTTACAACTGGCATTAATGACACATTATATCTAGTAGGAAGATCTTTCCATTTCAATGCAAAATTACATGACTTAAGACCCATTTCACCTCTAACATCATTAGGATTGAGTTGGATGTATTTTTTATACTGTACTACAGCCTCATCTAAATCTCCTAACATTCTTAAAACATCAGCATATCTAAGATATACAATTACATCTGGATACTTTGACTTAATAGCTCTTTTATAATATATCTGAGCTTGCTTAATTCTAGAAGACATTCTATAACACTCACCTTGCTTAAAAATTATTTCTGCTTTTAGCGATCTATTCTTAGTTTTTTTGTAAGCCTTTTTATAAAGCTCTATAGCATCAGTGTACTTCTCAAGCGAAAAGGCTTCTTCAGCTTTACGCATTTTTCTACTTTGAGTCTGAGCATAAGAATCAGATGGAAAAGAGGCAGATAAAAAGATAAATATAGCTAGAAAACGTAATATGTTTTTCATTTTTTTATGTTTTGTGCTAAAATAGGTAATAATTTACAAACTAATAAATTTAACAAATAGACTTATAAAAATTGATTGTTAACATACTGACATCTAAACAGATTTAACTGTTTTAATAATACGTCCTGCAATTTTGTATGGATCACCATTTGAAGCAGGCCTTCTATCTTCTAACCATCCCTTCCAACCTTGCTCAACAGTTATAATTGGAATTCTAATTGAAGCTCCTCTGTCCGAAATGCCATAGCTAAAATCATTAATTGAAGCCGTTTCGTGAAGACCAGTTAACCTTTGATCATTAAACTCACCATAAACAGCAATATGCTCATTTACAACAGGTCTAAAAGCCTCACAAATACTCTCATAAACTTCTTTTGAACCACAAGTTCTTAAAGTTGTATTCGAAAAGTTTGCATGCATTCCAGATCCATTCCAGTCTAAATCTTTTCCTAAAGGCTTAGGATGATATTCAATATAATAACCATAATCTTCTGTCAATCTATCAAGTAAATACCTAGCAATCCAAATTTCATCACCTGCTTTTTTTGCCCCCTTGGCAAACAATTGAAATTCCCACTGGCCTGATGCAACCTCCTGATTAATTCCTTCAAAATTCAAGCCAGCATCAATACATAAGTCAGCATGCCTCTCAACGAGGTCACGACCATGTGTATTTCTTCCACCAACAGAACAATAATATAATCCCTGTGGCGCTGGATACCCACCAATAGGAAACCCTAATGGTAATAATGTTTGGCTATCCATTATAAAATATTCTTGTTCAAATCCAAACCAGAAGTCATTATCATCATCATCAATTAGAGCCCTTCCATTTGAAACATGAGGAGTTCCATCTGAATTTAATACTTCTGTCATAACTAAATATCCGTTATTTCGAGCAGGATCTGTATAAATAGCCACTGGTTTAAGTAAACAATCGGAAGAATCACCCTCAGCCTGCCTTGTTGAACTACCATCAAAAGCCCACACAGGACAAGATTCTAATTTACCGTCAAAACCTTCAACTACTTTAGTTTTACTTCGCATATTTTGAGTTGGAGCATACCCGTCCAACCAAATATATTCTAATTTTGCTCTCATATTTTATGGTTTTTGTTAAAACAAATATGCTAAAAACACAATATACAATACACAGCAATATATTTGATAATTAATAATTTATTAACAAATATTGAACAACGATATTGCTTAATATTAAATTTTATATCTCTAGAAAAAAACAAGTAAGAATTAAATAAAACGTATTACTTTTTTAAATCTAAATCATCCTTCACAGATGTTGCACTATCACGAATTTCTTTTTTAATTTCGTTCGAAGCATCTTTAACTTCTCGCATTGCTTTCCCAAGACCTTTGGCTAACTCAGGTATTTTCTTAGAACCAAAAAACATTACTATAAAAAGTAAAACAACAATAATCTCAGGACCCCCAATAAATAATAACATATCACAAAAATAAAAAAACCCTCTCAAAGAAAGGGTTTTTGTTTAAATAAAAACTTAAAGAATCTAGTCTTTTCTCTTTATAGTATCTAACATAATAGGAGATGCGATAAACAATGAAGAATATGTTCCAACTATCACACCAATCATTAAAGCAAACATAAAGCCTCTAATCACTTCACCACCAAAAATAAAGATAACTAACAACACAAAGAATGTGGTTAAAGAAGTATTAATTGTTCTACTTAATGTTGAGTTAAGTGCTTTATTAATAATGTCATGAACACCTTTCTTTTTATTATTGTTAATGAACTCTCGAACACGATCAAATACCACAACAGTATCATTTAATGAATATCCAATAATTGTTAATATAGCCGCAATAAAGGCCTGATCAATTTCTAAAGAAAATGGCAATAAACCATAAAAAATAGAAAAAATAGATAAGACTATTAATACATCATGAAATGCTGCGATAACAGCACCAAAGCTAAATTGCCATTTAGTAAATCTTATCAAGATGTAAAGGAAAATGACTATCAATGAAAATATAACAGACCATAAAGCAGCATCTTTAATATCATCTGCAATTGTAGGTCCAACTTTTTGAGAGCTCATTATCTCATAATCAGAATTTATAGATTCTAACCCTTGAGACAGTTTTAATTCTACAATTTCATCTGTTGATATCTCATTATTATCAATCATGTAAGATGTAGTGATCTTTACTTGGTTGTCATTTCCAAAGGTTTTAACTTGTGGAGTATATTCTAACCCATCTTCATCAATAAAAACTGCGCCTAAAGAAGATCTAAGCTCTTCATTATTTACTGTATCATCAAATCTTACGACATATGTTCTACCACCAACAAAATCAACACCATAATTAAGGCCTTTTGTAAATAATGAGCCTAAACCAAGAATTATTATTATAGATGAGAGAATGTAAAAACGCTTTCTTTTACCAATAAAATCTATATTTATGTTTTGAAAAGCTCCATCAGTAAGTTTAGTAGCAAAAGAAATTGTTTTTCCCTTAACTAATCTTGATGAAATAATTAATCTTGTAATGAAAATCGCTGCAAATAAAGAAGTTAAGATTCCAATAACTAGAGTTGTAGCAAAACCTTTTATTGGACCTGTTCCAAAAGTATATAAAATTATACCAGTTAACAAAGTGGTTACATTGGCATCAATTATAGAGCTATAAGCACTATTATATCCATCAGAAATTGCTAGTTTCAATCCTTTACCATTTTTCATCTCTTCTCTAATTCTTTCGTAAATAAGAACATTGGCATCAATAGACATACCAATAGTTAATATAATACCTGCAATACCAGGTAGTGTAAGTACTGCACCTAAAGAAGATAATACCCCAAAAATGAAAAATATATTTACAACTAAAGCGATATTTGCTGCTATTCCAGAACCACCATAATAAAATCCAATATAAATTAAAACAAGTACTAGTGCAAACAAGAATGAAGACATTCCCGAACTAATTGCTTCTTTTCCTAATGAAGGACCTACAATAGCCTCTTCAATTATTCTAGCTGGTGCAGGCAGCTTACCAGATTTTAAAATATTTGCCAAATCCTTTGCTTCGTCTAATGAAAAGTCACCAGTAATTGAGGATCTTCCTCCCGCAATCTCTGCCTGAACAGTTGGATAAGAATAAACAAATCCATCAAGCACAATTGCGACAGATTTTCCAATATTATCAGAAGTCAATCTTTTCCATTTCTTAGCTCCCTCAGCATTCATAGACATTGAAACCTCAGCCGTTGATGAAAACTGTCCAAATGCTTCATTAGCATCAGTAATTACATCACCTTCCATAGCAGCTTTGTTACCTCTATTTCCCTTAAGGGCAACTAGCTGAACAAATTTACCATCTGGATCGTATGGCTTTACAGTAAAAGAAAAATTAACATCCGAAGGAAATAATTTCATGACAGCATTGTCATTCAAATAAGAATTTACTTGTGCTGTATCTTTAATCGCACAAACACCAACGACAGGTCCGGGATTTAGCTGCCCTGTTTGCTGATTAACATTAGGATATAAAACAGCATAAAGAGGATTCTCTCTTGAAAAATCTTCAAATGATAAATCTGAATTTGTTGTATCATTTAAGAGAGAGTCATTAGCTAGAACATCAGCTAAAAGAGAAGATTCTTCTGAAATTGTTTCCTTGTCAACATTTTTTTCATCACTAACTTTAGCATTGTTAGTTTCCTCTTCAACTACTTCAGTTGCTTGAATACTTCTTAAATAGGTATTAGCAGATTCAAATGATTGAAATATCTCACTGTACTCATAAGTTTCCCAGAATTCTAATTGTGCAGTGGATTGTAATAGTTTTCTAGCTCTTTCAGGATTTTTGATTCCAGGAAGCTCAACAAGAATACGACCTGCGGTTTCTAATCTTTGTATATTTGGTTGAGTCACACCAAACCTGTCAATTCTACTTCTAAGAATATTAAATGATCTAGAAATTGCATCTTCAACTTCTAATACTAATACATCAATAACCTCTTGATTTGTAGCATTAATCTTAACTTTGTCTTTTAACTGAGAAGTAAAAATAACAGCTAAACCAGAATTTGGAGAAAGCTTTTCATATTCAGACCCAAACAAAGTAACAAAATCATCTTGGCTATCTGTTTGCGCATTTTGTGTTTTTTTAATTGCCTCAACAAAAACACTGTCTTTACTATTGTTTGCTAATGCCTTTACTACATCTATAACCATTACCTCTAAAGTAACATTCATACCTCCTTTTAGATCGAGACCTAAGTTTAACTCTCTTAATTTACATTCTGCATAGGTGTATTCAGTTAATCCAATATCGTAAACAGGTTCAGAATTTATTGAGTCAAGATAAAACTTTTGTTTTACTTCTTGCTCTTCTAAAGGGAATTGGCTAGCGTATTCAAAAGCATCATCTTCAACCCCACCAGCAATCCAAGTAAATGACAATTGATATAAACATACTATAGCGAACAGTATGGCAAAAATTTTAATAAAATTTCTGTTTTGCATAATCTTAATTTTTAATCTGATTTTTTAAAGGTGGCAAATATAAAACTATAAAGCAAAAAAAACAACTAGTGTATAAGAAAGTTAGAAATAGTGTAAGATATCGTATAACTTCACTCTGAAACATGAATCTTTTATAAGATTTGGTTGTATTATTGCATAAAATATCTTCAAATGAAATTTAAATTATTTTTCCTTCTTATTCTAAGTTCAACTAGTTTGTCAGCACAGCTTAACCTTGTGAGAGATAACACACTAGTAATAGAGGAAAATAATATTATATTTAATTCAGCACTCGCTGGTGGAATAAATGCCTCTCAATTTTCAAACTTAGATCTGAATTTAGATGGAGTTATGGATATTTTAATATTTGACAAATCTGGAAATAGAATTAATCCATTTGTAAATCAAAATGGATCTTACACATATGCACCTGAGTATCGACAATTTTTTCCTAAACTACATGATTGGGCAATACTAGAAGATTATAACTGTGATGGAAAGAATGACATTTTTACATATAATAACGGTGGTATATCTGTATATCAAAACACTTCTGTATCCGAGTTAGAGTTTACTGAAGTAACAGAATCATTTATATTAAGTGATTATGGCTCAAACTTTTTAAATATTTACATGAGTCCTGTAGATATACCAGCAATTGCAGATATTGATTATGATGGAGATCTAGATATTCTAACTTTTTCTATTCTTGGAGGATTTGTTGAATATCACAAGAACCTATCAATGGAACTCTATGGTAATTGCGATTCTCTTGCATTTGAATTTTCAGAAAGTTGTTGGGGCCTATTTTATGAAGGTTTAAATTCATATATACTAAACTGTCCAAACTGTCAATGTCCGCAGATAAATCAAAATCTACAGCAAAAACAAAAACATGCAGGCTCAACTTTGCTTGCGATTGATATTGATAATGATAATGACAAAGATTTAGTTCTTGGAGATATAAGTTATAATAATTTAAATTTATTAATTAATGGTGGAGATAACATTAATGCTATAATGACTTCGGTTGACTCTCTTTTTCCAATGAATAACAGCAATACCTTACCAGCTGAGATAAGTGTTTACCCTGCCTCGTTTTATTTAGACATAACTAATGATGGTGTGAAAGACCTTCTAATAACAACAAACAGTGCAAATAATTCTGAAAACATTGAGAGTTGTTGGGCATATAAAAATAATGGGCAAAATTCATTGCCATCGTTTAATTTCATTAAAAATGACTTCTTGCAAGGTGATATGTTAGATTTTGGAACATCTGCTATGCCTACCTTCTTCGATTATAACAACGATGGCCTTAAAGATTTAGTAATAGGGAATTATGGTTATCATAATCCAAATGACAACCCAACTTCTTCACTTGCGTTGTTAGAAAATATTGGAAATGACTCTGTCCCTAGATATGAAATAATTGATAGAGATTGGCTAAACATTTCAACATTAAATTTAAATACAACATTAAACATTCCAGCGCTAAATCTATCTCCTACATTTGGAGATATTGATGGGGATAATCTTGATGACTTAATACTAGGAGATGCTGATGGATTGTTACATTTATTTGTCAATAGTGGAGGTGGAATTTTTCAGCTTAATTCACCAAACTATCAAAATATTGATATTGGACAATTTGCTCAACCTCAACTCGTAGATGTAAATAGAGATGGTGTAATTGATTTATTAATTGGGGAGCAAGATGGAACAATTAACTACTTACCTAATTCTGGTACTCTAAATAATGCAATATTTGACACTATAATCACTAATTGGGGCTTAATTGATGTTGATAGCAATTTAATAAGTACAGGCTTTAGCAGTCCGACACTTTATGATAGTAATGGAGTTTATCAATTATATGTTGGAAGCTATAGCGGTAAAACATATCATTTCAATAATATAGACAATAACCTAGATGGTCAATTCTCAGAAGTAAATTCAATAATCTCTGAAATTTGGGATGGTGGCAAATCTTCAATCACAATAGCAGATATAAATTCTGACAATATAGCTGATATGATTATTGGAAATAATGCTGGGGGAATCGCATACTTTAGTAGCGATACTACAAATTTGGTAGTAGGTTCAAATGAATTAGAAATAAATACAAAAGAAGATTTCTTGATTTCACCAAATCCAGCACAAGATCTTATAAAAATTAGCTCTAGTGTGCATGGAATAATTAATATTTATAACTCTATAGGATCAATTATTTTAAGTAAAGTTAAGAACAAAGAAGAAATAACTATACGATTACCGAACATATCTAAAGGAATTTACGTTGTTGAATTAAATAACTCTGTAAAAAAACTTGTAATTGATTATCCTTAAAAGTAAAAAGATAACTATTAGTATATTTGCGCTATGATGGAACTAAAAAAAACAATTGAAGATACTTGGAATAAAAGAGAGTTATTAAAAAGTAAAAAATCAATAGATTGTATAAATACTGTTATTGAAGAAATAGATAAGGGTAGGCTTCGTATTGCTGAAAAAATTGATGATAAATGGCAAGTAAATAATTGGTTAAAAAAAGCTGTTATTCTTTATTTCCCTATTCGAAAAATGGAAACAATTGAAATTGGCCCTTTAGAATTTCATGACAAAATGAAGCTTAAAAAAGATTACGCTAATTTAGGAGTCAGAGTTGTTCCTCATGCTATAGCAAGATATGGATCATATCTTTCAAAAGGTGTAATTATGATGCCATCATACGTGAATATTGGTGCATATGTAGACTCTGGAACAATGATTGATACTTGGGCAACTGTTGGTTCTTGTGCTCAGATAGGAAAAAATGTTCATATTTCTGGTGGTGTGGGAATTGGTGGCGTGCTTGAGCCAGTACAAGCCTCTCCTGTAATAATAGAGGATGATGCTTTCTTAGGATCTCGTTCTATAATTGTAGAGGGAGTTAAGATTGAAAAAGAAGCTGTTTTAGGCGCAAACGTTGTACTAACTTCATCAACAAAAATTATTGATGTAAGCGGAGAAAAACCGATAGAGCATCAAGGCATTATTCCATCAAGATCAGTTGTTATTCCAGGTAGTTATGAAAAAGAATTTCAAGCAGGTAAATTTGGGGTACCATGTGCACTTATTATTGGTAAAAGAAAAGAAAGTACAGATAAAAAAACTACACTAAATGATGCCCTCAGAGACTATAAAGTTTCAATATAATGCGATTAGGATTTGATGCAAAAAGAGCTTTTTCAAATGAAACAGGGCTAGGAAATTACTCTAGGGATACTATTCGAATTTTATCCTCTTTTTTTAGTCAAAATAAATATTTCTTATATACACCAAAAAAAATCAAATCTCCTAGGACTTTCTTTATTGAAGAAAAAGAAAATATTTTTGTTCGTACTCCTGAATCATTGATTAATAAAACGCTAAGATCATATTGGAGAAGCTTTAGTATTGTAAAAGACATATTTACAAATAATATTGATATTTTTCATGGGCTAAGTAATGAATTACCAATTGGAATTGAAAAGACTTCAATTAAAAGCATTGTAACAATTCATGATTTAATATTTATAAGGTATCCATCTTTGTTTAAATCTATTGATAGAAGAATATATTACAAGAAATCAAAATCTGCTTGCCTAAGAGCTAATAAGATTATAGCAGTAAGCGAACAAACTAAAAAAGATATTATTGATTATTTTAATATCTCAGAAAAAAAAATAGAAGTTGTTTATCAAGGTTGCAACAAAATATTTCAAAAACAACTTACTATAGAGTCAAAAAATTATGTAAACAAAAAATATTTTTTACCAAAAAGTTATCTGTTATATGTTGGTACTATAGAAGAGCGAAAAAACTTATTAACTCTACTAAAAGCACTAAGAGAGATTCCAGATCAAAAGCTGGTTGTTATTGGTAATGGTAAAGAATATATGATTAAATGTAAGAAATATATTTCGAAAAACAATCTAGAAAAAAGAGTCATATTTATAAGTAATTTATTGTTAGAAGAAATGGCTGCTATTTATCAATCTGCAGAAATCATGATATATCCTTCGATTTTTGAAGGGTTTGGAATTCCAATTTTAGAAGCATTATTTTCCAAAACACCTGTTATCACATCAAAAGGTGGATGTTTTAGTGAAGCGGGAGGGCCTCATTCTATGTATGTTAATCCTTTAAATGAAAAAGAAATAGAAAATGCAATTATAAAAATAAGTAAATCTCAATTAATAAAAGAAAAAATGATAAATGAAGGTTTCAGTTATGCTCAAAAATTTACTGATAAAAATATCGCAACTAATTTATTTAAAGTATACAAAGATTTGAAATAATGAAATTAAGTGCAATTATTCCTACAGGCAACGAGGAACACAATATAGTTAACGCTATAAAATCCGTAGACTTTGCTGATGAAATTATTATAGTAGACTCTTTCAGTAAAGACAATACTATAAAATTAGCTACTAAATTAGCAGATACTATTTTACAAAGAGAATACATAAATTCAGCATCTCAAAAAAATTGGGCTATTCCTCAAGCAAAATTTGAATGGATTTTTCTTATTGATGCTGATGAAAGAGTCCCTTTAGATTTAAAAGAAGAAATATTAGAAGTGTTAAGTTCTGAAAATAATTTTAGTGGCTTTTGGATAAAAAGACAGAATTATTTTATGGGTAAAAAAATCCACTTTAGTGGATGGAGAGGTGATAAAGTAATTCGTTTATTTAAAAGAGATAAATGTAAATATGAAGAGAAAAATGTGCATGCTGAAATTATTAGTGAAGGAAAAATTGGTATGTTAAAGAACAAACTAATTCACAATACTTTTACAAGCAAGGAAGCTTACATTGATAAACTAAGAAGATATGCAAGATGGCAGGCAAAAGATTATGATAGAACAACAAATAAGATAACAGTCTACCACACTAAATTAAAACCTATCATACGTTTTATGAAACATTATTTTTTGCAACTAGGAATACTTGATGGATATGTTGGTTTTATTATCTCATTTTATCAAGCAAAAGCAGTTAAAATGCGCTATGATTATCTTATAAAATATCGTAATGAAAAATGAAATTAAGATAGCATCGGAAATTCTCTCTAATGGGGGCATTATTTTATATCCAAGTGATACAATTTGGGGAATTGGTTGTGATGCAACAAACTTTTATGCAGTATCTAAAATCTTTAAACTTAAAAATAGGGATAATAGTAAAGCCTTAATTACTTTAGTCGCTGACAAAGAGGAACAAGAAAAAATAACAGGTATTAAAAATGATCTGCAATTTGATAATAAACCAACTACTTTTATCTATCCTAATTCAAAATCATTAGCAAAAAATTTGATTGCAAGTAACGGTTCTGTTGCTATACGAATTGTAAAAGATAAATTTTGTCAAAATCTAATTAAAAAATTTGGAAAACCAATAGTATCAACATCGGCAAATATTAGTGGAAGCAAAAACCCAAATAAATTTTCAGAAATTTCTAAAGAAATAAAAAATAATGTTGATTATATCGTAAATTTGCGTAAAGAGGAAATCATGAGTATACCCTCTAAAATTATACTAATAAATACTGATGGAACTTATACAAAAATAAGATAGTGAATTATTCAAAAGAATTAAAAAATCAGATATTTAATATCATTCAAAAAGAAAGTGACAAATTAAATTACCCAACATATGTAGTAGGAGGCTGGGTAAGAGATTTATTACTCAAAAGAGAGAATACTATTACTGATATTGATTTTGTATGTGTTGGAAGTGGCATCATACTTGCTGAAAAAGTAGCTCTTATAATGGGCAAACAAGCAAGATTTAAAGTTTTCAAAAAATTTGGAACTGCTTTAATATCTTACAAGGGTGAAAACTACGAGTTTATTGGCGCTAGAAGAGAGTCATACAGATCAAATAGTCGTAAACCAATAGTTGAAAACGGAACGTTAGAAGATGATCAGAAAAGAAGAGACTTTACTATAAATGCTATTTCAATTCAATTAAATAAAGATAACTTCGGAGAACTTATTGATCCATTTAATGGAATTGAAGATTTAAAAAATAAAATCATTAAGACTCCTGGAAATCCCAACAAAACTTACAGTGATGACCCATTAAGAATGATGAGAGCAGTTAGATTTGCTACACAATTGCATTTTGAGATAGAAAAAGAATCATACGAAGCAATCTTAAGAAATTGTGAGCGACTATCCATAATATCTCAAGAAAGAATAACTGAAGAATTAAACAAAATAATATTATCCCCAAAACCCTCAAGAGGTTTTAAAGTGTTATTTGAAACAAAATTATTACACCAATTTTTTACTGAACTTGTTAAACTAGAAGGTGTAGAACGTGTTGGCAAACATGTACATAAAGATAATTTTTATCATACGATTGAAGTATTAGATAATATTAGTATACATTCTAAAAATCTTTGGTTAAGATGGGCAGCTTTACTTCATGATATTGCAAAACCACAGACAAAAAAATACGAAAAGAAGCAAGGATGGACATTTCATGCTCATGAATTTATTGGAGGCAAAATGGTTCCTGGAATTTTCAGAAAACTAAAACTACCACTAAATGAAAAAATGAAATATGTTCAAAAATTAGTTACTCTTCATTTAAGACCTATTGTTTTAGCTAAAGATATCGTAACAGATTCTGCTATAAGAAGATTATTATTTGATGCAGGAAATGATATTGAAGATTTAATGACATTATGTGACGCGGATATAACATCAAAAAATATAAACAAGGTTAAAAAATATTTAAATAACTTTCAATTAGTTAGAAAGAAATTAAAAATAGTTGAACAAAAAGATCAAATAAGAAATTTTCAACCTCCAATTAATGGAATTGAAATAATGCAACTTTTTAATATAAAGGCAGGTAAAGAAATTGGTATTTTAAAAAAATCAATAAAGGATGCTATTCTTGATGGAAAAATTGAGAACAACAGAAATGAGGCTTTAAAATTTATATACAAAAAAGCTAAAGAACTAAATTTAAATAAATGAATATTGTATTACAAATATACTTAGAGCATAAAAATGATGTTATAAGAAATATTGAAATAGATTCTGAAAAATCTTTAGAAGAATTACATTATGAAATTATTAAGTCTTTAAATTTGAACAAGCATGAAATGGCATCATTCTATATGACAGATGAGGAATTTAATTTATTAAAAGAAATACCATTATTTAAAATAAATGAAGAGGAAGTTGGCGCCTGTGAGATGAAAGAGATTTCTATAACATCTGTATTCCCAATTATAAACTCACAGTTAATTTATGTGTATGATTTTATGAAAATGTGGCGTTTCCTTGTAACTTATATATCCAAATCTGAAAACAACAAAGATCATTCAAATGTGATTTATCAAGTTGGTAAAATGCCAGAAAGTGAAACTGAAATATATTTTGAATCTAACAATGATATAAGTGAGAATCGTGATGAATTAGAAGATGAATACTATTAAAAGAGTAATATTTATTATTGGGCCAACAGCAATTGGGAAAACAGATCTTAGTATTAAAATTGCAAAAGCCATCAAATGTGAAATAATATCATGTGATTCAAGACAATTCTACAAAGAATTAAAAATTGGAACAGCACCACCCTCATCTTATGATTTAAAAATAGTAAAACATCACTTTATTCAGAACATTAGTATAAAAGAAGATTACAATGCTGGAAAATATGAGATTGATGCTATAAGCAAAATCAATGAATTACACGAAACTAATGATAGCGTAATTGTGGTTGGTGGATCTGGTTTATATATAGATGCTATTTGTAAAGGTTTTGATAAGATTCCTGAAGTTACAAAAGAAAATAGAGAAAGAGTAAAGAAATTATATGAAGAAAATGGATTAGTATGGCTGCAAGAAAAAATCAAAAAAATTGATCCTAAATATAAACTTTTAGAAGAAAACAAAAATCCAAAAAGACTATTAAGACAATTAGAAGTATTTGAGGAAACCGGAAGATCACTTTCATCATTTAGAACTAATACTGTTAAGAAAAGGGCTTTTAAAATAATAAAAATTGGTTTGCAGATAGACAGAGAATCTCTTTATAAGCGTATAAACTTAAGAGTAGATTTAATGATGAAATTAGGCTTTTTAAATGAAGTTCATTCATTATTAAAATACAAAAATATCAACTCATTGCAAACTGTTGGGTACAGAGAAATATTTATGTTTCTTGAGAAAAAAATAACTTTACAAGAAGCTATTAATGATATAAAGAAAAACACAAGGAGATTTGCAAAAAGACAATTAACTTGGTTTAGAAAAGATAAAGAAATCATTTGGCTCAAAAAAAATGAACTGTCTGAAATATTATTTCTTATCTCAAAATAGAAATTGTTCCATTTATGGGATCAAATCCATTTCCTAATTCAATAGAATAGAAATATACACCATCAGGAACCTCATCTCCATTTGTATTAGTTCCATTCCATTTTTCATAATAACCGACTGATTCAAAAATCAATGAGCCAAATCTACCATATATACTCACTTTACTATCACTGTACAAAAAAGTATCTTCCAAGCTCCAACTATCATTTATGTTATCTCCGTTTGGAGAAAATACATTTGGTATACATTCAGATGTTAATGAAGCAATTTTAAAAGAGGTATCATTAATACAATTATTTGCATCAGTAACAGTTAGACTATAATTTCCAGGATTTAAACCAAGATTAATTGAATTTCCAACAAAACCATTCCACCATTGAAATGAATATGGGGCAATTCCTCCAGTAGCTGTAGCTTGAATATTAACATCTAAATTTTCTAAGTTACATTCAATAATTGAAGAAGCAGGGTCTAAAGTTATTATTAAATCATCAATTGTAAAATCTTCTCTTACTAGACATTTATTAACATCTGTAACTTCAACCCAATGAGAACCTGGGCATAAGTCAGATTTTTGTTTTACCTGACCATTACTCCATAAATAAGAGTAAGGCGATGCTCCCCAAAGATTAATATCATCATATACTGTAGTTGTTAAAACATCAACGATTCCAAAGGGTAAATCATACTCGACTAGCAGGGTATCTACGACACTACAGTCATTTGAAAAATCTGTTGTAACAGCGAAGTAAGTTCCTTCACACAAAGAATATATATTCTCAGTAAATGAAATAGTATCTCCAAATATATTTATCCAGGCAAACCCAAAAGGACCTTCTGAAGTTGAACTAAAAACCTCTACATCAGCACTATAAGTAGATTCATTATAATTAATATCTGTGTTAAGTTCATAATATTCAAGATTTATTGTATCAGAGACTGAGGTGCCACAAGAATCTGTGACTACAACCCAATATGTTAAATCCCACAATGAATCTATTGAACTTGTGGTATCTCCAGTACTCCATAAAAATGAAATAGGCTGTACACCTCCTAAATAAGTTAATGAAGCAGTAGCACCAAAATCACATCCAATATCTGAGTAATCTAAGAATATTTCTAATGAATCTGGTTCAAGTATTACAATACTATCAGAGGCAATGCATCCATTACTATCAATAACATCAATTAAATAATTTCCTGCTCCTATAATTCTTTGTTGAGTAGTATCAGAATCATTCCATACAAAAGAATATGGATCTACTCCACCGTTAACTATTATATTTGCAGTTGTTAAAGCTCCATTACAGCTAAGTAGCAGTTGATCTGCAGTTAGTTCTATTTCTAATAAATCAGGAGATTGTAAGACAAAATTGAACGTATCTATACATGACAATCCATCGTTAACAATTAATACATAGAGCCCATCACTTAATGCATATAAAGAATCAGGTGTACCGGTTCCATTTAACCAATTATAACTTAATGGAGCTGTTCCGCCAGATAAATCTATTGTAATAAATCCTTCTTCACCCCCAAAACAGTTTGATGGCGAAATTAGTGCATTTGTAACAATTTGATCAGATTCATTTAACTCAAAAGATTCTTGATGAACACATCCAATTGAATCAACAATATTTACTAAGTAACTACCTGCATATAAAAATTCATTGTCATAACTTCCCCACTGAACATCATATGGATAGTTTCCTCCATATATAGTATCAATAATAACACTTCCATTCTGGTGACCAAAACAATCGACATGAGTTATAGATGCATTTACATTAATTTCAAATTGCGCAGAACATCTCACACTAACAGTATCAATACATCCAAAATCTAAATCTTCAATAAAAATATTATACCATCCTGATGGTACAAACAAAGAATCTCCATTTGGTCCTTGAAGAATATCATAGTTAAATCCGAAATTAATATTTCCTCCCCCAATCACACTATCAATCATCAGATATCCACTATCTGATTCACATATTAAAGGAAACGTTGTAGAAGCAAATGTTTGGTATGGATATGGCTGAGTTAGAATAAACGTATCAAGTAGTGTACAATTAAGTGAATCTGAAACAGATAGCAAATAATTTCCAGCATATAAGCTGTCAAAAATAACTTGAAAAGAATTTGATAATAAAAAAGTTGAAGATGAAATACTATCTCCAATAACAAATGATATAGTATCCCCTGAAGTTAAATCAATTAAATAAGAATCATATTTTGGTTCAATAAAGAATGGCTTACCACCACTAACTGAAAATGAAATACTACCTGAATTAATATTTCTACAATTTATGTTATCAGAATACACTGTATCAAAAACTAACTCAGAAGGAGATGAAATTATACTAGACAATGAATCAGTACAACCTAAAGAGTCAATAACAATAAATTGATAGTTTCCAATTGGCAAATCATAAATTACTGTATCATCATATCCAGAGGAATATAATAAACTGTCAAAATACCATTCATAAAAATAAGGTGCAACTCCTGAGTACGCAACACTCTTAAGTAATCCGGAAGAATCACCATAGCAGTTTATATTTTCATGTGAAGATCTTGTGCCAAGTGGACAACCAATATAAAATGTATTTGAAGTGTCACCTAAGATTATAACTCTATAGCTACCACATTTCTGTGTTATTAAAGTATCTTGATTTGCAGAATAAAAAATAGATGAAATAGTATCTGCATCTATCCATCCTAAATCCTGATCATTAAATTGCCAAAAATCAACTTGAGAAGAGGAAAATATATCTAAAAAAATAGCTCCATCGTGAATACAATTATAAGATCTAACTGAATCTGAAATAATTTGAGATTTTAATGAAAAACTACACATCAACATGAAAAATAAAACGATTCTATTCATTATATTACAATTAATGCAAATATACCAATATAATTATATCAGAATTGCTTGAAATCTAGTACCATCCCAGATTTTGAAAGAAATGTATTCTTAAAATATTTTTTAGTTTCAATTAATAATTCAGAAGTGTCTTTATATCGCTTAGAATAATGACCAATAAGAAGATTTTTAGCTTTTGAACTCTTTGCTAGAGAAGCCGCTTGAAATGTTGTAGAATGACCAGTCTGTCTAGCTCTATCAAGCATATCTTCCTTAAATGTAGTTTCGTAATATAACAAGTCAATTTCTTTAAACTTTTCTATTAACAAATCACTATATCGAGTATCAGTACAGAAAGCATATCTTTTTGGCTTAGTATTCATTGTTGTTAAAGATTTATTCTTTATTACTTCACCTGTAGAATTAATCCAATCAGATCCGTTCTGTAAACTTATAAGTTTATCATGGGGAATATTATACTCTTCAACTTTAGATCTTACTATTTTTCTTGAAAACTTTTTCTCTTCAAACAAAAATCCTGAACATTTAATAGTGTGATCAAGAATTATATTAGAAACTTTTATATTGTCATCTTCGTGAATAATTAACTCATCATTTTCAGGAAGAGGATGAAAAAAAAGTGGGTAATTTAAATCTGTGTTAGCTGCTTGAAGTTGTATTTCAATTATTGCTTCTAACTCTTTGTGTGCATGAATATGTAAATCTTTATTTCTTCCTAAAAGATGCATACTACTAATCAAACCAATTAAACCAAAATAATGATCTCCATGCAAGTGACTAATGAAAATATGATTAATTCTTTGAAAATTTAATTCATATTTACGCAACTGGACTTGAGTTCCTTCACCACAATCAATTAAATAGCAACGCTCGTTCACATTTAATAGTTGTGATGTTGGATTTCTATTTACAGATGGTATTGCTGAGCTGGAGCCTAAAATAGTTAACCTAAAAGACATTAATTAATTACTTACCATCATTCTTTTTGTTAAAACTTGATTCCCATTATTAATAGAATACAAATACAATCCATTCTTAAAAGAACTTAAAGAGAGATTAATCGTATTTATTCCTAGAACAGATTTAATTATTAAAGATTCTTGAACTTCTCCTAACAAATTATAAACATTTAAAATAATATCGTCAGTACTTCCACTTATAAATTGAATTTCAACATTCTTTGAAGCTGGATTTGGAAACACATCCCTAAGATCAAAAGAACTTATATCGTATTTATCAATTGTAAAAGTTGTATTGTCAACAATATTTATATAGTAATAATCGATAATATCATCTTGAGTAAACGTACCTAAAAAAGGTACATTGCTTGCATATGAAGTTGTTTCAAAAACAATATTATAAAGACCAATGTCTGATTGATTTGGGTTAACAGTTGAATAAAGCTCAGCACATTTAATAGTTCCACCTGGAAATCCACAAGAAGGAGGATCACAAGAATAAGTGAATCCATTTGGTAATCCTGTAACTGTAGTTAAACTTATACTATCAATGTCTACAGAAACACTTTGACCAAGAATATCAACAACCGTATCTGTAGGTGTGATTATAGTAATATTTTGACTATATGCTTGACCAACAATTGCATCTGACAAACCTATTGTAGTGTCTGGATATATCCCCGGGGCTGTGAACTGAGGATCTGGAATACATTGTCCGTTTACAAAAACATAGGCAAGCGTAAAGCTTAAAAAAAGTAAAGTTTTTTTCATAATATTTAGTTTAAATTATAATTTTAATTGTCTCTCTATCTCTTCCATTTCAATGTAGTCATAAGCCTCTTGTAAGGTTGGGACAAAAGTAAGTGAATCATCGAAATTAAATTCACATATTATTACAAAAGAACCATTTAAATTAGAAATACTTTCTCCAAATTTAATGAAATTATTTTTAATACTCTCACCAACTTCTTGGCTTATTCCCCTTGCATCTGCAATGAAGTGTTTTATATCTGAATTCACATTTAAATCTACAAAATTGTTTTTATTGCCTAGCTTAAATAATAATGTTGTTTCTTCAATATTCATACTAATTACTTTTTTTTAATGCCAATAAGTATAATACTGCCATTCTAATTGCAACTCCATTTTCAACTTGGTTAAGAATAATAGAATGTTTTGAGTCAGCAACATCAGAACTTAATTCAACACCTCTATTTATCGGTCCTGGATGCATAATAACTATATCATTTGTTAACTTATCTAAGATTTTCTTATTAATTCCATACCTCATTGAATACTCTCGAAGTGATGGGAAATAATTCAAATTTTGTCTTTCTAATTGAATTCTCAAGATATTAGCAATATCACACCATTCTAATGCTTCATCTAAATTGGAAAAATGTTCTACATTTAATGAGTTAAGATGTTTAGGCATTAATGAAGAAGGGCCACAAACTCTAACTTCAGCGCCAAGTTTTTGCAAACAATAAATATTAGACAAGGCAACTCTTGAATGTAAAATATCTCCAATAATTACAACTTTTCTACCGTTTACGTTACCAAATTTTTCTCTTATTGAATAAGCATCAAGCAAAGCTTGAGTTGGATGTTCATGCGTACCATCACCAGCATTTACAATTTTTGCATCAACATTTCTTGAAAGAAAAACTGATGCGCCTGGGTTAGGATGTCTTAGAACAATTATATCAACTTTCATTGCTAAAATATTATTAACTGTATCTAATAAAGTTTCACCCTTTTTCACAGAAGATGAAGTAGAAGATAGATTTATTATCTCTGCAGATAGTCTTTTTTCAGCTAATTCAAATGAAAGCTTAGTTCTTGTAGAGTCTTCAAAAAAAAGGTTAGCAATAGAAATGTCTCTTAAAGAAGGTACTTTCTTTATTGGTTGATTTAAAATCTTTTTAAAATTATCTGCTGTTTTAAAAATCAAATCGATATCAGATGGCTTTAAATATTTAATCCCAAGTAAATGATTTACAGATAATATACTCATTATGTATTTTTTTTCATTAATACTCTATCAACTCCATGTACCTCCTTCCATTCAACAATAACTTTTTCTTCAGAAAGAGCATCAATTGTTTTTCCAACATATGTAGGTTCAATCGGCAAGTGCCTACTAAATCTTCGATTTATTAATGTTAACAACTCAACAGTCTTTGGTCTACCAAAAGACAATATAGCATCTAATGCAGATCTTATAGATCGACCTGTAAATAATACGTCATCAACTAAAATTATATTCTTGTCTTCAAATGACAAATTAATATCCATAATATCAGGTTCAATTGGATGATCCCTTCTCATTAAATCATCTCGATAAAATGAAATATCAAGATTTCCTGATTTGATATCAATAGTTGGTAATAAAAAATTTAGTTTTTTTAGTACTCTTTTACATAAAAAAGCACCTCTTGGTTGTAGACCAATCAAAATTGAAGACTCAAATTTATTATGTTTTTCTATTAATTGATATGATAATCTTTCAATTGCAATATCAATTAATTCTTTGTTCATTATTTCTCTCTTTCCTAACATAAAACAAACATAATAAAAAAAACCCCCAAACTAATGGGGGTCTTTATCTTATTTCTTGGCCTCAAGATCTTGCTTTAAAGCAGCAAGACTATCTAAGTCCCCTAAGGTTGAATGTTGTTTATCATCCTCAAGTTTTTGCATAACTTTTTTTGTTTTAGCGACTGATTTTTTTCTTTCAGCTTCTAACTCTTCACTAAAAATTACCGTATGAGATGCAAGAATCCTTCTATTCTCTTTGGAAAAATCAAGAATTCTAAAAGATAAACTCTCTCCAACAATCATTTCAGAACCATCTTCTTTTTTAGAATGAATCTTTGGAACAACTGCTTCAACTTCATCTGATAATGAAATAATAAATCCTTTATCATAAGTTTCTTTAACCACTCCTTCATAATCCTTGCCACTCTTATACTTTTTAGCATATTCATTCCAAGGATTATCTTCTAACTGCTTATGACCTAAACTAATTTTTCTATTTGATTTATCGATCTCTAAAACAACAACATCAAGTTGCGTATCTACCTTAGTAAATTCTGCAGGATGTTTAATTTTTTTAGTCCAAGATAAATCAGAGATATGCACTAATCCGTCAACTCCTTCAACCAACTCGACAAATATTCCGAAGTTTGTAAAATTCTTAACTAAGACATTATGCTTAGATCCAACAGGAAAGTTAGCTGCAATATCACTCCATGGGTCAGGTGTCATCTGCTTAACGCCTAACGACATCTTTCTAGTTTCTTTATCTAATGTTAAAATTTGTGCCTTTAGAGAATCACCTTTCTTGTAAAAATCATTAGCAGATCTTAAATGAGTTGACCATGACATTTCTGAAACATGCAACAAAGCCTCAACTCCAGATTGTAATTCAACAAATACTCCATAATCAGCTACAACAACTACTTTTCCTTCTACTTCATCTCCTATCTTTAGATTACTATCCAAATCATCCCAAGGATGCGCTCCTAGTTGCTTTAATCCAAGCTGAATTCTACTCTTTCCTTCATCAAATTCAAGAATTACAACATTAATTGTTTGATCTAAAGAAACTATTTCTTCAGGATGAGAAATCCTACCCCATGATAAATCAGTAATATGAATTAATCCGTCAATACCACCTAAATCAACAAATACTCCATACGAAGTTATATTTTTAACAGTTCCCTCAAGAACTTGTCCCTTTTCTAATTTAGACATAATCTCTTTAGTTTGTAGAATAAGATCCGCTTCAATTAGGGCTTTATGAGAAACAACAACATTTCTGAAAGCCTCATTAACTTTCACTACTTTAAACTCCATTTTTTTACCAACATAATCGTCGTAGTCCCTAATAGGTTTAACGTCAATTTGTGATCCTGGTAGAAAACATTCGATACCAAATACATCAACAATCATTCCACCTTTAGTTCTACTTGTAATTTGACCATTTACAACTTCTCCTGTTTCTAAAGCAACATTTACTTTTTCCCATGCACGTAAAACTCTTGCTCTTCTATGAGAAAGAACTAATTGACCATTTTTATCTTCTTGCTTCTCAACAAGAATTTCTACACTATCTCCAACTTTAAGATCAGGATTATACTTAAATTCATTAAATGAGATAACACCATCTGATTTAAAATTTATATCAATTACAACTTCTCTATCTGTAATAGTAACAACCTTGCCATCAAGAACTTGCTTGTCCATAGAAGTTGTAAGAGTAGCCTCATACTCTTTCTCAAAATCTTTACGCTCCTTATCAGTGTACATATCATTTTGTGCAATTAAATCCCAATCAAAATCTAAAACTTCATCTTTCTTAGTTTTGGATTCTGTCTTAACTTCTTTTTTAATTACACTTTTCTCACTAATTTCTCTTGAAATAATTTCTGATTCAGGTTGAGTTTTAGATTCAACATCAGTTTTTATTGATTTAGTAACTTTTTTCTCTTTTTTCTTAGGAGAGCTCTTGGATTTAACGACCTTACTTTCTGCAGGTTTTACTTCTTTTTCTTCATTTGACATCTTACTAGAAATTTTGTATCTTAGAGGAGAGAGGTATTAAATGACCAACCTGTAAGAGAGATTATTTTTTATTACCCTTTCATTATACCTTAATGTCATTTTAAAAAGGGATGCAAGAATAAGAAAATTTAAGTGAAATTACGAATGTATTCTATGCTATTTTTTCAATATGACTTTTAACACTTTCCATTAGCCATCTTGGAGTTGATGTTGCACCGCAGATACCAACTGAATCTACATCATGAAACCAATCAGTCTTAAGCTCATCGATATCAGAAATAAAATGAGAATTCTGATTCTCTCTTTTACAAGATTCATATAACATTTTACCATTTGATGATTTTCTTCCACTAACAAAAATAATTATGTCATTAGAAGTTGAAAATTTTTTCAATTGGGGTTCTCTTCCAGAAACCTGCCTGCAAAGTGTATCATTAACAATATATTTAATATCATTATGCTTAGATTTATCAACTCTTCTTTTAATTTCTTTAGTTATTTCTTTATATCCTTCAGGACTTTTTGTTGTTTGAGAATACATATAAATTGATTTTTCAAAATCAATTTTGTATAAATCATCAATAGTAGTGACAATTATTGCATTATTATTTGTTTGTCCAAGCAGGCCATCAACTTCAGCATGCCCTTCCTTTCCATATATAACAACCTGACCATCAATTTGTTTAATCTCTTCATAACCACCTTTAATCTGATGTTGCAACTTTAATACAACAGGACACGAAGCATCTAAGAGTTGAATGTTATTCTTTAGTGCCAACTCATAAGTTGACGGTGGTTCCCCATGCGCTCTAATTAGAACCTTACAATTTTTTAAACTTTTAAGATCATTATTATTAATTATTTTTAAACCAAGAGCATTTAAGCGATCAACCTCTTTATTATTGTGTACAATATCACCTAAGCAATATAATTCATCTTCATCTCTTAAAATTGATTCGGCCATTTCAATTGCATATACAACTCCAAAACAAAACCCAGAATGTTTATCAATTGTAATTCTCATCATTTAATTTTATTTATTAAATCTTCAATTAATATATTTTGATCATTTATCGAGATATGTGAGTTATCAATTAATAGAGCATCATCTGATTTAACTAGAGGATTAAATTCTCTATTTGAATCATTAAAATCTCTAGTATTGATATTTTTTAAAACTTCTGAGTAATTTACTCTTTCACCTTTATCAACTAACTCATTATATCTTCTTTGTGCTCTAACTTCTACTTTAGCTGTTATAAATAATTTAAGCTTAGCATCAGGAAAAACTTTTGTACCAATGTCTCTACCGTCCATAACAACATTCTTATTTAATCCCATTCTTTTCTGTAAAGAAACTAACTTACTCCTAACCTCTTTAATTTTAGCAATATTTGATACATTTTCAGAAACATCAATGCCTCTAATTAGATCTTCAACATTTTGGTTATTTAAAAAAGTTTCTGATTTCTGTAAATTTGTATTATATCGAAAATCTATATTAAGATTATCAATTTTTTCCAACAACTTATCTGTATCAATAATTGAATTATCAATTATTTTCTCTCGCATGCAATACAATGTTACAGCTCTATACATTGCTCCAGTATCAATATATCGCATTTTATATTTTCTAGCAATTGATTTTGCTATAGTACTTTTACCACATGATGAATGACCATCTATTGCTATGTTAAAAAATAAACTCATTTTACAAACCAAAAGTACTTAAATTTGTCGCAATACTAAAATTATTTGGAGATCCTGAAAGATGATAAACTGATCTACTATAATCAAAGGAATATTTTGAAACTCTAAAACCTATTCCCCACGAAAAACCAATCATTGCAGGGTAAGCTTCTGTAGTTAAATCAAATCTTCTTTGGAAGTTAAAACCTCCTCTGACATACAGACTTTTTCTAAAAGGGTTTAGCTCACCTCCAATTGTTACATGCCTTAGTAATGTTTTAGCTATACTTTCATCAATAATTTGAGGGAAATCTGACTCTAGGTTTGTTTGTTCCTTCAGTTTATAAGTAGAACTTATATCAAAATTATTAATATTATCATAAGATAAAAAGTATTTAAAAGGGAGGTATTTTAGTTCTCTACTTATGGCAAACTGAATTTCAAATGGTAATTTTTCCTGCTCAAGATTATAATATGTCAACTGTCTTCCTAAGTTTTTTATTAGTATGGAAGAATAGAGTTTCTTTGATTTATTAAAATACGTGATTCCTATGTTTGCTGCTAATCCAGATGAATTGTAAGATTCATAATTTGAATTTAAGATATTAAAATTGATTCCTAACAAAATATAATTTAATAGTTTCTTGCTAAGCCCAATAGACATAACTTGATCATTAGCATTAAAGAAACCATAACTTGATCCTACTTGATCATTACGTTCAAAATCTCCGTAGCTTACTGATTTTAGTGATAGTCCAAATACACCGATGTTTTTAAATTCATGCGCAAATGAAAAAGAAAAAAGATTGATATCAGCAAAATAATCTACAAATGAAAAATAAAATTCATTATGCATTTTTGAATTTAATAATGATGGGTTAGATTGTATAATAGAAACATCATCATCAATAATGCTAATAGGACCTCCACCCAAAGCTTCAATTCTTGGAGAATGCTCAATATTTAAAAATGAGAAAGAATTTTGACCACCGTTTTGAGAATAAACAATTTCTGTTAAGATAAAAAGAAAAAGGAAGATAAAATATTTGAAACTCATTTTATGAGGAACGATAAACAGTAGATTTTATTTCACAAAGTTATATATTAATCTCAACAAAATTGTCAACCTTTTGAGATAAAAGAGCAATATCAATAACCTCATTTAATTTATCAACATAATGAAAAGTAAGTCCTTTAATATATTTCGAATTAATTTCAAGAATATCTTTCTTATTTTGTTTTGATAAAATAATCTCCTTGATACCAGATCTCTTAGCTGCTAATATTTTCTCTTTTATTCCACCTACAGGCAATACTTTGCCTCTTAAGGTAAGCTCACCTGTCATTGCAATTTTTTCTTTCACTTTTCTTTGAGTAAAAGAAGACACTAAAGATGTAAACATAGTGATCCCTGCAGATGGACCATCTTTTGGAGTAGCTCCTTCCGGCACATGAACATGAACATTCCACTTTTCAAAAACGTCAGAATCTAGATTATATGATAAAGCATGAGATTTTAGATACTCCATAGCAATTGTAATTGATTCTTTCATTACGACTCCTAAATTTCCTGTAACAGATAACTTTCCCTTTCCTCTACTTAAACTACTCTCTATAAACAAAATGTCACCACCAACAGAAGTCCATGCTAAACCTGTAACGACTCCTGCAACAGAATTATCATTTACTCGTTCTCTATCAAATTTTGGAGCACCTAAAACTTTTTCAATTTCATTTGATTTTGGAGAATGACTGTATCTTTGATTCATTGCAATTGATTTTGCAACATTTCTAATCAATTTACTTATCATTTTATCAAGAGTTCTTACTCCGGATTCTCTCGTATACTGATCTGCAATTTTTTCAATGATTTTGTTTTCAAGAGTAAACTGAGTTTTTTCTAAACCATGTAACTTTAGCTGTTTTGGGAGTAAATGCTTTTGAGCAATCTGAACCTTCTCCTCAATTGTGTAGCCATTGATCTCAATAATTTCCATTCTATCTCTTAAAGCTGGCTGTATTGTTGATAATGAATTTGCAGTTGCTACAAACATGACTTTTGACAAATCGTAATCTAAATCTAAATAATTATCGTGAAAAGTTTCATTTTGTTCTGGATCAAGAACTTCTAAAAGAGCAGATGATGGATCACCATGATTATCTCTTGCAACTTTATCTATTTCATCTAATACAAAAACAGGATTTGAAGATTTTGCTTTTTTAACGGATTTAATTATGCGACCTGGCATAGCACCAATGTAAGTTTTTCTATGCCCTCTAATTTCCGCCTCATCTCTAAGTCCGCCAAGAGATACTCTTTCATAGTTTCTTTCTAATGATTCAGCTATTGATTTTCCAAGAGAAGTCTTTCCGACTCCAGGAGGCCCATATAAACAAAGAATTGGTGACTTCATATCACCTCTAAGCTTAAGAACCGCTAAATGTTCAATTATCCTTTCTTTAACTTGCTCTAATCCGAAATGATCTCGATCTAAAATATCGCGAGCTTTATCCAAGTTAAAGTTATCTTTTGTTACATCATTCCAAGGTAATTCTAAAATCAACTCAATATAACTTCTTTCAACTGCATAGTCAGACATTGAAGGATTCATTCTTTGCAACTTCTTTAACTCTTTATCAAATGCTATACCAATATCTTCATTCCACTTCTTTTTAGAGGCTTGCAATCTCATTTCATCTATTTCTTTTTGAGAACCATTACCTCCTAATTCTTCTTGAATTGCTTTCATTTGTTGATTCAAGAAATACTCTTTTTGCTGCTTATCTAAATCAGTCTGAACCTTAGACTGTATCTTATTTTTCATTTCCTGCATTTGCAATTCTTTTGTTAATAGTTCTAACGCAGAAATCGCACGTTTTTTTAAATCTATTTCTTCTAACAACAACTGTTTATCAGATAAACTTATATTCATATTTGATGAAACAAAGTTTATAATAAATGAACTGTTTTTAATATTCTTAATAGCAATTGCAGCTTCACTTGGAATATTTGGAGATAAATCAATAATTTTTAAAGAAAGGTCCTTTACTGAGGACACCAAAGCAGAAAATTCTTCATCATTAGCTATAGGCTTGATCTCTTTTAATTCTGTAATTTTAGCTTTGAAATAAGGTTCATTTTGCATCATTTCATCAATATTAAAACGCTTTCTTCCTTGAATAACAACTGTTATATTTCCATCAGGCATTTTTAACATCTTCAAGATATTTGCAATTGTCCCAACTTTATGAAGGTCATCTTTATCAGGAAGCTCAGTATCAAAATCTTTTTGCGCAACAACTCCAATCATTTTATTACCCTTTTCTGCATCTTTAATGAGTCTAATAGATCTGTCTCTTCCAATTGTAATTGGAATGATTACACCTGGAAATAGAACGGTATTTCTTAACGGAAGTATGGGAATTACATCTGGTGCGTCCTCTTTAGAAATTTTTGCTTCATCCTCATCACTCATTAAAGGTAAAAATTCTGTTTCTTCATTTAATAGGTCATTAAGATTTAATGATTTAATACCAATTTGTTTCTTCATAATAATAGCTCTTTATTATCATTAAGTTGCAATTAGTATGCCAGTCATTAAGAATACACTGTTTTGTCAGCTTTTACTCATTTCTATACTTCTTTGTCACAGAATAAACATGACTAAGTATATCTTTTTCAAGATCACTAAAAGTAATTTTTCTTCTTAAATATACTTTTTCAGCAACATCAAAAAAACGTGGCAGTTTATATATCGAAAAACCTGAGGAGCCTCCCCAAGAAAATGATGGGATAAAATTCCTTGGAAAACCACTTCCAAAAATATTTGCACCTACTCCAATTACAGTGCCTGTATTAAACATTGTATTGATACCGCATTTAGAGTGATCGCCCATTATCAAACCACAAAATTGCAAATTAGTGTTTCTAAAATTTTCTGAAGTATAAGTCCATAGCTTGACAGGAGCATAATTATTTTTAAGATTTGAATTATTAGTTCCAGCACCAATATTACACCACTCCCCAATCACTGAATTTCCAAGATACCCATCATGAGCTTTTGAAGAAAAACCAAAAAAAACAGAATTACTAATCTCTCCACCAGCCTTACAAAATGGCCCTAATGTTGTTCCTCCATAAATTTTGGAGCCAACTTTTAGAACTGAATTATTTAACATAGCAAAAGGCCCCCTAATAATTGAGCCTTCCATGATTTCCGAGTCCTTTCCAATAAAAATTGGACCATCAGTTGTATTAAATATACTATGATTAACTTTTGCTCCTTTTTCAATATAAATTGGGTTATTTCCAAACTGGACATTTTTTTTCTTGATTTCTTCTAAATCTTTACAATTTCCCTGCCATATACTTTCTTCTTTTGAATTCAAATGTTTAAAATCATTTTGAATTTCAGTTGCATTAAAAGAAAAAATGTCATCTAAATTGTCTAAAATTTTAAAAGATAAATTAGTTTCAATAATATTTAAACTCTGAAAATTATACGAATGACTTCTAAATGCTATGATTTGATCATTCTTATACATAGCCTCTCCAGTTCTTAAACTTTTAAGTTCATTAACAAGGGGTTTAGATGGAATAATAACGGAATTAATCCATAAATTATCTTTTTTTATATTAGATTTAAATTTATTTGATAGATATTTATCTGTTTTGTAAGAAACAGATTTAAAGTAAAACTCCCATTTTTGTTTTAAAGTAAATATTCCTAATCTAAAGCAAGAAATTGGTCTTGTAAAACTTAATGGATAAAAATTGTCTCTATTTTGATCAAATAAAATTACATTCATAATAACAAAGTTAAAAAAAAAGCCCACACAAGTGCGGGCTTTAATATTTTTAAAAAAAAACTATTTCTGAAATTTCTTATATTTATTTTTAAACTTATCAATTCTTCCAGCCGTATCAATTAGTTTAGCCTTGCCTGTGAAAAAAGGATGAGAATCAGATGATATTTCCATTTTAAATAATGGGTATTCCTTACCGTCCTCCCACTTGATCGTATCTTTAGTCTCAACACAAGATTTAGTTAAAACGGAATAATCAGTTGATAAATCTTTAAACACACATAACCTGTAATTATCCGGGTGAATATCTTTTTTCATTGTCTTTATCTTAAATTAGGGCAGCAAAATTAAAAAGTTTTATCATTTTAACAACTTAAAACTTGATAAATTTTAAACTAAATATTATTTAATAATAGATTTGTCTTAATAACTCCTTCAGCAGAAGCTCTTAATTTAGTTAGTTCAGATTCATTAAGTTCAATTTCAACAATTGATTCTATACCGTTTTTTCCTAAAGTAACAGGTACCCCAATACATAAGTCATTTAAACCATATTCTCCTGAAAGGAGTGCTGAACAGGTAAACATTTTTTTCTGGTTACATGAGATAGAATGAACTAAACTACTTACTGCTGCTCCAGGTGCATACCATGCGGAGGTACCTAGCATCCCTGTTAGTGTAGCTCCACCTACTTTAGTATCTTCTAAAACCTTGTCTAATCTCTCATTAGAGAGAAATTCAGATACTCTTACAGAATTTCGAGTTGCTAGTCTAGTTAATGGAAGCATCCCTGTGTCTGAATGACCTCCAATAACCATTCCATCAATATCGGACATAGGACACCCAACAGCTTCAGCTAAGCGATACTTAAATCGAGCTGAATCTAATGCGCCACCCATACCAATAATTCGATTCTTAGGCAATCCTGTAGATTTATGAGCTAAATATGTCATCGTATCCATTGGGTTGCTAACTATTATTAATATGACATTTGGTGAAAATTTTATAATCTGTTCAGAAACTGTCTTAACAATTCCAGCATTAATACCAATTAACTCCTCTCTAGTCATTCCCGGCTTTCTTGGAATTCCAGATGTAATAACAGCAATATCACTATTTGATGTCTTAGAATAATCATTAGTACATCCAGAAATTTTAGTGTCAAAACCATTTAAAGAAGCTGTTTGCATTAAGTCCATTGCCTTACCTTCTGCAAAATTTTCTTTAATATCTAATAATACAACTTCTGATGCAAAATCTTTTATTGCAATATATTCTGCGCAACTTGCTCCTACTGCTCCTGCTCCAACAACTGTAACTTTCATTCAATAACTTTATTTAATTAATAATTATGCATCAATATTAGCATATTTCGCATTTGCTTCAATAAATTCTCTTCTTGGCGGAACCTCATCACCCATTAGCATGGAGAATACTCGATCAGCTTCAGCAGCATTGTCAATTGTAACTTTTTTTAAGGTTCTATGTTCAGGGTTAAGTGTAGTGTCCCAAAGCTGTGAAGCATTCATCTCTCCTAGACCTTTATATCTTTGAATAGAAACATTAACATCTTTACCTGCTTTCATTTCAGTAATCATTAAGTCTCTTTGATCTTCATCCCAACAATATCTCTGATCTTTACCTTTTTTTAGCAGGTATAATGGCGGTGTAGCTATATAAACATAACCTTGCTCTATCAAAGGCTTTAAGAATCTAAAAAAGAAAGTAAGAAGTAATGTTGCAATATGAGAACCATCAATATCAGCATCTGTCATTACAACTACTTTATGATATCTTAATTTTTCTAAATTCAATTCTCTTGAATCATCTTCAGTTCCAATAGAAACACCAAGTGCTTTAAACATATTTTTGATTTCTTCATTTTCAAAAACTTTATGTTGCATTGCTTTTTCAACATTTAAAATCTTACCTCTTAATGGCAAAATAGCTTGAAAATGTCTATCACGACCCTGCTTAGCAGTACCTCCAGCTGAATCCCCCTCAACTAAAAATATCTCACACTTAGAAGGATCCTTTTCGGAACAGTCAGAAAGCTTTCCAGGCAGACCAGATCCAGAAAGAACACTTTTTCTCTGAACCATTTCCCTTGCTTTGTTCGCTGCATTTCGAGCTGTTGCAGCAAGAATAACTTTTTCAACAATAATTTTAGCGTTATCTGGATTTTCTTCCAAATAAAATGTTAGCATATCACTTACAGATTTAGAAACAGCTGACGTCACTTCTTTATTACCTAACTTTGTCTTAGTTTGACCTTCAAATTGAGGTTCCATTACTTTAACAGAAATCACTGCAGTTAATCCTTCTCTGAAATCATCTGCAGATATTTCAAATTTTACCTTTTTCAAAAGTCCAGATTCATCAGCATATTTTTTCAGAGTTCTTGTCAACCCCCTTCTAAATCCTGATAGATGTGTACCTCCTTCATGAGTATTTATATTATTGACATAAGAATGTACATTTTCCGTATATGAAGTATTATACACCATAGCAACTTCAACAGGAACTCCATCCTTTTCTCCATCAATATAAATAACATCATCCAAAACAGAGACTCTTGTTTGATCTAAAAAAGAAACAAATTCTTTAAGACCTCCTTCAGAATAGAAAAATTCTTTAATAAATTCTCCATTATCATCAGTTCTTCTTTTATCAGTAATAGAAAGGTTTATTCCTTTGTTAAGAAAAGCCAACTCCCTGAGTCTAGCAACAAGAATGTCAAAATGATAAATTGTTTCTTCAAAAATTGTAGAATCTGGCTTAAATGTAACAAATGTACCTGTTGTATCGCTTTGTCCAATTTCACGAACATCATATTTAGGTATTCCAATAGAATATTCTTGCTCAAAAACCTTTCCATCTCTATGTACCTCAACCCTAAGATGAGATGACAGAGCGTTAACACATGAAACTCCTACACCATGAAGACCACCAGAAACTTTATATGAACCTTTATCAAACTTACCACCTGCATGCAGAACAGTCATAACGACTTCAAGAGCAGATTTACCTTCCTTTTCATGCATACCTGTAGGAATCCCTCTCCCATTATCTGAAACAGTAATTGAATTATCTTCATTTATGTAGCAATCAATGTGCGAACAATGTCCAGCTAATGCTTCATCTATTGAATTATCAACAACCTCGTATACTAAATGATGTAATCCTTTTAAACCAACATCACCGATATACATTGCAGGTCTTTTCCTTACAGCTTCTAAGCCCTCTAACACCTGAATATTATTAGCACTGTAATCTTGATTGTTATTATTTTCACTCATAGAATTTCTTGTTTATTAGAAAAATTTATATTAAACAAATATACATTATTCCAATCTATTTGATGAGTAAAAAATCAGATATTAAACATCTAAATTTATTAACATAAGTTGAAAACTTTTAGAAAGAAAAACTAACTCCAAATACGCCATTAAAACCAACTTCTTGGTATCCAAAAAAGACATCTTTTTTAGAGTTAGTAATGTTATTAAATTCCAAGTAACCTGTTAATTGACGAGAGTACAAATAATTAATACACAAGCTAGCATGAAATTGAGAAGGCAGATTACCTCTAACAGACATTCTTTCACCAAAATACGAGAAAGTAGGAATAATCATAATTTTTGACCTAAGATTCACTGGTATTGATAAATAAAATTGAAGCTTAGGTTTATTCAAAACATCTTTATTCCAAGAACTATAGTTAAGATTAGATTTTAAAGTTAAAATTCTACTTATAAGATACTCATAGCTAGCACTAAAGTACAATTGGTTAACAGATCTCAAATAATCCACTTTAAATCTTTCGTAATGACTATTGTCAAATAAAGTAAACTGAGAAAATTCTGAAATATTACCATATGAGGATTCAAATTGTAATGATTCATTAGATGATAGTTTATTTTTTAAGAAAAAATAAACCTCATATGTATCAGAATTTTTCAATTCTTGCAAAAAATAATTTTGCATAAATATAGATTGATTAGTTCCAAATGAGTGAACAAATGGATTCTGATCAGTGAGCGATTTATATGTATTTCTTTTTTTGATATGCCTTAATCCAGCATCAATAAATAGAACATTTTCAACCAACTCTTTACTTAATTTTAATTCTGGATACAATCCAATTCTCTTGTCATTTAACAAAAAGTCTAGATCAGCAGAAAGACATAAATTAAAACCCTTTATTTTGAATACTGTAGAAGGCAAAAAAGATACTATTTTGTAATCTAGACTTTGAAATCTGGTATTACTATTATTATAATTTAAATAATTATCAAAAGAAATATCTAGCTTATAAAACTGATTTTTTATTCTTTTATTTAACAACGCACTGAAATGAATTTGATTCTCAGACATTTCATTGAAATCTGATATAAAGAAATTAAATGCTGACAACAAACCACTTCTATTGTTATTTCTGAACGCATCAATAGATAATTTCGAATAAGCAAAGCGATTTCTATAAAAATCATCGTTTAAAATATTATCTCCTTTTTTATAAAGATTAGTCTTTCTATCATAATTTAAACTACTTAATAAAATAAAATCTTTGGAGACTTTCTTAGCAAAAATTTTAATATTATTATCACTATTTTTATTAGCAGAAAATTTATTTGAAAAATGATTTGCGATTAATCCGTAAGTAAATGAAGTTGACCGCTTACTATTAAAAACAAAATTTGCTTTTTTCAACCAAAAATTACCAAAACCTAAGTTTACTTTAGTTGACAACAGTTCATTTATTTTATCCATTTTAACTTCAGCGGCAACCAAGGGTTTAGTTTTAAAATTTGTACTAAAAACAGTATTGATAACATCATAAGTCAAAACTCTATCTTCTTTTAGAGTATCTGCAAAGACTGCATTTTCATTTAATCTATTAACATCAGGTATTTCTGGATTAAATTCTTGTAAAATCTCGACTTTTGTAACACCAATATCTTGCGCATACAAAGTGCTAAAACTTAAGATAATTATTAAAATCGTTTTATTCAAATTCATTTTCTAAAAAATTAGTTTTGATTTTTTTAGCCGTATCAATTTTTAATTCTGAAATATCAGGAACTGGAACAACATAATTATCATCTATTTCTTCAACATCATAATCAAATACTTCTTCTGAAATTTCAATAAACGACTGAACAACTTCTGATTTTACAATTTTCTCTTGATCGTTCTCAACGATAGATTCCCACTTTTTTCTTGCAATATTAATTATAAATTCATTCTCGTGATTTTCAATAATACTCTCTAAAGTAGCCTTTGCTTGAAAAAGGTTCTTCTTTAAAATATAAATATCAGATAGTAGAATAAATGCTTTAGCAATATAAAAGTCATTACTAAAATTTTCTGCTAAATCAAAAATTAAATTCTCCGACAAATCTAAATTATCATCTAAAAATTCAAGGTATGCCAAATAATAATTAGCTTCAGCTCCTTCGTCGTAATCAGATATAGAAGCTATCTTTTTATAAGTTAACTTAGCTTTGGCATAATTTCCTGATTCAAATTCATCTCTTGCAATAATTATTTTAGCTTTACTCAAAAGCCAATTATCTGTCTTATTAAATTCGACAACTTTATTAGCGTATAATAAAGCCTTTTTTCCATTAGAAAATTCATTTATACTCATTAACCTAATAACAACTTCTCTTTTAACAGAATTTGATGAAACAATATCTTCGAGCATTGAATAATACTTATCTGATTTTTCAAAATTCTTTTCCCTATAACTAAATCTTGACAAAAACATTAAGGCATTCTCCTTGTAAAATCTAGAGGAACAATTAATTAACTTTTCATAATTCAAAACAGCACTAGCTGTATCTTCTAAATTTAACAAACTAATTGCATTAAAGTATTGTGCGTCATTAATAAATATACCATCATTAAATTTACTTATATAATTTTCAAAGGACTTATTAGCAACTACATAATCGAGTTCAGAAAACTTATAAAAAGCTGAATTATAAGTTAATGAGTCTTGCTCACTTTTAGAAATACTAAAACCTGGTAATTGTTCAACAATAGACAAATATTTATCAATATTTCCTAATGAAGAATAAGCAACTTGTAAACCAGATAATGCTTGTTTAAAAAAAATAGTTTTCTGAAAATTATTTATTACATACAAAAACATATCTATTGCTTTTTGAGAACCTCCAGTGTTGAGAAATATCATTCCTTTACTCAAGTAAGCATTAGCAACTAGATCGTCATCACCACAATTATCAATAAGATTGTTGTAATAATCATTTGCAAGGTCATACTGATAGTTATTTTTACACTGTTCTGCTAATATTAAAAGAGAATTATCATAATATGCAGACTCCTTATACTTTGATATAAAATTTGTTAGTACTTGATATTTTTTATTATTTTCACCAACCAATCCTAAAGAAATAGCGTATTGATATGAAGCATAATCTGAATCGAAAACACCTAACTGCACGGCTTGCTTATAGTATTTAGAAGACAGTATAAAATCTTTAGTCATAAAGTAAGAATCAGCTAATCTCAAATAGGTGTCATTTAATTTTATACTATCTGTAATCTCTATCTCAAAAGCTCTGAACCATTTAATTGCATTTTTAAAATCTGAATTTTTAAAATACGAGTACCCAAGTTTATATTTCTTTAAAAAATCATACTCTTTAAGAGATTCTTTATATGGCAATGATAAAAACCCTTCGATAGAATTCCCAAAACGATTTAAGTGATAGTAGCAATCAGAAATCCAAAAGTTTGACAAATAAGAATAAGTTTCATTTATTGGAAATTTCTCTGAATTAGTAAAATAAAAAATTGATTTATTAAAATTCTTTTGATTAAACTCCTGCACACCAAGAAAAAAAGAGGTTTCCTGAATAGCTTTTTTTTGTGTCAAACTAGGTGATTTAATTATATTTAATGCAGAAAAAGCTTCATAATATCTACTGGAAGACTGTAGCATCTTAACAATAAGACCTTCTATTTCTTTTTTATGGATTTCATTGTCAAATTCCTTTACATATTTAGATAGAACATCAAAGGTATTATCAAAAGGAAGCTCTAACTGGTACGACAACTTAGCATAATTGTAATATGCCGCTTCTTTAATTTTTTTATCAAAATTTAAGCTAGAAGATTTTTTGAAAGCCTGTAAAGCATAATTAAAGTTACTTTTCATCAAATAACTCTCTCCTAAATAATAAGAAGAGTATTGTAAAATACTGTCACTAGCAGATGAAATATTTTGCAATTCAGCTATAGCTTTATCATAATTTAAAGTCTTGTAATAAGCATATCCTAATAATAAATGCTCATTTAAATTATTATCTAAACTTTCTTGAAGGAAAGATTCAAAATGAACAATTGAACTTGAAAAATCATCAAGTTGAAAGTAAGCTTCAGCAAGTAATCTATTAATTTCTGATTTCCGACTTGCGATCACATTTTCTAAGATTGGTTTTGCAAAGAATATTAACTGATTATAATTTTTTTGAGAAAAATAAATTTGTGAAATATAATATGGAACAATGTTTTTGAATTTATCATCATTTAGCAACTTCTTAAATGAAGCTAACGCAGATTGATAAAATCCTCCAGAATAATTAATATATGCATAGTAATATCTGGAAGTCGAAGCAAATTTACTATCAGAATTCATTATTTTAGAAAAATACAATTTTGCATTTTGAATAGAATCTATGCTAAATAATGAATATGCTAGCTTAAACTGAAGTTCATAACTTAAATCTTTAAGCCTCAATAGGTAATTGGAAGCTTCTGTAAATTTTCCTTGCCTATAGTATATAAGTCCTAAATCCCTATTTGTTAGATTTCGAAAATCATTAAAAGGAAATAAGTTGTTTAGCTGATTATATTTAAAAACAGCATCTGAAAGAAACAACTCTTTAGAACACCTTGCATTTAAATATAAAATTTCGGCACTATAGTTATTTGAACTAACAAACTCATCCAAAATAGATTGAGCTGCACTATACTTTTTATCTTCAAATAAATTTTTAGCTAATTTAAATGAATAGGTTTGAGTAAATGACTTTACAGAAACTAACATTATTAGATAAATGAAAAATATTCTATACATACAAATTAAAATTAATAAATATATTGATTGAGAAGAAACGATAAAACTGAAGTTGTCAACACTCACGATTAACAATTATTGATTCTATATGCTATAGTCTTAATTTGATATTTTTAAATTTGCTGAATGCTGTATATCCTTAAAATTAAAGGAACTGATAAAATTCCTGATTTTGTTCAGATAAGAGACTCTGAAATGACTTTAATCGCATATTTCCGACTAAGTCAAATCGAACAAGGTTTAAGAAAGAATGGCTTTACTGAAGAAATTTTAGAAATAAAAAAAATTATTGAAAGTATTGACTTTGGAATAATTCATAAATACATAAGTAAATGAAAAATGAAATAATTAAGATAGAAGGCGTAGATATTGTTCGTAATGAGAAACAAATATTGAGTAATATAACTTTTAGAATTCCTCAAGGAGAGTTTGTTTATCTTGTAGGAGACACAGGAAGTGGAAAAAGCTCATTATTAAAAGCGCTTTATGCTGAAATAATGGTTAAAACTGGCAACATTGAAGTTGCCAATACAGATCTTAAATTAATTCATCATAACGAAATTCCATTATTAAGAAGAAAACTAGGAATTGTTTTTCAAGATTTTCAGCTCCTGACAGATAGGACTGTTGAAGCAAACCTAGAGTTTGTTTTAAAAGTTACAGGCTGGAAAAATAAAAACAAAATTAAAGATAAAATTGCACACGTCTTAGAGAGCGTTTATCTTGAAAACGTAAAAGATAAATTACCGTTTGAACTATCAGGCGGAGAACAACAACGCGCTGTTATTGCCAGAGCACTACTAAACAATCCAGAGATTATCTTAGCTGACGAACCAACAGGAAATCTTGATCCAAATAAAGCAGAAAAAATTATTCAGCTACTAAAAGAAATAAATCAGAAAGGAACTACAGTTTTAATCGCTACACATAATTACTCAATTATAAAAAAATATATATCAAGGACTTTAAAGTGCGTAGACAAAAAAGTTATTGAAATAGATCCTAAAACACTATAAATATGAACGGATTTAAAAATAATTATTGCCTTAAAAGTCTAAATTCATTTGGTGTTAATGCAAAATCAAAAATTTTTAAATCTTTCAATTCAGAAAATGATTTAGTTAAAATCATGAGTTCTAAAACATTTGAGGAAAACAAAATACTTATTTTAGGTGGCGGTTCAAATATATTATTTACAAAAAACTTTGATGGATTAATTTTACAAAATAAAATTAATTTAATTTCAATTATTAATGAAGACAATCATTCAACTACGGTGGAAGTCGGGGGCGGAGTAAACTGGCATGATTTTGTTCTTTGGAGTGTAAACCGGAATCTATCTGGGATTGAAAATTTAGCTCTTATTCCAGGTAGTGTTGCTGCTAGTCCAGTACAAAATATTGGTGCCTATGGGATGGAGGTAAAAGATACAATAACAAAAGTACATACTTTTGATATTGCGCAAAAAACCAAAAAAATATTTTACAATAAAGAATGTAAATTTAAATACAGAGACTCCATTTTTAAATCTGAACTAAAAAATAAAAAAGTAATTACTAAAGTTGAATTTAAATTATCAAAGACTGCACTAAATATTATATCATATGGTAACATTGAGAAAGAGTTAAAAAAAGACCCTTCTCCAATGAATATTGCAGAATTAATTATTAAAATAAGGAAACAAAAATTACCTGACCCAATAAAAATTGGTAATAGTGGGAGTTTTTTTAAAAACCCTGTTATATCTTTACTTAAGTTTAAAAAAATCAAAAAAAAATTTCCTGAGATAATATCATATAAAGTAACAGAAAATAAAATTAAAATTGCTGCTGGCTGGCTAATTGAAGATGCCGGACTTAAAGGACATAGACAGGGAGATGCGGGAGTTCATAAAAATCAAGCACTAGTTCTAGTAAATCACGGAAAATCAACTGGAAAAGAAATACTATCTCTTAGCAACATGATAAAAGATGTGATTTTTAAAAAATATGATATAATGCTTGAAACAGAAGTAAATATCATCTAAATGAACAGTGAAAAACTACAAGGAAAAATAAGATTTAACTTTCCTTTTCAAGCTACAAATGAACAGAATGATATTATTACAGATATTTCAGAATTTATCACAACTATAGGAAATAGGAGTATTTATGTACTTAAAGGTTATGCAGGTACAGGAAAAACAACTTTAGTCTCTTCACTTGTAAAGTCGCTTCCGGTTGTAGCAAAACGCCATGTTTTAATGGCTCCAACTGGAAGAGCAGCAAAAGTTCTGGCAAAGTATTCTAAAAGAGCAGCAAGCACTATCCATCGAAAAATATATTGGATAAGGACCAATAAAAGTGGCAATACATTCATTACAAGAAAAGAAAACACTCACACTAACACTATCTTTTTTGTTGATGAAGCTTCAATGATTTCGGAAAATAATGAAAAAGCATTTGGAAATCGTTCACTTCTTGATGACTTAATTGAATATGTTTATGAAGGATTAGATTGTAAATTAATTCTTATAGGAGACACAGCTCAACTTCCCCCTGTTCATTTAGAAGTTAGTCCTGCATTAAACGAAGAAATTCTTGAAAGAAAATCTAACAAACAAATAATATCTAGAGAACTTACTGAAGTAGTCAGACAAAAAGAAAACTCTCTTATTCTTAATAATGCAACTTTAATAAGAGAAAAAATTGCAAAAGAAGATTACACTTTTCCATCGATAATCACAAATAATGAAGTAATTAGAATCAATACCGGAGAGGATCTTCAAGACGCTTTAGAGTCAGCATATAGTAATAATGGAATAAATAATACCTCTGTGATTTGCAGATCAAATAAGAGAGCGAATCTCTACAATCAACAAATAAGAGCAAAAATAAGATGGCAAGAAAATGAGATCTCATCTGGAGACATGCTGATGGTTGTTCGAAATAATTATTTCTGGCTTGATGAGAGCAGCAAAGCCGGATTCATTGCTAATGGAGATATAATTATGGTAACTAAAATTAACGAAACTATTGAAAGATATGGATTTCGATTTGCAAGAGCTAGTGTTGAAATGGTTGATTATCCAAAGGAAAAAAACTTAGATTTATTACTTTTATTAGACACTCTGACAAGCGAAAGTCCAACAATTAGTTATGATCAGTATCAAAAACTTTATAAAGAAATAAGTAAAGATTATAAAGGACAAAAAGAAATAAATAAAAAGATAAAAGAAGATGAATTCTTTAATGCCTTACAAATTAAGTTTGCATATGCTATAACATGTCATAAATCACAAGGAGGTCAATGGGAAAATATATTTGTCGATATGGGTTACTTTACAGATCAAATGCTAGATAAAGCATATCTCAGATGGCTTTATACTGCAATTACTAGAGCAACGAAGAAACTATACTTAATAAACTTTAATGATAATTTTTTTAAAATTTAATTTAACGTCTAAAATCTATTTATTATTGCGTTTAAAATCTTACTTGGCCTCATTGATTTAATAATATTTTTTTCATTAGGATAGTAATATCCATCAATATCTTCCGCATTTCCTTGTACACTTGCTAGTTCTGAACAAATTTCATATTCATTCTCTTTAAAATCATTATGTAAAGATTTAAAAGAATCTCTAAGTTCTTTATCTTGATTTTGTAAAGATAATTCTTCAGACCAATAAAGAGCTAAATAAAAATGTGACTCTCTATTATCGATTTCCCCAACTTTTCGTTTTGGAGATTTATTATTCTTAAGTAATTTTTCAATCGCGTTATCTAATGTAAATGCAAGGATTTTAGCTTTTGAATTATTATTATTCTCAGCTAAATGCTCTAAAGAAACTACAATAGCCATAAACTCTCCTAAAGAATCCCATCTTAAATGACCTTCTTTAACAAATTGCTGGACATGTTTTGGAGCAGATCCTCCAGCCCCAGTTTCAAATAATCCTCCTCCATTCATTAGAGGAACAATAGAAAGCATCTTAGCAGAAGTTCCTAATTCTAAAATAGGAAATAAGTCTGTCAAATAATCCCTCAACACATTTCCAGTTACAGAAATAGTATCTTCACCTAATGCAATTCTTTCTAGTGTAAAGGTACATGCACTGTAAGGATCTAATATCTTTATGTCAAGATTATTTAACTCAAAATCGTTAAGATATTTATTAACTTTCTTTATAACTTCAAAATCATGTGATCTATTTTTATCTAACCAAAAAATAGTTGGCCACTTTGTAACTTGAGCTCTACTTACTGCAAGTTTTACCCAATCTTTAATTGGTGCATCTTTAGTTTGACACATTCTCCATATATCCCCTTGCTCAACAGCATGTTCAGTTAATACATTGTCTTCCTGATCAATTACTCTAACAATACCAGAAGAAGAAATTTCAAAAGTTTTATCATGAGAACCGTATTCTTCTGCTTTTTGCGCCATTAAACCAACATTGGGAACAGTACCCATTGTGCTTGGATTAAAAGCACCATTTTTTTTACAAAATTCTATAGTCGCAGAATAAATAGATGCATACGAACTATCAGGAATAACTGCCTTAGTATCTTTTGTACTATTACTAGCATCCCACATCTGACCAGAATTTCTGATCATAGCAGGCATAGAAGCGTCAATAATAACATCTGAAGGCACATGTAAATTTGTGATACCATTAAAAGAATCAACCATAGCTAAATCAGCATTTTCTTTCATTACTAATTTTATATCGTTGGTTATATCATTTCTTTCTTTTTCTGGTAATGTTTCAATTTTATTTATCAAATCACCAAATCCACTTTTGAAATCAATATTTAAATCATTAATCAATGTTTTATGTTGATTAATTAAACTTTCAAAATACACACTTACAACATGTGAAAATATTATTGGATCCGATACCTTCATCATTGTCGCTTTCAGATGAAGAGAAAGTAAAATATCCGATTCTTTTGCATCTTTGATTTCAATTTGGAGAAAATTAAGTAAGGATTTCTTACTCATAAATGAGGTGTCAATTATTTCTCCTGCTAAAAGTGAAATATTATCTTTAAGTAAAGATTTTATGCCATTATTATTCTCAAATTCTACCCTTACAATTTTGGCATTCTCTATACAAAGTGACTTTTCATTATGAAAAAAATCACCTTCTTTCATTGTAGCTACATGAGTTCGTGAATTTGAACTCCAATTTCCCATAAAGTGTGGATTTGATTTTGCAAAGTTTTTAACTGCCTTTGGAGCTCTTCTGTCAGAATTACCTTCTCTAAGAACTGGATTAACAGCTGACCCCTTTATTTGATTATACTTAGCAACAATTTCTTTATCCTTATTATTAGAAATTGATATAGGGTAAGAAGGAATAAAGAAACCTTTCTTTTGCAGTTCTAATATTGCAGCTTTCAGCTGAGGTAGAGAAGCAGATATATTTGGTAACTTGATAATATTTGCATCTTCAGTTTTAACAATTTCTCCAAGATTCGACAATGCATCTTCAGTATGTTGACTAATATCAATACATTCTGGAAATGCAGCCAAAATTCTAGCTGCTAATGAAATATCCATTACTACAATATCTATATTTGCTTTTTTAGAAAAAGATTTAATAATGGGCAATAACGAATAAGTAGCCAACATTGGGGCTTCATCAGTTTTTGTGTAAATTATCTTAGATTTATTATTTTTCATATTATCTTAATTATATTCATTTATTAATAACCAAACACCTCTTCTAAAGTTAAGTGTTTAATCTCTCCATACTCTTTTAATACGCTAAGATCCAAATCGCTTTTTGCCCCCAGTACCATAACCACTCTGTTACGATTTGCAATATGAGAATTATGAAAATCATTTAAGCTATCAACATTAAATGCTTGAACTTGGTTATATAAATCAGTTCTCATATCGTAGTTAACACCCTGTTCTTGCGCTTTTTCATATTCAGACAAAACTTTTGACTTTGTCAATCTTTCCGTTCTAATTCTTTGTATTATAGCTTCTTTAGCGTTATTCATATTAGTTTCTGCTTTTGGCATTTCATCTAATAACTCTGACATCCCACTCATTGCTTCAGATAACTTATCTACCTGTGTTCCAATGTAACTCATTAAATAATGTGATGAATTTGTGTCTTTTGGTATTGTATATGTTGAATATACAGAATACGCTAGGGCTTTTGATTCTCTCATCTCTTGAAAAACTATAGAACTCATACCACCACCAAAATATTCATTGTGAAACTTAATTTTAGAAAATTCACTCATATTCAGCTTACTTCCTTTAGACAACATTATTACTTCGGCTTGCTTCATGTCATAATCAACTACATAAACAATTGGCTTTTGTAAATCTAATTCTTTATATTCTTTCTTTTTAGGTAAAGGATTTAGATCTGATTTATTAAAATGTATATTCTCTAATTTAATTTTTAAATCAGAAATGTTTTCAGGGCCATAATAAGAGATCCTGTGTTCATACAATAGCAAATCATTTATTGATTTTAATAATTCCTTAGATGTTAAATTACTTATATCCTCTGTAGATAACACATTTGTATAAGATGATGTAGGTCCATATTTTGCATAATTAACTAAAGCTTTAAATAAAATAGTTTGTTTATTTAACTTTGCATCTGCTCTTTCCTTAATTTTATTAGATTTTAAAGCTTTTAAAGCTTCCTCATCAGCGATTACATTAGCAAGAAAATTCTCAAAAAACATGATTGATTCATCAAATTTATTGGCGAGACCACTTAATGTAATTCTGGTTTTATCAGATGAACTACTCATACTTAAATCACAACCTAGCCTGTAAAACTCTTCTTGTTTTCTAGATGGAGAAATTTCAGATGTACCTAAAAATTTCAAATAATCAACCGCAAATTTCAGTTTATTATCATGATCAGTACCTATATCAAAAATATAACTTAATCGGAATCTGTTATTCTCAGTATTTTTCTTATGAATTAAAGGCAGTTCTCCAATGTTAGTTTTCTCTATAATCTCATCAAAATCAAGAAATACAGGATTAATATCTTCTACCTCTTCAGCTAATAATTTAATTAAGAAATCAGATTGATCTACTCGGTTCAATTGTACAGGTGTTATATCAGGTTTGTCTACCTTAACAGATGTCTTATCTATTCCATTTCTTTTGAAAGTTACGACATAATTTTCATTATAATTTTCCTTAGCAAAATCAATAATATCTTGCTTTGTAATAGATTCTAAATCAGATATTTCTTTATTATAATCCTCCCATGAAATATCTAAGGTAAAAGCCTCAACAAACTCATTTGCTCTACCACTGTTACTTTCAAATTTTTTAATTTGATTTAACTTTAAATCAGAAATTATGGCGTCAACTAACCATTGCTCAAAATTTCCATCTTTAATCTCTTCTATCTGATTTAATAAAAGATCTCTTACTTCTTCTAATGTCTGCCCCTGCTTTGGACTTCCATATAATGTGTGCATGGAATAATCCCTTAGAACATAAGGAAAACTACCACCACTAATTATTTTTTGAGTTTGATTTAAGTTCAAATCAATTAAACCTGCAGTTGAATTAGCTAAAACCATATCGATCATTGTTAGTATTTTGGAATCATTTGAATTTGCTCCTTCAAATCTAAATCCAACAAAAAGATTTTCTGATTCTGGCCCAAAAACTTCTTTAATTACAGGTTTTTTTAATGGACTTTCTTTATAAACATTAAAAATTGGGTCTGCCTTTCTTTCAAATTTACTCCAAAATTTTTGAATTAATCTAATAGTTTTATCATAGTCAAGATCACCCGATAAGCAAATTGCCATGTTGTTAGGAACATAATATTTATTAAAGTATGCTCTTATCTCTTTTAAAGATGGATTTTTTAAATGTTCAACAGTTCCGATAGTTGTTTGCTGACCATACTGATGGTTAGGAAACAGCCCATCAAATAAAGATTCAAATAACTTGCTTCCATCACTATCTCTATTTTTTTCTTCATAAACAGCCTCTAGTTCTGTATGAAACAATCTAAACACAGGGTAACGAAACCTTTCAGACTCAAGTTTCAACCAGTTCTCAAGTTGATTAGATGGAATATCGTTAATATATACTGTTTTTTCAAATGAAGTATACGCATTTGTCCCTTTTGCACCTATACCTAAAGCCATCTTGTCGTATTCATTAGCAATAGCATATTTCGCCGCTTCTGCTGAAACAGAATCAATCATACGATAAATTCTTTCTCTGTTAATTGTATCAGTCATTGCAACAGTCCTGTAGTGTTCATATAGGGCTTCAATTTCTTCAATTAAAGGACCTTCTTTATTAAAATCAAGTGAGCCAAAAACATCAGTTCCTTTAAATAACATGTGTTCTAAATAATGAGCTAGGCCTGTTGCATTTTCAGGGTCATTTTTACTTCCTGCTCTAACAGCAATATTTGTCTGTATTCTTGGAGCATCATCGTAAGAAGTAAGATATACTTTAAGCCCATTTTCAAGAGTATATATCCTAGCTTTAAGAGGATCACCTTTTACTTCCTCATAGTTATTTTCAATTTTATTCATTTGATTTTTTAGATTAACAACAAAATATGCTGTAGCAAAGATTAGTAATGATATCGTTATTATTTTTTTAAGTTTCATGAAAATCTTTAATTAGTAGTCAGAATCAAGTCCGAGTGAAACTCTAAGACTATCTAAACTTGAATTATTTTCAAGCATCTTATTAAATTTGTCTTTATTAGTATATGGTGTTGCACTCTTTTCACCTTCAATTACTTTTGTAATTATTTCTATATGATCATTTGTTAATTTGTTTCTTAGGTACTCTAAAATTTTATATTTCTCTTCTAATATTATTTCCGTCTGCGCAGCATTGCTCAAAGATAATTCAATAACATTATTCTTTAATAATCTAGGTTCATGCAATGACAATGCAATTGCTAAATTAGACTTGCCTTGATCTTTTACAAAAGAAATTAAAGTTTTCCAATGTAAAATTAACGATTGATAAGACAATTCAGATGATCTGAGATTTGAAACTGTCTTTTCACTTGATTTATCTATGTTACTTTCCTCTGTCAAACTATTAATTGAAATTAACGTTGTTTTCTTATTTACATCAAGAATAATTTCTGCGTTTTCAGTAGTTTTGTTTTGAATTAAACTTTGATCTAAAGAACTTTTTTGAGATATCTTATCAGGATTTTTTAAGTCAGATGTTAGTTCCATAACATTTACTTTTTCTTCAGTATTTTTAATACTAATATCGTTTTTCGATTTGTGAGAACTAATTACAAAATTTTTAGATTTTTTTTTTTGACTATTAGTTGTTTCAATAGAAGAAATTCTCATTAGAGTAAATTCAACCAGTAATCTTTGGTTATTTGTGGTTTTGTATTGCACGTCACATTCATTACAAATTGATAGTGCAGATAAAATAAAATGTAGATCACATTTACTAGACTGTTGAATATATCTAGATTTTAAAACATCACTTTTTTCAAAAAGACTGCTAGTTTTTTTATGCATCGAGACAAGGATATCTCTAAAATGTGAAGCTAAACCATTAATAAAATGATGACCATCAAATCCATTTTCTAAAATCTCATTATATGAAATTAAGATTTGATTTATATCGTTTTCCAGTAAGTAATCAGTAATTCTAAAGTAGTAATCATAATCTAAAATGTTTAAATGTTTTAACACACTTTTATATGTTAGATTCTTGTTTGAAAAAGAAACTAAACGATCAAAAAAAGATAGTGCATCTCTCAAAGCTCCATCAGCCTTCTGAGCAATAAGATGTAGAGCTTCTGTATCTGCATTTATATTTTCATGTTCAGCTACATAACTTAGGTGAGAAGCTATATTAGAAATGCTTAATCTTTTAAAATCAAATATCTGACATCTAGAAAGAATTGTAGGTATAATTTTATTCTTTTCAGTGGTAGCTAAAATAAATTTAGCATGCGATGGAGGTTCTTCAAGTGTTTTTAGAAATGCATTAAACGCTGATGTTGACAGCATATGAACCTCATCAATAATATAAATATTGTATTTGCCAACTTGCGGAGAAAATCTAACTTGTTCAACTAAATTTCTAATATCGTCTACAGAATTATTAGATGCTGCATCAAGTTCATGAATGTTGAAAGATGTATTTTTATTAAAAGACAAACAAGATTCACATTCATTACAAGCTTCGTTATCAGATGAGATCTTGAAACAGTTTATAGTCTTAGCCAAAATTCGTGCACAAGAAGTCTTTCCAACACCTCTTGGACCACAGAATAAAAATGATTGTGCTAAAAGATTAGACTGAATTGCATTTTTCAGTGTCAAAACAATGGATGATTGTCCAACTACAGCATTGAAAGAGGATGGCCTGTACTTTCTAGCAGAAACTATAAAATCAGTCATAATATTTTTTTAAAAAAAATAGAATACAAACTTAATATTAATTGTAAAATATTAATCAATAATTCTATCTAATTAAAAAGCGATATAAATTACTATATATTGGATGTTTTTATTAAATTTGCGGCCCACATTTAACAAATGAATTAATAATAAAACAACTAAAAAAATGAATACTTACGAAACTGTTTTCATAATGAATCCCGTTTTATCTGAAGATCAGATAAAGGAAACAGTAAAAAAATTTGTTGACTACATTAAGTCAAAAAAAGGTACTGTAACTCAAGAGGAAAATTGGGGCCTTAAGAAACTAAAATATACTATTCAAAAGAAAAAAACAGGTTTCTACTACTTAATAGAATTCCAATCTAATGGCGAGATAATAAACGATTTCGAAGTTGAATTCAAAAGAGATGAAAGAGTAATTAGATGGCAAACTATAAAACTTGAAAAATTCGCTTTAGAATACGCAGACAGAAGAAAAAAGAAATTAAGTACTAAAACAAAAGCAAATTAATTATGGCAAAGACAGATGTTAAATATTTGAATCCTGTAGATATTGAATTAAAAAATCAAAATAAATATTGCCGTTTTAAGAAAATGGGAATTAATTATATTGATTACAAAGATCCTGATTTTTTAATGCGATTCTTGAATGCACAAGGAAAAATATTACCAAGAAGAATAACTGGAAATTCATTAAAATTCCAAAGAAGATTGGCAGTAGCAGTTAAAAGAGCAAGGCAAATCGCTCTCTTACCTTATGTTGCTGACAACTTAAAATAATCTTAATACGATACTAAATCATGGATATTATACTTAAAGAAAACGTAGAAAAATTAGGTTTCAAAAATGAAATCGTTACAGTTAAAAATGGCTATGGCAGAAATTTTCTTATTCCTCAAGGACTAGGGATTTTAGCAAGCGAATCAGCTAGAAAAATTTTAGCTGAGAACTTAAAACAACAAGCAAAAAAAGAAGAGACTGAAATAAATGCAGCTAACAAAATTGCTACTGAATTGCCAAAACTAGATATCGTTTTAAAAGCAAATGTTGCAGAAGGAGGAGCAAAACTTTTCGGTTCAATTAAAACTACACATTTTACAGATGCAGTTTTAGCTTTAGGACATACTATTGACAGTAAATTTGTTAAGCTTCCAAAAATTAAAGAATTAGGTAATTTTGAAGCTGAAGTTAGACTTCATAGAACTGTTAGTATAAGTATTCCATTTAAAGTTATTGCTAAATAAATTACTTTAAACTTTACATTTATAAAACCAAACTAGTTTAGTTTGGTTTTTTTTTAAGCAAAATTTAACACTAATTAAAGTAGAAATAAGTACAAAATAGTACCTTTGTATTACTTAAAATAAAATTATGGCGTTTGATATTGAAATGATAAAAAAAGTTTACCAGAAATTTCCTAAAGCAGTTGATACAGCAAGGAAACTAAAAGGAAAACCTTTAACACTAACTGAAAAAATTTTATACTCACACCTCTGGTCAAAAAAAATCAATCAGGAATTTAAACGAGGTGTTGATTATGTTGATTTTGCTCCAGATAGAGTAGCAATGCAGGATGCTACTGCTCAGATGGCTTTACTTCAATTTATGCAAGCTGGTAAGAAAAGAGTGGCTGTTCCTTCAACCGCTCATGCTGACCATTTAATACAAGCAAAAATAGGAGCAACAAAAGATCTTCAAAACGGAATTAATCAAAATAATGAAGTATTTAATTTTCTTTCTTCAATATGTGACAAATATGGAATTGGATTTTGGAAACCTGGAGCTGGGATAATACATCAAGTAGTTTTAGAAAACTATGCTTTTCCTGGCGGAATGATGATTGGAACAGATTCTCATACAGTAAATGCAGGAGGATTAGGTATGGTTGCAATTGGAGTTGGTGGAGCTGATGCTGTTGATGTGATGGCCGGAATGCCTTGGGAATTAAAATTCCCTAAATTAATTGGAATAAAGCTTACTGGAAAACTTAATGGATGGACTGCTCCAAAAGATGTAATTTTGAAGGTTGCTGGAATCTTAACAGTAAAAGGAGGTACAGGTGCAATTGTTGAATATTTTGGAGAAGGAGCAGAATCATTATCTGCAACTGGAAAAGGAACCATCTGCAACATGGGTGCTGAAATTGGTGCTACAACCTCAACATTTGGATATGACAAGAGCATGGAAAGGTATTTAAGAGCAACAGACAGAAATGATGTTGCTAATGAGGCTAATAAAATTAAAGAATATTTAACTGGAGACGCTGCAGTCTATTCTAATCCTGAGCAATACTTTGATCAAGTAATAGAAATAAATTTAGATGAATTAACACCTCATCTTAACGGACCATTCACTCCAGATCTAGCAACTCAAGTTGGAAAAATGCATCAAAAAGCAACTGAAAATAACTGGCCTTTAGATGTTGAATGGGCACTAATCGGCTCATGTACAAATTCATCTTACGAAGATCTAAGTAGAGCTGCTTCTATTGTAAAAGATGCTGCAGACAAAGGAATAAAACCAAAAGCAACTTTGGGAATAAATCCAGGATCAGAACAAGTTAGATTTACAGCTGAAAGAGATGGTTTAATTGATATTTTCAATAGATTTGATACAACAAAGATATTTACTAATGCATGCGGCCCATGCATTGGACAATGGGACAGAGAAGGTGCAGAAAAAAAAGAAAAAAACTCAATAGTTCATTCATTTAATAGAAATTTTGCAAAAAGAGCTGATGGAAATCCAAACACACATGCATTTGTCGGTTCACCTGAGATGGTAGCTGCAATTGCCATTTCTGGAAGACTTGACTTTAATCCAATAACTGACAAACTGCTAAATAATCAAAATGAGTTAGTATCATTAAATGAACCGAATGGTCACGAACTCCCTCCTAATGGATTTGATGTTAAAGACAATGGATATCAAGCTCCAGCCAAAGACGGCACTAACATCCAAGTTGTTGTAAATACAGACTCAAAGAGATTGCAACTACTTAAACCCTTTAAAGCATGGGATAGAAAAAATATTAGTGGGGCAAAGCTGCTAATTAAAGCAAAAGGAAAATGTACAACAGACCATATATCAATGGCAGGTCCATGGTTAAAATATAGAGGCCATTTAGATAATATTTCAAATAATTGCTTAATTGGTGCTGTGAATGCTTTTGGTGAAGGAGTTAATAGAATAATGAATCAGCTTGACGGATCTTATGACGAAGTTCCTAATGTTGCAAGAAAATACAAAAAAGCAGGCATTACTTCTATTGTTGTAGGAGACCACAATTACGGAGAAGGGTCTTCAAGAGAACATGCAGCAATGGAACCAAGGCATTTAGGAGTTATGGCAGTAATTGTAAAGTCATTTGCACGTATACATGAAACAAATCTTAAAAAACAAGGAATGCTAGGCCTAACATTTGCTAATGAAAATGACTATAATTTAATTCTTGAAGACGACACATTTAATTTAATAGATTTAATCGAATTCAAAGAAGGAAAACAACTAAAATTAGAGGTTATCCATAAAGATAAATCTATAGATATTATTTCATTAAACCACACTTACAACGAAGCCCAAATTGAATGGTTTAAAGCGGGTTCTGCTCTAAATTTAATTAGAGAAGAAAACAGTAATTAAACCACTAAAATATGACTTACAGGTACATTCAGAACAACTAATTTAGAAAATGAAAAAATATTATTTCATTTTCTTTTCTCTAATATGTAATGTTTTACATTCTCAATCTCCTGATTGTATTAACGCAGAACCTTTTTGCACAGGAACAACTGCAACATTTGCAGCCTCTACTAATACACAGGCACCTGTTGGACCAGATTATGACTGTTTATTTACTCAACCTAACCCCGCATTTTACTATCTACAAATAGACCAACCAGGAAATATTACAATTACGATACAAAGCACACCTCTAGTAGATATTGATTTTATTTGCTGGGGCCCTTTTACCGATCCTAATACTATGTGTGATAGTTTAACAGCTCCTTATGTTGAAGATTGTAGCTACTCTGCAGCATCAATAGAAAACTGTGAAATTACAAATGCCGTTACTGGAGAATTTTACATACTGCTTATCACAAATTTTTCAAATACAAATTGTAATATTGATTTTTCACAAACAGCCGGAAATGGCTCTACAGATTGCTGTATATTAGGTGATGCTGGAGATGACAATTTAAATCCTGGAGTTACTAAATGTAGTAGTGATTCATCTATATTACTTGAAAACCAATTAAATGGAACACCAAGTTCTGGCGGAACATGGTATGATTCTAATTGGAATATAATTAGTAATATCTTTAATCCTAATGTAGCTACAAGTGGCACATACTCATACATTGTTTTAGGCTCTCCTCCTGCAGGGTCTACAACAACTTGTCCAGATGATACTGCATCACTTTTAATTAATGTAAATACAAATCCAATTATAACCTTTCCATCATTAGATGAAATGTGTGAAGATGATTCTCCACTTGCACTAAATATTGCTATTCCTGCAGGAGGAATTTATTCTGGAAATGGAGTTAATACAAATACTTTTACACCATCTTCTAGCATCATTGGTTTAAATAATATTGAATATAATCTAACAGATATAAATGGATGTTCCGCATCAGGTTCACAAATTATTAATGTGAATGAAAAACCATCTGTAAACTTAGGTTTAGACATACAGATTCCATGTAGAGATTCGTTTTCTATAATTCCAATAATCACTGGAGGTGAACAGCCTTACAATTATTCTTGGAGCAATGGGTCTAACAACCCTGAAACTACAGTTTCAGAAGGTCAGTTCATTCTTGTTTTGTCTGACATAAACGGCTGTATAGATTCAGATGACATTACAGTTACTCAAGATATTACTCCAACAGCAACAATCAGTGGAGGTGGCGAAATTTGTAATGATGGTTCATCTACAGAGATAAACTTCTCATTTAGTGGTCTATTACCTTGGAATCTAACCTATTCTAATGGAAGCGCCTCATCATCAGTCTATAACATCAATACTGAAAATTATATAGTAACAACATCTATTTCGGGACTATATAATATTATTCTTGCTGATGATCCAAATGCCTGTGAAGCTGATATTTTAGGAGAAGATGTAGGTATAATAGTTAATGAATTGCCAACACCAATAATACAACCACAATTTTATGAGATATCTACTGGAGAAGAAGTTATTCTTAACACAGGAATCTATTCTTCTTATTATTGGTACAATGATAGTGATTCTCTAATATCTAGTAATGAATTCTTAGTTGTTGATTCGACTTTAATTTCATACGTAATCGTTGAATCTGAAGATGGCTGTTTTGGCACATCATCTAGTTCAATAATAAATTTCATTCCTAGAGTCGAGTTTTTCATACCAAATACATTCACTCCAAATGGAGATGAACATAATGATCTACTAACTACTTTAGGAAATAACATTGATAGTTTTAGCATGTCAATAATTAACCGTTGGGGAGAAATCATTTTTTATACAGATAATATTAATAAATTTTGGGACGGAAAATTTAATGGATATCCTATTAAACAGGGAACTTACAGCTATAAAGTAAATATTATAGGTAAAAATAAAAGACCATTTACAAAAACTGGTACAGTCAAAATTCTATTTTAAATCAAAATTGTCTAAAGGAGGGTATTTCTTTTAAGAAATTTAGTTTATTACTCTTATAATCTATAGAACAACACATATGTCGTATGCCATTTGTTACAACTAGATATTTTACTTTCAATACTGAATTATATCTTGAAATTTGATAAAAAACATCTTGATTAATATTTACATTAGCTGATTTACATTCAACAATCATAATAGGTTGAGCCTCTCTGTTATACAGGACAATATCTGCACGTTTTTTCAAACTATTATAAGCTATTGTTTTTTCAATTCCCATTAAACTAAATGGGTAGCATTTAATATTTTTCAAGTAATGGATAAAGTTTTGACGTACCCACTCCTCCGGTGTTAAATTAACATACTTCATTCTTACTTCATCAAAAACTTGCACAGTTTGATTAACTAATTTAGTTTTGAAGTCAACTAAAGGCAAATTTAATGTGGGCAAATCCATAAAGCAAATAAAGTGAATTATAAAGAGATTTTAAACTCAATTTTAAATAAAGAATTGGAACCTGTGTATTTTTTAATGGGAGAAGAATCTTATTATATTGATAAAATATCTGATATATTTTCAAAATCTGTATTATCAGATGAAGAACAAGCATTTAATCAAATCACACTATATGGCAAAGAAACCAGTGTCGGTCAGGTTATTTCTGAGTCTAAACAGTTTCCTATTGGTTCAGAAAAAAGAGTTGTTATTTTAAAAGAAGCTCAACACATTAAGAAAATTGAACTACTGGATGAATATATTAATGATCCTCAAAGAAGTACAATATTAGTAATATGCTACAGAGGTAAATCTATAGATAAAAGAAAAAAATTTGGAAAAAACTTGAAAAGTAAATGTGTTGTCTTTGAAAGTAAAAAAATATACGAGAATCAAATTCCAGATTGGATTAGTAACTATGTAAATGAAAATGGATATACGATTGAGATGACTGCAGCAAGAATTATCTCAGATTATTTAGGCACTGACTTGACCAAAATCACTAACGAATTAGGAAAATTATTTTTGTTAATTAAAAAGAATGAACAAATAACTACTAAATTAATTGAACACAATATTGGAATAAGTAAAGATTACAATATTTTTGAGTTGCAGAATGCTTTAGGCAAAAGAGATGTCTTGAAAGCTAATAGAATAATTAATTACTTTGCATCCAACGAAAAAAACTATCATATAGTGCCTATTATTACATCACTATTCTCATACTTTCAGAAAATAATATTATATCATTTTTCAGATGATAAAAGTGCTAAATCAATTTCAAATTTGTTAAAGATTAATCCATATTTTGTTTCTCAATATAATCAATCAGCAAAGAATTATAATAAAAAACAACTCTTCAACATATTTAAATATCTTAAAGAATATGATTTGAAGAGCAAAGGTGTAAATAATAAATCTACATCACAAAGCAACCTCCTAAAAGAGTTGATTTTTAAAATCCTACATGCTTAATAATACTCTAATGAAAAAGTTATATTTGCATCTATTTTTAAGACATGAAAAAAACACTACTTTTATTATTCATATTTACTAGCTTTTTTGCTTTTTCTCAATCAGGTAACATTAGAGGATTTGTCTATGACAAAGAAAGTGGTGAACCAATAATTTTTTGTAATGTCTTTTTGGAGGGCACTACAATAGGTGCAGCTACAGATATAAATGGAATGTACAATATTTCAAAAGTCCAACCTGGAGATTATACTTTAACCGTAACATATCTTGGTTACGATACAACAAAAGTTGAAATTAAATTATCTCCTAGACAACTTCTAAGTCAAAACCTTCTAATTGGCGAATCGAGCATAAAATTAAACGAAGTAAAAATTTCAGCTGCTCGAGAAGAAATGAAAACTGAAGTTAAAGCTGCTGCAATAAAAATAAGTAAACAAGACTTAGAGATGATGCCTACTATTGGTGGCGAGCCTGACCTAGCTCAATATATGCAAGTAGTTCCTGGGGTGGTTTTTACAGGTGATCAAGGCGGTCAATTGTATATAAGAGGAGGCTCACCAATTCAAAACAAGGTACTTCTAGACGGTATGATTATCTACAGTCCATTTCACTCAATTGGTCTTTTCTCTGTATTTGATACGGATATAATAAGAAATACAGATGTATACACTGGAGGCTTTAATGCAGAATATGGTGGGAGAATTTCATCAATAATGGATATTAAAACTATTGACGGCAACAAAAAGAATATTGGTGGTAAATTAACAGCAAATACCTTTGGAACAAAATTATTCTTAGAAGGACCTATAGGAAGCAAAGAAAATACATCATTTATTTTCTCAGGAAAAACATCATACCTTGACAAAAGTTCTGAACTATTCTATAAATATCCTATACTATCTTTTGATGAGAAAGGATTACCTTATTCTTACACTGATTTATATGGCAAAATCTCCTCTAAAGGTAAAAATGGATCTAAAATTAGTGTATTTGGTTTTAATTTTGCTGACAATGTTAATTATGAAGGAATATCTGAACTAGACTGGGATTCTAAAGGTGTTGGATCTGAATTTATACTGATACCAAGTGGTAATCCTGTTTTAATTGAAGGGAATTTTGCATGGTCAGCATACAACATATCATTAGAAGAACCTCTAAGAATAAGGCAAAGTGGTATTCAGGGATTCAACATGGGGTTTGATTTTACTTACTTTCAACCTAGAGGAAAACTTAAGTATGGTTTTGATATTCATGGATTTTCAACTAACTTTTTAACTTATAATTCTGTAAATTCAAAAATTGAACAAAATGAAAATACTTCTGAATTTTCAGCTTTCATAAATTATCAATTTAATAGCACAAGATGGATTATCGAGCCAGGATTTAGACTTCAAAAATATACAGTGGGTATATCGCCTGAACCAAGATTAGGTTTTAAATTTATAATATCAGACAGAATGAGACTAAAAATGTCATCTGGCTATTATTCACAAAATATTTTAAGTACAACTTCTGACAGAGACGTAATTAACTTATTTACTGGAATCATTTCATCTCCTGAAGAGATTCCCAATCAAAAAGACGGCAACCCATACAAGCAAAAATTTCAGAAAGCTAGACACCTAATTACAGGAATTGAGTATGATGTAAATAATAAAATTGACTTTCAAATTGAAGGTTATATTAAAGATTTCACTCAACTAACAAATATTAACAGAGATATGACATCAAATAATGATGATGAATTTATTATTGAAAGTGGAGTCGCCAAAGGATTTGATGCACTTGTTAAATTCAAATCAAAAAAATTATATGTCTGGGCCGTATATTCTCTTGGATTTGTAACACGAAATGATGGAAATAACACATATTATCCTCATTTTGACAGAAGACATAATATTAACCTTGTAACTTCATATAAATTTGGGAATAAAGAAGCTTGGAAAGCAGATTTTAGATGGAATCTCGGATCAGGATTCCCATTCACGCAAACTCAGGGTTTTTATGAGAATTTAACTTTTTCAGATGGAATAAATACTGATTATACAAGCGTAAATGGCGAGTTAGGTATTGAATATGCTGATTTAAATTTAGGTAGACTTCCTTATTATCATAGGCTTGATGCATCTATTTCGAAGAAAACAAAAATTAGCAAAAATATGAATCTTGATGTTACAGTTTCAGTTACTAATGCATACAATAGAGAAAATATATTTTACTTCAATAGAATTAAATATGAAAGAGTCAATCAACTGCCAATTATGCCTAGTTTAGGAGCAAGTCTTACTTTCTAAAATTACAGTAGTTAAAAATTTTAATATTTGTATAAACAAGTTAAGATTAATCATTTACAAATATTATGTTTGCATAACAAAAATATTATGTTGTTGTGAGCATTAGTAAAACAAAATATATCTTCGTAACCGGTGGAGTTACTTCTTCACTAGGAAAAGGTATAATCTCTGCATCTTTAGGCAAACTGCTAGCAGAAAGAGGGTATTCTGTTACAATTCAAAAGTTAGATCCTTACATTAACATTGACCCAGGAACAATGAATCCTTACGAACATGGAGAATGTTTTGTTACAGATGATGGAGCAGAAACAGATTTAGATTTAGGTCATTATGAAAGATTTCTAAATAATGGAACATCACAAGCAAATAATGTCACAACAGGCAGGATTTACCAAACTGTAATTCAAAAAGAAAGAAAAGGTGATTACTTAGGAAAAACTGTTCAAATTATTCCACACATAACTGACGAGATAAAACGGAGGATAAAATTGCTAGACGAAACAGAAAAATTCGATTTTATTATCACTGAAATTGGGGGTACTGTGGGAGATATTGAAGCTTTACCATATATAGAAGCAGTCAGACAACTCAAATGGGAACTAGAAGAAAATGCTCTTTTCATTCATCTAACATTAGTTCCATATCTTGCAGCAGCTGGTGAGTTAAAAACCAAACCGACGCAACATTCAGTAAAAACATTATTAGAAGCGGGTATTCAACCTGACATTCTAGTGTGTAGAACTGAAAAACCTTTAACAAATGATCTAAAAAGAAAAATTGCACAATTTTGTAATGTAGATAGAGATGCAGTTATAGAGTCAATTGATGCTAATTCAATTTATGAAGTGCCAATACTAATGCAAAATGAAGGATTAGATAAAATAGTTCTTAAAAAATTAAACCTAAGATTTACTGGAGAAGTAAAACTAGAAAATTGGAGAAAATTTTTACATGAAATAAAAAATCCAAATGAAGAAATAACAATCGGATTAACTGGTAAATATATTGAACTAAAAGATGCATATAAATCAATTACAGAAGCTATTATTCATGCTGGATCAGTTAATTCATGTAAAGTTAATGTTAAGTGGATTGATGCTGAAACAATCAACAATAAAAATGCTGCAAATAATCTAAAAAATTTATCAGGAGTAATAGTTGCACCTGGTTTTGGGGACAGAGGTATAGAAGGGAAAATATCGACTATAAAGTATATAAGAGAGAATAAAATTCCTTTTTTTGGAATATGTCTAGGTATGCAATCTGCAGTAATTGAATATTCTCGAAATGTTTTAGGATTCTCTGATGCAAATTCAACTGAAATGAATACTAAAACATCTGCCCCAGTCATTGATCTAATAAACGAACAGAAAGAAATTTCAGAAAAGGGAGGAACAATGCGTTTAGGAGCATATAAGTGTGAGATTAAAGATGGAACTAAATCCTTGCTAGCCTATAAAACAAATATTATTTCAGAAAGACATAGACATAGGTATGAATTTAATAATAAATATAGAATTAATTTAGAAAAAGCAGGACTTAAAATTGCAGGAATAAACACTAAAAATAATTTAGTAGAGATAATAGAAATTCCAACACATCCATGGTTTGTTGGAGTTCAATTTCATCCAGAATACAAAAGTACAGTAGAAAATCCACATCCACTTTTTTGTGGGTTTATACAAGCATGTATTTCTAACAACAATTAATCTTAAAAATGAAACAATACGATAAAAATTCACTAATTGGATTTGTGTTAATGGCAGTTATACTAATTGTGTTTAATACTTTCTTCTTTCCAGAAATACCCCAAGAAAAGAGCTTAGAAAGTCACACAGTCGAAAAGAATATAATTGAAAGTAACGACAAGAAAACAGATTTCAACAATAAATTTGAGAAACCTGATATTGAAGAGATTACGAATGAACAAAAGCAAAAATTAGGAATATTTGCCGATGGTCACTTTGGTGAAGAAAAATTTTATTCAATAGAGAATGAAAAAATTAAGATAACCATAAGTAACAAAGGAGGGAGAATTATTTCAGTTATTATGAAGGGGTATCAGACTTATGATTCTTTAGCTTTAGATTTGATGCACAAAGATCACTCTAGTTTTAACTTACAGTTCTCTGCTGATAAGTTCACCAATACAAGTAATTTATTTTTTGACGTTGAACAATCACAAAATAGTATTAACCTAAAACTTAAGGCTGACCAGAATCACTACGTAGAATATGTATACACCTTAACTAATGATTTTTTAGTTGACTTTGACATTAATCTGGTTGGAATGGAAGATTTGATTCCTGAAGGAATAGACTATTTGAATTTAGAGTGGCAAATAAAGACACCTCATACTGAAAAAAGTAAAAAGAATCAAGATATGTATACTGGTATACATTACCAATATAGCTCTGATAATGAAGTAGACTATCTAAGTTTTTCCTCAACAGATGATGACGAAATTAATTCAAGATTAAATTGGGTAGCATTTAAACAACAGTTTTTTAGTTCAATATTAATTGCAAAAGATAAATTTCAAAAATCAACTAATTTAACTTCTACAACAAATGATGAAATTGAAAATGTTAACTCAACTTATATCAAGGATTTAGTTGCTAAATTTGAACTTCCATATTACCATAAAAATAATGAACGACTAAGCTTCCAATTTTTATTTGTGCCTAATCACTATAAGACATTGGAATCTTATAACTCTGGATTTGAGGAATTAATTCCACTAGGCTGGGGAATATTTGGATGGGTAAATCAGTATATTATCATTAATATCTTTGATTTATTAAATAACTACTTTACTTCATTTGGGATAATTATACTTCTTCTAACATTAATCATTAAGTTAGGCCTCTCTCCATTCACATATAAAGCATTCTTATCTCAGGCTAAAATGAAAGTTTTAAAACCAGAAATAGAAACTATTACAGAAAAAAATAAGGGCAAAGATCAAATGAAAGTCCAGCAAGAAACGATGAGTCTTTACAGAAAAGCAGGAGTTAATCCGATGGGTGGATGTTTACCAATGTTATTTCAATTCCCTATACTAATTGCAATGTTTCAATTCTTTCCTGCATCAATAGAACTGAGACAAGAAAGTTTTCTTTGGGCAGATGATTTATCATCATATGATTCTATCTACAATCTTGGATTTAACATCCCTTTTTATGGAGACCATATTAGTTTATTTACATTATTAATGACTATTTCTACGTTACTGTATACAAGAATGAATTCCTCAATGGCAACTGGTCAAATGGCACAAATGAAGTGGATGATGTACTTAATGCCTATAATGTTCCTGGGATTCTTTAATAATTATGCAGCAGGCCTAACATATTATTACTTCCTTGCTAATATGTTTACAATGACACAACAATACTTTATGATGCGATTTGTAGATGAAAAAGGAATTTTGGCACAAATAGAAGCTAACAAAAAGAAACCTGCTAAGCCAAAATCTAAGTTTCAAAAGAAATTAGAAGAAATGCAGAAACAACAGGAAAAAAAGATGAATAAAAAATAAATTAGCTCTCCATCTTTGACAAAAAGAGATTTAGTGCTTCTTTTTTTGTCTCATCAAAATCATATGAAATTTTTTTGGTCAGATAATTTATAGGACTTAGACAAAGTGGATAATCTTTTGAGTATAATTCTAATCCTAGATCAATATTCTGCAGTCCATATTCTAATGATTGATTAAAAATTTTAATGAATTTTTTAGAAATTATCTTATTAGAAACCCAAGTAGCAAAAACAAAAGGTAAGCCTGTCATCTCCTTCCATATTTCAGATAAATCATATATATATTTATACTGATTATTCATCTTGAATGCACGATCTCCTATAACTAATGCAGCATTAGATCCTTTAATATTATTCTCAAAACCTGGATTTGATTTAGTTATTAAGGGTTTAAGATCCCAGTATTCTTTTAATAAAATTTTAAGTAACGCCACAGAAGTTATGGATTGATAATCTAATGTAATTTTTGTTACTTCTCTAATATCAACATTAGAATATAAACATACAGTGTCTACGCATCCAAATGATCCGATACAATAATCAGAAATTAAAAAATAATTTTTAAGTTGTGGAATTATTGCTACTGGAACTAAAGCAATATCTACTTCATTATTTAGTAATTTTTGCGCACATAAAGATGGATAATTTAATTGTAAATCAATTGATTTAATAAAATTTGAATGCTTTAATCCATAAATAAATGGCATGGTATTTAAATATGAAACTGCTGAGACTTTAATCATTTAATAAATATTAGAAGAAGAATATACATACTTAAAACAAACTTAAGAACAGATCCAAACATAAAACCAATCACAGCTCCAAAAGCAATATTAACTGGATTTTTTATAGATTCTATTTTTGCACCTATAAAAGAACCCAAAAAAGAACCCAAAATAATGCCCAGTACAGGAATAATAAATAAACCTATAATCATTCCAATAATAGTAAATAAGATAGTTACTTTTCCACCACCTTTCTTATTTACATAATAAATTTGAAGGTAATAATCAAGAAATGTAACAACACATACAATTAAAGCAACTAAAAATATCAGATTTAAGGAAAACTGACTAATAAAGAAATGATGTAGTAAAAATGCAATAAATGCAAATGGTGGTCCAGGAATAACAGGAATAAAACTTCCAATTATACCTAAAACAAGAAAAATCACTATAAGTGCAACAATAACTAATTCCACAATCAAAAGTAGTGTTTTCTAAAGTCACATATTATAATATTTAATTAAATTTGCTTAATCATCAAAAATCTTAAAATGCTACTAAATCCTTTGAATGCTATTACTCCAATTGACGGAAGATATACAAACAAAACAAGTGAACTTCAATCTTATTTTTCTGAGGCTTCATTAATTAATTTTAGGGTTGAAGTTGAAATTGAATATTTTATTTCTTTATGTAATATTCCTTTAGAACAATTAAATGATTTTCCAAAAGAAAAATTTTTAGCACTTAAAGATATATATGAAAACTTTAGCTCTGAAGATGCAATTAGAGTAAAAAAAATTGAAGGAATTACAAATCATGATGTTAAGGCTGTCGAATACTTCATAAAAGAAGAGTTCGACAAGTTAAACTTAGAAAAATATAAGGAGTTTATTCATTTTGGATTAACATCTCAGGACATTAATAATACTGCTATTCCATATTCTATTAGAAAAGCATTTGAAGAAGTATATCTACCAAAACTATTTTATATCGTTGATTTGTTAAAGGAAAGAGCAAAAGAATGGGAAGACATACCACTGCTTGCTAGAACACATGGACAAGCAGCTTCACCAACAAGAATGGGTAAAGAATTACAAGTTTTTATTGAACGTATTGAGAAACAAATATCACTTATTAATTCTATTCCATTTACTGCAAAATTTGGAGGAGCTACTGGAAATTTTAATGCACATCATGTAGCTTACCCAAATATAGATTGGAAAGTATTTGCAGATAAGTTCACATTTGACACGCTTAAATTAAAAAGACAGCAAACTACAACCCAGATTGAACACTATGACAATTTAGCAGCATTAATGGATAATATTTGTAGAATTAATACTATACTAATAGATTTCTCTAGAGATATATGGTCATATGTTTCAATGGAATATTTTAAACAAAAAATACGAAAAGGAGAAATTGGCTCATCAGCAATGCCTCATAAAGTAAATCCAATAGATTTTGAAAATGCTGAAGGGAACTTGGGTATGGCAAATGCGGTTTTTAATTTTCTATCTTCAAAACTTCCAATATCAAGATTGCAAAGAGATTTAACAGACAGTACAGTTTTAAGAAATATTGGTGTGCCATTTGCACATAGTTTAATAGCAATAGATTCATTAAACAAAGGGATTAAAAAATTACTTATTAATAAAGAATGTATTGTCTTTGATTTAGAAAAAAACTGGGCAGTAGTAGCTGAAGCTATACAAACAGTTTTAAGAAGAGAAGGCTATCCTAAACCATACGAAGCTCTTAAAGAATTAACAAGAAAAAATACAGATATAAATAAAAAAAGTATTCATGATTTTATTCAAAAATTAAAAGTTAAAAAGGAAATAAAAGATGAACTTAAAAAAATAACTCCAATGAATTATACCGGAATCTAAAGTTATCTATAGTGGTCTAAAAATCAAGTTTATTTTTCTGCAGGTAATCCTCCCAATTCCAAATAAAATGAGACAATAAATTTTTTAATTCAGTAAGAAAAACTGGATTTGGCTTATTTTTTTTTCTAAATAAATCACCCTGAAAATCATTTATTTTATATTTTTCAAATATTGCATGAGCCATTGCGCTTATCATAAATTCATGCTTAATAATTAAATCATTAAAATAGTTTTCATAATCTAGAAACCTTTCAATGGCTAAATGGTGTGCATTACCTTCACATTCTTTATGTATTTCATCAAGTATAAGAGAGCGAAGTATTACAGTTTCATTCTCTTCAAAATAAATTTCAAGATTTTTAAGATTTCCAAGAAATATAACATTAGAAAACCAATTCACATCATTATCATTTAAATTTGGATTAGATTCTAAGTTGCTATTGTTATTTATAAAATCTTTAATCTCCATAAAACCCTCATTAATAACATTTTGAAGCACCATTACGTAAATTGAAGCAGCAGTAACTGGTTTAACTTTTTTCTTTTTTGAAAGTAATCCTAAAAATTTAATCATTACTCTAGTTTAAAAATTTTTTTCGATTCCTCCATAATTTGAATACCAATTGAAAGACATGCAGTTGCAGCTGGTGAAGGGGCATTAAGCACATGCAAATTATTTTTATTTTTAACAATTTTAAAGTCATCAATCATCTTGCCATTTTTGTCTAGTGCCATTGCTCTTACACCACTTCTTCCACTTACAATATCATCTCTTTTTAATGATGGTATTATTTTTTGTAATTCTTTCAAAAATAAAGATTTTGAGAACGCCCTTTTATACTCATTATAACCAAATTTCCAATTATTTATGAACAATTTCCAAGTACCTATAAATGAAAGTGATTGAAAAGTATCCTTAAAACTGAAATCGAACTTATTATAACCCTCTCTTTTAAATGTAAAAACAGCATTTGGACCACATTCAATTTCACCATTTGTCATTCTTGTGAAATGAACTCCTAAAAAAGGGAAGTCAGGATTAGGAACTGGGTAAATTAAATTTTTTATTTTAGGTTTAGCCGATTCTGATAGCCTATAATAATCACCTCTAAAACCAACAATTTGCATCTTTAAATCAAGCTGATCCTTAATGGCAAGTCTGTCAGAGAAAAGACCACCACAAAAAATATTATGCTTACTATAAAAATTACCTTTTGAAGTAATAATCTTGTTATTAAAAAAATCTAAGACTTCACAACCTGTTAGTATAAGACTATTACTATTAATTGATAGGATATTTTCCGCTAATTTATTTGTAACACTCTTGTAATCTATAATACCAGACTGCGGAACCCAAAGTGCCTTTACTCCAGAAATATTAGGCTCGATTTTTTTAAACTCATTTGGTTCAAGAATTTTTAATCCAATTAAACCATTCATTTCTCCATTATTCTTTAATTCTATAAGACGTTCAGCTTCATCATTATTTACCGCTACAACTAATTTTCCACACACATCAAAATCAATATTATTTTCCTTAGCAAATTGAATCAAAAGCTTTCTGCCTGACACACAATTATTGGCTTTATAACTTCCAGACTTATAATAAAGACCTGAATGAATCACACCAGAATTATTTCCTGTTTGATGAAATGCTAACTCATTTTCTTTCTCGAAAATTACAATTCTAAGATTAGGGAAATTAGTTTGTAATTGAAATCCAGATGCAAGACCAACAATTCCTCCTCCAACAATTGCGATGTCATATTGATTTGTTACCATAATAATAATTAAAAAAATTAATTAAGACTAAATACTCTAGAAATATTAAAGCCAAAAAATATATCACCTTTCAAAAAATCTCCTACAGTATTGGTGATAAAATCTGTATCAATCATATGCGGAGAGTTGCTTAAATGTAATTGAAAAACGTGACCTCCAGTTTCAATATCAAAACCTAGAGAAAGTACATTTTTGTTTACAATTTCATTTAGTTGATAAAAAAACTCTGTATTTAATGAGATACGCTTTGTTAACTTTTGTCTACCGCCAAAGCCTAAAGAAAACCTATCATTATTTTTATTTTGAATTTCTACAAGATTATAATGTATAAATGTGGGTGTAAATTGCAAAGATAAGTTACGTGTTATCTTTCTTGCAAATAAAACTTGATGTGTATAAGATAAATTATCATATACACCATCTGAGTTACTATTTAACAAATTAGATGATGGAATTTGCTTTAAACAAATTACGGAATTAATAACAATCGAAACTGGAAATCCATTTACTATTTGTCTTTTTAGTCTAAATTTTGAATTAGCATCAATAACTTTTGTTGAAGAGCTTCTCCCAATTCCCACAGTAAGCCAATCATATAATCCATATTCTAAACTAAGTCTAACTTGAGAAAAGTCTAAGCCATATAAATTATATGCACCTGAATTAAGCGGTCCAAACCTATGCTGGATATTAAATTGCAAGATATCTTTTGCTTGTAACTTAACCGATTGCCCATTTACTATCTTGGTTCCTTTAAATAAATAACTAACATAGACAGGAGATTTATCTTTAGATAACAAATTAAACAAATTATCTTGTGCATTAAGGCAATAAGGCATATAAGATAATAGAAAGAAAAAAAATACTCTCATTTATTACTTTTTAATTTAATGTCAATGTTAACCTTAATATTTTCTGCAATTTTATACATTAGAATAGTTGGAATTTTAATATTGTAGTCATCTAATCTAACAGATAAGTAAGCTACAATAGAAATAAAATCTCCATTATTAACAAAAGAACCATTAGCAGTAATTTTATTAGTAATTCCATGTATAGTTAATTTACCCTCAACAGTAGCATTGTTATTGTCCAAATTAGTAACAGTACCAGAAAAAGTAGAATTAGGATATTTATCAGATTCTAAGTAATTTTCATTAAAATGCTCTTGCATTAATGCATTAGGAAAAATAAAATCTGAAATACTTAATTGAAAAACAAGATCATTATTTGAAGCATCAAATACTGCAGAGACATTATCATTAATTGCAGTAATATTTTCGAGTGGAGTTTCAGAAAAGAAAGATATATTTCCAGAATTACCTAGAAATATTTGAGCTTGAATTTGAGTGTTAATTAATAATATTAATAATATCTTATTCACAATTTATCCAATTTGAAATAATCATTATCTCCGAATTAGTTAGTGGAGTATTATTTGCAGGTGGCATTAACTTATTTGAAACTTGTTGATTTAAAGAAAAGTTATCTACTGCATTTAATACCTCCTCATATGTTTCTAACATTGGGGGCACACCACCAGACTGGCTATGACATGATATACAATTATTTGTGATTATAGGGCTGACAGAATCTGTAAAAATTTGCTCTGTATCACAATCTAATTCTAATTCATTGTATGTGCAAGAATAAAATAAAAGCAAAAGTAAACTATATTTCATTTTGCAAATTTAACGATTTAAAATTTATTCTATTAAACAAGAATAAGCCAATAACAAATAAAAAAACTACAACCCAAAGTGCAATTTGCTGACTATAAAAGGAGGAAATTAAACCAAATAAAAGTGGACCAATGAATGATGTCGCCTTTCCTGAAAAAGCAAAGAAACCAAAAAACTCATTTAATTTATTTCTTGGAGTAATTTTAGACATTAAAGATCTACTGCAAGATTGATTAGGCCCAACCATCAAGCCTATCAAAATACCAGAAAACCAAAATACTTCTTTTGGAAAATTTGTCTCTGGTGCTATAATAGCCAGTAGCGTTGAAAATATTAAAACGATTAATGTTATATTGATAGTTTTTTTAACTCCAATAACATCTTCAATATAACCAAACACAAACGATCCAATACCTGCTGCAACATTCAAAACTATACCTAAAGTCATTACTTCAGAAAAAGAAAAATCAAGTGATGAAACAGCATAAATACCTCCTAGCGCAAAAATAGTAATAAGAGCATCATTATAAAATAATCTAGCTATTAGAAATTGAAAAACTATTTTATAATTTGAAATTGCAACTATACTATTCTTTAAAGAAATAAACGACTGAGAGATATACACTTTCTTAAATCTCTTCTTTTTGCTATCCCGGACAAATAAAAAAGTAGGTATAGAAAAAATAAGAAGCCAAACACCAACTAAAATATTTATTGTTCTAACATCCGCAGGTGTCATTTCCGGAAATAAAAACAGTGATAAAGAGAGAGCTATTAACCCACCAAAAAAACCAAGCCCCCATGCAAATCCAGATATTTTGCCTATATTTTCTTTATCATTAAAATCTGCCAGATAAGAATTACAAAATACAGTACCCATCTCAAAAGATATATTCGCTAAAATAAAAAAAGATAATGCCATAAAAACGTCACCTTCTTGTGGGAAGAATAGCAATATTGAAAAAACAGCGCATATCCAAGTAAAAAAAATTAAAAAGAACTTCCTATAACCGCCATTATCAGCAATAGCTCCTAAAATAGGGGACAACAGAGCTACTATAATAGCTGAAACTGCAATAGCATTGGCCCAAAGAATTGTTCCAATCTGTTCATTTTCTGCTATTATCTTTGTAAAAAACGCACTATAAACAAACGTAACAATAATATTAGTAAATGGTTGATTAGCAAAATCATACATTGACCACGATAATATTTCCTTCTTATCTTTAATTTTTGAAAAAATCATATTTAAAATAATAATCAATAATAAGCAAATTATTGATAAGAAATATTCAACATAAGGTATAAAAAAACATACATTTGTTTATATAAAAAAAACTAAAAAAATGAACTTAGAAGGAATATTAAATGTTTCGGGGAAATCAGGCTTATTTAGGGTGATTTCAAATACAAAAAATAATGTAATAGTTGAATCGCTTGAAAATGGAAAAAGAGGGCCACTTCACTCAAATAATCAGGCTAACATGTTAGATGAAATTGGCATTTACACATATAACGATACAGTACCTTTATCTAATATTTTTGACTCAATTGCCAAAAAAGAAAATGGAGGACAAGCAATATCTCATAAAAGTTCAAATAGTGAGCTAATTAATTACTTTAGAGTCATCCTAAAAGAATATGATGAAGAAAGAGTTTATATATCATCAATAAAAAAAGTAATTCAATGGTATAATTGCATGCAAGCTGCAAGATTAGTTATACTACCTAAAGAAACCAAAAAAGAAACCAAAAAAGAAACTAAAAAAGAAACTAAAAAAGAAACTAAAAAAGAAACTAAAAAAAAATGATCTAATAATATCTAAAATGACCATTCCAACTCGTCCTAAAATAAATTTTATTAATGAAGATTTAGAAATTAATTAATGTAATAAAATCAAATTTTTTTGACAACCTTTTATAAAAAGATTAGAAAAATTAGAATAAATTTTGAAAGCTTTAATTAGATAGCAGCTATAAATAAACTTTAGCATTTGATATATACATATAGCAAATGAAAGAAAAGAGCTATCTATAAATTTGATTCTGAATTTGGTAATTAAAAAATAAATTGGGAAGGTCAAGTTAAAGTTTATAAACATTTATAGCAAAAAACAACTACACTTATTTAAAGACATTTTATTACATTTAATATGTAAAGTCTCAACTTCAGTAATAGGAATTTAACTAGGATATAAAGAAATTGCTGAAAAAGCCATCAAAGATATCTATAAAAATGCAGATATAGAATTTGATTTTTCAGCAAAGTATAATAAAGACATTGCAAAATTTATTAAAACTGAAATAAATAAACTTAAATAATTATATACTACTAAAAGTAAACATTAAGAATATAGATATTATTACTTCAACTTAAAATATAAAAATTATAGTAAAAAAAAATCCTAACTTACTTAAGTTAGGATTTTTTATGGGTGGCGACTACCTACTCTCCCAGATTTTACTCTAGTACCATCGGCACAACTAGTCTTAACTTCTCTGTTCGAAATGGGAAGAGGTGGACCCTAGCGTTATAATCACCATAATACTTTAGTATTATGACATAAATCGTAATGAATATATATAGTTAATCTCAAAGTCTACGGGTAATTAGTATCACTCAGCTGAATGTATTTCTACACTTACACTTGTGACCTATCAACGTCATCGTCTATAACGACCCTTAAAAGAAATCTTATCTTGAGATGAGTTTCGTGCTTAGATGCTTTCAGCGCTTATCTCATCCGAACGTAGCTACCCTGCAATGCAGCTGGCGCCACAACAGGTACACTAGAG
>Ga0209374_1000201_pt1 | contig 70256 bp, 61 predicted proteins | sample SaaInlLV_DNA_10m_FD_184683 | JGI IMG/M metagenome (GOLD analysis project Ga0209374, IMG submission 184683) | Marine microbial communities from expanding oxygen minimum zones in the Saanich Inlet - SI075_LV_DNA_10m (SPAdes) (version 2) | ecosystem: Environmental > Aquatic > Marine > Unclassified ... | reverse complement strand
GACCCATGACTACGGGCCTTTCTAATAAAGAGAAAGTGCGCATTAGACAGCTGTTTGCTGAGGGCAAGGTCGACCGAGCGGTGTTACTGGAGGCTGAAATGGCCTCGTACCATAGTCAAGGGACTTGCACTTTTTATGGCACGGCTAACTCCAACCAAATGGTGCTGGAGGCGATGGGTTTGCAGTTGCCTGGCAGCGCGTTTGTGAATCCCGATACGCCACTGCGTGAAGCACTGACTCGCGCGGCAGCGACACATATCGCAAAAATAGCGAGGACCAGCCGACAGCCGCTGCCTCTCGCTGAAGTCATTGATGAAAAAAGCTTTGTGAACGGTATTGTTGCGCTATTGGCATCCGGTGGGTCAACTAACCTGTGCATTCACCTCATTGCAATGGCGCGCGCCGCCGGTCTAGTGATTACTTGGTCCGATTTTGATCGCCTGTCAAAAGTCACCCCGCTGCTGGCTCATATCTATCCCAACGGTAGTGCTGATATCAATCATTTTCAGGCGGCGGGTGGCACGGGTTTTCTGTTTCAGGAGCTCATTAAAGCGGGATTCATGCATCCCGACGCCAAGGTATGTTTTGGCGGCGAGCTTGGCGATGCCTGTATCGAACCTCATCTTGATGGCGATCGGTTGCAGTGGCGCAATGCCCCTGATACCAGTTTGGATGCCAATGTTATTCGTTCCGCAAACGCGGCATTTTCGGCAGAGGGCGGCATCAAACTTTTAGAGGGTAATCTGGGTAGAAGCCTAATTAAGTCGTCGGCGGTCGATGAGGCCCATCGATCAATTACGGCACCCGCCGTGGTGATTTCTCATCAGGATGAACTTAAAGAACTTTTTGACCGGGGTGCGCTCGACAAGGATTGTGTCATTGTTGCGCGATTTCAGGGTCCCCGAGCGAACGGCATGCCTGAACTTCATAAATTGATGCCGATATTAGGCGTATTGCAAGATCGTGGCCATGCGGTCGCGCTAGTCACTGACGGGCGCTTGAGTGGCGCTTCCGGAAAGGTGCCTGCTGCCATTCATGTTACGCCTGAGGCAGCTAGCGGTGGCGCCTTAGGACGAGTGCGAGATGGAGATCTGATTTCACTGGATGTTGCGGCCGGGCAGTTGTCCCTGCATGTTGATCAAGATGTTCTGGGCTCACGAACACCCACCGACCTGCCGTTCTGTGACAATACGATTGGTCGGGGATTGTTTGTATTGAGCAGGGCAGCGGTGACTGATGCCGAAAGTGGTGCTTGCACGCTTTTCCCAGCTTGGTCACCGCAAACATCGCACTCAGACTCACAGACTTTGCAACCGGAGCGGGCAAGCTATGGCGCCTGATAAGCCCCTAGAGTCGAGATCAATTTATCTCCTTGCGGATATAGGGGGGACCAATGCCCGTTTTGCTTTTGCCGAGCCGGGCAAGACGAATCCTGTCGCCATTGCCAGCTATGCCGTGACGGAATTTCCGTCTTTCGAGGGCGTTTTGAGTCAGCTGCAGCAAGATTGGCGTGAGCTGTCGTTACCTGATACGAAGCTGGCTCGTATTTGCTTGGCTGTGGCGGCGATATCCGATCAACGGGAAATCAGTTTTACCAATAACGCCTGGAGATTTACTGCAGACAGTGTTGCAGCGCAGACGGGTTGCCCTCGCATCAGCATTGTGAACGACTTTGCAGCGGTTGCCCGATCACTACCGGCCCTCGGTACGCAACATCTCGAAGCAATTGGCGGTGGTGGTGTTCAAAAGGGTGAGCCCATGGTGGCGATTGGTCCCGGCACGGGTACTGGGGTGGCGACGCTTGTTTTTGATAAAACGGGGAAGCCATTGGTGGTGCCTGGTGAAGGAGGTCACGTCGACTTCGCTCCCATAACCGATATCGAAGCCAAAATCCTTTCGCGATTGCGCGCTCAGTTTGGTCGGGTGTCCATAGAGCGAATGCTATGTGGTGAGGGCATTATGAACATCTATCGGTCGTTAGCGGATATACGAGGTCTTCCTGTTATTCATCTTACGCCCGAGGCTGTCGGTGCTGCAGCGCAGCGCGGGAATGATGCACTGTCGGTTGAGGCCATGAATACTTTTTTTTCCGTACTGGGTGCAGCGGCAGGCAATCTGGCACTGACACTGGGCGCGCGCGGCGGTGTTTATGTGGCAGGAGGTATCTCGCCTCGATATATCGCGCTACTGAGAAAGAGCGACTTTAGAGCGCGGTTTTTGGCTAAGGGCCGCTTTGCTGACTTCAACGGAGGTATTGCTACTTACGTGGTGACTCATCCAGATCCTGGTTTGTTGGGTGCTGCAATGCTGTGTGTTGAGGAGGACGAAGATGACCGGTGACTCACTGTTATCAGGGCTGTCATGCCCGGTGATCCCGGTGGTCGTCATAGAGGAGATCGATCACGCGATTCCGCTGGCGGAGGCGCTATTTTCGGGCGGTATCGCGGCGCTGGAAATTACCTTGAGAACCGATTTGGGTCTTGAGGCAATCAGCAGAATAAAGGCTCAGTTCCCCGAGAAACCCGTCGGTGCGGGGACCGTCTGTAACTCTGAGCAGTTTGGCGATGCGGCTCGTGCTGGTGCAGACTTTATCGTGTCCCCGGGCGCGACATTAGGGCTCTTTTCGACCGCGTCAAATTATTCGTTGCCGTTTCTACCCGGGGCAGTAACGGCTTCCGAAGTCTTGTGCGCCATGGATAAGGGCTTTACCACTGTAAAGTTCTTCCCAGCTGAGACGTCTGGCGGAGCCGCAGCGCTGCGTGCGCTCTCAGGGCCTTTTCCCTCGGTAAGCTTTATGCCAACAGGGGGTATTACCCGTGAAAATTTGGGTACCTATCTTCGTCTTCAAAATGTTGTGGCAGCCGGGGGGTCTTGGCTCACGCCGCGGGCGCTTTGTGTGGCGCAACAGTGGGAGCAAATTCAGCAATTGGCCAGTGATACCGCTAACTTATCACGGGCGCTACAGAGTGAGGTATCGCAGTGAGCAAGGTTGACCTGATTATATTCGGCGCCACAGGTGATCTGTCAGCAAGAAAATTATTCCCGGCACTGTTTCACCTCGACGTGGCGGGCTTGCTGCCAAACGATTTGAGAATTTCCGCCGTGGCTCGGCAGGAACAACGCGGGGAGGCGTTTCTGAGTCAGTTAAGGTCCAAGATGAACGCCTATTTGCGCGAAGGCATCAACGATAATGACTGGCATCGTTTCGCGGAACGGATCGACTATATTACCGCTGACTTTTCGCAGCCGGAGGCTTTTGACGGGCTGCGCGCATGGCTCGATGATTCGCGCGTAAGCCTTTTCTATCTTGCGACACCGCCATCCTTGTTTACCACGATCTGTGAACACCTGAGCGCGGCAAATTGTCTTACTGGGCCTTGTCGCATCGTGCTTGAAAAACCGATAGGTGAAGATCTGGTGACTTCAAGACGGGTTAATGAAACTCTCGCGCGCTTTTTCGATGAGAGTGATATTTATCGAATAGATCATTATCTGGGTAAAGAGACTGTTCAGAATTTACTGGTGCTGCGATTTGCCAACCGCTTCATCAATTCGCAATGGGATCAAAGTTGCATCGATCATGTCCAAATTACAGTGGCGGAGAAGGTGGGTATAGAAGGTCGTTGGGCTTACTACGATGGCGTGGGCCAGTTGCGCGACATGGTTCAGAACCACTTAATGCAGCTTTTATGCTTGGTGGCGATGGAGCCGCCTAACTCCCTTGAAGCTGAGAGCATCCGCGACGAGAAGGTAAAGATAGTCAAGGCCCTTAGAGTCATTGATGGGAGCAACGTCAAAGACCACGTAGTGAGAGGCCAATATAGCCAGGGCGTTATCGATGCAAATACGGTGCCGGGTTATTTGGATGAGGAGGGATGCCAGAATACGCGCAGCGATACCGAGACATTTGTTGCGATCAAAGCCTACGTTGATAACTGGCGGTGGTCGGGTGTGCCCTTCTATCTTCGGACTGGAAAGCGTATGCCCGAGAAAGTCACGGAGATCATCATTCAGTATAAGGCGCTGCCGCATCACATCTTTGGTGACGGGGAATCCGCTGAACCCAATAGGTTGATTATCCGCCTGCAGCCTAATGAGGGGATCGAGATGAGCATGGTCTCCAAGCGACAGAGCTTGAAAGATAAGCTGTCACTGCAGACTCATACGCTCAATTTTGATTTTCGAGGGGACGCCGATATTGAACGCATTCCCGATGCCTATGAACGATTGATTCTTGATGCCATCAATGCAGATCCCTCATTATTTGTGGGGCGCGAAGAAATTGAGGAAAGCTGGCGCTGGTGCGATCAGCTGATCTCGGCTTTTGAACAGTGCGATCTTAAAGTGAACGCTTATCAGGCGGGCAGTTGGGGGCCGAGCAAGTCGGAGCTGCTTATCGATCGTGATGGCCGTAATTGGCATGTCTGAGATACACCCATTTAACGACCGACGAGAGTTGGATGCCGCTTTGGCGTCGGCGGTATCAGAGCGCCTGCAGGTCGCAGTCGCTTCTCGTGGCAAAGCCTATCTGGTGGTTTCTGGCGGCAGTACGCCTGCCAATTTATTCACCTTGCTCGCGCGCACGACTATCGACTGGGATCGCGTGGTGGTCTTGCTAGCGGATGAGCGCTGGGTGGCGGACGATGATAAAGACCGTAACGAGCGTCTGGTGCGAGAAGCGCTGTTGACTCAAAACGCCAGTGACGCTGAGTTTGTCTCACTTATTCCGGCGTCTGGTGAAGACGATAATGATATTGCGAGTGTGTTGGCAACGCTTGCATCACTCCCTGAATTTGACGTGGTGCTGTTGGGTATGGGTGAGGATGCGCACACCGCATCACTTTTTCCCTGCGCGGCTGAGTTGGCGGCGGGTATGACAACCCACGAGGACGCGCTCATCACTCGACCACTATCGGCTCCTTATACGCGGGTATCGCTCTCTAAGAATCGTCTGCTCAATACCCGTCACGGTATGCTTCATATTGTGGGGGAGAAGAAGAGGGCTGTTCTTGAGAGGGCCTTACAAAGCGGAAATGAGATGCAATATCCCATAAGCGCCTTTGTCGGGCAGTCGGGTTTCGATTGCTGGTGGGCGCCCTAATGCAGCGTATTATTGGCCCTGCTAGCCAGAATAGTGTGGGAGTGTGTCGGTAATCCAAAAAAACGGGGGCATGCAGCCCCCAAAGCACTCACTGTTTAGGGATCGCCTCAGGCGGCAACCCCGATATTGGATTTCATGGTGCTGTTCGCCATCGTCAGTCCCGTGTCTAGCATGCGATTGGAGAAACCCCATTCGTTGTCGTACCACGCCAAGACCTTAACCAACCGTCCCTGCACCCGGGTGTGATTGGCGTCAAAATTGCTCGAATAGCTGTTGTGGTTGAAGTCAATCGAGACCAGTGGCTGCGAGTTATAGCCGAGTACGCCCACGGTATCGGCCTCTGCGGCCTGCAACATAATGGCATTCACTTCTTCTACCGAAGTGTTGCGTGAAGCCGTGAAAGTCAAATCAACTAACGAGACATTCAAGGTGGGAACGCGAATGGCCAATCCGTCGAGTTTCCCTTGTAGCTCTGGCATGACGAGGCCAATCGCCGCGGCCGCGCCCGTCTTGGTAGGGATCATACTGTGGGCCGCTGCGCGCGCTCGATAGGCGTCGCTATGGTAGACATCTGCCAGACTTTGGTCGTTGGTATAGGCATGAATGGTCGTCATGAGCCCTTGATCAAGTCCGATCGCGTCGTTAAGAGGTTTCACAATAGGAGCGAGACAATTCGTCGTGCAGGATGCATTGGATACAATGACGTCCGCCCCGGATAGCAGGCGGTGATTGATGCCATAAACCACCGTTGCATCCATGTTTTTCCCGGGAGCAGAAACCAGAACCCGCTTGGCGCCGGCGGTAACGTGCTTTCGCGCAGCTTCCCGATCGGTGAAAAGCCCGGTGCATTCGAATACGATGTCGATTGACAAGTCGCCCCAGGGAAGTTGCTCTGGGTCTCGCTCGGACACGATTTTTATGCGATCGGATCCGACCAACATATCGCCACTCTCTACAGAGACGGCTAACGGAAAGCGTCCGTGCGTTGTATCAAACTGGGTCAAATGGGCGTTCATGTCGGGAGAGCCCAAGTCGTTGATCGCTACCACTCGCATAGCCTGATGCAGGTCGGGTCGCTCATACAAAGCGCGCAGAATGTTGCGTCCGATTCGGCCGTATCCATTAATAGCGACGTTGATCATCTGAGTTACCTCCGCACTGGCGTTGTATATGGGCAACGGGAGCCCGGGTTGAGCGTTCTTTTGTAGCTGTTTCAATAACCCCGCCATTGCATTATGTAGTTTTATTACAAAAAAAACTACGGTAAAGGCGTTTTTTATGCCATTTATTTTGTTTTATTACATAAAAAGTCGATAGAATTGTCGTCAAAGGTGCGCTGCGGCTTATGGTCGCTGTGCAACCAGGCAAGGCTGCTAGTCAGTACACGGTGTGACAGGAAAATGAACCAGGAAAATAACCTTCTGACCCAGTTAAGCGCCGCCCTGCCCGACCTGAACAAGTCCGAGGCGAAAGTGGCTAACGCGATCTTGGAGGACCCTGAGGCGGCCACGAGATCGAGTATCGCGGTGCTGGCAACCGCCGCGGGTGTCAGTGAGCCCAGCGTGAATCGCTTTTGCAAGCGCTTTGGCGCGATGGGATTTCCAGATTTCAAACTGCGCTTGGCACGCTCGCTGGTATCAGGTGTGCGTTATATCAGTCGTGCCGTGGAACTTGATGACGACATCAATACCTATCCCCGAAAATTGTTCGACAATACCATTACGGCGTTGATCCTGGCCCGTGACCAACTGCCTCTTGCCGCAATTGAGCGCGCCGTCGATTATCTGGCGCAAGCGCGACACATTTACTTTTTGGGTCTTGGCACCTCTGCGGCAGTAGCGCGAGATGCCGAGCACAAGTTTTTCCGGTTCAAAGTCCCTGTTGCCACCTGCACCGATCCACTGATGCATCGCATGCTAGCGGCAGGTGGAGGCGTGGGGGACGTCTTCTTCTTTATCTCTCATACCGGACGAACAGCGAGTCTGGTTGAGACTGCAGAACTCGCGAGAACGACAGAAGCTACGGTTGTTGCATTGACGGCAGAGGGTTCGCCTTTGGCTGATGCAAGTCATCTGAGCATTAATCTCAGCGTCACAGAAAATACAGAAGAGTACTTGCCCATGACATCCCGCATTGTGCAGCTTGCGGTTCTGGATGTCCTAGCGACGGGGATGACACTGCGCCGCGGCGAGAGCATCTTGCCTCATTTGGCGAGAATTAAAGATAGTTTGAAATCGACCCGTCTTCCTACGGGAGATTAGGCGGCCAACACAAACCAAGGAGACATCATGACCGAGGCGGTGGATACCGCTCCGTTGCGTGCTCACGTGCGTTTACTGGGTGATACGTTAGGTAAGATCATTCGGGGTAACGCGGGTGAAGCCGTGTTTCAACGCGTTGAGGACATTCGGCTTCGTTCCAAAGAGGCTCAAGAAAGTGATACCTGGAGTGCGTTGGATGAACTGCTGGCTTCGCTGGAGGAGCAGGAGTTTTTGGTGATTGCCAGGGCGTTTAGTCAATTTTTGAATTTGGCAAATATTGCAGATCAACAACACACAACTGCCACTGATACCGCGCAACACTTCTCGGCGATCGCCACGTTGGAAAAGGCCCTTAGCGCATTACAGGCAGATGCCGACGTGTCGGCGATAGAAGCGGCGATCGATAAGTTAAAAATTGACCTGGTGTTGACTGCGCATCCCACCGAAATCACACGCAGAACGCTCATTCACAAGCATAGGGCGCTGAGCGATTGTCTCGCTCAACTCGATCGAGACGTTAATTCGGTGATATCGCGTCAGCAAACACAGCGTCGTATCGCCGATTTGATTGCACAGATATGGCACACAGAAGATTTCAGAACCCGAAGGCCCACTCCGGTCGACGAGGCGCGATGGGGTTTTGCGGTAATCGAGAACTCGCTTTGGGATGCGGTGCCACAGTTTTTGAGAGAGGTCGATCACGTCTGTGACGTTTTCTCTCTGGCACAGCGTGGACCCGATTGGTGTCCGATTGCTCTGTCGAGTTGGATAGGAGGTGATCGGGATGGCAACCCCAACGTGACAGCAGTCGTCACCCGAGAGGTACTGTTGCTGGCCCAGTGGCAAGCCTGCGAGCTCTTCAGTTTCGATATCTCGCTACTCTACGAGGAGTTGTCAGCCTCCACGGCGACCGACACCCTGATCGCCACAGCATCTGGCGCTCGTGAGCCTTATCGGGCAATTTTGAAGCCGCTCTTGGTCACGCTTCGTCGACAAAAGCAGGCGCTTGAGGAGGCATTGAATCAAGGGGCGTCAGCACCTGAGTCGCTCAGACCTGAGTCGCTACTGGAGCCGTTACAGATGTGCTTCGATAGTTTGATGGCCTGCGGTTTAGTGGAGATGGCGCGCGGTTCGCTGTTGGATACATTGCGTCGCGCGCACTGTTTTGGTCCGTATCTCATTCAATTGGACATACGACAGGAAAGCGGCCGTCATTGCTCTGTGCTGAGTGCCATCACACAGACGCTTGAGATCGGCGATTACAATGATTGGACCGAGGAGCAGCGTGTTACCTGGTTGCGCGCCGAATTGGCTAATCCCAGACCTCTGATTCCTCGCGGGTGCCGATTTGATGCCAAAGATCAGGAGGTTTTGGAGACCTTTGGCATCATTGCGGCGACACCGCCTGCCGCTCTGGGCGCTTATGTTATTTCTATGGCATCGTCAGCCTCGGACGTGCTGGCAGTGCAACTCTTGCTGAAATCAACAGAATGCTCACTGCAGATGCAGGTGGTGCCCTTATTCGAGACGTTGTCAGATTTGCAGGGAGCCGCCTCGGTTGTTGACGCATTGCTTAAGGACGACCAGTACCGGGCGCGTATCAACGGCAAAATCATGGTGATGATTGGTTATTCAGACAGCGCCAAAGACGCCGGTATGTTGGCTGCTGGGTGGGCGCAGTATCGTGCTCAAGAATCTCTGCTGCAGACTTGCGAATCCCACGGTGTCGATTTGACTCTTTTTCACGGTAGAGGGGGAACGATCGGGCGGGGGGGAGCGCCTGCTCATCAAGCCCTGTTGTCTCAGCCACCGGGCTCTCTGGCTCAAGGACTGCGTGTTACAGAGCAGGGTGAAATGATTCGAACCAAGTTGGGGATGACACGGCTTGCCGTCAACACCCTGGGGCAATATGCAGGTGCTATATTGCAGGCGAACCTGATGCCGCCACCGGAGCCAACACCCGCGTGGCGAGCATTGATGGATTCATTAGCTGCAACGTCCTGCGAGATTTATCGTCGGTGGGTTCGTGACGATCAGCAATTTGTTGCCTTTTTCAGGCAAGCGACTCCCGAGCAAGAATTCGCTGACTTGCCCCTCGGCTCTCGGCCGGCGCGCAGACAAACGGGTGGAGGTATCGAAAGCTTGCGGGCTATCCCCTGGATTTTTGCTTGGATGCAAAATCGTCTGATGCTGCCGGCGTGGTTGGGGGCCGGTGAGTCGCTGCAGAGGGCACTTGATGATGGCCAGCGCCCTCTTATTCAGGAAATGCTGCGGGAGTGGCCTTTTTTTCGGGCAAGGCTGTCGATGCTGGAAATGGTATTTGCCAAGTCAGATCACTCAATCTCCGCGCATTATGATGCGTTACTGGTAGAACAAGAGCTGGCACCTGTTGGTGAGCGATTGCGCGCTCAGCTCCAGCACGACATCGACACGCTGCTGACTATTATCGGCTCTCCTGGGTTACTGGCACACGATTCCTGGGCGCAACAGTCTATCGGGCTCAGAAATATTTACACCGCGCCGCTCAATTTGTTGCAAGCCGAGCTACTCAGACGCGTTCGTAGCGACAGTAATCCCGTTATTCAGCAGGCACTAATGGTGACGATGGCGGGTATCGCTGCGGGTATGCGAAACACGGGGTAATGCGATTGGCGCGGAGAGTGAGGGTTCGGCCTGGTGAGTGCGGCTGTAGTCAGCGCTGATGCCGATCAACCCAGATGGCATACAGTAATGCACCCAGCATAAATAACATCACCGCAGAGAAAGGCAGGGCGCCAATAATCATTACCGAGCGAAGCGCATCCATGCCTCCGGCAAACAAAAGCGTGATGATCACTGTGCCCAACAAGATGCTCCACAACACAATATGCCGCGCTCGGACGCCGTCGGGTGCGCCACCTGAGACGATAGTATTGATGACCAATACGGCAGAATCTGCCGAAGTGACCAGGTAGGTGATCAGCAGCAGGACACACAGTGATGCAACAGGCAGGATCCAATTGGCCGTGAATAACTTGTCGACCGTGGCGAACAGCTGTGCCGAGAGGTCTGCGCCAAGAATGCTGCCCTGAGCGACACCACGGAGTTCGAGATCCAATGCGGTGCCGCCAATAATGCAAAACCAAGTGAAACACATCAGGGATGGCAGCAATATCGCGCCCACCACATATTCCCGAATGGTTCTTCCTCTAGACACGCGAGCCAAAAACAAACCGACAAACGGCGTGAAGGCGATCCACCAGGCCCAGTAAAAAACCGACCAAGCAGATTGCCAGTCGCTGAGTAACTCTGCTGTCTCTGTCTCGCCGCCACTCCATATCGTCAGAGACATCGGTAAGATTTCTCTCAGATAGGCTGTGAGGCCAGATATAAACATTTCACCCGCAAATGCGGTCGCACCGAATACTACGAAAATGACCAGTAAGAGCCAGGACAACGCCATGTTCAGGTTCGATAGCAAGCGGATCCCACGGCCGATACCCGACAATGCCGACAGCATTGCGGCTACCGTCAGAAAGGTAACGGCGAGTGCTAGTGAGAGCAGGCTCGGTTTGTCGTCGCTAATCAGCCAAGACCACTCGGTAATTTGGTAGGCACCGAAGGCAAGTTGATTCACGCCGTAGCCGATGGTGACGCCGATGCCAATAATCGTGGCGAGTATCGCGGCAGCATCGACGACAGCGCCTACTTGTCTGCCTGCATCGGCATTGAGCACCGCCGTGAAAGGTGAGCGTATGGTGAGTGGCATGTCGCGTTTATAGGCGAAATAAGCGAGAGATAAGCCGACGATCGCGTAGCAACCCCACGGTGTGAGGCCATAGTGGAGTAGGGTCCATTTGTAGGCGGCGCTCAGGTTATTCGGATCAAGCGCTGTGGTAGAGCCCAAGATGACGTCGGGATTATTGGCGAAGTGTGCCAGCGGCTCGGCCGTAGAGTAGGTCAGCATGCCTACGCCGATTCCGGCGCCAAACATCATCGAGAACCAGGCAAAGCGGCTGAACTCGGGGCTGCTATCACTGTTTCCCAAGCGGATCTTGCCGGTCCAGGGTAGCAGTGCTAGTACCAGACTCATGACCATAAAAATGGCTGAGGCATAGATATACCAGCCGCCAAAATAGTTGATAGTGACGGACTGTATCTCCATCAGGATAGCACCCGCATCGGGCGCCAGAGACGCCCACAGCACTAAAGCGACGACGATGACTTTGACTGATATCGCTACCCGGCGGTTCTGGCCCGCATAAAAGCCGGAGGCCTCAACCGGGGTAGTGATTTCCGTCATGCGTTCTCCTAGGGTGTCGCCTTGCTTATCAGTCTACTGGGTGGCGATACTATGGGGGCGTCAGTCAGTCGCGCACTGATGGCTCGGAGAGACGCTTGCAGAGCGGTGGCTGCAGAGAATGCCTCTGTTGCCGCCCATTCCTGAAGAGATCTCGCCAAAGCGGTATCAGACGTGCCTGACTTGAGTTTCTCATCGACCACGCTCAGTGTCTCATACAGCGCCGCTGAGGTCTCGGTCAGTTCCGGTCGAGCACGAATCAATTGGTCGAGGTATGCGAGCGCCACGACGGGCTCTGCTGGCCACGTTACGGGATATTGTTGCTGCGGATTGAATAACCCTCCCTGATCGGCGACCTCTGCTGCGGCGATCTCATTGGCGGTGAGAAAGTCACTGGGCAATAGCGCGAATACATCTATGCCACGTGTGATTTCGGTTCCGTAGATACGGCCGCGGTACCAATAGGTAGACCAATACCCGCCGGTCACGAGGTCTTCCTCGTCGATGGGGCCACGATCAAAATATGCGATTTCGGTTGGGTTGCTGGAATCAGTGAAGTCGATCACCGATACCCCACCCTGATACCAAGCCTGCACAAAAATATCTCGGCCGGGGACCGGAACGATAGAGCCATTGTGGGCAACACAGTTCTCTGTTTCGCGCTGCGGTGCAGGCATTTTGTAGTGCGCTCTGAACACCAGTTTCCCATCAACGATGTCATAAATAGCATCAGCGCCCCAGTCCAGTGGGTCATAAGCTCGGCACCGTGGGCGCGAGCCGCCCCCCCATTCGTCCGTGAAAAGTACTTTGCTGCCGTCGTTATTAAAGGTGGCGGAGTGCCAATAAGCAAAGCCAGTATCGGTCGCTACGTCCAGTCGCTGGGGTGATCGTGGTGCCGAGATATCGAACAAGATGCCATTGCCCGAGCAAGCGCCAGCGGCAAGGTTAAGGCTGGGGAAGACCGTGATGTCGTGACACTCGTCGGTACGACTGGTCTCCTGAGTGTCATCGCCGTGATCACCGCCACGCCACAAACCTGCCAACGCGCCTGTTTCCGCATCAGCAAATACCGTAGGGCTATCAATAATTCGCGCAGCTGCTGGATTGGAGATTGGAATCTCGATGACATCGATACGAAACAGTGCGGTTCGATCATCTCCTGGTGACTCGTCAAAACATCCTGACATTTCTTCAGCGTCTCTGACTCTGGAAATACCGGAGTTGTAGACGATCAATTTGCCCTCACTTCCCGGGCCCGAGACCACCGAGTGGGTGTGGGAGCCGCGGCAGGTTTGAACCGCGCCGACTTGTCGAGGGCGAGACAGATCGCTGATATCGAAAATACGCAGCCCGCGAAAGCGTTCGTCGCTGATTTTATCTCGGACCCCGTTTAGCCCGCAGTCGATACGGCCCCGGGTCTCCTCGACGGACATGATGAGTAAATCGCCGGCGATGGACACGTCCCCTTGTCCACCGGGACAAACAACCGATGACTGCAAGTCAGGTATGCCGTCATCGCTCAATCGATATATGTTGAAGCCGTGATAGCTGCCGCTCACCATAATGTCATCGCGAAAGGCGATATCGGTATTGGAAAAGCTGAGCAGTGGCGCGCGTGGCTCGGGCTTTTCTTTGTCACGACTATTCTCGTCTGCTGCGGGGCCATTTGAATCGCTACTTTCCTCAGTATGATCATCTTCGGCTTGATCGAGCTGCTTCCTTGATACCTGCTGGTTAGCCATGTGCTCGTGCTCAGCGTGGGTTATGCCCGCGGCTGTTTGATCGGTGTCGTGACCGATGGATGCTTGTTCGTCTATCGCAACGTCGAGATCTTTGGCTTCTGGATCTGCATCGGGGCTCCCCATAAAACGGGTAGCGGGAAGGTCCGCAGGATTTTCCGGGTCAAAAAACCCCGGCGGTTTGGTGAGTACCGCGACCTTTCTGAGGTGCCAAATCGCTTCCTCGGCATTATGCAGCCCGCCAGAGAGATTCGCGCGAGGGTCATCAGACAGTGTCACCAGTAATTCATGCATGCGCTCGATTTCTTTGTCCTGATCGTTTTCGAGATCATTGATGAATTCGAACAGCGTAGGGTCGTAGGCCGCTCCCGGTTGTTCCATCAGATCCTCGACCATATCCAGCGCGCCCTCATGATGCGCGATCATGAGCGTTAGGAACTGGCGGTCAAAATCTGTGCCGTCTGATGCGGAGAGTGTCGATAATTGCTCGGGCGTCGCCATGCCTTGCATAGTGTGTTCGTGCGCTTTGGTATGGTGATGCGCCTCGCCGCGGCTATCGAGCCACTGCGTCATAAACGAGATTTCATCGTCCTGAGACGCCTTTATTCGGCCAGCCGCTTCTAGAATATCGGGCGAGTTGGTGCGGGTTTCCGCCAGTAAAGACATCTCGAGCGCTTGTTGGTGATGAGGGATCATTCCCTGCATAAATGCCACATCGTCAGCGGAGTGACGCGTGTCGGCGACAGCAATAGCGGCTTCTTCAGAGAGGAGGGTGGACACTTCCCCGGGGGGGCCGGGCGCTACAATGGGTGGTGTAGAGGCTGCTGTGGACAGGGAGAACAGCAAAGCGACGGATATCGTGTAAAACGTTTTCATCGGCGGACCTTACTCAGTGATTTGTGGTGCAGATTTTCGAATACACCATGCCAGTCTGCATCGCGTCTGTCTGCTAACGTAAAAATGAATGTGCAGTTCGCTAAGTAGTTTCTGATGTGTTCTCGAGCGACTCGATGCCATTCCCACATGTTACTGCCCATCACCTGCGCTGGACAGACTAGAAAAAGCAATGGAGGGGCATGCCGACAGCGCCCCGAAAACAGTGAGCTCGCCCGCCTTTGCCAACTAGGTTTCTGTGTGGTGCGAGTGGGGCAACGCGTTTTTCGACTGGAAAGGCTCAAAGACCCCGCTCAATTTGAGATCCATAAAATGGATGACACCCGCGAGGCCCAGTACACTGGCGACGATCTGGAAATCGGTGCTTTGCAAAGCCAACTTCGCTGCCATCAGCAGCAGTAGCCCCGACATAACATGCAGAAGAAATGGCGGTAGCCCGCTGGCGCCGGCTCGGCGGTGTCGCCAAATGAGCCACCCTGCCTCCAGTGCCATGCCAATCAGTATCAGATCAATCAGCAGAGGCAGCGTCAGCCAGCCCGGCATGCGCTACGCTCGCGCTAATCCAAGTAATTGGGCGACGTCTTTAAAAAAGACTCTCATGTGTGCGAATGGACGCCGGCGCACCAACTTTTTGGTCGTATAGGACTGCCATGTGAGGGTTTGCACATCGGGATCCCGGCACATTGCGACGAACTTTTCTCTTCGTTTGTCGGTGCCGTACCAAAAGCGTTGCAACAGTCCGAGAGCCCAGAATACCTTGCCGTGCAGTTTCATGAATCGTTTGCGCGCCTGCGCGAGCGCGCGGACATCGCCAGTCTCCAAAAACGTATGCATCGAGTCCGCAGCAAGCCGTCCACACAGCATGGCGTAATAAATACCCTCTCCTGATGCTGGCGCGACAACACCGGCGGCATCGCCCGATACCAACACCGCGCGGCCATCATCCCAGCGCTTCATGGGTTTCATGGGAATCGGTGCGCCTTCCTTACGCTTGGTTACGGCGTCTGCCAATCCCACGTCCTGCCTCAGCGCGGCGACCGATGCCTTGGCAGAAAAATCCTTGTGGGCGCTACCTACCCCGATGCTGGCGTTGCGACCATGAGGAAAGACCCAGGCATAAAAATCGGGCGACAGGCGTCCCTGGTACCACACATCACACCGATCCGGATCATAGGCGGCCCAGTTATGATCTTCCGGCACTTCAATAATTTCGTGATAAGCCAATACCCAAGGCGTTTTTTCAGCGTCGGGAATGGTGGCGCGCGCAACCGCGGAGCGCGCACCATCGGAGCCGATCACGCTGCGTGCTGTAACGGTCATGGCACGGGGATTGTCGTCTTTCGTCTGATAAGTCAGCTCAATCCGGTCATCCACGTAACGAAGCGATTTAAAGACGCCTGCGACAACATCGGCACCTGATTTGCGCGCTCGTTCGCGGAGCCAGGGATCGAATTCATCCCGATCCACCATGCCCACATAGGTTCCATCAATCGGCATATCAACGGCTTCACCGCGGGGCGATACCATGCGCGCTGAACGGATTCGTGCAACCAAAAGATGCTCGGGAATGTCGAATTCGGCCATCAGGCAAGGCGGGATTGCGCCGCCACAGGGTTTGATACGAAAACCGCGTTCCAAAAGCAGGACCTTGTGGCCGCTCCGTGCCAGATCATTGGCGGCAGTGGCGCCCGAGGGCCCGCCCCCGACAACGATTGTGTCGTAGGCAGCGCTTTGCTCATTCATTTCATTCCTCCATCCCCTGCTTCAGCAAGGGCAATGTCGCCAAATGAGGGAATGTCTTGATTGTGGCCAACCCCCCAGCTTTCAATGTGGATATGTCGTGCCAGCGAGGCCGCGACCATAAAAAGAGCGCCTTCGCAGGCGAAAACCAAACCGTAGGAGATAGCGGGGGTATCGAGCCAGTAGCGGCTCACATCCACTGCAACCGTCCCCAGAAATCCACCTAGTGCAAAGGCGATGGCTTGTGCAGCGCCCCAAAGCCCCATGCGAATTCCCTCGCGTTTTTCGGCGCCTTGGCTGGCCAAAACCATCATGCCGCCGATCGCGGCAACGGCAAAGCCACCGTTGGCTGTTCCGAGCAAAAAGACATTGGCTTCGAGTGGCCAGTCACTGTGGTTCAGCCCCCCCCAGCAGAGTAAAAACAAGGCGACGGCCGACAGCCAGCAGCCGCCTCTGATCCACAGCTGCAACAGAGCTGCGCCGCGTGATTTAAAGAGCAATGTCGAGATCGCCATGGCCGCCATGCCAAGTAAAACACCGCCGTGCTGGATGCCCGCCAGCTGGGTAGATTCACCCGGCGTTCTCCCGAACACTAATCCCGCAAAGGGTTCGAGAATCAAATCCTGAGCGGAGTAGGCGAGCATCGATACGAAGACAAAAATCGTGAAGATGCGTGCCTCGGGTTCTTGCCAAATGTCATGTAAAGCTTCTCTGAAATCGCCAGGACGTCGGCTTACTTGGTCAGAGTGATTTTGCAAGACGGTAGGGTTTAGCGGTTCGACATTTCTAATCGCTAACAGCGTTATCACGATTGCGATTGCTGATACGGCAGTGGTAACAGTGAGCAAACGTTCAGGGGAATAGGGGTCAAGATAGTGCCCAGCAACGCCGGCGGTGACAGCAAAGCCCATAATCATCATGAACCATACCAGAGCGGCTGCAGCGGGTTTGCGCTCGGAACTGACTTGTTTGGCAAGTAAAGCAAGCAGAGAGGTGCCTGTGGCACCGGTTCCTACGCCAATGGCGAAGAAGCCCAATGCTGCCACACAAAGCCCTAACCAGTATTGTGTTGCAATGAGCGTAGTGCCCCATGCCGCGGTGATTCCCCCGGCGCCCAGTATGATCATGCCGCCGATAATCCACGGCGTCCGCCTGCCTCCGATATCTGAGCCATGGCCAATGCGCGGTCGGGCAAGCTGCACGACGTGGTGAATCGTGACCAAAAATCCCGGGAGTGATGCTGCCAGGGCCATTTCCACGACCATGATGCGATTCAGTGTGGATGTGGTGAGCACCACTATGCCGCCCAATGCGGTCTGGATTAGACCTAGCCGAATGATTTGCCACCAGCCGAGTAAGTCAGTGGGGCGGCTACTGGAAATAGTCATGTGAACCAGCCCCCCAGTCCCACTGCAGTAGCCATCATCCCTGCTACATAGAGGGAGACGCCGGTAGCGTTGTACCAAGGAGCAAGGCGCTCGGGATCCGACAGTAATCGTCTCATTGCCAGTAATTGGGCTAATACGCTGCTACTGACCGCTACGGCGCAGAGCACCAGCTGCCAATGAAGCAGCAGGGCGACGACACAAAGTTGTGGAATCAACATGAATACGCACGCGACTCTAGCTGCCTTTTCGCGACCGAGTTGAGCCGGCAGGGACCGAATGCCCATACGAAGGTCGCCGTGAACACTTTTGAAATCGTTGAGAGTCATGATGCCGTGGGCCCCGATGCTGTAAAGCAGGGCGATCATCAAGATGGGTGAGGGCGGTAGCTTACCGCCCAATACAATAGCCGCGCCTGTGATCCAGGCCAGTCCTTCATAGCTCAGAGCCACGGCGCTGTTCCCCCACCAGCCGTTTAATTTTAGTCGGAGGGGCGGTGCGCTGTAGGCCCATGCCAGCAGTAGGCCCAGACAGGTTGCTGCGGCGACCCAAGTCCCAAGCATCAGAGCCCATATCTGAGCGATCACCGTCCAGATGACGGCAAAGTGCAATGCAGTATTGCCCGGGACCCTGCCAGAGGGAATCGGGCGGTGGGGTTCATTCAACGCATCGACGTCTTTGTCAAACCAATCGTTGACGATCTGGCTGGCACCGCAAACTAGAGGTCCGGTGAGTGCGATACCCGCTAAAAGCGCCCACGCCGTGGGGGCGGTGCCGGGGCCGGCAGATACCCAGCCGCACAGAAACGCCCACATGGGCGGGAACCACGTAATCGGTTTGAGGAGTTCAAGCAGTGCGCCCGGTGACGCCCTGCCAACTGCTACGCTGGCCGGGGCAGACTGATCCATAGACGCATGTTCGCCGCCCACTGGAGGTAAGTCAATTTTAAATTACACATTTTGAGTCTAACAAGGTTGATCGTAGTAGAAGTGGCGATTACTCCACCGTATCTTCTGAGTCCCCGATGTCGAACCGTCGCAATTTGGTATAGAGGCTTTGTCGGCTCAGCCCCAGTAGCTCTGCTGCCGCGGCGCGGTTGTCCTGAGTGAGCTTCAGTGCGGCTTCGATACACAGCGCCTCGATGACATCGGTAGATTCTCGCACCAATTGTTTTAACGGTACGCGACCCACTCGCCCGGTAATCTGCTCGATGGATCGTGGCAAGTGCACCTCGGTGGTGTGTTCGGCGTCAATCCTGCGGCCGACATCGCGAATAAACATGAGAATAGATGATTGGCCCTGGCGCTCAATTTGCACCGCCGAGAGCTCTATATCGATTCGGGTCCCTAATTCGGTCCGAAGCACTGAGCTGAAGAGTTGGAGCGGTCTGTCGGGCTGGATGTTACCGATGAGCACATCAAGATCAACAATGGATCGACCCAGCCATCGGTCTGCCCGTCGTCCGGTAGCTTGCTCGGCGTCCTGAATACCTGCCATTTCGAGATAAGCGCTGTTGGCCGCGATCACCACCCCTGCGTCGTCTGTCACGAGAATACCGTCGGGCGAAGATTGAAAGCTTGCATCGCCTATACCTTCGTTTTGTATTTTGTCAGATGTTGCTGCCAGGCGAAGCAGCAGCCGCGTCTCATTGCCCTGACGCAGGCAGGTCACACCGGCGTCCAATGCCTCGCCACTCCCTGTTGTCACCCGCCCTTGCACGACCGCGGTGGTACTGCGGGCCTCGCGCTGCAGTTCTGTCAGCGCCCGCGCACCCTCGGTATCGAGGCCCACGGGGAAGATACGACCCACCAAAACGCCTTCTTCGAGGTCCAGCAAGGTATTGGCAATGGCGTTGGCCTCTAGGACTCGCCCCGAAAGATCGTCTATCACGATGAAGCCTTCGGCGACCATCTCCAGCATGCGCCGGTAACGCGCCTCAAGTCGGCGATTGCTCCAGTAGTCCTGTTCCAGTGTTCTCTGGGCATTCACCAGCTGTTGTCTGAGATTGCTCTCGCTGCGTAGATCCAGACAAGCAAGGCGCAGGTTTTCATCTTCGCTCGGGCTGCAAATCCAGCAGCTGACGGGGACGGGCTCCTGATTGCTGAGGATATTCAGATGTATATCAACTCTTTGCGCAATGCCTGGGGTTGTTGACGCTGCCTCCAGACCTGCTGATGCGAGTGTTCTGTCTGACTCGCTGATCAATTCCAGCCAGGGCCGCCCAATGAGCGTGTCTCGGGACAGTTGTCGCATGAGGGCTGACTCCGACGCTATCGAGGCGACACGATGCGAGTCGTTCAGTGTGAGTTGCAGGTCTGCGACACCAGCGAGCAGCGACTCGGTCATTGTGTGAGAGAAAGTGGACACTTTGTTGCCTCTTGGTCGGTCCTGTGTCTCGGTGGATTGACACAGTTGCCGGAATTGTACGAAATCATCAATACGTAATCTACAGGATGTGCCTTGATGGGCTGGCTTAGTTTAGGTCGATTGCCCGCTAAGTGTCTAAAACTATTTAATTTAGAAATGTAAAAAATGTTTGACAGGTATACGGGCTAACTCTACTCTGGATCAGTGAATAACTGCTGCAGTTCTGGCTGTGGCTGGAGGTATGTATGAGCGTGAGTCAGCCGACATCTAGTCGGCCGCAGCCAACGCTATATAGCCCGGCAGAGCGCGCCCGTCGCGATGCCACGGTATGGACTTTGGTGCAGGGTGTGCTAGCGCCACTGCAGTTTCTGGCTTTTGCTGTCAGCTTGTGTCTGGTGATCAATTTCCTACTGAATGGTATTGGCTTCGAGGCGGCAACGTTCTCGGTTATCGTCAAGACATCCCTGCTCTACGCCATCATGGTGACGGGCGCGATCTGGGAAAAGGAGGTATTTGGACGCTACCTCTTTGCGCCTGCCTTTTTTTGGGAGGATGTGGTCAGTTTATTGGTGATGGGCTTGCATACCGCCTACGTGGTCATGTGGCTGATGGGTTGGGGCACGCCCGCGGAGCAAATGTGGATTGCTTTGGCGGCCTATTCAACCTACGTCGTTAACGCGCTCCAGTTCCTTCTCAAGTTTCAGGCCGCAAGACAAACCGCCCCGATTGATGCGGCGCCCTCCGTGACGGTACTGAATGCGCAAGGGGCATTGGATTCATGAGTGAGGTGATTGCTCGGGCAGAAACGGGTGATGTGCCCGATGTTCGGATAGAGCGCGGCGAGCGAGCCGTCTTTTGCGGACTGACATCAATCATTTGGTTGCACAGGCGTATTCAGGACGCGTTTTTTCTGGTTGTGGGTTCCCGCACTTGTGCTCATCTTCTCCAGTCGGCCGCCGGCGTCATGATTTTCGCCGAGCCGCGCTTTGCAACCGCGATTTTGGGCGAACGAGATCTTGCCGGTATGGCAGATTGTCATGAGGAGCTCGATCGCGTTGTGGCAGAACTGTTGGCGCGCCGCCCTGACATCAGGCGCTTGTTTCTGGTGGGTTCTTGCCCCTCTGAGGTTATTAAGCTGGATCTCGCGAACGCGGCCGCGCGTTTGCAGGGGGTCCACGACAATCGATTGCGAATCTCGGCATTCAGCGGCTCAGGTATTGAGACGACTTTCACGCAGGGGGAGGACCAGTGTTTAGCGAGCATGGTGCCCGACTTGCCAGAGTTGGCGGCCGGTAGCCAGCGATTGATGGTCGTGGGCACGTTGGCTGATATTGTCGAGGAGCAGTTCCGCCGTCATTTCGCGCAGTTAGGTATTGTAGACGTTGATTTCTTCCCTGCTGCGAGAGCGGATGACTTGCCGCCAGTGGGTCCGGGGACGCGATTATTGTTGGCCCAACCGTTTGTCAGTGACACCGTCTCAGCATTGTGTAAACGCGGCGCCAAAGTCATTCCCTCACTTTATCCCTTGGGTGTTCAGGGCACTTTGGCTTGGTTTCAGGCAGCGGCTGCTGAATGGGGGAAGAGCGCCGATTCGGTTAGCGAGGCACTAGCCATTCCAGTTGCCCGCGCGCAAAAGGCGCTGTCCAGAGTGCGAGAGAATCTCAAGGATAAGACGCTCCATTTTCTTCCTGACTCCCAACTCGAAATCCCGCTGGCGAGATTTTTACGCGACGAGTGCGGTATGTCTCTTTTGGAGGTGGCCACACCCTATCTCGATCAGGCGTTGATGACACCGGAGTTGGTGCAGCTGGGTTCCGGTGTGGAGCTGGTTGAGGGGTCAGATCTCGATTCAGCGTTGGCCAGAGTGAGGGCCAGTCGCCCCGACCTTACCGTTTGTGGCATGGGCATCGCTAATCCGCTCGAAGCGGAGGGCCTCAGAACCAAATGGTCCATTGAGCTGATATTTACGCCGGTTCAGGGGTTTGATCAGGTGGCTGATCTGGCGGGCCTCTTTGCGCGACCCCTTGCGCGCGAGCGACAGTTGGAGATTGGCTCATGGAGCTGACCTTATGGACCTATGAGGGACCACCGCATGTTGGCGCGATTCGTGTTGCGGCCTCCATGCGCGATGTGCATCTGGTGTTGCACGCGCCACAAGGTGATACCTACGCAGACCTTCTGTTTACTATGATCGAACGCGAAGGTCGCCGTCCGCCCGTAACCTGGACGACATTTCAAGCCCGTGACCTGGGTGGTTCCACCGCGGAAATGGTGATCGAGACACTTCAGGGTGTGTGTGAGCGGTACCAACCCAAGGTATTGCTGGTAGCGGAATCCTGTACCGGAGAATTGCTGCAAGATCAGCCCGGTGCGCTTGCGAAAGGCGCCGGCTTATCTGCGCCCGTGATCCCTATCGAGATGGCGGCGTATACGCGCAAGGAAAATTGGGGCGCCAGTGAGACGCTCTATCAACTGGTGCGAGGGCTGCTCAACGGCAAAGCGCGCGCCGCCGGTGAAGACGGTGAGGCGGCGTCTGCTGATCGCAGACCGTCTGTTAATCTGATCGGTCCAACAAAGCTGGGCTTTCGTTGTCGCGATGATGTGACTGAGGTGTGTCGCCTACTTGAGCGCATGGGTGTCTCGGTGAATGTTGTTGCGCCCTTGGGCGCGACACCTCACGACCTGTTGAGAATTCCTGAAGCAGACGCTAACGTCAATTTGGCGCCAGAGGTGGCAGATCTGACCTGTGACTGGTTACGACGCCAATTTAAACAGCCCACTATTCAGACGGTCCCGCTGGGTTGGGGTGCGACCAGAGATTTTATTGTGGAGGTGGCAAGCGTCTTAAACCTCGATATTGATCCTGACTCAATCGGGGAAAGCCGATTGCCCTGGTATAGCCGCTCGGTCGATTCCACCTATCTCACCGGCAAACGAGTATTTGTTTTTGCGGATGGCACTCATGCCATCGCGGCTGCGCGCATGGCTCGGGACGAAATGGGTTTTGAGGTGGTTGGTCTCGGTACTTATAGCCGTGAGCGCGCCCGTGATGTCCGGGCGTTGGCCGCCGAGTATGGCCTCGAGGCATTGATTACGGATGACTATCTAGCCGTTGAGCGCGCCGTCACGGAGTTGCAGCCCGAATTGGTACTGGGTACGCAAATGGAGCGTCATATCGCCAAGCGTCTCGGTATACCCTGCGCCGTTATCTCGACGCCTGCCCATGTGCAGGATTATCCCGCCCGATATTCTCCGCAGATGGGGTTTGAGGGCTGCAATGTCATTTTCGATACGTGGGTGCACCCGCTGATCATGGGGCTGGAAGAGCATTTGCTGACGATGTTCCGAGATGACTTTGAGTTCAATGATACCGCTGTGCCCTCGCATCTTGGCGGGGAGGGCGCAGGAGCACAACAACATGACAATGTAGAGGAGATCACGACGGTGGCTGACGGTGCCGTTGCGTGGGCGGTGTCGGCCGAAAAAGAACTGCGCAAAATACCCTTCTTTGTGCGCGGCAAAGCGCGCCGCAATACCGAGAATTTTGCCCTTGAGCATGGGCTCTCGGTAATTGATGTCGAGACGTTATATGAAGCGAAAGCGCACTACAGTCGCTGAAGCGAATGTCGCGCCAAGGGTGGTGTTGATCACCCTTGACAACCACGTCAGTGGGGCATGGTCTCGAGCTGCCGAAAGCGTGTCACAAACCGTCACTGGTCTGCGAGTCTCATCCCATGCCGCGACTGATTGGGATCGGGATCCCACCTCATTGGACACGACGCTGGCGGCCATAGCCGAGGGCGATATCATCATTGTCACCATGTTATTTCTGGAGCCTCACATCGAGGCGGTCAGTGATGCATTGTCAGCACGCCGTGAGGCTTGTGACGCACTCATCTGTTGTATGTCTGCTCCTGAAATCATGCGCTTGACTCGAATGGGTCGCTTCCGCATGGATACCGAGGCGACCGGTGCGCTGGCACTCTTGAAAAGACTGCGCGGAGGCGGAGACAAAACCGGTCGATCTGCTGGCGCGCAGCAGATGAGCATGCTCCGGCGTTTGCCAAGGTTATTGCGGTTTATTCCGGGGACCGCTCAGGATGTACGTGCTTATTTCTTGACGCTGCAATATTGGTTGGCCGGCTCTGAGACCAACCTGTCACGTTTGATGGCGTTTTTGATTCATCGCTATGCATCAGATCTCGATGAAAATTACCGCGACGCACTCTCATATGAACCTCCCGTGGAGTACCCGGATACGGGGCTCTATCACCGCGATATTCCTGATCGGGTGACGGATAATCCAAAACTGCTGACGCCGCGAGCGCGCAAAACCAAAGGCACGGTGGGGTTACTACTCATGCGTTCCTACGCACTGTCGGGAAACAGTGCCCACTACGACGCGGTCATTGAGGCCTTGGAGTCGCGCGGATTGAAGGTAATCCCGGCTTTTGCGGCCGGGCTTGATTCCCGCCCAGCAGTACACGCTTTTTTTATGGAACGCGGCGAGCCCATTGTTGACGCTGTGATTTCGCTCACCGGATTTTCCCTGGTCGGCGGACCGGCTTACAACGACACCGACGCGGCTCAGGAACTGCTGCAGCAACTCGATGTGCCCTATTTGTCGGTGCAGGGGTTAGAGTTTCAAAGCCTTCAGGATTGGGAGGCTTCCTCCATTGGATTGATGCCCGTTGAGGCGACCATGATGGTGGCCATCCCCGAACTCGATGGCGCGAGTGGCTCAATGGTGTTTGGCGGGCGATCTGAGATTGCCGCAGGTGAGCATTGTGATATGCGGCCGGCAGTGGAGCGAATAGATCGCCTGGCCGATCGAGTCGCGCGTCTCGTGGCGCTGCGCCATGCGCCGATCGACCAACGCAAAGTCGCCATCGTGCTATTTAATTTCCCGCCTAACAGTGGTGCGGCGGGCACGGCTGCGCACCTCAGTGTGTTTGAGTCACTCTTCAACACTTTGGTAGCGATGCGTGACGACGGCTACCACGTAGAGCTTCCCGAGGATCACATGGCACTGCGTGACGCAGTGTTGCAGGGCAATGCCAAGCAGTATGGTGCCGAGGCCAATGTTCACGCACGGATTCCGGTCGATCATCATGTGCGCGCCGAGACTTGGTTGGAGGAAATTGAGGCTCAGTGGGGTCCCGCTCCGGGCAAAGAGTGGAGCGATGGGCAGAGCCTGTTCGTTCTGGGCAAGCAGTTTGGTCACGTGATGGTAGGTATTCAGCCACCCATGGGTTACGAGGGTGATCCGATGCGGATGCTGTTCGAGGGAGGGCTGGCGCCTACTCACGCATTCGCTGCCTTTTATCGGTGGTTGCGGGAAGATTTTGCGGCCGACGCCGTTTTACATTTCGGGACCCACGGTTCACTGGAATTTATGCCCGGAAAACAAGTGGGATTATCTGGGCGTTGCTGGCCAGACCGTTTAATTGCGGATTTACCCAATGTTTACCTTTACGCGGCAAACAACCCCTCCGAAGGTCTAATCGCCAAGCGCCGCGCCGCGTCAACATTGGTCAGTTATCTCACGCCTCCTGTCACCCACTCTGATTTATATCGCCATCTGCTGGATCTCCGCAGTGCGCTTGACCACTGGCGACAGCGACCCGCGGACATCGATCAAGCAGCAGAGCAAGCGATGGTTGATGCAGTGATACCGCTTGCAGCACGCTGCGAGATGTGTCGAGAAGATATTCAATGGCCGCCTGAGCAGTGGTCCGCGCAAATGAATCGTCTACGAGAGCAACTCGATGAAATCGAGCAGTCACTCATTCCTTACGGGCTGCATGTCGTGGGAAAACCCATGGATGTCGGGGACCGTTACGAACTCCTTTTGGCGATGGCCGAGTCGGGCGGTGCCAAAAACCTCCATGCTGATGAGTTTCGGCAGCGATTGGAGGCGGGGGATAGTGAGGCGCTGTCGGAGTGGTTGTCAGAGCACATGGCAGCTGAGGCTGAGGCCGCTCCTGCGCTTGCACAGACACTCCTAACTGCCAGTGTGACACTGGGTGAAGATCACGAACTCAAAGCTATCCTGCGTGCCTTGGCGGGCAGATTTATACCCCCGGTGAAGGGGGGCGACGTGCTGCGCTCTCCCGAAATACTCCCCACGGGTCGTAATCTGCATGGATTCGATCCTTTTCGCTTGCCCGCAAGCTTCGCGCAGGCAGAGGGTCGTCGGCAGGCAGATCAACTGTTGGCAAGGCATCAGGCTGAGACCGATGCGTTGCCCGAATCGATTGCTCTGGTGCTTTGGGGTACCGATAACCTCAAGACAGAGGGCGTCAGTATTGCTCAGGCGCTGGCGCTACTTGGCGCGGAGGCGCGACAAGATAGCTATGGACGCGTAGTGGGAGCGCGACTCCTGCCGCTAGAGGCGTTGGGCCGTCCTCGAATTGATGTGCTCGTGACGCTTTCGGGCATTTTCCGCGATTTATTACCGCTACAGACCCAGTTATTGGCCGAAGCGACATGGCTGGCGGCGACAGCAGATGAGAGTCCGGATTTGAATTTTGTTCGCAAGCACGTGTTGGCTTATCAAGCTGAGCATGGGTGCGATATTGAAAGTGCCGCGCTACGCGTATTCAGTAATGCCGAGGGCGCCTACGGTTCTAACGTCAACTTGATGCTGGACAGCGGTCGATGGGAAGACGAAGACGAACTGGCGGACTGCTATACGCAACGCAAAGGATTCGCGTATGACCGACACGGTCACGTCAGCCAGCAATCAGAGCTACTCAATCGTGTGCTGGTAGATGTCGACCTCGCTTACCAGAATCTTGATTCTGTTGAGCTGGGTGTGACCACAGTCGACCACTACTTCGGCACGCTCGGTGGTATTAGCCGAGCAGTGCAGCGTGTGCGTGGAGAGAAGGTCCCTGTATACATCGCGGACCATACCGCGGGGGGCGCCGGCCGGGTACGTACGCTGAATGAGCAGGTCGCCCTCGAGACGCGCACCAGGCTCCTTAATCCGAAGTGGTACGAGTCAATGCTCGAACATGGCTATGAAGGGGTGAGGCAAATCGAGGCCCACGTCACTAACACAATGGGCTGGTCCGCCACCACGGGTGATGTCTCCCCTTGGGTTTACCAAAAGCTTTCCGAGACATTTGTACTCGACGATGAAATGCGACGTCGGCTTGCCGAGCTGAATCCGGTGTCGGCAGCACGTCTGGCCAACCGGCTAATCGAGGCGCAGGAACGAGAATACTGGGGGGCCGATGAAGACAGCATCGATGCTCTTAAACGGGCAGGAGAGGACCTCGAGGATTTCCTCGAGGGCGTCACAGGAGAGGTGGCAGCATGAATTCACCAAAACAGCATATTCCGATTTCGCAAATTGAGCCGGGCAAAAATGTCGGTGATGGCGAGGGGAGCGTTCAGGTTCATCTCGAAGAGGATCTGATGGAGACCACCGCGAAGGTATTCGCCATTTATGGGAAAGGGGGCATCGGTAAAAGTACGACCTCTTCTAACCTGTCAGTGGCCTTTTCCAAGCTGGGCAAACGGGTCATTCAAATCGGCTGTGATCCCAAGCATGACTCGACCTTTACGCTCACCAAGGCACTGATGCCTACGGTCATCGATGTACTGGAGTCAGTAGAGTTCCATGCCGAGGAGCTACGTCCTGAGGACTACGTGTTTGAAGGTTACAACGGCGTGATGTGTGTCGAGGCAGGAGGGCCACCAGCCGGCACAGGTTGCGGGGGTTATGTCGTAGGCCAAACCGTCAAGCTGCTCAAACAGCATCATTTGTTGGATGACTCTGATGTGGTGATATTCGATGTATTGGGCGATGTGGTTTGCGGCGGATTTGCATCACCGCTGCAGCATGCTGAACGAGCGATGGTTGTCACCGCAAACGACTTTGACTCCATTTTTGCGATGAACCGGATCGCCTCGGCTATTAAAGCAAAGTCAAAAAACTATGCTGTCCGCTTGGGTGGTGTCATTGCCAATCGCAGTGCGAACACCGACGAGATTGACCGCTTCAATGAGGCTGTTGGCTTAAAGCGACTGGCACATTTTCCCGATCTTGACGTGATTCGCCGTAGTCGATTGAAAAAATCGACTTTGTTCGAGTTGTCGGGCGAGGAAGGATTAACAGAGGTTTGCGATGAATATATGTCGCTCGCGCAGCAGATGTGGGACGGCACTGAGCCATTGCCTTGCGAGCCGATGAAGGATCGTGATCTATTTGATTTTCTGGGATTCGATTGATGCCGACGGCGAGTTACCAAACGCGGCGCGACGAAATCGAAACCTACTTTGACCGTACGGCGGCCGATGCGTGGGCGACATTAACCTCTGACGCGCCCGTCAGTCGTATTCGACGTACGGTACGTCGCGGCAGAGATGCGATGAGAGAGACATTACTGAGCTGGCTGCCCGAGGACCTTTCGGGGAGCACTCTGATCGACGCTGGTTGTGGTACCGGCACGTTGGCAATAGAGGCTGCCCAACGCGGCGCCAAGGTAGTGGCGGTTGATTTGTCACCGACACTGGTGAACTTGGCGCGGGAGCGTTTGCGGGACCTGGAAGACGACCTCGATGTGACCTTTCTTGTGGGTGACATGCGTGATATGGACCTCGGTCGTTTCGATTACGCCGTTGCCATGGACTCGATCATTCACTACGACGTGTCGGATGGCGTACAAACGCTGGATGCGATAGCAGGGCAGATCAACTGCAAGATGGTATTCACTTTTGCGCCGAAAACACCATTGCTTTCCATCATGCATGCTACGGGACGGTGGTTTCCAAAGGCAGATCGTGCGCCTTCTATAGAGCCGGTTTCACCCCGGCGTATCGAGCATCAGTTGACTGAGATCGGTCTGATGGGTGATTGGGAGATGGGTCGATCTCATCGCGTCGATGTCGGATTTTATAAGTCCCACGCGATGGAGCTCACGCGCAGATGATACGGGTCGCTGGCCAATTCAAGAATCGTCTTGGCGGCGTTGGCCAGCGGTGGCTACCCTTTGCCGATGCCGCGTCAGCGGATCTATCGCTGGGTCGATTACTGCGACTGTCCTTGTTTCAATTGTCTACCGGAATGTGCATTGTGCTGCTCACGGGTACGCTCAATCGAGTGATGGTAGTGGAGTTGGGCCAAGCCGCGTCCTGGGTGTCGCTGATGCTTGCGATCCCACTCCTGCTTGCTCCCGCAAGGGCCATTATCGGATACCGATCAGATCACCATCGCTCTTTTCTCGGATGGCGCCGAATTCCCTATCTTTGGTCGGGCACCATGATGCAGTTTGGTGGTTTGGCATTTATGCCTTTCGCCCTGATACTGATGACCGAACCTCATTCAGGCCCGGCGTTTATGGGGCCTCTTGCGGCCATGGCCGCGTTCTTGCTGACGGGGCTTGGGATGCATGTTGCCCAGACAGCGGGTCTCGCTCTGGCGACGGATCTTGCTACGAAAGAGTCACGCTCTAGAGTGGTGGCCCTGCTTTATTTCATGTTGCTCATCGGGATGATAGGTAGCGCATTGATCTTCGCCGCACTACTAGCCGATTTTGGATATGTACGGCTTATTCAGGTGATACAAAGTGCCGCGGTGGTGACCCTCGTTTTTAATGTAGTGGCGATGTTAAAGCAGGAGGTGAGACGCCCCGATCTCACTGACCATCGGCTTGCGCGCCCCGGTTTTGGCTCGGCTTGGCAGGAGTTCATCAACTTACCATTGGCGCGACCCCTGTTGTGGGCGCTGGGTCTTGGCACCATGGGATTCACCATGCAGGACATCTTGCTCGAGCCTTATGGTGCTCAGGTGTTGGGGCTTTCGGTAGCAGATACCACGTTACTCACTGCTATGTACGCGGGGGGCATGGTATTGGCGTTGTTGCTGAGCGCCCGCAGGCTGGGCAAAGACGCAGACCCTATTCGCACAGCGGCCGCTGGTATCCTGATAGGTATTGCAGCATTTGCGGCGGTCATTTTCTCGGCGCCGCTACAAGCGCCGGGCTTATTCCAGCTTGGCGCGGTACTGATCGGGTTGGGGAACGGCTTATTTGCAGTCGGGATGCTGACAGCTGCAATGGTATTTGGTGGCGCAAGGATGGCAGGATTGACCTTGGGCGCCTGGGGCGCAGTGCAAGCTGCGGCTGCTGGGGTTGCCATGTTTTCTGGGGGCGCGATTCGTGACTTGGTCACGGGTTGGGCTGATGCGGGGCTCTTGGGCGTCGCATTGCAAACGCCCGCTTCAGGTTATGGAGCGGTCTATCACATCGAGATAGCGCTGTTGTTCATAGCGCTTGCTTCATTGGGACGGCTGGTGAGGCGGCCCGGTGAAACGAGCGGTGATGGCAAACGTCTCGAGTTAGCGGATTTTCCGAGTTAATCACCACGTTGGGAGGACTCTATTATGGGTACTGGTGCACTTACTGAATACATGGATGTCGCGCAACTTGCGCTTTATGTGTTTTGGCTTTTCTTTTTTGGATTGGTGTTATATCTCCATCGCGAAGGCAAGCGGGAGGGATGGCCTCTGCAAATGTCCTCGGGGGAGTTACGCCATGGCATGGGCGGTATGCCCAAACCGAAAGTCTATCGTCTGGCACACGGACAGGGTGAGCGGGTGAAGCCGGGACCTGAGCCAGCGCAATATGAGGTTAATGCCACGCCAATCTACGACGCCAGTGGTGCACCCATGCACCCTAATGGCGATCCTATGGTCGACGGTGTTGGTGCCGCAGCGTGGGCGACTCGGCCCGATAAGCCCGATCTGACGGTTGATGGGCGTCCTCGCATCGTCCCGTTACGGGTGGATACAGAGCACGGAGTGAACAGCGGCGATCCAGACCCGCGGGGTAAGGCGGTTTATGGCTGTGATGGTCAACAAGCTGCAACCGTTGTGGATTTGTGGGTCGATCGCGCGGAGCCACTTTTCCGTTACGCCGAACTTGATGCGGGTGGCAGACGCATATTGCTGCCGATGACGCTGGCAATGGTGTCTGCTGACGGATCTATCAATGTGCAGTCGATTCGCTCGGATCAATTTGCGCAGGTACCGGGCCTGTCAAACCCAGATCAGGTCACCCTGCAGGAAGAGGATCGCATCAGCGCCTTCTATGGTGGCGGTCATCTCTATGCTGTGCCATCACGATCGGAACCACTGATATGGGTATGATGGAATATGAAGACGAGCCCGTAGAGGGGTTGCCTGAGAACCTGCCAGAGGGTGAGAAGATCATTTGGCAGGGTCAGCCGAGGGTGGCTGCGATGGCCAAGCGCGTATTTTATGTGCCACAGCTCTCGTTATATTTTGGTTTGTTGATAGCGGGCCATACCATTTTCCGCTTGATGGAAGGGGTGGCAGGCGCTCAGGTCATGGGCACGCTTGTTTGGCAGTCGGGACTGGCTGGAACCGTATTGTTGCTGCTTTGGTGGTTATCCCGATCCTATGCGCGATCGGTGCTTTACACGCTGACCAGTGAGCGTCTGGTGATACGTTCAGGGGTGGCGTTGCCGATGATGGTAAACATTCCGATCGAACAGGTCACTGCCGCAGATCTGCGTCTTCACCGGGATGGAACCGGCGACATACTGTTGCAGCCGTCGGAGGACCGCCAGCTGTATTGGGTCTTGTTATGGCCTAACGTCTCTCCCTGGTATTCGCGGCCTGTAAAGCCGTTGCTGAGAGGTCTTGAGAATCCCCACCAAGCTGCGCGTGCTTTTGCGTCCGTGGCACAGGAACATTATCCCGTCTCGGAGAGGCCCAACATACACGTTTCACTCCTAGGCGCCGGGGGACCGGTTCCCGCGGGGTAGAGAGGGCAAATGGCCGGGGAGCAGATGCCAGCGCAGTCAACACTCAGGCACCCAATGGTTTGGGTGGTGATGGCTATGGCTTTATTGTGGACATGGGGGGTGACGCGGGATGAAGGCTTTTATACGCCCCCTTCACCCCAGTCAGGTTCGACCGTCAGTTCAGCCAATTTGCTTTTTGTCGATGCACCCGAGGGCCAGATACTCGTGATGCATGCTGCCACGGGAAATGAACTGGCTCGCTACAGTTCAGGCGAGGCGAGTTTTTTACGGGGAATTCTTCGTAGCCTGGTCAGGGAGCGGCGAGTGAGAGATCTCGAGCCTGATGGCGCGTTCCATCTGGCATTGCTTGATAACGGCAGTCTCGTCATCTCTGATCCTGAGACCGGTTATTGGATGGCGTTGGAGGCCTTCGGCGTCGACAATCGCCGGGCCTTCGCGGAATTACTTCATCGCGCCCAGCCTTCAACGGCGATCGCTGCCTCGGACAGGGGCGTGGGTAATTGATCTGGTTGGCCTTGGTCGTATCCGTGCTCCTGTGGTGGTTGATGACGGGTCTGGCGCTCATGAGCGTGCATCAATCCCCTCGATCCAAACAGGTTATTTTTAGTTTCTCCAGCGTTACGGCGCTGGTCACCGTGCTGGCGGTGGAGGGAAATGCAGCGGCTCACACGCCGCTTGCCACGATCATCGGGTTTGCGATGGCATTGATTATATGGGCGTGGCTGGAACTCAGTTATCTGATGGGTTACATCACTGGACCGGTCAAGCAGCCTGCGTTACTGGCAACGGGGGCGTCCGAACGTTTCATACGGGCTCTGGGCACAACGATTTATCACGAGTTACTGGTTGTTGGCGTGGTCGGCTTGGTCTGCGTGCTGGGCGCCGGTCTTCCCAATCCAACGGTTCAAAATACCCTCGCCGTGCTGTGGCTCATGCGATGGAGTACCAAACTCAACCTCTTTTTTGGTGTGAAGCATTTTAATAGCCAGTGGCTGCCGGACAACATGCGTTATATTAGCAGTTACATCAGCGTTGGAAAAAACAGTTGGTTTATTGTCTTTTCGACAATTTTAGCGGCATTTTGCACCTATTTATTGTTTTTTTACGGCCAGCTCGCGACGGATTCTGCGACCGCACTGTCGCTTTTTCTGATTGCCTGGCTGGCAAGTTTGGCAGTGTTGGAACATATTTTTCTGATGATGCCAATGGGTGAAACGGTATTGTGGCGCTGGGCAGAGGCGAATTTACGGAAATCGTCCTGACGGTTATGTCCAGCGGTTGTTCATGTTTTTCTTGACGACGTGCCACGTAAGTCATAGTGTGTAAAAAAAGCAGTCCAAAACAAAAAAAGACTGCTCGGAGCGTTCATGACGCTTGGGTGAATGGGTGTTTGGTGTTGCCAGAAGGCAAGAACCTAAGCATCAGGGCAGCAGGGGGCAGTATGAAGTCAACGATGAGTGGCAAAGGTCCCTCACTATCGGCGCAGCCGCTAGTCAGGCCGTCTGAAACGTTATCATTGGGCGAGCATGCTGTTCGCGTCAACGAAGCGACACTTAAACCATTTTTTGCGCAATTGAAGGCAGACCAGCAGGCTGAGTTGGCTCTGAATGTGCACCTGCCTTTCTGCCCTTCTCGTTGTTTGAGTTGTGACCGTGTGGCAGTGGTGCAACACCGCGACGAAGAAATCAATCGCTACATCACCAACCTTGATAAAGAACTGATGTTGACTGCGCAAGCCGCTGGAGGGCAGCGTCGGTTAGCCAGAGTGCACTTTAGTGGCGGTTCGCCCAATCATTTATCTGAGCTGGCGTTGGCAACACTTTTCTCCCATATCAATCGCCATTTTTCGATCCAATCAACCACACAGATATCAATGGAGTTGAATCCGCGACGGACGTCCCGAGCGCAGCTCAATTTTTTAAAAGGTCTGGGAGTCGGGCAGATCAAACTGGAAGTGCGTGACGTAGATGCCAAAGTTCAGCGAGAAATCGGTCGCATTCAATCTCTGGAGCTGTTGGAAGATGTGATCTCGATAGCCCACGGCGTGAAATTTGATTCGCTCGGAATGGATTACCTTATCGGTCTGCCAGGGCAAACGGTTGAATCCTGTGAGCAGAGTATGGACGCCATGCTCTCTTTGGCACCCGATTGGCTGGTATGCCTGCCTTTTCATCGAAGAGAATCTGTTTTCCAGCACCAAATAGCCGTAGATGCGAATCACCTTCCCTCATTGGCAGAGCGTTTAGCCATGTTCAATCAGGTGCAAATGGCGTTTGACGCCGCAGGCTACGAGTGGGTGGGGCTTAATGTCTTTGCTAAACCTGAGCATGAACTATCGGTTGCGCAACGAACGGGAAAACTGGGGCTCAACGTGCTCGGGTATGTTCCTGAAAAGGCATGGTCAGTCCTGGGTGTGGGCTTGGGATCATTGAGCGAATTGCCAGAGCTCATCTATCAAAATGAAGCAAATCTGGCTAACTGGCATACCCTAATCGAGTCAGGATTGTTACCCGCGCATTCCGCAGTTGTTCCCGACGAAAGCGAAGTATTAAGGCGGAAAGTGCTGCGAGGCCTGATCTGTCGGCAGAGCCTTACCCCGGCTGACCTGACCGATGCGCAAGAGACAGAATGGTTATCGCCGCTGGTTGATCAGGGTTTTGCGAGAAAAGAGGAGAGTAGCTATCTGTTGACCGAATTGGGCCGCTCTGTGCTGCCTCATATTTGGACGGATTCTTCGCCCGCCTTTAGGGCACTGTAACCCCTAGGTTAAAGACCCGATAGCGCTGTTAGTTCGATCACCAATCCAAACCAATTTGGGATAAAGAAGCGCGGTGGTCGTCAGACCGCAGCGCGTGCCACTCCAGTTTTAGCCAAGGGGTCAGCGTTTCCGGTTGATGCGCTATCCAATTGTCTAGAGATTGAGGAGATATCCACTGCCAATCGGCGATTTCCAGTGGATTAGCTGATGGATCACTGTCAGTTCTACCGACGTATACAGAGCACAGTTCATGTTCAGCGCCTGATTCGTCGAATTGAGCCTGGTAGCGAAATTGATGTGTGAACGTCAGCTCAGAGCTCAACCCAAATTCTTCGCTCAGGCGCCGCTGCGTGGCGATGTTATAGGTTTCACCTTGTCTGGGGTGGCTGCAACAGGTGTTGGACCAAAAAAGTGGCCAGAGTCGTTTGTGGTGGCTGCGTTGTTGCAGCAGCACCTCACCATTTTGGTTAAACAGAAAGATTGAGAAAGCCCGATGAAGTGTGCCTGCGCCCTCATGTAATTCGGCCTTGGTACCGTGACCCAAGATGCAATCTTGCGCGTCGACGATGATGAGGGCTTCGTCGTCGAAGGAGACCAGCTCGTCTTGCGTCACTGTGGATTCCATAGCACATTCCCCAAAAAATAAAATGACCCGCTCCCGTAAGGGAAGTGGTGTCAGAAAAGCAGTTCAGTCTTCAAGGCGATCGACAGCTCTGGGGGCAGGGTGATCGCAAACTTTTCTACTTCTGTCACCACTGGTTCCGCCTGACGGCTTCACCGCGGGTCGTAAAATATCAGGCCCCCATGAGGGGCCTGTGACACGTGTCAGCTCCGAGCCGGAGGCATAGCCTCTTGCTGCGAGCTAACGGCAAGGCCGCCGCCGTTGGGGTCACCTAACCAGTTATATCTGTCAGTACTCAACAGAATGAAGTGGATAGTCAGTGCCAGTGTGAACACGGCAACTGCAACTCCCGTAAGGACTTGGCGTGGATCAAACAACATCCAAAATCTGTGCATAAGTTGTCTCCGTTACTTAGTTACTAGTAAGCGCTGGCTCTTAGAACCAGGGCTTCCATACGTAGAGCAAATAATGCGCAACGATCGCGATGCCCATAAAGCCTATGAATCCAGTCACATATGCCGAGTGGAATTCTTTAGCTTCGCTTTCAGACAAACTACTCATGGTTAATACCTCCCATGTACGTTTGTTTTCTACATATGCCGACTGTTAGCACCGAGGTGCTGCCAGACGACGCCTTTTGGATTAAAACTTCACTCGCGAGTGTCGTATTCATCCTTCCTGAACTCACCGAATTGATCAGTTCAAGAACTGTCCCACCTGTTCACCAGGTGGGTAGAGGCGGCGAAATGTGCCGCCTCGATTAATGCTTCAATGAGCCTCCCCCGAAGACGTAACGTCTTGGTCGAGACCTGCGCTCTCCATCTCTTGAATCGCGTCTACTGCTTCGTCGATCACATCCTTCATGGCATCCATTGCGTCTTCGGCAGGATTAGTTTCAGCCGGAGGAGCGAGGGATCCAAGATTGGGATAGTCGGCCAGCATATTGGCGCCCAATAAGGGTTGATATGCACCTTGATGGCAGGTTGCACAGTTCACCTTTTGCGCATCACCCAGCGGACCCTGACGATAAGCCGGTAGCCAGGCGTTGGTCGGATTGATGTAGTCATTATTCATCTGCTTGACCATCTGCTGTCCGTGCCAGGCTTTGACTCGCTCAGAGTTGCTCTCTTCCCATGAGCCGAAGGCCCGGCTGTTGTGACAGTGAGTGCAGTTCACGCCGAGTGCATCGGAGTAATGCGTCATCAGGCTGTACACGTACTCGGTGCTCTCGATTGCTGACTCGTGTCCCGTAGGAAGTGCAGTATCTCCCTGAACTCGTGCGGGATTGTCTTCCAGCAGGTAGCGGGTAAAAGGATCAAAGGGGAGTGAGGTGTAAGCATTGGATGCTTGATGCGCCACATTCTGCATTTGATGCTCGTGTCCTGATGCATGACGGGGCGGCACACCAATTGTCCATACCTGCTCCGGCACATTATTGCCTCTATGGCAGGTGTAACACGTGACGCCGGCCCCCCCCACATGTGCATCCCAATTCTGGTTTGCATTCTGGGTCATGGCGATCATCATGCGTGCCACTTTCTTGGTATAGAGCGTGTCCTCTTCAAAGCCTTCTCCGGCCACATGGCAGTAATTACAACCTTGATCGGGAGAAACCCATTGCGTAATCGCCGCCATTAGACGGGTGAATTCGCCAACGGAGAGGTGGCCGAGCACTTCTACGTTCTGATAAATATCAGATGCCTTTGGACCCTCGGCGCTGACCGCAGGTATCGCAGCGGGGACTTGATTGGCTGCGACGATCTCTTCAAGAGCCTCTGGGCTGTATACCGCTTCCATACCCGTGCCGCGATAGCCTCGCTGCACAGTTTCTTGTGGAGGAAGATCGCAACCGCCTAGCATCACGGCAGCCAGTGCCGAGGCGCCGGCGAACAGTTTTATATCGAATATTTTCATTGCGCGCCCTCCATCATTGGGTCAAGCACTGGAGCCGCCTCAAGAGGAGGGTAGGCCGGCACGATGCCGTGCTTCATGCCCCATAGGTACCAGTTTTCTACCACGGTGCCGGTAAGCAGGATGCCAATAGCGCCAGTAATGACCGTTAACACGGCGAACCACCACGCCCAGCGGTGAATAGATTCCATCGAGGCGTTGAAGCCCATGCACCACCTCCAGAACAGAGCACCGCGCTCAGCAGCGGTTCCCCGATCCGTGATCTGGTCGATCTCGCGATCAGCGCCATAGCGGCTGGTGGCAAGAATCGTCGCGCCATGCATGGCAAACAGCACTGCAGAGCCGTACAGGAAGGCAATCGACAACATGTGGAATGGGTTGTAGAAGAGATTGCCGTAGCGGAGCGAGAAGGCGGCAGTCCAATCTAGATGGGGAAAGATCCCAAAGGGTACTGCCTCATTCCAAGAACCCATCAGCACCGGACGGATAAAGCCGAGTACGAGATAGAGAAAAATCGCTGCACCAAATGCCCAGGCGAGATAGTTACTCATGCCGAGGTTGCGGGATATTCGAAATGTTCTTGCCCACCAAAGCATGATCGACAGCGTCAGTAATGCACCCGCAATCAACCACCAGCCACCGTCATTCAGAGGCGGGATAGACAGTCCATACTCCGGTCCGGGGGGATCCAGAGACAGCCAGAACAACTGACGGACAAACTGGACGGGGTCCCAGTTGACCGACGCCAGCATGTTCATTCCAATAATCAGGAATGCGAGCACGCCAGTAATCAGAGCGAAGACACCCAGAGCCCCAAGATAAATGGGTCCTATTTGCGCGTCGCCGAGCTTACCCAGCAAATGGTTATGGACGATGCCCTTGGTACGATTGCGTTCATCTTCGCCAATCGGGACGCCCGGATAGTCAGGTGCAGAGACCTGCACCTGCGTGAATATGTTTTGATACTCTCTCATAGCGCAGTCCCTCCCTAATACCAAACCGGCAGCTCGAGCCACCAGTTCCACCACTCAGGCCAACCACGGGTCCAGAAAGGCCCGCTGATAACAATGCAAACGGCGCTCCAGAAGGCCGCTGAAATGGCGACAAAGACGCCAAGGCGATGGATGCCAAGGGCACCGACCGAGTAACCGATATCGTCTCGGAAAAAAGTGTTCTCGTGCTCGCCCGTCTTAACCGTCTCACCGTCGCGCGGATCGGTCGCCATCAAAATCAGTGAGCCATGCATCGACAACGCCAAAGCAGTGGTGAAGAAGAACGTCACTGCGATCATGTGCGCGGGGTTGTAATGAAAATGCAGAAACTGATAGCCAACATTGGAGACCCAGTCCAGATGGCTGAGAATGCCGTAGGGGAAGCCGTGTCCCCATGCTCCCAGCAGAACTGGACGGACCACGACCAGCGTCACGTAGGCCAATATGGCAAAGCTGAAGGCAAAGGGGATGTGCAGGCCCATTCCCAGTTTCCGCGATAGCTCAACCTGTCGCAGTGCCCACGATGCAAAAGCGCCAACGGCGCAGATGGTAATCACTTGCCACAAGCCGCCCTCTTGCATTGGGGCCAGGGCCAGTCCGTAGGAAAGATCTGGCGGAGCAATGCTGATTTGCCAGATGTTCCAAGTTGGTCCGATGGCGGCGCCATAGATCAGCAAGCCGGTACCCAGACTGGCAAAAAACGCCGTGGTAACGCCGAAGAAGCCGACCCAGAAGGGACCAATCCAAAAATCGAATAGATCCCCGCCGATCAGAGTCCCTCCCCGGACGCGATACTTTTTTTCAAACGTCAGCATCGACATGACATGACTCTCCCTTTTTGGCGACAAGCGCCAGTTTCATACAACTTCCATTCGATCCCTGCCTCCTGCTGGGGTCGATTGGGTTAAATCCTCATAAAGGCATAGGGCGTCAGGCTATAAGCCTCGCGCCGCGCCTCTTGCCAGCAGGTATCCTTGCTGCTGCCCCTTTGCAAAGTCAGTGATTTCAGTAATGCGGCGAACAGGAACCACGCGAACACCATCAAGAACAACAACCGAAACTGCAGCTGGTCCCAGATGCTGTGCGGACCATCGCTTGTTCTACTACTTGTAGCCATGAGTCTCTTCCTCCCCAAAGGGCGTGTTTATCACTGTCGAAGTCGTGCTTTTATTCATGCGGCATCTCCAAACTTCAGGCTCTCACTTGCGTGTTGGACATGCTCAATTTCTACCGTGGCCACACCCGCCGCTCTAGCGACCTGTTCAGCGGCATCCCGCAGCTGTTTGGCTGCAGAAATCCTGACCAGAATGGGTTGTGCCGCCACAACACGATCGAGACCATTTTGTGCCGTATCCGCCCAACTCAGTGTCTCTGCTGCGCGAGCCGGGGTGGCCTCAAACTTGTCGAGGTCGGTTCCTAGTGGAAGCACGTTAAACAGCGCATCAAAAAGTGCGTTACAGACTTCCTGCACCAGATAGCAGGTGCCGGCGTAACCCATGAACGGCGTGCCGGTGTGTCTGCGTATGATCGTGCCCGGGAGTGAAGCAGGAATGTAGATGCTCTTATTGCCTGCCTCATTAATGTACATGCGTTCGTTGTAACCGCCAAAGACCAGAAGTGCCCCGGATTGATGTATGGCGTCTCGCACCTGTTGGTTGTCTGGCTTGACGCCAGCTTTGCGCGAAAAATGGAATGCGCAGGGCAACCCCAACTCGCCTTCGAGAAAGTGGCGGAGTCCTCGGGTATAGGTCTCGGTGGCGACCACACCAAAGCTGGCCGTGCCGAAGAAATCTTGAGTCACTGAGCGCCACAGGTCCCAAACAGGTTTGAGCGTGGTGTGCTTTTCCTGTTCGATGAAGGGTTCTGGGTCGAGTCCTAATTCCTCACCCAGTGCGCGCAGGAACTTGGTCGTGCTGTCGAGGCCAATAGGCGCCTGAAAATAGGGCGCCTCAAGCACTTCGCAAAGCTTGCGGCCATATTCTCGATACAAACAGACATTGGCGTCGGCATCGGCCAATGCGACGATCTCTTCCAGCGGGCATCCCAGTGGAAAGATCATATTGATCTCAGCTCCAATGCCTTCGATTAATCGCTGGATCTCGGCGAGATCCGACGGCGTGTTGAAGTAACCATAGGCGGGACCGATGATGTTCACTCGCTTGGCCGAAGTTTCGGTTTTTTTAGCCTTGCGCTTTTTCGCCTTGGCCTTGCCAAATTGATCCCACAGCCAAACCAGGGCCCGGTCGGCACTTTGCCACTGATCCTCATCAATGGTCCTTGGCAGGAATCGCTGAATATTCGTGTCTTCCGGAGTAACACCGCCGCCAATCATTTCTGCGATAGAACCGGTTACCACCACGCTGGGCTTTTTAGGATCGAGGGTTTGGTGAGCGCGACGTAATGCACCCTCTGTGCCGCGCTGTCCCAGCTCTTCCTCGGCAAGCCCGGTTACCACAATCGGTAGCTCGTGGGGTGGAAGTGCGTCGGTATAGTGGAGCACCGAGGTCACGGGCAAGTTCTCGCAACCCACCGGGCCATCGATAATGACCTGTAGACCCTTGACTGCTGTGAACATATACACAGAACCCCAGTAGCCACCAGCGCGATCATGATCGAGAACGAGCATTAGCGTGCTTCCCCGAAACCATGGCGCTGGATAATTTGGGGTGTCCAGATGCCACTCTTGGCGCCACTGCCAACACCGGTAAAGAATGATTCCATCGTATGGAAGCGCTCTCGGCCGGCTAGCGCGGTATTGATTACTTCAGCCAGTGAACCGGCGCCGGCAACTCCCATCAGGGGGCGCGCTGAGATCAGGTTTGTAAAGTAAAGGCTGGGTATGGATAGCTCTTTGGCACGCTGTACTACTGGCGTGGTACCAATCGCAATATCGGGTTCGAAGGTATCCATCGCATAGAGATCATCCTCAAGCGATGCACGGAACTTCACGCTAACGCCGCGAGATTCAAGCCATTCGCAATCGTGGGTTGACCAATCAGATTTGGCGCAGGCGGTTCCAACGTAGCGGACATTGGCGCCGCTCTCGATGAGCAGTCTCGCTACGATCAGCTCTGACCCCTCGTAGCCTGAGAGGGTAATACGTGCGTCGATCGGATTGTCATCAAGTACGCCGCGAATCGCGGAGAGTTGGGCGTTGATGGCAGCATCAATCTGCTTCTGAGGAAGGTTCAATACATTACCGAGGTTAGTGAGCCAATCTCGAGTGCCATCGACACCGACCGGTGCAGACCCCAAGAGCGGGCGCCCGGCTGCTTTGAATTCTCTTGCGGTGGCAGCGTAAAACGGGTGCAGCATGGCCACCGCGGAGCAGTCCAGCGCTGCATACAGTTCGCGCCATTCACGGGTGGGGACGACAGGCCCGGCTTTAAGACCGAGGGGTTGCAGCATGCGCCCGATGGTGATGGCATCGACTGGGAAAATTTCACCTACCATCGCCACAGTGGGTGCATCGCTCGCCGTCTCAAGGCCACTGGGGCGTGCCACAGGTCCGGCTTGTACCTCATTGCGGGCGTATTTCAACATGGCGCCGGCCAGGACATCTTTGGCTTCGGCATGGGTGGGTACGCCAAAACCCGGAACATCAATACCAATGATGCGAACGCCATTAATTTCTTTGGGGAGCAGGTCCAGCGGGACACCTGAGGCAGTCGGCACACAAAGATTGATAACGGCGATCGCGTCATATTCGTCAGGATTGGCAAGTTCGTGAACTGCCTCGCGGATATCCTCAAACAGTTTGCCCGTGACCAGTGACTCAGAATCAAACGGGACGTAGCCCACGGTGCGCTTGGCACCATAGAAGTGGGATGTAAAAGTCAGGCCGTAAACGCAGCACGCGGAGCCCGATAGCACTGTCGCGGTGCGGCGCATGCGCAAACCAACTCGCAAAGAGCCAAATGCGGGGCACATGCTCTGTGGCTGATCATGGGGCCCTTTCGGGTAATCCTTGTCGTATTGCTCGAGTTGAGCGCTCTTGCCTGCCTTAGAGGCGGCATCACGCATTACGTCCTCGCCCGCATGGCAGCCCTCTGCCTGAGGGGTATCGACAGCGATAACGGTATCAGACGCTGTCATAGATCACTTCCAGAGACGGTTTGTTGAGGTGCTCGACATTGCATAGATCTTCAAGACTCGCGGGCTGCAATACGACATCTCGACCGACGGTGTCACCGTCGAACAGCTCCAATAACTCGTCCTGGGTCAGAGGCTCCGGTTTATGGGGAGGGGCCTCTCCTACGTTAGTAGCGAGGTCGCTAAAGAGTGAGCCCCATTCGCTTTCAGGGCGACCAATGATCTCGTAGGAGGCACTCTTGCGACGGATATCATCGTTAGCAGGGATAGAGGCGAGTTCCGGAATGCCCACCGCCTTACAAAAAGCTTGAGCCTGTCCCGCGCCATCATCCTTGTTCGTAACCATGCCCGCGACGCCCACATTGCCGCCGAGCTTCCGGAAATATTCCACTGCCGAGCAGACATTATTGGCCACATACAGAGACTGCAGGTCGTTAGAGGCCACAACGATAACCTTCTGACACATATCACGCGCAATGGGCAAACCGAAGCCGCCGCAGACCACATCTCCCAAAAAATCAAGCAAAACGTAATCAAAATCCCAGTCATGAAAGCCCAGTTTTTCAAGCGTTTCGAAGCCATGGATAATGCCGCGGCCTCCGCAACCTCTGCCGACTTCTGGGCCACCAAGCTCCATGGCAAAAACGCCATCTCGCTTGAAGCAGACGTCGCCGACCGAGACTTCATCACCGGCCGCTTTTTTGGCTGAGGCCGTTTCGATAATGGTTGGGCATGCCTTGCCGCCGAAGAGCAAAGACGTGGTATCGCTCTTGGGGTCACAGCCGATCAGGAGTACTTTTTTACCCTGTTGCGCCATCATGTAGGAGAGATTCGCCAGCGTGAAGCTCTTCCCGATTCCCCCTTTCCCATAAATCGCAATGATCTGGGTTTTGGGTGCGTCGTCGCCGGAAGATGCCAGTAAATCGGCACGCTCCCCAGTCGATTCCAGACCAGGGTCATATAGCTTGGCACTCTGCGGTGCGTTCATGCGTTTCTCCAATCAAGGACCATTTTCAGACAGCGCGGGTCAGAAAATGCCTTTTGATATGCAGTTTCGGCGCTACTAAAGGGTTGGTCATGGGTAATGATGCCGCTCAATGAAAGGTCTCCCCCTGAGACCAGATCCATGGCGGCTTGCATATCTTCGGGTAGCCATTCGGCGCTGATACGAACATCAATTTCACGCATAAATGCAGCGGGAAAATTAAACTTGATAGGTGCGGCATAAAATCCCGCTAGTAACACAGTGGCGTGTTTCGCAAGATGATGAACAGCCTGATCAATAATGGTGGCGGTGCCACTGACATCGCAGATTTGTCGATAGTCGCGACGCTCATCCTCTGCGGGATCCAGTACCGGGTAGTCGAAATCGCCTTCGCGACGTTCGGGCGCTGTTTCCCAGACTGTGGGTGTTATCTGATAACGGGCCTCGGTGACCCTTGCAATTAGTCGCCCCAAAGCGCCATGACCCACAATCAGTTCCGGGGGCCCAAGGTCTTCAATGCGCCGGACAGCGTGGCAAGCGGTTGCTGCGAGTGCTAATAAAACACCGGTCGATTCCATTTCCGTGCGCAGTGGTACGAGCCTCTCGGCGGGCACTACCAGAGAGCGTGCCGCTCCACCGAATAGTCCGCGCACATCAGTAAAACCGCGACTTCCAGGAACAAATACCCGCTGACCTACATCTACGCGGGCTTCTTCGCCGCACGCGACGACATTGCCTACGCTCTCGTAGCCGGGAACAAGGGGATAGGCGAGGCCTGGGAAAGGAGGCATGCGACCATCCCACAGCAACCTTTCAGTACCCGTGCTGATGCCGGTCCACTGGACCTCTACAACGCAATCTGTGCTTTGGGGCTCTGGCAACTCGACGGGTCTAAGTGACATTTCTCCCGGTTGCTCAAAAACCACCGCAGTAGACGTTGCTCCCATGGCGGTACTCTCTTCCCTCTGTTTTAACTTTCTTCTTGCTATCAAGACCCCTACGACGGCCTTTTACTGGCCTCAAAGCACCTTTTTAGGGCACTCGGGATCATTCGAGCTCTTATGTCATACTAAATTAACACGTAAATGTGTCAAATAATACATACAAATTCAGTTTTTCGATCTCTCTCCATGCGGCTACCCCGGCGACTTTTCTGCCACTAACAGTCGGGTAAGCGCGGGTATAGGTGTTTTGAACTCTCGAATACGGGTGAAACCGGCTGCGAGGCACATCGCTTCCAATTCTTTGGCGGTGCGCGGGCGGCCACTGCCCATTGCCCAGAGGTAAAAGCTGAAATAAGTGTCGCCAATTGATTCCGCGCCCGCTGTACCTGTCATCGGCTCTGCAATCAGAAGGTGGCCGCCGGGCCGCAACGCTGAATGTAGGCGACTCAGCAACTGTTTGACTGGTTCGTCGTCGTGGTCGTGGAGTACTCGGATGAGAGAGAACAGTTCTGAGTTCTCAGGGAGAGGCGAGTGGAACATATCCGTTGCGACAAAGCGTATGTCATGCGGCGTGCTCAGGGCTTTTGCTTCACTCACGACTTCTGGGAGATCTAAAACCGTGGTGCTCAGCTCGGGATATCGCTGTTTCACGACCCGCGCGAATTGCCCAGTGCCCCCTGCAACATCAATGAGTGAGGCGTAATCTTTTAGAGGGTAGCTGTCGAGAATGTGGTCAGCGATCAGCGCGAGAGAGCTACTCATCAGTCTGCTGTACTCACGATGACTCTCCTCGAGGCGCGTGCCTCCGGGAACGTAGCTCCAGTAGTTCCGCAGCCCCGTATTTTCTCGGTGGCGCAGAATAGCGAGGGGGTCAGCGAGGTCGCGATAAAGCACGGCATGGTGGCGAACCATATCGGCCACGGCTGGATTACCGAGAACGGATGCGCCGAGTTCCCCCACCATCCAATGGCCTGGGGTCACTTCATCGGTCAGCTTGAGTGCCCGGGAGGCAGTGAGCAGGGTAAAGGCTGCCTGAGGGCTCAATCCGCACATTGCGGCCACTGACTTTGTTGTTTCAATCCGACCTTGTAGCACTGCCAGCAGATTGCTTTGTATTACAGCAGTGAGCGTTTGGGTATACACAAAACCAGCGGTAAGATGATGAAGTTCAACAGCTTTTTGACTGGCAATGCGCCGGACGAGGGGCATTTTTGCCGCCCACTTCTGAAATTTCTGGTTCGCGAGAACCCGGTTGCGGAACAGCCGCCATCGACACCGCCAGTCGGAGGGGGTGGGTTGCGGGTCTGGCCAGGTGTCTGGATCGGCGAGCATGAATCAGGCTGCGGTACGGCCCAGTTTTTCAGGCACGAATCGCTCAGACTGGGCCCGGACGAGCCTTACGAGGTTTCCCCTGCCAGCGCAGTAGGGCACGCTATCGAGGCCTTCCTCAAGCAAATGCTTGAGATGGTCCGTCGCGCCATCCATGCCCAACTCCTGCACCGCGCTTGGTCGTCCCAGCTTGGCGTCAATGCCCACGGGTTTGCCAATGATGTCAGGATCTCCCACCGCGTCTTTGATGTCGTCCGCCACTTGGAAAGCTTCACCAATACATGCACCCAGATTGACCCAGGGCCCGGGATCCACTCCCGCAGAGGCGGCGCCAGCGCAGGTTGCGGCGATGAAGAGTGCCCCGGTTTTGGCTCGGTGGTAGCGGGAAACATCGACGCTGTCTTCACACTCCCATGCCTGACCCGCCGCTATACCATGGGGCGCGCCGACCCCTCTGGCCAGAATCGACAGCACCAGTGGCACGCGTTCTGAGCGAACGTTATGAATTGCATGGACGGCCAATGTTTGAAATGCGGCAACAATCAGCGCGTCACCTGTGAGCACGGCAATGCGTTCGCCAAACTTGGCATGCACAGAGGGCTTTCCTCTTCTTTCGTTGGCGTCGTCGAAGCAGGGCAGGTCATCGTGAACCAGCGAGGCACAGTGTAGAAACTCCACGGCCGCGGCGGCGGCGGCTGCCAGCGGCCTGTCGCTACTGTTATTAGCAAGAGCCACTGCCATGCAAAGCTGCGGTCGAACTCTGGCACCGCCCGGGAAGACTGCATATTGCATCGCTTCGGCCAGCAGCGGGGGACACTGCGTGGTTACATGCTCCGCTAGGTAGCCCCGGATATCCTCCTCGCAGTCGAGTAGTGGGTCCTGCATTGCACGAACTCCCATAAATGTCATATTAAAATGACAGCAAATTATGTTATATTAATGTGACACGCTACGCCGATCGTTGCCCGGGTGCAACCCCCATGACAGAAACAACTGTGATGCAAGCTTCTACCCCGTCAGCGGCAGGTATGGCCGTCGAGGGCTTGGGCTTTGATCAAGCCGTTTGCGCAGGTGGCTATCGGTGGTGGTATGTCGATGGGTTCAGCGACTGCGGGCGCTTCGGCGTGACGGTGATCGCATTCATCGGGAGCGTTTTCTCTCCTTATTATTATCGATCGCGACAGCGAGCTCGGGCTCGTGCTGAAGACCACGTGAGTCTCAATGTCATTCTTTATGGCCGTGGAAATTACCGATGGTGTATGACAGAACGCGGCGCTGCGTCCGTTTATCAGCAAACAGACAAGCTTGAGATCGGGCCGAGTCAGCTGCACTTGACCGATTCCACGTTGGTCATTGATGTGCGTGAGCGCGCCACGCCTCTGGGCCAATCTGTTGAGGGCCGCATTACTGTGTCTTTTGCACAGACATCAAACGAATGCTTCGCGCTGGATGGCGAGGACAGGCACTGGTGGTGGCCAATTGCCCCGCAGGCCACAGTCCAGGTTGCTATGAATCAGCCTGAACTGCGTTGGAAGGGGAGTGCCTACTTGGACTCCAATGCCGGCGACAGTCCGATCGAGAGCGCATTCAATTCCTGGAATTGGTGTCGCGGTCACGCGGCCCATGAGGGGTGCCAAATTCATTACGACGCACAACTGCGAAATGGTGGAGAAAGACAAGTATCCCTTCGCATGGATGATGATGGTTGCTTAGTAAGGACCGATACACCTAGCGTGCGCCAATTGCCCAAGGGGCCAATCTGGCGGGTGGCTCGGCCTGCACGCATAGACTCGCAAGCGCCGTGTAGCATCCAAACTTTGGAAGATACGCCTTTCTATACGCGATCTCGCATCGAGACTGATACGAGTTTGTTTATGCATGAGAGTCTTGATCTTCAGCGCTTTTGCAAGCCGTGGGTGCAGCGTTTGCTGCCTTTCAGAATGCCAAGAGTGACCGGGACGCGCGCCGGCGGCTAATCCTGCTCTGGGGGATGGCCGTGGATGTGCATTTCGTCGCGCTGTTCCAGCACAAGGAATAGCTCTAGCATCCACGATGCGCTGGGTGAGAAGCGCCTGGGTGGTGCTGGATTTTGCCATTCGTTACCCCGCGGAACTGCGTCGATCAAAAACCGATTTTCCGGTGCGCAGGGCGCCGACAAAACCGCTGGATTGGCGGCGGCACCGCGAATCAATCCCATTAGGATTTGACACTTTCGGCTGCCGTTGACCACCGCACGTTGGCTGATGGGGTCATAGCCTTCCTGAGCCAGCGTGCGACCAATCTCTGCGTAGAGTCGGCGTGCAGCCCAAATCCCCGGGCGGCAGCGCCAAGGCAACTGTCTGATGCCCTCGTCAGCTTTTTGATAGCGCTCATCAGCCTCCTGGAGCAGTTGAGTCAGTACTGCTGTCAATTCCGGACCCGGACGCGGGTTCTGGATGAAGTCGTCGGGGTCGATGCCGTGTTCTCTCAGTAGCGCCCGGGGAAGGTACAGTCGACCTGCACGGGCATCCTCACCGACATCGCGACAGATGTTGGTCAGTTGCATCGCCACACCCAAATCTGCTGCGCGGGCCAGAGCATTGGCGTCTCTGACGCCCATTAAGATTGCCATCATGACGCCCACGGTCCCCGCGACCCTAGCGCCGTACTCCAATACGTCATCGAGTGTTTCGTAACGACGATTGGTGGCATCCCACTCGAAACCCTCGAGCAGAGCATCAAGGAGTGCTCGCGGGAGTCCATGATCGGTAACGACTTGGCTGAGTACTCTGTCGACAGGTTGATTTTCCGGTGCCCCGGCATAGATGAGATCGAGTCTGCGGTGCAAGGTTTGCAGCGCCTGATGCGGGTCATCGCCCAGATCTACCAAGTCGTCGGCTATGCGGCAAAACGCATAGAGTCCGCAGGCCGACTCCCGCAGTGTCAGGGGTAAAAATTGTGACGCAATATGGAAAGACCGTGAGCCATGACATAGGAGTTTGCGGCACTCGGCCATGTCGGTGTGTGGCGTGGTGATCTGCAGGTCCTCACGCATGCTGTTTGGCCGGTGCCGGAACAAGTTGATCAATCACCTTCGCAGATGAGATGACCGCTGGCATACCCGCACCTGGATGGGTGCCTGCTCCTACCAGATAGAGCCCGGCGATGTCTTCACTTCGATTGTGCGGGCGGAACCACGCGCTTTGGGTTATGCGGGGCTCGAAGCTAAAGCCCGCTCCTTTGAATGAGCCTAGTCGATCCTGAAAGTCCTGGGGAGTCAGCAATCTGGAGGTGACTATCCGGTCGCTCAGGCCAGGGAGCATCGTTTCTTCCAGTCGCGCACAGATACGTTGCCGAAAGGTTTCTCCGTAGCTGTGCCAATCGACATCGGCATCGAGATGCGGCACCGGCACCAGTGCGTAAAACGCGTCGCAACCTTCGGGCGCCATAGAGGGATCGGTTTCTGTAGGTCGGTGCAGGTATAAGCTGAAATCTTCAGCGAGGACCTTACGCTTAAAAATGTCGTCGAGCAGGCCCTGGTATCGGGGACCCATTATCACCGAGTGATGGGGGACATCAGGATATTTTCCGCGGGTCCCGAAATACCAAACAAAGAGGCCGTTGGAGTAATGGGAGCGTTCGATCTTTCTGTCAGTCCAGCGTTTACGGTGCTCTGCGGGAATCAGGTGTCGGTAGGTCCAGGCGGCATCCGCATTAGACACCACGAGGTCGCTAAGTAATTCCCGACCATCCGCGAGTCGCACCCCGCGGACGGCGCCCTGTTCGACCAGTATTTCGTCAACTTCCGCGTTGCACTCGATACGACCGCCTTGTCCTTCTATCAGCGATGCCATGCCTTTGACAATGCTGCCCGTGCCACCCATGGCAGACCACACACCAAAGCGCTGCTCCAGATAGGAAATCAGCGTGTAAACGCTGGTGACCGAAAATGGATTGCCGCCGATGAGCAAGGGATGAAAACTCATGGTCATGCGCAACTGTGGGTCTCGAATGTAGCGGGAGACCAGTCGGTACACACTGCGATCGCTGCGGAGCTTTATGAGCTGGGGCAGAAATTGGAAGAGCGCATTCAGCGAGTCAAAGGGTTTATCCACCAACCCTTCGAAGCCAACTTTATATCGCTCTTCGCTGGCTTTCAGGTACCGTTCGTAACCTTCAGCGTCGTCCTCAGAAAAGGTCTTGATTTGCGCTATGTTGCGCGCTTTATCGCCGCAATAATCAAAGATCCGGCCGTCGTCAAAATGGAGACGGAAAAAAGGGTCCATGGGGCGAAGGTCAACATCATCGGAGAAGGTTTTGCCGCACAGTGCCCAAAGCTCCTCCAGTAAAAAGGGAGCGGTGACGATGGTGGGTCCTGCATCGAAAGTGAAGCCATCCTGACGATAGACATACGCGCGCCCCCCCGGTGCATCCAGCTTTTCCAGCATATGCACACGATAGCCTTTGGCGCCGAGGCGGATCGCCGCAGCAAGTCCCCCAAACCCGGTGCCTATCACCAAAGCGGTGGGGCGAGGGTCTGTGGTGTTCAAGGCGTCAAAGGCAGATTGCGCGATATTCATAAAACAAAGACACTTAAACTGTCACTTATATTTGACAGTGTAGCAGTGTGTCATTGCGCCTGCACAGCTTTCTTTTTAGGGGTTAAGGCTATTTTCTGTCACCAAATTCTGGAAGATGTCGACAAAAGTATCAGGGGACTCCTCGTGGCCCAGATGCCCCAGCGCTGGAACGAGAAGAGTGCGGCAGCGTTTTAGCCGGGATGCCACGGTCGTGCTGCGGCTGGGCGGAATCGTGCGGTCGCCCTCGCAGGCGATTAACCATACCGCCGAGTCAAGCTGCGGCAGGCGCTCAAGCAGGGGAGGTAGATCCCATCCCGCCATCATCCGCAATGTGCCTGCTATATGCCCTGGATCGCTCAGCAGCGTGTCGTAGCAGCGCGAACTCTCTGGCGTCACTGTCGAACCGGTATCAGAGAGCATCGATGCGGTAGCTCGCCACCGCAGTGTTGGCGAAGCCAGTGCTCTAGGTAGCCAACGGCTGCGGGAAAGCCAGCGGGCAGCACCGCTGAAGAAGGGCGCGGCCACAGCTCCAAAGGGTTTGAACGCGGCGTTGATACACAAAATGCCGCGGGGTTTCTGCGGCAGTTCCAAAGCAAGTTGCGCGGCGAGGGCTGAGCCCGCCGAGTGTCCGATAATCCACGCCGGTGAAGCGCTCAGGTTCTCGAGCAGCGACCGGAGGTAGCCAGAAAAAAGTTTTAAACCAACGTCCTCTGGCGGCAACAGTGTTGTGAAGCCTTGACCGGGTAAGTCGGGGCAGATAACCCGATATTGTTCAGCAAGCTTTTCAGCCATACCTGAGAAAGAGTGGCTCGAGGCGCCAGCGCCATGCAGTAGCAGTACGTCGGGTCCCGTTCCCGAGATCTGCACATGAAAATTAATATCACCAATCCGGACGAATTGACTGGCAGACGACCGTGGCCAGAAATCGGCGACGCCTGACCATCGCTGTTCGGGGGTCATCGCGCCGTCGCTCGAATGGTCCGATTCAGTGTTTGTGCATCGGCTTTAGGTAAGGCGATGTAGGCGCTATTGAGGGTGTCGGCCAGTTCTCGGGCACGAGGTTGAGGCCGCTGCGCAGTGTCAATCACGAGGCCTTCTATTGTGTTTTGCGCTAGCCCGCGGGCAGCGGCCAGTGCATCCCGCGTACCCGCCTCACGATTACGGGTGCCGTCTCGGGACACATTTGCAGCACCGTCGGTCAGCAGCACGTAGTGGGTGGTGAGTCCTTGCTTTGCTCCGCGTTGCGCGATATCTCGAGTCAGATCCAGTGCAGCCGCCATGGGTGTGGCGCCTCCGCCCGGTAGCGCAGCCAGTGCCTTTTTTGCACGCACTAGAGAACGAGTTGGTGGTAATAGTAGCTCGGCGCTTTGATCGCGAAAGGCGATCACCGCCACTTGGTCGCGACGCACGTAACAATCTGCTAACAGGAGCTCTACCGCGCCTTTGGCTTCTGCAAGACGTTGCATCGCCGCCGATCCTGACGCGTCCACAACAAATAACGTCAAGGTCTCACGACGCTGCTGAAAACGAGTCAGATGAATATCGTCGCGTCGAATCTCCAGTGTGCGGGCTTTCGATCCTCGTTCTTGTTTGCGAAGCGATTGCCAAGGTGCGGCAGCGCGTAACGTAGCCAGAATATTGACTCTGCCTCCTTTGCGATGATCGCCGCGAAATACGCCGGTGGGGCGTCCTCTATTTTGATGCCGGTGTTGTGCACCGGATGCTCCAACACTGCTTTGCCGGAGTCTCGCGGCGCGGGTTTGTATTTGCTCTAATAACCCCGGAGGCAGCGCAGCCAACGCGGCCTGCAGCAGCCGATCTTCCTCAGGCGGTGGTTGCTCTGGCGGAGGCGGCGCTGACTCTTCTTCGGTCTCCTCTTGCGGAGGAGGATCCTCATTCTCGGCCTCACTAAATTCGGGGAGTTGTCGTGCTTTGGGCAACAGGCACAGTCGCAATGCCAACGACAGATCCTCGTCATTAGTGCATTCTCTTGCCTCGAGTGCGGCACACGCGCGCATGACTTTGATGCCCGCTATGAGCGCGCGAGGCGACTCGATCCCCAGCGAAAGACCGATGGTACTCAATGCCTCGTAGTGTTCATTACTGACTGCAACGTGCTCGAGGCTGGCGCGCGCGCGCTCAATATCTCCAATATCAAACGTTTCATCCTCTGCGTCATGAATGCCGATGCTCTCGAGATTCACTGTGACCCCAAGTCGGTCTGCTAGCGAAGAGTGAATTGTTTCCTCCTCTGTGCCTTCATCGGCAGCTATCAAGGTAATCCGGGCAGCCGCGTTTCCAGTGACGCCGTCGCGAGCAATGCGGAGTTGACCGTCATCGAGTGCGCTGCAGAGATGATGCGCCGTATTGCGTGGCATGCGTTCCGCCATAGCGGCGATGACAATGCGTTGATCGCACTCCGCCAACATGCCTGTTTCGGCGACGGGCTTCCCCCGGTCGAGCGTTGCGCTTAGGTCAGTGCCGCCTAACAGGCGTGCCTCGGGAACGCTCGCCGGTATTTTTCTTAAAAAAGATTGCCCCGAGAGATCCCTGACCCGATCTAGCCAGTAGTCTCTGATAGGTCCTGGAGGTGCCCGAAGATGCGCGCCCCCCAATGCGTGTCCCAGAAGTGCTAGTAGTGCAGCCGCGTACTCGGTATCGCGCCAGGGGGAGAAGTTATCTGTCGCGATCATTACCAAATAGTTCAGATACAGCCCGTTCAACCCGGCTGTCGGCACTCGATTCATCCAGTGGGTCGCGTCTCAAGCGATGCCGAAGTACTGAAGTTGCCACGGTTTTCAGATGTGATGGTGACGCGGCATTCTTGCCTTGTAACGCCGCTAGTGCACGTGCGCTGCGGACTAGCGTCAATTCTCCTCGCAGCCCGTCCGTACCTAAAGAGAGACATAGGTGAGCGGCCATTTCCAATAGTTGGGCCGGCGTATCGACGCCATCCAGACAGGCTCTGGCGCTTTGTATTTTTCGACGCAATGCGCTCTCTTTGCGTGCCCATTTTTTTTTGAAGGCGGCACGATCATGATCGAACGCTTCTCTTTGGCGAATAATTTCGACGCGAGTGGGTACGTCAGAGGGCGTGCGAACATCGACCGATAAGCCGAAGCGGTCCTGAAGCTGAGGGCGCAGTTCACCCTCCTCGGGATTGCCGCTGCCCACCAATACAAAGCGCGCAGGGTGGCGAATACTCAACCCTTCTCGCTCTACCACGTTCTCGCCCGATGCTGCCACATCGAGCAGCGCATCGACTATGTGGTCCTCGAGCAGGTTCACCTCGTCCACGTAAAGAAAGCCGCGATTGGCCTGCGCGAGCAGCCCAGGCTGAAATGCTTTCTCGCCGTTGACGAGCGCTCGCTCGATATCCAACGCGCCCACAACGCGGTCTTCGGTGGAGCCTAACGGCAAGTCGACAACTGGTATGGTGACAGCCCGAGACGCAGGGGTTTCCGCGGGTTTACCGCAGTGTGCGCACAACCCGGGACGGGGGGCCCTTGGGTCGCACTGATAGAGGCACTGGTCGACAACATCAATGGTGGGCAACATAGCTGCCAGCGCACGAATGGTTGTGGACTTGCCCGTACCGCGCTCGCCCAGTACCAGTACACCGCCGACGCCGGGGTCTACCGCGGCGATCATCAGTGCCTGCTTCATGTTTTCCTGACCGACAATAGCGGTGAACGGAAAAGCGATGCTCATCAAAGCCCCCTGTGAGTACCTCTCTCGGGCCGGTATTTTCGCCTTGCCGGTGAAAACTGCCGTTCCCCGTCTTTGTTCGACGGACTACCCCTTTAGTTGTCAGACAATCTATACTATTAAACTGTCAATTGTCATGGATGGTTATAACATGGCTCAGCCGCTGACGCCTGCTTTGGACGCGGAACAATTTGCCTTCTCGCTCAATGGGGGGGTCACGCTTCGCGGGTACCGAGGAGAGGTCGACGAGGGCACCCCGTTGGTGTTGCTTCACAGTATCAATGCGGCACCCAGCGCGATGGAAATGCGCCCGCTCTTCGAATATTTCCGCGATAAGCGACCGGTTTGGGCACCCGATTTACCCGGATTCGGTTTGTCGGACCGCCCAGATGCTCGCTATAGCAGCGGCCTTTATGCCCGTTGGTTGGCAGAGTGGCTCGATAGGTTACCGAAACCCGCTGATGTGGTCGCGTTATCACTGACGGGCGAATTTATGGCCCGGGCGATTCTGGAACAGGGCACCCAGGTGCGCAGTCTGAGCCTGATTTCGCCTACCGGTATGGGTATTCGCACGCCACAGCCAGTGCCTAGTGGCTCGCCTATCGATCGCTTATTGGGGTCGCGCTGGGTGGGTCCGCCGCTTTTCAGAGCGTTGACGATTCAGCCAAGCATCAGGTGGTTTTTGGGTCAGGCCTTTGTTGGCGCCACACCCGAATACTTGGTGCAGTACGCAAGTGAAACGGCACGCCAGCCCGGTGCGCATCACGTACCACTAACATTTCTGAAATTCGGTCTGTTTACCGAGCAGGCCATCTCTCGACTCTACAGTCGTTTACAAAATCCGTGTTTGGTGCTGTTTGACCGCGACCCCAACATTGGCTTTGAGCGTCTGCCCGAGTTAACTGAGGGTTACGGCAATTGGGCCGCAAAGCAGTTGTCGCCAAGCCTTGGGCTGCCTCATTGGGAGTTGACCAGCGAGACGATTAATGCGCTTGAAGATTTTTGGGTGCCGCCCGAGCGAAGCACAATCGGTTCAGCCGATATCGCGGAGAACAGCACGCGCCGCCAGTCGGCCTGAGAGTGTGGCCATTGGCACGCCGGGTCCTGGATGAACGCTACCGCCCGACAGATACAGCCCTTTTAATCGGCTCCGCGCTCCCGGGCGGGTAAAGCTCGACCAGATGCCGTGAGATGATCCCCCATAGAGTGACCCTCCGCTGGCGGGGAAACGCCCATGCCAGTCCGTTGGGGTGGTGCTAACACAATCGCTGTCGCCGAAGGTCAAGGTCAGACCGCAACGGTTCAAAACGGCAAGTGCATCGTCTCGGATTCTGGCGATTTGATCCTTATCCCAGGTTTGTGTGTCGCCATCTGCCGGCGCGTTGACCAGCATGAGCATGCGCTCCGAACCGTTGAGTGCTTGATGGGGTCCGCGATCCTGCGCGCAGAGATAGACAGTCGGTTTTTTCGGTATGCAGCGATCGCGAAACAACGTGTTGAACTCGCTGGGATAATTGGATTCGAAGAAGACATTGTGGTGATCAAGGTCGAAACCAGAGCTGCTTCCCTTGATGCACCAGGTGAGTGCGGATAGACCTCGTTTTTGGGCGGGTCTGGGTTTTACTGCCCGCATGGCGCCCTGACCAAGTTGGCCGGTTGCCAGTGCATTGCTGTCGCCATTGAACACGATAACGTCGGCCGGCAGGGTTGTCCCATCCTCCAAGCGAACTCCGGCGGCTTTGTTGCCTTTGACCAGTACCTCGCTCACATGCGTGTTGAAATGGATATCCGCCCCGAGGCGCTGCGCCAGATCCGCCATGGAGGAAGCAAGCCGGTGCATGCCGCCATCAACCAACCACACGCCCTCCATTTCAACATGGGCAATCAGCATGAGTGTTGCCGGTGTGCTCAAAGGCGACGACCCCACATAGGTAGCGTAACGAGCGAAGAGCTGTCTTAGGCGTTCATCTGAAAAGAATTGTCCCAGCGCCTGCCACAAATTGGGGGCTGGCCGCGCAGCGACCAATGAGCTGGGGTGGTGTTGGCGGAGGACGCGACTTACCAGTGCCAATGGACTGGGTTTGGGCACTTTCATAAACGTATTTGACAGCGTCTGATGAATCTTCGCGCTTTGGCTATAAAAGCGTTCGAAACCCAAGGCGTTTTCGCTTCCTGCAAACGCCTCGATGGATTGCCTCGACCGTATTAAATCGGGGTAAAGATCTAATACACCGCCATTGCTCCAGGCGTGTCGGGCGATGATTGGACTGTGCAGAAGGGTGAGATGATCCTCTAGGCGCGCTCCTGCATCAGTGAAGAGTTGCTCGAAAATAGAGCGCATGGTCAGCACGGTGGGACCGCCATCTACCAACTGGTTATCTACCGTGCGCGCGTGCATTTTGCCCCCCGGATCTGCTGCGCGTTCCAGTAGGGTGACCCGATACCCGGCTCTTGCTAAATCAATGCTAGCCGCGAGGCCCCCTGCGCCCGCACCCACGACGATGGCGTGCTTGGCGGTCATGCTACGCGCCACTTTCGAGTGGCGGGGCGCGTCACCGTCCGCTGGTGGTAAATGATCAGTGTCAACCCAACGACCAGCGGCACGGCCCAGAGGCCGGGCTGCAGCGCTAGCTCCGGGAAAAGGCGTACGGCGCCAAATGCAAAAAATGCGGTGTAGACCGATATACCTGCGCCAATTAAGCATTTGATGTGTTCTTTGATGCGATCACTCGGTCTGGGATGGGGTTTATAGATAAACCAAAGGTTGGTCGCGACGGTCGCGAAACCCACCATGGAGATCCCCATCATCATCGGTTCTGGGGCGGCGACACCTCGCAAAAAGCAATTGGTCGACACGAGCGTGAGGAGCACCTGAGACAGCAGGTTATGCCATACGCGATTCCGGTAATGTTCAGCACCATGGCGCATGCTCAGCCAGCCTTGCCAAGCAAGATTAATCGTCAGTGTGGCGAGATAGAGCATCATCCAGCCAAAGATATTGGTGATCGCTTGAGGCTCTGAAAAGATGGCATGGTCAGCCAGATGTGGGTGGGTGCCTGTGGGGTCGTAAAGCGTTGTCAAACTGATCGCTACTGCCGTAAACCCTGTGACGATCATCGACTGCACAAAGAGCGTGCCGGCTCGCCGATGCAGCGGGCCGCCTTTACGACCCGCAACAGGTATCCAGATTACACAGAGCCCCAGCGACCCGGTAGCAATGTGCAAACCGACCAACCACTCAAATAGTGTGTGGGTCGACAGCATCAGACCACCCATCCATACTGAAGGCACTTATCAGGAAGCCCGAGATGACGACGTCGGCCCCCTACATTCCCCCCAAGCCACTTTCCCTCTGGTCGATCGTGGCATTGGCGCGCGTGCTGTGGAAGGGCGATGGTAATTTGCTGGAGTTGTTGCCTGCCGCGGCGTATCACTTTGATGTTGGCAACCTCGGGTATTCCCGGCGCTCGACGGTGCTCTTCAACGACCCGAAGGCCGTCCGCGAGATCATGCGCGATGCAGACGGCGTATTCCCAAAAAGCGATTTGATGGTAAATGCCCTCGAGCACCTCATTGGCGACAGCATTTTTGTCACGGATGGTGAACGGTGGAAACGTCAGCGCGCGATGATCGACCCGGCTTTTTCTCACATGCGTATCAGCCACGCCTTTGCGGCAATGCAGGCGGCTGTCAATGATCACCTGAGCACCTTGAAGGAAAGGGCAGTATCGGGTGAGGAGTTCTCTCTCGACCTGGCGATGAGTCACCTGACCGCCGATATTATTTGTCGCACCGTGTTTTCTACGCCACTGCAATCGGGGGTGGCGGTCGACGTATTTGAGGACTTCACGTTGTTTGAGCGATCGGCGGTTCAGGTTGATGTCTTGCGTTTGATTGTGAAGCCTGCTTGGAGCGACACGCCGCAGCCGCCAGAAGTTCTTGCCGCCTGCGAGCGCATTCGTCGTCATCTGGGGAAATTGGTGGATTCTCACCTGCAAGAACCGGATCGTTTCGACGATATTGCCAGTAGCGTTATCTCGGCGCGAGACCAAGAGACGGGTGAGCCCTTTACTCGCGAGGAGTTGATCGATCAGCTTGGCGTGTTTTTTTTGGCAGGCCATGAAACAACTGCCAGCGCGCTGACCTGGGCGTTCTATATCCTTGCGGCTCAGCCGCATTGGCTGGGGCGCCTTCGAGAAGAAATTGATCGCGTGGCAGGGGAGGCGCCACTGACCTTTGAGTTGACGCGCCAGTTGCCCCTGGTCAAGGCGTTTTTCAAAGAAACCCTGCGGCTCTATCCCCCAATCACGTTTATGCCGCGCGTAGCGCTGCGCGAGGCAACTATAGCGGGACGACGCTTGCGCAGAGGGGCGTTGGTCATGATCGCGCCATGGACTTTGCAGCGTCACGCTAAATGGTGGTCTGATCCACACGCTTTTAGGCCCGAACGATTTTTGCCTGAGAATGAAAGCGCACTGACGCCAGGCGCCTATATTCCCTTTGGTCAGGGGCCACATACCTGTGTTGGGGCAGGGTTTGCCCAAACCGAAAGTGTGTTGATCCTTGCCGAGTTGGTGAGGCATTTTGATTGGTTGTTGAGTCCTGGCCAAAGGGTGCGCCCTGCGGCCCGCATGACGACCCGCCCGGCAAGCCAGATCATGCTTCATGTTGCTCGCCGCGCTCCATAGCGTCGGCCTCGCCTCTTTGGGTTTGCTCAAACCAATGCCATGCGATATCACACTGGCTGGCATCACCGATGGTCATTCCCTGCTTAATTGACCGCCAGATAAATTCCCAGCATAACGGCGTCATGAGCAGGAAGGGTAAGGGGTCGCTCCAGGACCAGACCGCATCGCGAGAAGTCAACAGATCGCGCCAGCAGCGAAACATATCGCGCAGCTGAAAACGCAACAAATGCTTGTAAGCCTCGGTCAAGGTGGAATAGCTCCATTGGGCGCGTTTGCCGGCAGCGCTGATGGGCGCTGGCTCACTTGAATTGCCAATGACCGCTGCACCTAGCCATGCCTCGTCGATAAAATGAATGCCGCTGCTCAGTCGAGGATTACATTCGATGCCCCAGGGGATGCCACCGTGGTCGAGGATAAAGTCAAAGCTGATAAAGCCCGTCACTCCGGTATCAGCCAGGAACTGATCAATCCAGCGCTTCACCGAAAACGGAGTAGGCGCGCTTTGGAATCCCACCGCCACTGTGCCGCTGTGCGTACTGCCTCGATAGCTTGCGGTCGCTCTCACTTCACCGGCATCGACCCAGCTTAGGGTGCACAGGTGGGTGCCTACGACTCTTCTTTGCAATAGCATTTCATTTGACGAGGCAGGCATGCTGCTACCTTGATCAATGAACGACACTTCAGTGCCGGAGCAGCCTCTTCTGGGTTTGAGAACACAATCGGTTTGTCTGATCAGGGTGCGGGTTTCGGGATCGGCAGTGGTGAACACAGAAGGAGCGGTCACCCCTCTCGAAATGGCATGGTCAACAAAAAGCAGTTTGTCATGCCACTGTTCAATCCATCGAGAGGGCGGACCAACGTAACGTATGTGGGGTGGCAATCGCTCCGCGAGATGGGCCACGTGGCAAATTTCTTCAGAGGCAGGAATCAAATCTGTTACTTGCTCGCGCTCGATGATCTCGAGGATTTCCTGCTCCCAAGCGACCACATCCTCGTTAGGTGCTGTCACTCGATAGTTTTTGGCGACTGCTCGGCTGACTGAGCAGAGTTGGCGTTTCAGCGGATCGGCCACAACCACCCTAACGCCATTGCGATGAAGCGCCCGCGCCAAGGTCAGCGCCTTGGGAAATCGCCCAACTGTCAATAGTGCTGTTCTAGCCACCATTCCAAACCAACTCTGCCCCTGTGTAGTAATAGTTTTACTGTATTTGTGCCTAACAATCCATACACAAAGTGACATTGGAACTTGAAAAGTAATCTTCTTCCACAATCTCTCATGGTGAGCTGAGCAGTGATCTCTCGAGCCACTGAGTAAGACGGATCAGCCCCCGGTGCGTAGCAAGTTGCAGGAGGCCTGGAGCGCGCCAGGTTTGAAGCCCAATCCGTTGACAAAAACGCTACCGTTGACAGGACCACAAGGGGCGCTGCGCGCTCTGTTCTAAGACGAGTACCTGCGTTAAGGTGCTCGCCCAATTCGCTACTCATTGAGACCAACCGTTGCCATGAATGCCAAAGTTGATTTGCCCGGACACGCTCGTTACCCAAAACTTTTTTCGCCTCTGGACCTTGGACATACGCAATTGCGTAACCGTTGCATTATGGGTTCGATGCACACCGGTTTGGAGGAGCAGCCCGACGGCTTTGATCGCATGGCCGCGTTTTATGCAGAACGGGCCGCTGGTGGTGTCGGCATGATCATTACCGGAGGGATTTCCCCTAACGAAGAGGGGGGCATGGTGCTTACCGATGAGCATGGCAAGCCGTTAGCCGCGGCTTCCAAACTCAATAACGAAGAGGAAGCGGCAGGGCATCGTATCGTCACCGACGCGGTGCACAGCGCGGCCCCCGACTGCAAAATCTGTTTGCAGATCCTGCATATGGGGGCTTTGGCTTATAACGAAGGCGCGGTGGCGCCGTCACCAGTGCGTTCACGGATCGGCGCCTTCTCGCCCAACGAGCTTGATGAAGCGGGTATCGAGAAGCAAATCGCTGATCACGCACGCTGCGCAAAGCTTGCCTTGCAGGCGGGGTACGACGGTGTCGAGATCATCGGCTCGGCGGGTTATTTGCTCTCTACCTTTCTCGTAGAAAAGACCAATCAACGCACTGATCAATGGGGCGGCAGCTACGAGAATCGGATGCGCTTTCCGGTTGAGGTGGTGCGTCGAGTCCGCGAGACGGTGGGTCCAGATTGTATTGTCATTTTCCGCATCGCGGCGATGGATATGTTGCAAGGGGGAATGAGCTGGGATGAAATTGCGCTGCTGTCCAAGGCGGTTGAGGCCGCGGGCGCATCGATGATTTCAACCCATTTCACTTGGCATGAATCTCAGGTGCCAACGATTGCCACCATGGTGCCCCGGCGCGCCTTCACTGGGGTAACCAAGCGGGTGCGCGATGAAGTTTCGATACCGGTGATTACTTCGAATCGGATCAACATGCCGGACGTTGCTGAGGCGGTGCTGGTTGATGGCGACGCAGATCTGGTCTCAATGGCGCGGCCGATGCTCGCCGACGCCGAGTTGATGAAAAAAGCGGCCGAGGGGCGCGAGCACGAGATCAATACCTGCATTGCCTGTAATCAAGCGTGTCTCGATCACACGTTTGCGATGAAAACCACGTCTTGCCTCGTTAACCCGCGAGCTTGTCACGAGACACAGCTTAAGTGGGGACCGGCTACGGTGACCAAAAATATCGCGGTGGTCGGTGCGGGGCCCGCTGGGTTGGCTTACGCAACCGTCGCCGCTGAACGTGGTCATGCTGTGACGCTATATGACGCGGCCGATGAAGTGGGTGGACAGTTCAATCTGGCCAAACAGGTGCCGGGCAAGGAGGAATTCCATGAAACGCTCCGCTACTACCGCGCGATGCTCGAGAAATATGACGTGACGGTGAATTTGGGGCAACGGGTCGACGCAGATCAACTAAGTGAAGCAGGCTTCGACCATGTGGTGGTTGCGACAGGTATCAGTCCCCGCGTGCCGCAAATCCCCGGCATCGAGCACGAAAAAGTGGTGGGGTATATCGACGCGATCAAGGGTAACAAGCCCATCGGTAAAACGGTCGCCGTGATTGGCGCCGGCGGCATTGGGTTTGATGTGACTGAGTTGATTACTCACGAGGGAACCAGCTCCGCGCTTGATATCAATCTTTTTGCTCAGGAGTGGGGCGTCGATTTTGAAAATCATCCCCGCGGCGGTGTGACGGGCGTTGAGCCCGTGATCAACAAGGCCGATCGAGAGGTGTGGTTAATGCAGCGCAAGGATACCCCCGTGGGACGTGGACTGGGTAAAACCACAGGCTGGACCAAGCGTCTCTTATTGAATCGGCGCGGTGTCAACATGGTCAATGCAGTGGACTACGTGCGTATCGATGATGCTGGCTTGCACGTCTTATTGGGCGGTCAACCGAAAACCTTTGAGGTCGACACGGTCATTCTGTGTGCGGGTCAGGAGCCCGAGCGCAGCCTGTACGACGCACTGGAGACAAAAGGTTTATCGGTGGATCTTGTGGGTGGCGCTTTTGAGGCGGTAGAGCTTGATGCTAAAACCGCGATCAATCAGGCGACTCGCCTTGCAGCGGCAGTATGACGCTAACTGATTTTTGAATTGATCAGCGGCAAGCAGTCGCGCAGTTGAGTTCACTGTACGTGACAGCTGTGCCTGATGCTGGCACTCTGCGCGCCAATACGCCGCTTCATTTTTAAATAGAGAGGATTAACGCCCATGGCCCGTTGGGAATGCATCGTCTGCGGACTGATTTATGACGAGAAAGAAGGTTGGCCTGAAGATGGTATTGCTCCCGGCACAAAATGGGAGGACGTGCCTGAGGATTGGACCTGCCCTGATTGTGGTGTGGGTAAGGACGACTTCGAAATCATTCCCGGCTCTGAAGACGAGAGTGATGCCGGCGCTTCTGCCGAGGGGGCTTCAGAAGATAGTGCCAGCGCGCGATCTGTTGTGGTAATTGGGTCGGGCCTTGCAGGTTACGGCCTGGTGCGTGAGCTGCGTCGCAAGGACGACGCCGTGGCCATTACCGTGCTGACGTCTGATGGCGGTGAGGGCTACTCGAAACCCATGATTTCAACCGGCTACACCAAGGATCTTAACGCCGACAAGCTGGCGGCGCAGAGTGCTGAGGAATTGGCGGAGCAGCTGAATGTCTCGGTTCGGATCCGCACTCGGGTCGCTAGTATCGACACTCAGGCACAGGTGGTTCATCTGGAAGGTGGCGAGGTGGTGCCCTACAGTGAGTTGGTGCTGGCGTTGGGGGCTGAGCTGATTCGGCCCCCCATCGGGGGTGATGCCGCTGATGAGGTACTCGGAGTGAATGACCTCGACGACTACCGGCGCTTTCAGGACCTGCTGGCGGCAAAAGGTGCCAAGAAAATTGCCATTATTGGTGCCGGCTTGATCGGCTGCGAGTTCACCAATGATCTATTGAACGGCGGATTTACGGTCGAAGCAGTCGATCCCATGGGCTGGTGCTTGCCGACCTTGCTGCCGGAGCAGTCAGGGCGAGCGGTGCAGGCTGCCCTCGAAGACAAGGGTGCTACCTTCCATTTTGGTCCACTTGCCACTGAGGTGAACCGCGCTGGTGACGGCTACACGGTCACTCTAAATAACGGTGACACCATCGCGGCCGATGCGGTCTTGTGTGCAGTCGGTGTTCGGCCGCGCACAGGTCTTGCCAGCGAGGCCGGTATCGAAGTAAACCGGGGCATTGTTACCGACCGCCATTTGCGCACCAACGCGGCTAATGTCTATGCCATGGGCGATTGCGCCGAAGTAGCGGGGCACGTGCTGGTTTATGTTGCGCCACTGATGGCGGCTGCGCGTGCTTTGGCAGCCACTTTGGCGGGTGAGGCGACGGCAGTCAGTTATCCCGCCATGCCGGTCGCGATCAAAACGCCGGCGTGTCCCGTAGTGGTCTCGCCGCCGGCCAGAGATGCCGAGGGTGATTGGCACTTCGAGGGGGAGGCGCCCGATATCAAGGCGCTGTTCCGATCGGGAGGCGGTGATTTGTTGGGCTTTGCCCTGACGGGTCAGGCCGTCAAAGAGCGTATGGCGCTCGCCAAGGAACTGCCCGCGATATTGGGTTGAGACATCTTTAGGCGCCCAGCAGGGCTTCCAGCTGTTGCTGATCGGCGACAAATCGCCGAATGCCGTCGCTGAGCTTCTCGGCGACCATCGGATCCTGGTTATTGGCGAACAGAAACTCGCTCTGACCCAGCGGCGCGGGGCGGGGTGATCGGTCGCCGTTATCTAACAAGCATTGGGGTAGAGCACCGGTATCCGCTTCGAGTTGCTGCAGCAGGTCGGGGCTGATGGTGAGGCGGTCGCAGCCTGCAAGCGCCTCAACCTGACCAGTGTTGCGAAAGCTCGCGCCCATCACGACGGTCTGGTAATCATGAGTCTTGAAGTGGTTGTAAATCCGCATTACTGACTGCACGCCTGGGTCGTCACTCGGCGCCTCAATGGCCAGATCGGTATTGGCGGTATACCAATCAGTGATCCGGCCGACGAAGGGGGAGATCAGGAACACACCGGCGTCGGCGCAGGCGCAGGCCTGCTCGAAGCTAAAGATCAACGTGGCGTTACAGTGAATGCCACGTTGCTCCAGCACCTCGGCCGCACGAATTCCTTCCCAGGTGGCAGCCACTTTGATCAGCACGCGTTCTGCGCCAATGCCGGCATCGGCATACAGGCCGATGAGTTTCTCCGCCTTGGCGATAGTGGCATGGGTATCAAAAGAGAGCCGCGCATCGACCTCGGTGCTGATCACTCCGGGTATGACCTGATTGATCTGGGCACCCACGCTCACCGCAAAGCGATCGACCTTATCGGCCATGTCGTCTGCAGAAGTTTTCAGCGCTTCCACTTGATCGGCAAACTGGGGCAAGGCAGCTGCTTTTAATAATAGCGACGGGTTGGTCGTGGCGTCGGTGGGTTTCAGGCGCGTAATAGCGTCAAGATCACCGGTATCGGCCACCACGGTGGTCATGGTGCGCAATTGTTCGAGTTTATTCATGGGTTACGGCTCATCGATGGCGTCGCAAAAACGCTGCCCAGTGACGATTGAAGGGTGTGGGGATGAGCTTACCAGAGCAGTCCCGTCTTTGGGTGCTGAGCCTCTATACTAGGCAAGACTAAACAACCGGAAATCACTTATGCAAGCCATGAAGCTCACCGCCCCTGGCGGCATCGACCAGCTACACCTCGCCGACATCGAACCCCGCGCACCGGGCTTTGGTGAGATACAGGTAGAGATCAAAGCCACCTCCCTGAATTTTCATGATTACGCAGTCGTGACCGGGTTGATCCCCGCTGAGGACGGTCGAATACCCATGTCAGATGGCGCAGGCATTGTCACTGCGGTCGGAGAGGGAGTGACCGCCTACGCAAAAGGGGATCGTGTGCTGAGCTATTTCTTTCCGAACTGGTCGGCCGGTCGGCCAACTCTGCCCGATCTGCTGGGTGTCCCGGGTGATCATGCAGATGGTTTTGCCGCCCAAATGGTGACCATGCCTGCCAGCGCTTTTAGTCGTATGCCCGCGAACCTCGATTTCGAGGCCGCCTCGACCCTTACTTGTGCGGGCCTGACCGCTTGGCGAGCATTGGTCGTGGAGACCGATCTTAAGCCAGGGGATTGGGTGCTGGTGCAAGGAAGTGGTGGGGTATCGGTGGTCGCCTTACAGCTGGCCCGCATGATGGGGTGTCGGGTGATTGCGACGTCATCCTCCGACGCCAAACTGGAGCGGCTAGGTGCGCTAGGTGCGGAGCACCTGATCAACTACAAAACCCATGCGAACTGGGGCGAGCAGGCTTTTCAGCTCACCGGAAATACCGGGGTGGATCTGGTGGTCGAGGTAGGTGGCCCGGGTAATCTACCCCAATCCATCAACGCGCTTGCCATAGATGGCTGTATCAGCTTAATCGGTGTGCTCACGGGCTGGTCCGGTGAAGTCCCCACGGCCGCGCTAATGACCAAGAATGGCCGCCTGAGCGGTATTACCGTGGGCTCTCAGGCCGATCATGCCAATATGATTGCGGCGGTCGAGGCGAATGATTTACAACCGGTGATCGACAAAACCTTCGCTCTGGAAGACCTCGGTGACGCGTTTCGCTATCAGGAATCACAGCAACACTTTGGCAAGATCTGCGTGAGCCTTTAGCGTTAGAACGGTTTGTCGAAGCGGATGTTTTGCCATAGGGTGGAGTCAATCGTGCCGCTGGTTGATCGCGGAGTAACGAGACGCTGTGGCACGAAAGTAAAACAAGCAATGAGAGGAGCAGCAGTATGAAAGGTTTCATTATCGGGGCAGTGATGACGACCCTGAGCTTTATCGCGCAGGCTGAAGAGCCCAATAGCGCGCACGACGGCGCCGAGTGGCAGGTCTGGGCCTACTCCTCTGCCGCGCCAGCACCACTGGGCACGAATGCCACCGTGTTGGGATTGGATGGCGCAGTATTGCGCGAGGGAACGAATGGCTGGACCTGTATGGTCGGTAATCCGCGGCCAGCTCCAGCAGGCGGTTGGAGCAGTGCACACGAGGCGATGCCGGTCTGTACGGACGATGTAGGCATGAAATGGATGAATGACTTCATGGCCGGTAAAGATCCGGATATCGAGCGTGATGCGTTTATGTGGATGCTTCATGGTGACGTAGGGGAAGACAACACTACCGCCGGAGTGCTGGATTTGGCCGATGCCAAGGATCCCTCACAGTGGATCGAATCAGGTCCTCACCTGATGTTGTTACCGAAGAATCCAGCCTCGCTCGACGGCATGAGCGATGATTTCAATACGGGTGCGCCTTATGTCATGTTCCCGGGTACGCCTGGCGCGCATGTCATGATCCCGACCGACGGGTATTACGAGTATCAGGACCCGCGATAAGCGGCAACGCCTTGCGATGCATCATTTGCAACCACTGAATCATGGAGAGACGCTATGAGACCAATTAAAACCGCTGCACTAGCAATCGCAACATCATTGGCAACGGGTATCGCGATAGCCGGTCACCACGAAAAGGGCGAACACATCAACCTGGCAGCCCAGCCGGGTCAAATAATGGTTGTGTATCACTGGCCCTGCGCCGACACGGATGCCGGGTTGACCCTTATCAAGGAGATGATCGCCTACGAACGCGACGCATCGCCCTACCCATATTCTGCAGCCCCCGCTGTGCATGAGGATGGTGCGCTGGTGTCGGTGGATGTTCATGGATCCGCTGAGTCGATGGAAAAAGCCTTTGCTTGGCAAGCCGAAGACGCAACGTGGCAAGCCCAGTTTGCTTCGATGGCAGCGGCTTGCGGATCGGCCGATGATCTGACGACCAATGTACTGATGATGCAGTAAAGTAGGAACGCTTAAAAACCCGGCCTAGGCCGGGTTTTTTATGTTTCATATAGCGCGATTACGGGACCGTTCGCTGAACTGGGTCCGCACGGCTTTGTGCTGACGAACCTAGCTCAGAACCGATCCGATTTTTCGTCACGCTCTTGCTGTAGCTGTTTGCGGTGTTCCCATAAAGCGTAGGCCCCGCCAGCAAGGGCTAATGCCACCAGCATCAGCACTTGCGAGAAACTGAATCCGTAGAGGCCGCATTCGGTCAGCCTTTCAAGAAAAGAGTAGGTGCTGACCGGGCAGTCCATCACGCGCCTTCTTTCAGAGTGGTCGCAGATTCTAACTGATCAGTGGTGACCAAGGGCAATCACTCTGCCTGTCCTGCAATCTCGTTTTGAAGTGCATCCAGCTCATCCGAAGTGCCCAGCATGCCCCCCTCGATTTCATGGCCGAGCGCATACTGCGGCGGCACGATCTCGGGGTTCTCGCCCGGTCCGCCTGGCGGAGTGTAGTAGCCCAAAGCATATTGACCCATTGAGTAGCCAATCAGTTCTTGTAACGGTCGCTCCAGATCCTTGGCGATCTCGGGAGGGCAGGTGAGATACTGGTTCTCCTCTTGGCGCAGCCAGCCCAGCGTGTAGGTGATGTTGATGCCAATCCGATCGGCATCACTGCGGTTCTCGCCGCCGCCGTGGAAGACCGACCCCGAATACACCAGCACTGAGCCGGCACGCATTTCCGCCTGTGTGATCTGGTCCGGGCTGATCTGCACATCATCGGGCCACTGGGTGCTGCCTGGCACCACTTGAGTTGCGCCGTTCTCGGAAGTGAAGTCGGTGATCGCCCAAATCGTATTGAACTGCGGCTCCACGTGGGCGAGGTGGGACCCCCAGGCCCAGCGGTCGCGGTGAATGAGCTGTGCCGTTTCACCAGGGCCAATACGAATAATTTGCGTCAGGTGTAACTGAACGGTTTGGCAGTAGGGCTCCAGGAAAAGCTTGCAGGGAGGCAAAATATCGGGGTGCGCGATGAGTTCACGACACTTTTGCGAGCGTACCATCAAGCCACCGGTGCGGGTCGTTTTAAAGCCGGCAAAGTCGTCAAAACCGAGATTAGACCCCTCCATATAAGGGTCGGTTTCTTCTCGGAGTGCGGCGATGAATTCGGGGCTGATGACATTGTCGAGGATGACGGCGCCATCTTCTTTAATGGCATCGGCAATGGTTTGCGCGGGAGTATCGAGGGTGAAGTGTCGAATATCAGGCATGGTGTTTCTTTCCAGTTAGGGCAATAGAGCAATACATTTGATTTCTATTTTCAGGGCCGGGTCGACTAACGCGCCCACCTGCACAAGGGTTTGGCTTACCTCGGGTGCTTTTCCGTAGATCATGTGTCGCTCGGTAAAGAGCGCCTCGACCTGAGTCATACAGTCGTTTACGTCCGTGACAAACCAGGTCTCATCTACGATGTTGTCCATGTCTGCGCCAAACTCGGCCAGCACCGCCTGGATATTCTGATAGGCGAGTTTCATTTGTGAGAGCAGGTCCTCAGGCGTTGCGCCACTGTCATCCATGCCGACTTGTCCGGCGAGGTACAGGGAGTTGCCCACCTGAACCCCTTGGCTGAAAAGATCCGCGTAGGGTCCACTGCGATGCAGTTTTTTCTCGATAGTCATAACATGTTCCTCGTCTGTTAGCGGCCGAAATGAAATCAGAATGTCGGTGACGCCGGGATGGCAGATCCGGCGGAATTTGAGGTTGAGTTTCGGACTGCGTGGTCAGGTTATCACCCCACTAGCTTCATCCTAGCGCAGAAAGCGATAAAGTGAACAAAAGTTTACTAAATTATGTTTCATTCGCATTACCCGGTCGCGGGCGGGTGCCAATGACGTCGTTGAGTCGATCGGGCAGGGATATACTGTGGCGGCGGTTACAGCAATGACTTGCGCCATGCGGTCCTATGCTGAACCAGTTCCTAGAGGAGTGCTGACGGATGAGAGTAAGAGTGAAGGGATGGTGGGCTTTGCTGAGTGTGCTGGCTCTCTCGGGCTGGGTGAACGCAGCGTTCGCTGCTGATCGCCCAAATGTCGTTCTGATGCTTTCGGACAACCTTGGCTTTGGTGATTTGGGTGCCTATGGGAGTGGGGGCGCTATGCGTGGTATGCCCACCCCCAATATTGATCAGCTCGCCTCTGAGGGGCTCATGATGACGCAATTTTTCGTTGAGCCCGGCTGCACGCCATCGCGTGCGGGCCTTATGACGGGCCGCTATAGCGTGCGATCAGGCCTCAACAGCATCATCGTGGCGGGCACGCCCCTCACGCTGCAAGACGACGAATTCACCATTGCAGAACTCTTCAAAGAACATGGCTATACCACCGGGATGACCGGTAAGTGGCACCTTGGCAGCAATGACGAGCAGAGCTGGCCTACGAATCAGGGGTTTGATAGCTATCGCGTGGGTATTCTGGAAACCACCGACGGTATCCTCTACCCAGAGTCGATGCGCCGGACCGGGCTTCCTGAAGCGGCGATAGCGAAAAGCCAGACGAAAATTTGGGAATCCGATCAGAACGGCAGGCTGCAGCCTGTTCGGGTCTACGACCTGGATTATCGCAGGGAGGTAGAGGGAGATATTGCGGAGGCAGCCAGTGCCTTCATTGCTGACCACGCCAATGATGACAATCCCTTCTTCCTCTACGTGGGCTGGTCGCACGTGCATTATCCGTCGGGTGCCGCTAAAGAATTTATGGGTAAATCGGCAGCTGGCGCTTACGGCGATATGTTGATGGAACACGACCATCGTGTGGGTGAAGTACTCGCCGCTATCGACAAAGCGGGTATTACCGAGAACACCGTAGTGGTGTATCTCTCCGATAACGGACCCGTTAATCACAACGGTAAAGATGATGACTACCTCGGCAGTGCCCCGGGGCCGTTCCGCGGCGAGGTTGGCGATGTGCTGGAAGGTTCTCTGCGTGTGCCCGGAATGATCCGCTGGCCGGGAAAAATCCCCGCACGTAAGAGCAATGAGATGGTGGCTATTCACGACTTTCTGCCCACCTTCGCAGGTCTCCTGAGTGCGACACTCCCCGATGATCGACCGATTGATGGCCGTAACCAATTGGATTTCTTTACCGGTAAATCTGAAAAGTCAGCAAGGGAGGACTACCTTGCGTTTATTGATGGCGAGGTGAGCGCTGTGCGGTGGCGTCACTGGCGAATCTATCCAAAGCAGATTATCTCCTCCGCGGGCAATCCTTCTGCGGCGGGGGTGTATGGCTATCGTGTTGAGGGCATGGGCTACCCCGCGATCTTCAATATCGCCAGAGATCCCCGCGAGCGCATGAACCAAGTTGGCACAGAAGCCTGGGTGATTGCACCTTACTTGGCCATTATTAAGGATTACCAAGAGAGTCTGAAGGAGTATCCCAACCCGCCCGCATTCAGCATGACCACCTTCCCCTAGTAAGAGGAAACAGCGTGGTGAGCAACACAACAGCCTGTGGTGCACTCAGGCCGCTTTTTTAGTCAGCGCGCGCTCCATGGCCTCAAATCGTTTGCGGGTGATGGTGGGTACATTATTGCCTTCCTGGCCAAAGAGCTCTGGATCGAGCGCCAACCAGGGAGTGTCTGCAATTTTTTCCCGTTCCTCGATAAGCGCAAGGATGGTTGCATCCCGTGACGCATAAAAATGCCAGGCCTCGGGTAGTGGGGTTTCACGCTCAAATAGTTTTTGGCCGCGTGCCACCCTG
>Ga0209374_1000195_pt1 | contig 71072 bp, 73 predicted proteins | sample SaaInlLV_DNA_10m_FD_184683 | JGI IMG/M metagenome (GOLD analysis project Ga0209374, IMG submission 184683) | Marine microbial communities from expanding oxygen minimum zones in the Saanich Inlet - SI075_LV_DNA_10m (SPAdes) (version 2) | ecosystem: Environmental > Aquatic > Marine > Unclassified ... | reverse complement strand
TCCACTGAACGCCCACGCGTGTGCCCAAAGCCGCGCACAACCGGCACGTTCTCTGCAGCAATGAGCACACAACGCGCGCTCCATAGGTCTGCCGCCGATAGAGAACCTGCGCCGAGCAATCGCCCGATATCGGCCCATATCGGGCGCCTGGGAACCGCGCCGAGAAGTACCAGACCTCACCGAGACGGCCCGCAGATCCGGGCGCGGTAGTTGCTGCATCAAGAGCGGCACTTTGGCGAGCAGCTCGAAGCACTCGGCGTCGAGATCCTCAACAACAAGGCCAACAACTCGGGCCACATCGACCGGAAACTCGTGTCCGGCCAGCCCGGAGGCCGCCAACAACTTCGGGCAGATGGCGGCCAGAGCCCTCCTCGACCACGGCGACCAAACGGAATAAGTCTCGGCATCTCCGCCGCCACCGAAACCGGAGGCATTGCACTCATCGAGCTCGCGCCGGGCGACCGATCACTGCGAACGTAACTGCTGCAGCATGGCCGACGTTGAGTGAGTCGACGTCGGTCGAGATCGAGATCCGAACGCGGTGCGTCGCAACGTCCATCGTCTCAGGCTCCAAGCCATGGCCTTCCGCGCCGAGAACAACTGCGACCCGGTCGGGTACGTCCATGTCCCAGAGGTCGACCGCGACGACATCGGGGGTGAGAGCCCATGTCTCAAAGCCTGCGTCACGAAGCGTGTGCAGGGCGCTCGGCCAATCCTCGGCATCTGCTCGGGCGACCGGGATGTGGAGGATCTCGCCCATGCTGACTCGCACCGTGCGCCGTTGATACGGATCGTTGCAGGTTGGACTGATGACCATGCCGTCGATGCCAAACGCACGCGACGCGCGGGCGATTGCGCCCACGTTCTGATCGTCATTGAGCGCTTCAAGCACGACGAGCCGCCGACACGTGCTCGACAACTCAGCAACGGTCGGCATCGGAGCACGGAAGGCGGACGCGAGACAACACCGGTCCATGTTGAAGCCAACGACCTCGGCAAGGACCGCTTGGTTCGCAACATAGACCGGCACGCCAGCCATCTCAGGCCGAGACATCGTGGGAACGAACCGCTTGAGGCGTTTTGGGTGGAGTAACACCGAACGCATGCGATGCCCAGAGTCGAGCATGCGGTCGATCGGGACGTACCCCTCGCCCATGAAATACTCATCGGCTTCCATTTCGGCACGAACCGCGATGCTGTTCAGCTCGCGGTAGTCGTCGAGCCGCGGGTCAGCCGGGTCCACGATGTACGTCACACCCTCAACTTCGCCACTCGATGCTGCAGCGTCTTGGTCTGTGCTCATCGGCTCATCAGCTCGCCAAATTCTGAGCAGTTGGGGTTCTCGCACATCGATGGCTCACCGGGCGCCTCAGGTGGTAACGCACTGACACCGCACGAAGCGCAGATCGGTGAGATATCGCCATCATCAGTCTCATCCCACAGATCGCTCATGACGTCAGTGTCGCCGACGTTGCGGCGTTTCGTTCACACCTCGAAATCAGCACTGCCCGCGCTCGACGGCTCCGACGACCACAGTTCGTCGACGTCACTGTCTTCCCGTTGCATGTTGTCGGCTCGAACGGGTGTGGCTTCCAATTCGACCCGGACGTCGTGCGTGAGTACGTGCCCGTTGGAGTGCGGTAGCGAGATCGGACGACCCGTCTTGTGTCAGCCGGCGAGCTTGGCGTTGATGTGTTCCATCACGGCCATGTGCTCGGCTTGCGGGCTGAGCATGATGAGTTCTGCGTCTTCGTTCACCCGAACGCTGTGGCCGGCGGGCCAGTGAAAGAGATCTCCTTTCACACACTGCTCGGTTGAACCGTCGCTGTAGCTGACGACAACATCGCTGTTGAGCATGAACCCCCAGTGCGGCCCGTGGCACATGTCGCCCTCAAGCCCTTCGAGAAGCGGAGCGAGGTCGGTGCCAGCGGCCATCGAGAAGTACTCCGCACCGATCGTGCCGGACGCGACTCCGAAGTCGGGAAGCTGCCGCGCCAGGTACATCGATCTTGACGGGAACGTCCTGCATTGAAATGCGCATGTTCTGATCCTCCTGGGTGTGGTTGTGTTGGACACCAACAAGGCGTGACAACCACTGTCACATTGTGACAATCCCGCATGGCTCAGGAACCGAGCGTTGTGTTCTGGTTCGGACCAGATGCGACAACGACCTGCTCGGTCGGCGTTCAGCCGGTGCGGGTGATCGTGATCGTTGCGAAAGCATTCTGAGATGCTGCGGCGACGTAGCCGGAATCGACGGGTCCGGTGACAAATCCTGGCCCAGATCGGCTTGAGACGCCGAAGTTGTCACCACCCGATGTTCCAGCGTCATAGCTACCAGCATTGACCGTGGTGCTCGGCGCCCATTCCCCGTCAAACAGGTCAAAGTTGCGCAGCCCGACAAACCAATCCGAGCTCGGCGCCAGCATCGTCACGAGTGACACCATGTCGAAGGTCTGGGTGGCAGTGATGTCGAACGATCGCCTGGCGATAGCCGGAGCGGGAACACCTGCGCCGCTCGTTGCCTGGGACACTGTGCTGTTCGACGTCAGTTCGCTGCGTCGCAACATCGCCCAAACCATCCAGTTCGGTAGAACGAACGATCCCAGATCTGGTGAACGTTCGCGGAACGAACGGGCTCAGCCGGCGGTGGCGGTCAAGCTGCCCTGCAGCGCGTCGAGGTAAGCGTCATAGCCGCTCGAACTGGGGTGGAAAGAGGCCGTCGACACGTTGATGGGACCATCGGTCCAATGCTCGCGGATCGTGCCATCTTCGAGTTTGCTGCGACGCAGGGAATCACCGAACACCGCATCGTTGACATACCGATCGCGCTGCCAGAACCGGCAGGCCCCATGGTTGTCGAACTCATCAATGACCGACACATAGCGAATGTCGGCACCGGTGCGGACTCGAGCAATGTTCGTTGCAGTCTCAATCTCGCGGTTCAACAGATCAACCTGCTCATCAATGAAGTCCGCCTCGTTGCGGCTAATCCCCAAGACGCCCTCGCACCAGCGATCACTCTGCATCAGCCGCGGGTACGCAAGCGCTCGCACCATGACGTCGGGATACTGGTCACCGATCGCGACATATGTTCGGATCAGATCACGCCGGATCTCATCGAAGTTGGCCATCTGATTCTGTGGTGGCTTGTCGCAGTTTGCCGTTGTGATGCAGCGCAACAGGGCATCCGGCCAGTTCTCATCACGTTCGGTTCGAAGATCGTTGCCGCCAATCGTCATCGTAATCAACGTCCCGTCGCCGTCGCCGCGAATGCCTGCAGCACGTACCTGGGCGGGGATCTCGCGGATCACTGCGCCCGCACAGGCAACAAAAACCGACTCGGCGTCGAGTTGCTCGGCGAAACGGGGACCAGGGGTCTCGTCAAGTTCGCGTTGGCAGGCACTCGAACCGAGTCGGGTCGAGTGGCCGAAGGAATGGGTCGCGGGCCCGTGGTCGTCATAGCTCGACGCGTTGCGATGGATGCCACTGCCCGAGCTGTAGGAATCGCCAAGCGTCACGACGCGCTGAATGGCTGGTTGCGTTGAATCCGTCGAACTTGCTTGCGCTGTTGTCGAGAGCGTGCCGACAGCGGCGATGGTGCACGCCACAGCGGTCGCAGCTCGAAACATGACATGCACGCTAGGCCCCCTCAGCGGCCGTGATGTTTCACCCTCGGAATCTGAGGCGGCGTGCGATACGGCGGGGAGATGTTGGCGGCAATCCATTTGTCGGTGTCACTGCGAGGCAGTTCGTAGCTCGGGTCTCCCTTGCAGCTGATGCGGTAGAGCAGCCGAGCGTCGTCGGGATGGTTAACGATCGGCTTCGATGGAGGCGCCGTGTGAAGCGTGGCGAAGTTGTTCCAGATCGTCACATCGCCTGGAGTGTGAACGTGGTCGTAGCGGAACTCTGGCTGGAGGCAATGCTCCTCGAGCCGGTCGAGGAAGCGGCGCGACTCGTCGCTGCCCATTCCGTCCACCTCGACCGGAGCCACCCGGCGGCCGCGCGAGGCCCACACCGGGCTGTGGAGCGACCTCACGCCGCTCCTCGGATTGGTGTAGACGAGCGGCACCATCCACCCGCCGTCGGTGACACGTAGGCGACGTCGCACCATGACCTTTTCAAGCATTCGACGCTCCTGTTCCGGCAGCGCGGCGAACGCAGCGGCCGTGTCGGCATAGGCCGTCTCTGCGTTCAGAGGTAGAGCCTCACGTAGCTCAGACAGCGTAGCGCTTGAGTCTGGGTGATAGAAGCCTGGCTCTCTTGGAGGATTGTCAACCCAGGTGCCGCGTGAGCTGTTGCGGGTCGTTGGGGTGCGCTGGACGTAGAACAGGCTGGTTGACAGAGGCGCAGGTTCGAACTCGATGTCGGTGTGCCAGTGCTGGCCGCCACGGACCTCGGGTTCAACCGTGGGACCGCTGCCGACCAGGTTGGTGACGATGTAGACCGCAGGGCTATCGGCCCCGTCGAGCGACATGATGGAGCCGGGGAAGGCCTGGTCCACCAGAGTCGATGTTCGCTCCTCGATGGGGTGCAGTTCTAGCAGGTCCCCAGCAGCGTGCCCGACGTAGTTGGCGTAGTTGTGCGGGTGCGGCAGGGGCGCCCCGAAGTGGTTCGCCACCTGCTCGAGATGGCCAACGCTGAAGCCGTGTGTGTCTTGCGTGGGGAACGACACGATGCGGTGCCAGTCGACCAATGCCACCAACAGCGCGGCCTGGCTCGGCGTCAACGGCTCGGTCAGATCGATGCCGGCGACGCGGCGGCCGAGCCGTTCTGTCGAAGTGAGCGGGGCGATCGTGGCGTTCGATCCGAAGACCCGCTTCAGATCGTTCTCCAACGGCGGGAGCTGGCTGACGTCTGGGTTCATGACAATCGGGTCCTTTCGAGGCGACAAGGTTCTGAAGGATGTCGTCATCTTCGCGCTGACCTCATCGGCTGCCATTTTACTACTGAAGCTACCCAGTAGCCGCCCAGCGCAGCCACCATCCAGCGACGGCGCGGCCCGCTCTGGGACCATGTGGTCATGGGAATTCTCCGCCGTGGCTATGAACGATTCCATGACAATCCGTCGTCGTTGAGGCACGCGACCCAAATGATCACCAGCCTGACGGTTGCGGTCGTTCTGTTGGGTGCGCTGATGATGTGGGTCTTTGACCACGGTCAGTACCCCACCTACGGCAGTGCGCTCTGGTTCACCCTCCAGACGGTCACGACGGTCGGATACGGCGATGCGACGCCGATCAGCACGGTGGGTAAAACCGTGGCGGCAGTCGTCATGCTCACCGCCATCGGGCTCGTCACCGTTGTGACAGCCAGAGTGACCTCAACGTTCATTGAGGCGGCACGGGTTCGGACCGCACGCGCCAACGCCGAAGCGGCGTCCCCAGAAACTGACCCCTTCACTCGTCTCGATTCGACACTCTCGACGCTCGTCGAGCGTCTTGATCAGATCGAGTCGACCCTCGCTGAGCGCCTCGACCAGATCGAATCAACGCTCGCAGTGAACGATGCCACTCCGAGCGAATCACGCGATTCCTCCTAGCTCACCGGTTTGGGCTGGACCGGGCGTCGCGTCCGTAGCGCAATCGGTGTGAGCGAGTGGCCGAATACAGGGTCCGCGACAACAAGCCCCCCTCGATCGCGTCAACCGTGCGCCGCCGGCGCTCGATTCCTTCATGGACTCCGTCGTCGCCGAGAACTGAGCGCAGCCCCTCTTCGTGCCGGAGCGTGGCCGCGAGCCAGCGCCGCTGGGTGGCGAGGTACTCAGCGGTCACATCGACCTCGTCAATCTCGATGAAACCTGCTGAGCGGAGCAAGCTCGGATAGGTCGTCCGAACCGCCACCCCGGGTGGCCCGACCAAGCTTGCACGCCGGCGCTTCGCTGCACTGAGCCCCGGCGGCACTTGGATCGTATGGAACGCCAGCCGGCCGCCCGGACGCAGAACCCGACGAGACGCTCTCAGCACGGAGAGCTTCCTGGGCAGTCAACACATCACATCGGCGTGCACGATCGCGTCGATCGACCCCGACCGGATCGGGAGCTGCTCGCCGGTTCCGAGCAGTGCGAGTGCTCGGGGTCCGAGGTCATCGCTGCCGATCCGGTCAAGAGCAGCACTGCAACCTTCCATGATCGGATCGACGCTGACCACGGAGCAGCCGAGCGTTGTCGCCAGATAGAGGCCCGGCCATCCGCATCCGGCGCCGATGTCGAGGAGCACGCTGCCTGGCCCGAGTTCAAGGAGCCGACCGATGTCGTCCGCCTGCTCGCGCGTCGTATATCCAGTCGCGCGATAGTCGCTGCCGAGTGCCTCAAGCTCCACCGTCCGCGGCGCTGCCTCGCCAGACACCGCATAACGCTGCCCAAATCGTTCTGTCTCGATGAGCGAATGCACGACCACATCGGAGAGTCTTGCCGATGTTGTCTGCTGCACGCTCACGCTTACTCAGGCCCAGGACGTGAAGCGCACCGTGGGATCTCGTTCGAGTTGATCCACGAGGGCAATCTCCCAGGTGAGGTACTCCTGCATGTGCTTCGGAGCGGCCTGGCCGTCGTGGTCATACGGCTTGTACCAGACGTCGTCGGGCTCGGTCGTGGGCCGTTCAAAGCCAGACTCCATTGCATTGCCGGCATGACGCCACGCCCGATTCCCGCCCGCCAAGGCCAGCACCGAGGCATTGGGCCACACCTTCTGCGCGTCAGGCACGGCCAGCTTGGCGAGTTGACCATCGGTTGAAGTGATCACCAACGTCTCCACATCACCGACCACAGCCCGGGCTGCGTTCAAACGGCTGCGCACACCCCAGAACGAACCTGGAATGTGACCCTTCTTCCGGTACTTCAGGCTGGTCCCCACATCGAGGACCGCGACACCGTCCGCGCTGAGACGATCGCCCAATTCACTCACCGTGATCGAAGGCGCCGACTCCACGGGCAGCCGCTCCACCCTGCCGGAGACCACGTCCAGTTCGCGCACATCGACGTCGAGGACCACCGCGTCGTTCCACCCCAATTGGCGTAACCAGCTCGCCGTCATGGTGGCTCGCACTCCATTGTCGTCGACCAGAATGAGTCGGGCATTTCGAGTCGCTGCGTACTCGTCGGTTGCCTGCACGAGCTGACCGCCGGGGGCGTTGCTGCTGCCGATGAGGTGGCCTGCCTCGAACTCCGCCGGTGTCCGTACGTCGAAGAGGTACGTCGTGCGGGTCGTGTCGGCTTGCCACTGTTCGAGTTCGTCGATCGTGATCCGGCCGACGTCGAACCGCTCGGCGACTTCCGCCACTGCGGACATCGCCCATTCTTTGCTCGTCGCGCCCGGATCTGGTGCATGAACATCGTGGCCGCGAACCACATCGAAGCCGGCCAGTTCCCAGCCCATCGTGCCGTTTTCAAGCGCCACGACGCTGTTCTCGAGCCCGGCGTTGATCAGCGATTGGCTCCCGATGATGCTGCGTGTTCTGCCGGCACAGTTCACGACCACCAGTGTCTCGGGGTCGGTCACGACTTCTTTGACACGATGGACCAGCTCGGCGCCAGGGCAATCAATGCCACTCGGGATACTCATGTTGCGGAACTCTTCGAGCGGACGAGAGTCGAGCACCACGATGTCGGCACCATCATCGATCATCGTGTTGAGTTCCGCAGCGGTGATGCGCGGCGTGCCGTAGGTGTGCTCAACGAACTCGCCGAACGCCTTGGAGGGAACGTTCACGCCTGAGTACAGCTCGCCTCCGTTGGCGGCCCAGCCTCCAATGCCGCCAACCAATACATGCTGGTTGCTCCAGCCGAGTTCCTGAGCCTTCTCGGCCGCGCGCTGGGCGAGGGTGCTGCCGGTTTCGTCGTGGCTCCCATCGTCGCACCACACCACTCTGGTGTCGCTGCGCGGCACCGATCCCGGCAGCACCAGCTCCAGCTGGGAAAGTGGAATGCAGGCGGCGTGAAACAGATGCGACCGGAAGTACACCCCCTGTTCACGTGCGTCGAGGACGGCCAACTCGTCACCATCTTGGAGCCACCGATTCAGCGTCGGAGCATCGACGTCCATCAGCAGATGTGCGAGCTGGTGCGGGCCTCGCGGATGCCACTGACGTTGTTGAAGATCTTCCACGTCTTGTCACTGGGACTGAAGTACTCACGAGAATCAAGTCGTTCGAGCGCGAGGCCATAGCAGTGGAAGTTCAGAGCCTGTCCGTTGATGTGAATCGAGTGCAGATCGTCGGGGAGCATCGCCACGCCAGTACCGGCTTCGACCATGTGCCGATCGGTTTGGGTGACACCGTCGCTGGTTCGATCGAAGAACTTGTTGAGCTCCTGACCGTCAAAGCCGACCACCACGGCCCACGTCGTGTGATTGTGGACCGGTGTCTCGAACTGGCCGCTGCTCGACTGGGCGTAGAGGGCGAACCGATCGTCGGTGTCCTGAGCAAGGCGGTACAGGAAGCTGTTCGAGTCGTCCTCGGCGGTCGGGGAGGGAAAGTCTTCGAGCGGGAAGAGGTCGCGTTGTTGGCTCAGCTCGATGATCCGATCGCGAATGGCCTCGACGCCCTTGGTGGTCACGCCAACATTGGCTTCGATGCGGCGGATGTCATCCATGGCTGCAGCGACAGCTGCGGTTCGGTTGCCAGTCATGTGTTTTCTTCCTTGTCGATCAGGGCGCACGTTGGTCCCCGGCTGTGTGCTCGAATGATCTTCGCACGTCAGAGCGCGACGCTGACGTGTCGCTCGATAGCCGGAGCCCGCCTCGCCTGCTGGAACTGCGTCGCCGCCAGTTTCCCGACGAGCTGGGTCGGTTACGGTCGCGTCATGCTTGACCCGACCGGTAGAACAATCATGATCAGCGGAGCGAATCGAGGTCTGGGCAACGCCATTGCACGACGGCTCCACAGCGACGGATACAACGTCAGCGTCGGCGGCCGCGACATCGAAGCATTGCGCCATTCAATGGAGGGTTGCGATGACGACAGGGTGCTGTGCCATCGCTACGACGCGACCGAACCCGGCACCGACGCCGAGTGGGTCAGCGCAACCATCGAGCGATTCGGATCCCTGTCCGGTCTCGTCAACAATGCGGGGATCATCGACACCGCCGGGCTCGAAGCTCTCACCGAAGACGGGCTCGACGCATTGTGGTCGGTCAATGTGAAGGCACCGTTTCGGATGATCCAACTTGCGCTGCCACATTTACGCGCCGACGGCAGCGGGCGTGTTGTCAGCATCGCCTCGTTGTCCGGTGTGCGGGTCATGGGAACGTTCGCACCGGGCTATGCGATGTCCAAGCACGCTGTGCTCGCTCTGTCGGAGGCAACGAAACAGGCGGGTTGGGATGACGGCGTTCGCGTCACGTCGGTCTGCCCTGGATTCATCGCGACCGACATGACGAGTGACTTTGGCGAGGATTCCGCCACGATGATCGATGCGTCCGATCTTGCTGAACTGATCTCAACGACCATGTCGCTGCCGAACACGGCGTCGGTCGCGCAACTCAACGTTGCGTGTCGTCTCGAACCCCACTTTTAAACCCAGCGCGCTGCTGGCTTGTCGGTGTGCAGATCGCTGTCAGGCTGAACGCTGGTTGTATCGATAACCTGAAGTGAGCCCCGGTTTCTGATCCAGGTGTTGTGCGACTCGATTGCCTCCGTGAGGGGGCGTGAGAGGATCACGATCATGAGCAAGAAGCGCCGGCGTCACACGCCAGAGCAAATCATCCGCAAGCTGGCCGAGGGCAACAAACTGCTCTCGGCGGGCCAGGACCTCGACGAGGTGTGCCGTCATCTCGAGATCGCCGAGTCGACCTGGCACCGCTGGCTCGCCCAGTACGGCGGCATGAAAGCCAACGACGCGAAACGACTCAAAGAACTCGAGGGCGAGAACGCCCGACTGAAGAAGCTGGTCGCGAACCAGGCGCTCGACATTGACATGTTGCGCGAGGTCGCAAAGGGGGAATTTTGACCCCGAACCGCAAACGCCGCGCAGTCATGATGCTGCGCGAACGGTTCGGGGTGTCAGAACGACAAGCCTGCAAAGCAGTCGGTCAGCCGCGCTCCACCCAGCGGCTCCCTGCACGCGTCGTGCCCGACGACGAACAGCTGCTGGTCGAGTTCTTGATCAAGTTCTCCAAACAGCGGCCCCGCTGGGGTTGGCGCCGCGCCGCCAAAGCAGCGCGGCGTGACGGCTGGGACGTGAACGACAAACGCGTGAAACGTTTGTGGCGCCTGCACGGGCTGCGCGTGCCGGCCAAGAAACGCAAGAAACGCCTGTCCGGGATCGGCACCCAAATCGGTGCGATGTCACCAATCCGGCCGAACGTGTTGTGGGCCCTCGATTTCCAGTTCGACACCACCATCGACGGCCGCACCCTGAAAATGTTGAACGTGATCGACGAGTTCACCCGCGAATGCCACGCTATTGACGTGCACCGCTCGATCGACGCCGACGGCGTCGTCAACGTCTTGGACCGTCTCGCCGCCGAGCACGGTTTCCCGATCTATCTCAGGTTTGACAACGGCGGCGAGTTCATCGCCCAAGCCGTTGCGGACTGGTGCCGATTCAACTCGGTGAACACGATCTTCATCGACCCAGGGTCCCCGTGGCAGAACGCGTGGATCGAGTCATTCAACGGCCGATTCCGTGACGAACTCCTCAACGGCTGGCACTTCGACAGCCTTCTCGAGGCCCGAGTGATCATCGAAGACCACCGCATCGACTACAACATGAACAGGCCCCACACCGCCCACGGCGACCTCACCCCAACCGAGTTCGCCACCAAGTGGAAGACCGAACACCAACCCCAAGTCGCATAACAACTGGACCAACTACCGGGTCCCCTTCACCTTTGCTTCTAAGATCCCATCATGTCCGCACCGTCCGGCGACACCGATGCCATCTCCTCAGGTGGATCGTGTGCGCCGCACGATGTGTGGATGCTCCTCGCGATCGAGCAGGCCGAGGCGGCGCAACGCCACGACGACGTGCCTGTCGGTGCGGTCGTTGTCCACCAGGGGCAGGCGATCGCGGCACGGCACAATGAGCGCGAACTGACCGGAGACCCGGTCGCGCACGCCGAGGTGCTCGCAATGCAGGACGCTGCAACGCAGATCGGTTCCTGGCGCCTCCACGAGTGCACGCTGTACGTGACGCTCGAGCCGTGCGCTATGTGCGCAGGCGCAATGGTCAACGCCCGTCTCGAACGTGTGGTCTACGGGGCGACCGATCCGAAGGCCGGTGCCGCTAACAGCCACTTCCACCTGCTCGACGGTGCGACCCTCAACCATCGCGTCGACGTCGTCGTGGGCGTTGAGGCTGAACGCTGTGGCGAACTACTCCGTACGTTCTTCCGCGCCCGTCGTTCCTGACGTGGCGACGCTCTGCGGCGGCCGCCATGGCGTCTGGTGTCACTTGCGGCGGAGGCTGCCAATGAGACGCTGGAGCGCACCAGAGCGATCGTTGGTGCTGCCGCCGGGGACTTCGTCGACAACTACGTCACCTGCAACAGCTGCAGTGACCTCATCATGCCCTGCTCGGGCATAGATGGCTTCGGCACTGTCATCCATCGTCGGTGGAGGGAATCCATCGAACGCTGACGGCGCAGTCTCAACAACCGGTGGAAGAACAGAAGTTGCCACAGCAGGGACCGGAACCACGACGACGGGTTCCGCCACCGTATCGACGGCATCGAACTGCAGCGGCGCGATCGGCTCAACGGGCAGGAGATCAGCGACTGCAACAGGGGCCGCCGGAGCGGGCGCCGACGACGCTGACTCGATGGCGTCGAGCGCACGGCGCACGGCATCAACGACCTCTTCAGGTTGGTGATCCTCAGGCAGATTGTCGTCCGTCACCACCAGCGTGGGCAGTTCGAAGCTTAAGGAAACGGGAGCCGGTGCGGGCGCTGATGGAACGACGTCTTCTACCGGCGACGCATCCGCCACCGATGCGGCCACTTGGGCATCGAGCATCGACTGCACCATCGATTCGTCAAAGGGGAGCTGGCGCTCGGGCACATCGAGCAGGTCGTCGCCCAGCGACTCGTCCCATTCGATGTGCACGCCGTCGTCGACGTGATCGGGCAGATCAGCCAGGGCAGGCTGCTCACTCGTGATCGACGTGTCGATCTGGGTGACTTCGTTGGCCGGGGCCCGTTGCACGGGGACTTCGTGTCGGTGATCGGACGGGCCAACGAACCACCGGTGGACGCCAGAGGCGTGGTGACGGTAGGCGGTCAGGGTGATCGAACTCGTGACGGTGTTGGCAAGCAAGGTCACCACGTCGTCGGTCGCAAGTTCGACAACGACCATCACCGCGTCACGGTCAACAGACGCATCACGATCGAACAGCCGGCCAAGATTCTCGACGTCCCCAATCCGAATGACCCCACGTTCAATCTGCATCGGAGTAACCACGTCAGCATCGATAAGTCGCTCGCAAATCGACGGGCCGCCGGCCCGGACCGCGTAGTACGCGTGGCCACTGTCGAGGTACACGCTGACGCTCGGCTGTGACTGGAAAATGATCTCGCCCGTGAATTGCTGGGCTCGCGCCGTGTCGAGCACGCGCCATCCTGCGTGCTCGCCGTCGGCAGCCAACGCGTCAAGGGTGGCGGGCGCCATCCCAGCGCCGCCCGTTGGAGTGTTGATCGGTGAGGACATGTCAGGCCACCCCGGCGCCGCTCGCCACGAGCGCGTTGGATTCAACGTGAGTGAGAAGCGTGACCAAAATCTCGACGACAACTTCTCGACCGGAATCGGCGTCGTTGAGTTGGCAGGGAACCACTGGTTGGCTGTCCGCCGCACCAAGTGACCGAGCAATACGCCGAGCAGCCTGGAGATCGTCGCATCGATTGACCGCGATGACGGCCGGCACTTGCAGGTCGGCGAGCAACGACCGGAGTTCGACGCCGGCCGGCGCGTGAGTCGCCGGCGCTTCGGCATCGAGAACGAACGCAACGATGTCAACGTCGCCCTTCAGAATGTTTGTCATGAACCGGAACCGAGGCTGACCCGGGGTGCCGAACAACAGCAGCCGAACGTCATTGTCGTCGATGGCATACGTACCGAAGTCCATTGCGACCGTGGTGTGCGCCTTCACCGCCGACTCGTCACCGCTGGTGACGACATCGGTTGAGATGACCTCGGTCTGGGACACCGATTGGATCAACGAGGTCTTTCCAGCTGCGTACGGCCCTGTGACGAGGATTTTGAACGTATGGTCCGACATCATTGATCGCCGGCGAGCCAGTAGGCCTTGGCCTGTACGAACTGACGCATCGATTGCTGATCGACACGGCGCGTCGTCAGCAGGGCAAGCACGCGTTTCGAACCGAGTGGCCAGAGCAGCAAGAGGCCTTCGTCGTGGTCGATGACCAACTGGCGAAGCTCGGAGCCGCCGCCCATGGCAGCCAACTGGTGGGCAAGGCCCATACCCGCAGCAAGAACGGCTGCATGCGCCGCCGAGTTCGGCATTCCTGCGCTCCGAGCCACCGCGAAACCGTCGACCGAGGCGAGGAGCGCGCCGTTGACGCCATCAACTGCAGACGTCATCTCGTCCAGAATGATCGCGAGTGGGGGCGTCGCGGACGCTCCGTCAACGATTGCTACGGGCGGAGGGGCGAGCGGTGTCGTTGCTGGGGGCGTCGCGCCGCCCGCAGCAGGGGCAACCGGCACCATTGGAATCCGCTGATTCATCTGTGCGCCACCCCCTTCATTTCTCGTCTTGACCGAATCCATACATTGCTATCGGTCCAAAGCGATCGGAGCTTGAACAGGGGTGTCACCGCATCGCGCCCTGAACGTCGCGCGCCCACCGTCCGCTGTTCATCTGGCTTCGTGACCGCCCAGGACGCCGTTTTTCACGCTAGCGTGCATTTCGGAAGGCTGCCAGAGCGGACGAATGGGACGGCCTCGAAAGCCGTTGAAGTCTTTCAGGCTTCCGTGGGTTCGAATCCCACGCCTTCCGCCAGTAACAACACCCTTGGGCTCCGGCTCGGGGGTGTCGTTCGTTTTCGGGTCAGTCGCAGATGGTTTCGTTCTCGGGCGCTTCGAGTTGCACGAGGTAGTCATGGATCACATCGTCGATGCAGTCGTTCACGCCATACCCGGTGTGCTGGTTTGCCGCGACCACTACGAGGCGACCGTCTTCAAGCGCAGCAGCCATCTTGCGGCTGCTGTCGAGTGGTGTACTCGGATCGCCAGTCGTGCCGACAACGACAATTGGCCCAGCGCCAATGCCCGTGATTTCAATCCGTGGGTCAATCGATTCGGGAAAGAACGAACACGAGTAGGAACCGGTGGAATACGGGAAGAGCCGAGGTGCCGCTCCGATCAGTTGTTCTGCGTCGGCGTCGGCCTCTTCGATCGTGGGGCGATCAGGGTCGTCCGCACACGAGATGGCCTGGAACGATTCGAGCAGGTTGCTGTAGCTGCCATCAGAACGGCGTTGGTAGTACCCGTCCTGCAAGGCCAGCAAGCCGTCGCCATTACCGTTCGCAGCATCGTCGAGCGACTCCTCGAGCGTCGGCCAGAACTGATCGGAGTACATCGCGCGCACCACGCCGGTCACGGCGACGCCGAGACTGATGTCGGCGCGGCCCTCCGGTCCTGCCAAGGGAGACTCGTCCAACGTGGCGAACAGCTCGTCGAAGGCACCTTCGGCGTCGCCATCGTTGTGGAACGCACACGAACTCTCTGCGCTGCACTCGGCAAGAAACGTGTTCAACGCAGCCTCGAAGCCAACCCACTGCTGCCGGGTTGCCTCGATGCTGTCTGCGTTCGGGTCGGACGCGCCGTCGAACACCGCGGCGCGCACGGTGGTCGGATACATCGTGGCCCACACGGCTCCGAGCTCGCTGCCGTAGCTGAACCCGAAATACGACGCCTGTTCCTCACCGAGCGCCTGGCGGATGGCATCCATGTCGCGAGCTGAGTTGTTCGTGCCGATGTACTGCAGCGGCCGACCCACGCGATCGATGCAGCGCTGTGCGAACTCCTCAGCAAGGTCGACCAATTCGTTCTTCTCGTCGTCGTTATCGGGCGTGATGTCACCGGTGGCGTAGAAACGGTCGTATTCGTCATCATCAACGCAGTCGACCGCTCCGTCGCTGATTCCGGTACCGCGCGGGTCCCAGGCAATGACATCGAATCGCTTTGTCAAGGCAGGTTCAAACCAGGTGGTGGCGTTGATTGCCATCGAGCTGGCGGGTGACCCCGGCCCGCCATTGTTGACCAACATGATCCCGACGCGGTCGCCGTCAGCGCGGTGCCGCGCGACATAGAGGTCGATCGTCTCGCCCTGCGGGTCGGCGTAGTCGAGCGGCACAGTCAGGCGGCCGGCGTCAACACGCCCGGCCGTCTGTTCCCAGACAATCTCGTAGTCAAGCGGTTCAGGCGGCAACGTGCTGGGCGGCAACGTGTCGCCCGCCTCCACAGTTGTCGGTGGCGTCACGGTCGTCGTTGTGGTCGCTGGGACCGACGTGATCTCGCGAGTCTTCGGCGCAGGCGCAGCATCAGAAGCCGTGCACGCCCCAACCAGGAGTGCCCATCCGATCACGGCAGGAACAACACGACGCATCGCCATGCAGCGTACGGCCGGACACGTCGTAGCGTTGCACCCATGCGGATGGCTCCACACCACATGATGCCCGGTGACAAAGATGCGCTCGACGGGATCAAACTCGCCGACGGCACCTACGCGCGAGTGTGGCAATTCGCTCGCCCGTACCGCCGAACGATCACGCTCTTCTTGCTTGCGATTCTCGCTGCCGCTTTGCTTGCACTCGTGCCGCCGTTTGTCGTCAGGGAGATCATCGACTCGTCGATCCCTAACTCGGACCGCGATGCCATCAAGGTCTTGGCAGGGATTGCGGTCGCCGCAGCTCTTGCCGACGCGGGGCTTGCGATCTTCCAGCGGTGGTGCAGTTCCCGCGTCGGCGAAGGGCTCATCTACGACCTCCGTCGCGCGCTCTTCGCCAAAGTCCAACGGATGCCGATCGCCTTCTTCACCCGGACTCCGACCGGGGCGATCACATCCCGCCTGAGCAGCGATGTCGTGGGTGCACAGTCCGCAGTCACGAGCACCCTCGGCAGCGTGGTCAGCAACGTGATCGTGCTGACCACGACCCTCGCCGCCATGATCGCCCTCGAGTGGCGCCTCACGTTGCTCACCTTGATCGTCCTGCCGGTGTTCATCATTCCCGCCCGTCGCGTCGGCACGCGCCTGCAAGGGATCTCGCGGGAGCAGATGGGCCACAACGCCGCCATGAACACGCAGATGACCGAACGCTTCAACGTTTCCGGGGCCATGCTCGTCAAGCTCTTCGGATCAGGACATCGTGAGCGCGATTCCTTCGAGTCCCGAGCCCGGGGCGTCCGCGACACCGGCATCCAATCGGCGCTCTACGGCCGAGTGTTCTTCGTTGCTCTCGGCTTGGTCGGCGCGATCGGCACAGCTGCCATCTATGGCATCGGGGCACTGATGGTCGTCGACGGAGAGATCTCGACAGGCACGCTCGTGGCACTCGCCGCCCTCGTGACCCGGGTCTATCAACCGCTCACCGGGCTGACGAACGCCCGGGTCGACCTGATGACCTCGATGGTCAGTTTCGAACGAGTCTTCGAAGTTCTCGACGCGCCGGAGGCAATCACCGAGAAGCCGGGAGCATTCGACCTGATTGCACCACGCGGGGCTGTCGAATTCGAAGACGTCACGTTCAGGTATCCACCAGCCGTCGACTCGGCCATCGCATCAATGGAACAGAACGCCGGACTCGGCACCGGCACCGACCCCGACGTCGACGTACTCCAGCGGCTCTCGCTCTCGATCGCGCCTGGCGAAACCGTTGCATTGGTCGGCGCGTCGGGCGCCGGCAAGTCGACAACCATCTCGCTCCTCCCCCGCCTGTACGACGTCACATCGGGTGCCGTGCGCGTCGATGGGCACGACGTGCGCGACCTCACACTCGATTCGCTCCGCGCTTCGATCGGTGTCGTCGCACAGGATCCGCACCTCTTCCACGAGTCGATCGGAGAGAACCTGCGCTACGCCGATCAATCAGCATCGGAGGCTGACGTCATCGCAGCGGCCAAGGCAGCTCGAATTCACGACACGATCGTCGCGTTGCCGGACGGCTACGACACCGTTGTCGGCGAGCGCGGCTACCGACTCAGCGGCGGCGAGAAGCAGCGCCTGGCCATCGCTCGCCTGCTCTTGAAGAACCCGGCGATCATCATCCTCGACGAGGCGACGAGCCACCTCGACAACGACAACGAGGCACACATTCAAGCGGCGCTCGAACACGCCATGGAGGGTCGAACGGCGCTGGTGATCGCCCATCGCTTGTCAACGATCCGCAGTGCGGACCGCATTGCCTTCGTCGAAGACGGCCGCATTGCCGAGATCGGGACCCACGACGAGTTGCTCGCATCCGACGGGCGATATGCCCACCAACTGCAAGCTGGAGAACTCGTCACACCGAGCTGAGCATCAGCCGATCAGCCGACGCACGGCGGGAAGTGACACACTGCCCAGCGTGATCGAGGCAGCCGTTCGCGCAGCATCCGTTCCACCGTTCCATGCGATGGCGATGAGCCATGCGGCAACGGTGCGCGAAGCCCGAGGGCAACGCGTCTTTCATCTCGAGGTCGGCCAACCCGCCACCGGGCTCCCCGGTGTCGCGCGCGCGGCCGTCATCGACGCCCTCGACATGCCACTCGGCTATACCAGCGCTGCCGGGCTCCACCGACTCCGCCGCGGGATCAGCGAGCGGTACGCCGAGCCCGTCGATCCGCGTCGGATCATCATCGTGGCAGGCGCTTCTGCCGGCTTCACGCTGGCCTTCCTGACCTTGTTTGAACCCGGCCAGCGAGTCGGCGTCATCGAGCCCGGGTACCCGTGCTATCGCAACGCGCTCATCGCGCTCGGCATCGATGCAGTACCGATCCCTGTCGGGCCGGACAGCCGATGGGCGCCGACACCGCAGCATCTGCAAGACGCCGGACAACTCGATGGTCTCGTCATTGCCTCACCATCAAACCCAACGGGCACCGTGATGTCTGACGAGGCGCTCGGTGCAATCGCCGCACACTGCAGTGCCAACAACATCGCGCTCGTGGCCGACGAGATCTACCACGGCATCGTCGAGTCGGCCCCTGCCCCGCAGGTGCTGCCTCACGCGCCCGACGCGATCGTGGTCAACAGCTTCTCGAAGTACTTCTCGATGACCGGGTGGCGTGTCGGTTGGGTGGTCGTCCCCGAGCAACTGGTCGACGTCGTTGAACGGCTCCAACAGAACCTGTACATCTGCGCACCGCATGTCTCGCAGGTCGCCGCGCTGGCGGCGCTCGATGCCAGCGATGAACTCGACGGCCACGTCGAGCAGTACCGGGCGAATCGCCACGTGATGATCGACGGGTTGGCCGCAGCCGGCATCACCGACATCGCACCCGCCGACGGGGCGTTCTACGTGTACGCCCACGTGCCCCAGTACACGACAGCAGTGCATCTCACTTCGATGCAACTTTGCGAACGCTGGCTCGACGAACTCGGCGTTGCCTGCACGCCAGGCATCGACTTCGACCTGGCTCGAGGACATGAGTACGTGCGGTTCTCGTACGCGGGTACCGGCGATGACCTTGCCGCCGCGTGCGAGTTGATTGCGGGTTGGAATCGATGAGCGACGCGACGCCAGGCCCGGCCGCCCAACCACCCAGCGGTCCGCTCGCTGACCTGCGCGTGGTCGACATGTCGACCGTTCTGGCCGGACCAAACTGTGCGCGCTACCTCGCTGACTTCGGTGCCGATGTCATCAAGGTGGAACGCCCCGGCGGCGACAGTCTGCGCAACATGGCATGGCGCGACCCTCGCGATGGCGAGGGCCTGTGGTGGAAGCTCGTCAACCGCAACAAGCGGACCGTGGTGCTCGACATCAAAGACGCCGACGACACCGCAACGTTGCTGAGCTTGCTCGATGAGGCCGACGTCTTGGTGGAAAATTCACGGCCGGGAACACTCGAGCGACTCGGCCTCGGCCCCGACGTCCTCCTCGCCCGTAATCCGAAGCTGGTCATCACCCGGATCTCCGGGTTCGGCCAGGACGGTCCGTACGCCTCCCGGGCCGGGTTCGCCACGATCGCGGAAGCGATGTCGGGCCTCGTTGCACTCAGTGGCAACCCGGACGGCCAGCCGCTCCCGCCTCCGATTGCGCTGACCGATGAAGTCACCGGACTCGCTGCAGCGTTTGCCACGATGGTGGCACTGCACTCGGGCGTGGGCCAGGTTGTCGATGCCAACCTGCTCGAAACGATGTTCCACATGATGGGCCCCCTTGTGTCGCTGTTCGGCGTGACCGGCGAGCAGCAGCCCCGCCTCGGTGCCGGGCTGCCCTACACCGTCCCGCGCGGCACCTACCGATGCAGTGACGACCTGTGGGTTGCCGCCTCGACGAGCAGCGACTCGATCGCCGCACGCGTGATGCACGTGCTCGGTGTCGGTGACGACCCGCGTTTCGTCGACTTTGCTGGGCGGACCGAACATCGGGAAGAACTCGAGCAGATCATGACCGCGTGGTGTGCCGCTCGTCCGCGCCGCGACGTCATCGAGGCGTTCACCGCAGCCGACGCCGCGATTGGGCCGGTGCTCGACATGGCCGACATTGCGGTTGATCCCCACTTTGCGAATCGGGGTGCCATCGAAGTCGTCGCGGACGAGTTCGATGGCACCCCGATGCAGAGTGTGATTGCTCGACTGTCGGCCACGCCAGGAGCAATCCGGTGGGTCGGTCGAGGACTTGACGCCGATGGCGACGAGATCACGGCGACCGGCTGGTAGCCGGCCGGTCGAGACATCAGTTGGCCAGGTCGGCCCTCCCCCAAGCAACGGGGGATTCGTCGGTCAGGAACCGATTCCGATGGGGCAGCTGACGCCGGTGCCCTTGATCCCGCAGTACCCGTTGGGATTTTTCGCGAGGTACTGCTGGTGGTACGGCTCGGCGTAATAGAAGTCCGCGTCGAAGTCGATCGAGCCGACCTCCGTGGTGATCTCACCCTTGCCCATGGCATCGAGTCCGGCCTGGACCCGCGACTTGGTGGCCTCGATGGTCGGGAGTTGGCTTGCCTGCGTGGCCCACACGCCCGTGCGGTATTGACTACCGATGTCGTTGCCCTGGCGCATCTCCTGGGTGGGGTCGTGCTCTTCCCAGAACACCTGCATGATCCGCTCGAAGGAGATCACTGCCGGGTCGAACACAATGCCGACCGCTTCGGCGTGGCCGGTGCGGCCGGTGCAGTTCTCCTCATAGGTGCAGTTGGGCGTGAAGCCACCCGCGTAGCCGACGAAGGTGGAGTACACGCCGTCGAGTTGCCAGAAGAGACGTTCCGCACCCCAGAAGCAGCCCATGCCGACGACCGCGATTTCCATCCCTTCGGGCCACGGCCCTTGGAGCGGATTGCCGTTGACGAAGTGCGTCTCAGGCACGGACATGGGTTCGTCGCGCCCGGGCAGTGCCTCGTCGGGGGCGATCATCGTGGCGGTCTTGCGAAACAACATGGGTCCAGGATACGACTCGACGGCGGCCCCGTCTCTCCCAGGCCCGTCGTTCGCGAACTGTTGATCTGATGCCTCATTCTCGTTCGCGCCTCATTCTCGTTTGCGTCGGGATTTCTGCGGACTGGTTCGCAGAAATCCCGACGCAAACGATGGACAGCGAGATGGCTACGGTGCCCGCGTGACGATTCGGGATATGACCGCAGCCGACCTCGAGCGAGTGCTGGAGATCAACGAGGCCAATGTGCCCGAGGTCGGGCCCGCCGACATGGACCGGCTGCGATTTCTCGTTGAGGAGAGTGCATTCTCGTTGGTGGTCGACGTCGATGGTGTCGTTGCAGGCTTCTGTGTCGTGCTCGCCAAGGGTTCGAGCTACGACTCCGTGAACTACCTCTGGTTCATGGAGCGCTACGACGACGTGCTCTATCTCGACCGGGTCGCGTTCGATGCAGCTGCGCAAGGTCAGGGCCTTGGCTCGGCGCTGTATCGCGAAGTCGACCGACGACTTGCTGAGCAAGCACTCGGGCTGACCCTCGAGGTCAACGTCGATCCGCCGAACGAGCCGTCACTCGCATTCCATCGCAAACACGGCTACATCGAGGTGGGACGCCAGATGTCCAAGGGCATCGAAGTCAGCCTGATGCACAAGCCTGCCCAATAGGCGCAACCAGTCGGGCCCCGCTTGTGACTCTTCCGTGACTACCGGCGGTCTTGGAGGAACTGGAAGTGCTGGCGCGTGGCTGCGACCACATCGGTGTCAATGTCGGCGAAGATCGTTGTCTCCGCACCAGCTGCGCTGACCAGTACTTCGCCCATCGGGTCGAAGACCGCGCTGTCGCCAGAGTGATCGAGCGGCCCGGTGCGTTTGCCCTCGGCATCGAGCGCTCCATCACGTCCGACCCGATTGACCGCGACGAAGTACGCCTGGTTCTCGATCGCCCGGGCCCGCGCCAGCGTCTGCCAGTGATGGCGGCGCTTCGCCGGCCAGTTGGCGATCAGGAGGTACGCATCGGTGTCGTGAGCGACGGCCCAGAATTCGTCGGCAAAACGTAGGTCGTAGCAGATGAAGAGGCTGCACCTGACACCTTCGATCGTGACCGTGATGTGTTCGCTTCCGGCGCGGACGTATTCATCTTCGCCGCTGTGTGAGAACGGATGGATCTTGCGGTACCGGTGCACGGTGCCGTCCGGGCCGGCGAGGACAAACACATTGCTGACGCGCTGATCGTCGGCCGGCGCGTCGGGCGCAAGTTCGGCACACGTGCCCCCGACCCACACGTCATTCGCTGCTGCCTGATCGAGGAGAAACTGACTGGACGGTCCACCCTCGGGTTCGGCAATCGCCGGGTCGGCAAACGAGAACCCGGTCGAGAAGGTCTCGGTGAGGAGAACAATGCGCGCGCCACCAGCGGCCGCTGCGCTGATCCGAGGCGCGAGTGCGACGTAGTTTGCCTCGCGATCGAACCACACAATGTCGTGCTGCACTGCAGCGACTCGAACAACGCTCATGGCGAGAACCCCTTCGTGAGTGCATCGGCCGCGGCCTCGATCACTTGCATTTGCTTGCAGAACGCGAACCGCACCATGTGCCGTCCGTGCTCTGGCCGAGCGTAGAAAACCTCGTTCGGGACCGCGACCACGCCGCACCGATGTGGCAGTTGACGACAGAAATCGACGCCGTTGCCCGATGAGTCGAGCGGCCGGATGTCAGCGGTGACGAAGTAGCTCGCTTCAGGCGTGTACGTGATGAAGCCCACGGAATCAAGCGCCGCGACCAAACGGTCGCGCGTTGCTTGCAGCCCGGCGCGCATCCCAGCGAAATAACTGTCCGGCAGTCCCAAGCCAACCGCCATAGCCGGCTGAAAGGGAGCCCCGTTCACGAACGTCAGGAACTGCTTCGCGGTGCGCGCGGCTGCGACGAGTGGAGCCGGACCTGACATCCACCCGATCTTCCAGCCCGTGGTATGGAACGTCTTGCCACCCGATGAGATTGTGAGCGTGCGTTCAGCCATGCCGGGAAGAGTCGACAGTGGGACATGAGTACGGCCATCGAAGGCAAGATGCTCGTACACCTCGTCGGTGACGGCGATCAGGTCGTGTTCGAGGACAACATCGGCGATCAGCTGCAACTCGTCGCGGGTGAACACCTTGCCGGTCGGATTGTGCGGCGTATTGAGGAGGACCAGCTTGGTGCGCGACGAGACGGCCGCCCGCAGCTCGGCGGGGTCGAACACATAATTGCCGTTGGCATCTGGCGCCAACAGCACGGGAACCGCTCGAGCGTCAGCCATCGCAATGCCCGCGCGGTAGCTGTCGTACATCGGCTCGAACACGATGACTTCATCACCGGCGTCGAGCATGCCAAGCAACGCCCCCGCCAGCGCTTCGGTGGCACCGGCCGTGACCACGATCTCCGTCGCCGGGTCGAGCTCGATGTCGTAGAACCGCTGTTGATGGGCGGCAATGGCCTCACGCAGGATGGGCATTCCCGGCAAGGGCGGATACTGGTTCAGCCCACCGTCAATCGACTCGATCGCGGCATCGAGGACCTCGCGAGGTCCGTCGGTATCGGGGAACCCCTGGCCGAGGTTGATCGCGCCGGTTTCGACCGCGAGCGCGGACATCTCCGCGAAAATCGTCGTGCCGAAGCCGGCGAGCCGGGAACTGATCACGTCGGTCGGAGCTGCCACCCACCCGAGTGTACGAGTCGGTACCGAACGCCCTGCCACTCGGGAAAACGACATCGGCCCCCGTCAGACGGGGGCCGATGTTTGGCGCGCCCGGAGAGAGTCGAACTCCCAACCGCTTGATCCGTAATCAAGTGCTCTATCCATTGAGCTACGGGCGCAAATATTTTCGGTCGACATGTTACCCCGCGAACTTGGGGGCGACACGGCCAGATTGACACCAAACGAGACAGCCCGGCTCGATGCCAAGCCGACCGTGGAGTGTCACCGGAGGCTCAGAGGGCCCAGGGACCCCAACCGCCCGCCCGCTGGTAGAGCGCGTATGCCGCCCTCGCGTTTGTCGCTGGGTCATAGAGCTGCTGATCGTTCGTGATGCCGATGTCGGCGAGCCAGCTCTTGTGGACGTTCCAGTACATCTGGAAGATGCCGTAGCAGCAGAAGTTCTTGGCGGTCGGCACGTAGCGGCTCTCGCGGTAGGCGATCTCGAGGGCTCGCTCCTCAAGCTCGTCGGGCCACACATCGCGGATGATCTGCTTGATGTCTTCGGGTCCGGGAGGCGACGTGGCCGGCGGCTGGGTCGTCGCAACCGTGGTGGTCGGAGCGCTTGTCGTGGTCGGGGCGTTCGTTGTCGTCGGAGACACAGCGGTCGTCGATGCGGTGGTGGTCGGAGGCGCTGGTGCCGTTGCGCCAGCCGGCAGGCAGATCTCGGTGCCGGGGTAGAGCGGCGTTGATGCGCTGGCACCGTTTGCTTCGAGCAGTTCGTCGAGGTCGACCCCGGCAGCCTGGGCAAGCCGGATCCAGAAGTCGCCCGCTACGACGGTGTAATCAACGGCGCAGTTGGGCTCGATTCGAGCGGCGGGTTCGTCGGCGACTGCGGCAGTGTCGAGCGCCGCGTTCTGAGCGGCGGTGGTCGCTGGCGCGGTTGTTTCAGTCAATGCTGACGCTGTCGCAGCAAGCTTCGCAGCGATCGTCACCGGCGATGTTGATGTCGCTGCCGTCGTCTCCGCTACAGATCCGCCAGCCGGGACGGCCGGAGGGAGATCGTTGGGGTCGAGCTGTGTGGATGTGGCGTCGATCGTCGAGACGACGGTGGTCGGCGCCAGCAGGGTGACCGTCGATGCAGCCGTTTCTGCTGCAGCCGCTCGTCCGATCAGTCGGTCAGTGTCGTCTCCGCCTGCGTTGAGGAGCAACGGAACGAGGAGCGCACCGACGACGGCGACGGCTCCGACCCGAACCAGCAGTGGATCGATCGAAGCTGCCCGACGTTCGCTGCGGGCATCAACAGGGGCGGGCGCAAGTTCTGCATCCCATTCATCAGGCTGCGTTTCATCGACCGCGGCCGCGGTGGTAACCCAGCCGACAGTGTCGTCGTACGCGACATCATCGTCGTCGAGATCGTCGAACATGTCGGCGCTCACGCCGCTGGCGGGCGTCGGCGTGTCTGGCGAGCTGCTGGTCCCGGGCCGGATGATGCCGTGCTCGCGAGTGGCGTGGCTGCCCGATCCGAACAGGTTGGAGAGGCTCCGGCGGAGACGAGCGACCGGACGCTGTCCTTCAGAATCGGCTTGGCCGGCCCAGTGCGCCTCGGCATCGAAGCGTTCGTGCTGCGTCGTTGGCCGGTCGTACTCAGAGGTCCAGTCGGACTTGCCGCCCCAGAAGTCTTCGCCGTTGTCGCGCTCTCGGTTCATGAATCTCCGCCTGGTCACTGGTGGCTCACTTGGTGATCGCTTCGGCCCAACGTCGAAGAGGAACGATCGAGAATTTGTGCGTTCGGCTCGCGCCGACTCACGTGGTAGCACCAGTGTCTAGTCCGTTCGTCATCAAACCGCAACGTTGCTGTCATACAGACGACATGCTTGTAACTTGAACCGTCACATCCGGCGACGGCTCAGACGGGGCCGATCTGCCCAATTTCGGGGCACCTTGCCCGGATTCCACTGCTGACAGCCGCGAGTTCGATGTACAAGCCGCATCGAAAACCCAAACGACCGACAACCCAGTGGGGTGTCGGTCGCAGTGGCGGAGAGGGTGGGATTTGAACCCACGGACCCCGGAGGGTCAATGCCTTAGCAGGGCATCCCATTCGGCCGCTCTGGCACCTCTCCTGGGAGCACGCAGCATAGCCCGGTATCGTCAAACACGGAACGGTGGCAGAGCGGACGAATGCACCCGCCTTGAAAGCGGACGAACTGAAAGGTTCCGGGGGTTCGAATCCCCCCCGTTCCGCCAATGAGCGTCTCGACCGGGCTCGTCGTCTGGTCGGGACGCTCGTTCTCGGTTGTGCCCGTTCTGTGCGGTGGTGTCATTCAGCCACGCGCCCCGTCACTCGCCCTGCGCGACGGCCTGGCTCTGGTTGTAGGAGATGGTCGGATACTTCGGCGGGTTGTCAGCGTCGTGGCACGTCGGCAGACACTCCATCGGGAAATCAGCCGCGGCGTTGTAGAAAAACGGGATCGAGTAGCGGGACTCGCTTGCGTCGTTGTTCGCGAAATGCCGAACGCTGAGGTACCGGTCGTTCGTCCACTGCTTCATCAACTCACCGGAGTTGACGACGAACGCACCCGGCACGACCGGTGCTTGAATCCAACAACCCCGGGTATGGCTGAAGATCGTCAACCCAGCAGCGTCCTGCAGCAACAACGTGAAGAACGTCGTGTCGACGTGCGGCGCAATCCCGAAGTCGGCGTCCACCTCCGGCTGCTCAGGCACCGGCGGGTACCGCGTCATCCGCAGCCGCCACGACGGATGCTCGAAGCCCAGCGCAAAGAAATCAGCCTCGAGACCGAGCGCTGTCGCATAGACCGGCAGCAGTCGCAACGCAAGGCGGTTGACCGCTCCCGCGTACCGCTCGACCGTGTCACGAAAACGAGGGAGCGCATCGTCGCCGGGCCACTGGCTCTCGTCGAAGTCCAGCTCTCGGTTCCCCTTGACCAAAAACGCCTCGTTGAGGTTCGCTTTCTCCCGCGTCGGCAGCTTGCGTGAATACATCGGCAGATAGCCGACCCCGGCGACCGGCCACCCCTCGCGGTCCATCCGGAGGCTCTCCTTCACCTTGAGCGGCAGCGCGTGGAACCGCTCGGTCATGTCGAACACCTCATCGATCAGCTCGCGAGAAACCGTGTGACCGACCAGCTGAAAGAAGCCCGCGGTCTCACACGCATCGTTGACCTGCGCAGCAACCGCTGCGAGGTCCACGTCGTCACCCGACGCGATCCAGGCCGAAATATCGATGACCGGAATGTCGCCTGGATCAGCCGGAACCGGGTTGGACACGTCCCAGTTCGACGACTCGGCACGCAGTTCAAGTTCCTTCGCTTCCGGGTCAAACTCGCTGCTTCTCATCATCACATGATGCCGCTTGCCGGAATGCAGCGATACTTGTGTTCACCATGGCTGATTCTCCAGACCCCCGAACGCCAGACCCGCGGCGCCAGCGCGCCTGGGTGAGCTCTGCGGATTGGGTTGACGAGACCGAACCAAAACTGTCCAAAGAAGAACAGCAAGAGCTCGCTCACGAGCGCGGCCGCATCTGCAAGGACCGCAGCTGCGTGGTGTGTGCCCCTTTGCGCGAGCGTCGCCGTCTGAAGAAGGTGCAACGTAAGGCCGAAGCCCAAACCCGCGCACACGAACAGGGACAGCCGTGTGGCCGCGCCAACTGCTCGATCGTGGTCTGCGTGACGGCGCGCAACGCGGCCCCAGCATCGCTGCCGTCGCCCGTCGAGCCGGACAGCGACCACCGACCGGCCAACGAAATCAAAGATGACCCCGAACAGATTCGTCGGCGAGAGTCCAAGCGACACCGCGTCGGCCTCCCGTGCGGGTCCGAGGATTGCCCAAATCAGGTCTGCATCGACGGTTTCACCAACGAACGAACCCGACGGCACCGGGCTCGGCGCCCGTGTCGATCCTCGACATGCGACAACCCGATTTGCGTGTCGACCAGATCCACGAACTGAACGAGACGACGTTCCCCGACACCTTGGGATGCCTCGCGGAACTCACCCGATCGGCGCGTGACCTCGTACACGGCGAGCGCAGCTCATTGCTTGCCCAGACAGGACCGTCAACCAACGCGACACACGTGATCGGTACGGTCAGAACGTGAATCTGCCGCCGCCTGTCATGGCCACTGCTGCACCGGGGCCAGCTCCCACACCCGCACTGCGACCCGACGCGCTGTCGGCCGAAGACGCCCGCAAAGCACAGGCGCTCCGCAAGATGAAGACGGTGGCGACCCTTCTGCTCGTCTTCGCTGCCGTCGTGTTTCTCATCGCCAAGATCAACGAGGACCGGGGTACGTGGGTCGGCTACGTCCGCGCCATTGCTGAGGCAGCAATGGTCGGTGCGCTGGCGGACTGGTTTGCCGTCACCGCGCTCTTCCGCCACCCGCTGCGCATCCCGATCCCGCACACCGCCATCATCCCGAAGCGAAAAGATGAGATCGGTCGCAGCCTCGGCAACTTCGTCGAGTCCAACTTCCTGACCGCCGATGTCATCGATGAGCGACTCCGTGGCGCACGCATCGGCGAGCGAGCCGGCACATGGCTTGCACAACCCGCCAACGCCGCCCGCGCCGGCGATGCGGTGTCCGATGTCCTCCGCGGCGCCTTGGAGGTGCTCGACGACCGCGAGATCCAGCAAGGGCTCGAACACCTCATCGAGTCACGCGTCCGTGCCACGCCCGTCACCCCGCTGCTCGGCAAGGCAATCGATCTCACTGTCGAAGGCGGACATCATCAGCGGCTGCTCGACGCCGTACTCGTCGGCGTCGGCGGCTTCCTCGACGACAACCGATCCACATTCCGTCAGCGCCTCGACGAAGAGTCGCCATGGTGGGTGCCTGAACCCATCGACAATCGCGTCTTCAACAAGATCTACACCGCCGTCTCCAGCTTTCTCGAAGATGTGGCCAACACGCCCGACCACGAGGTGCGTGACAGTGTCGACACGCGAGTTGCCGCGCTCGCCGAACGATTGCGCGCTGACCCTGAATTGCACGCCAAAGGCGAAGCGTTCAAAGACGAGATGCTCGATCACCCCGAGGTACGTCGATGGATCGACTCGCTCTGGACCGAAGCCAAACGCGGCATGATCAGCGCTGCAGACGATCCTGACAGCGAACTCCGCGTGCGGCTCGTCAACAGCTTGCAACAACTCGGCGCACGACTGGCCGACGACCCCGAGATGCAACACAAGATCGACCGCTGGGTCTCAGATGCACTCGCCTATCTCGTCGAGAACTACCGCACCGAGGTGAGCGACATCATCGCCTCGACCGTCGAGAAGTGGGACGGCGAATCGACCGCCGAAAAACTTGAGCTGCAGGTGGGTCGCGACCTGCAATTCATTCGCATCAACGGCACGATCGTCGGCGGACTCGCAGGCTTCGTCATTCACGCCATCGGTCAACTGTTGTAACTGAGTCTCACTCGAAGTCGAAGCGATTGCGAGCCGGCGGCGGGTCAACGACCGCCGCAATCAATGTGGCAGCGAGTGCACACATCTCTTCCATTTCGACGACCGATTTCTCGAACACCCGCGGCGACGAACCGGTCGGGTCGAAAATCTCACCCACTCCAGCGTTGATGTAGTCGCGCGCCGTTCGATCAGCGGTCAGTTCCGTCGTCCATCCGCGCAAGCCGATGCCCGAAGTTGCCTCGCGCTGTGCTGCGAGTTCAAGGAATTCCGGCATCGTCATCGACCGTCGGTATGCCGACGGTGAGATCGCAGCAATCTTGATCACGTGATCGAGCTCGGCGGTGAGGATCAGGTCCGGCACCTCGATATTGCGTTCGGTGACCTGCCGGCTGCGATGCGCAGATGTATCGAGCCCGCGCCGCGCCATTGCCGCGACAGCATCGGGAATCGACGGCATGTCATCGGGGCCGAAGCCGAGCGATCGGACAACGACTGCCCCTGTTCCGAGACGATCATCGAGGTTGCGTTGCAGCATCGCCATCGTCATCACCGAACGGGTTCGGTTGTGCGAGCAGACGGTCAGAATTCTCAGCGGACCATCTGTGTCGGGAGCGTCAGACGACATCGTCATCAACGATGAGGCCGACGGTCAACTGCGGGGACCTCATGATGTGCGGATGTCAACGCCGAAGATTTCCTGGAAGCGCGCCATGTACGCGTCGTCGTCGGCCACCATGCCGAGTTCGAGCCAGTCGGCGTCGTCGATGCGGTCGTGGAGTCCGGCCATCTCGGCGCCGGCCCAACTGACCGGGTAGCGCAGTACCGGCGAATCAGTGGCGATCGCATGGTGGATGACCTTGCCGACCTCAAACGGATCGGTCGCGTTCATCATCCCGGCACCGTAGAACTGGAACATCCGCCGGTAGTGATCGTCATAGGCGCCAGTCGAGTTCGGTGCGTCGATGTTCTTGGCGAAGATCGCCGACTTCGTCACCCCTGGTTCGACGATCGCGACTCTGATCCCGAACGGTGCCAGTTCCTGAGCCATCCCTTCGCTGACGCCCTCAAGAGCCCACTTCGACGCGACGTACGGCGACTGCGCAAGTGCGGCGATGCGCCCGGCAACGGAGGTGATGTTGACAATGGTTCCACTCTGACGTTCACGCATCGCAGGAAGGACGGCCTGCGCACAACGCACTGCGCCGGTGACGTTGATGTTGAACACGTCGTTGTAGAGGTCCGACGGGCACTCTTCCGCTACGGCGTTGCCACCCACGCCAGCCGAGTTCACGAGGTGATCAACGCGGCCAGCAGCGGCAAAAATCTGCTCGAAGCCCACCCGGACGGATTCATCGTCGGCCACATCGAGTTCGACGATCTCGACGGTGACCCCGGCAGCGGCCGCCATGGCGAGCAACTTCTCGGCCTTTGCTGCGGCACGCACGGTGCCCAACACCCGCATCCCTTGCTGTGCCAGGTGGATGGCGGTCGCCCGACCGATCCCTGAATTGGCTCCTGTGACGACTGCGACTTGCTGTTCCGACATTTCTCCGACGCTACTGGCGGCCCGACCTGTCCGTTTCAGCGGATCTGTTTGCGGATCTCAGCCAGCCAGTTGTCGGCGTCGTCCCAGCGACTGCCGGTATCGGCGCGAGTCACCTCAGCGTGTTCGCCGACAGCGGGGTACGAGCCGAGGAACTTCACCCGAGCCTGCTTGGCGTGAAGCGACCGCATCGTGTCGGCGAGCAGTTCGTCGGAAACGTGGCCGTCTGCATACATGATGAAGCAGTAGTCACCGAGTCCGCCATCTTTGGTCGGCCGACTGAACAGGTTCGACAAGTTGATGCGCCGAGCCGCGAACTCTTGCAGGATCGAAATCAACGAGCCGGGCTCGTCAGCGCGTTGATAGATCACGAGTGCCGTCTTGTCGTGACCGGTCGGAGCCGGCACGCCCTCGCGAGCCACCAGAAGGAACCGAGTCTGATTTCCTTCGTGGTCGGCAATATCAGAGGCAATTACTGCGAGACCATAGAGCTCGGCGGCGACGCGGGGCGCGAGCGCGGCGACGTCGGTCGCTTCGGACTCGGCAACGGTCTTGGCGGCTTCGGCAGTGCTGTTGGCAACCCGAATGTCCGCGTCGGGCAGGGTGGTCCGCAAGTAGCGGTGGCACTGCGCTGTGGCAACCGGAATCGAATGCACCGTCGTCACGTCGCTCAACTCAATGCCGGCGCGGGCAACCAAACAATGCTCGATGTCAATGACTACTTCACGCTGGATGACGAGATCGTGATCGAACGCGAGCGCATCCTGGGTGAAGTTGACCATGCCCTCGATCGAGTTTTCGATCGGCACGAAGCCAGCATCGACGGCTCCACTCTGGACGGCGTCAAGAATGTCGGGCACCGTCCGGAAGGGCACCTGTTCAGCAGAGGCGAGGTCGGGTTGCGTTCGCAACGCCTGCTGCGTGAAGGTCCCGAACGGCCCAAAGAATCCGACGCGCTCGACGCCTGTGCTCGACATTTGCGTCAGCGTAGGGGTTCGCGCTCGTCCTCTGGCACGATGATTCGGTGAGACGGTGGAAGAACTCAACGACGCAGGACCCGACATGGACGAAGTGACGCTGCGACAACTGATCAGCGACGTTCGCGACGGCAGCGTGGATCCAGACGACGCGGTGGCGCGGCTCACGCGGCTGCCGTTTGCCGATGTCGGCGACGCACTCGTCGATCACCACCGGGCGATCCGGCAGGGAATGCCCGAAGCGGTGTACGGCCCCGGCAAGTCCGCGGACCAGTGCGTCGCCATTGTCGGTGAACTCCTCGAACACGGCACAGGTCCGGTCCTGCTGACTCGCGCCGACGTTGTCCAACGCGCTGCGTGTCTCGATGCGCATGGCTCCGCAGACGAGGCCAACCAGTCGATGTTGTGGAGACGCCCCACGCCGACCCGCGAGGCAAACGTGCTCGTCATCACGGCGGGCACCAGTGACCTGCCGGTTGCGCATGAGGCGCGCCTGACACTCCAGGCACACGGCTTCGACCCGTCGCTCATCTCCGATGTCGGGGTCAGCGGCCTCCACCGACTGCTCGCACGGGTCGACGACGTCACCGGTGCGGACGCGGTGATCGTGGTCGCCGGAATGGAAGGTGCTCTCGCGAGCGTGATCGGTGGTCTCACCTCCGGTCCCGTCGTGGCTGTCCCCACCTCGGTCGGGTACGGCGCAGGACTCGAGGGCGTCACTGCGTTGCTCTCAATGCACGCATCGTGCGCGTCGGGCATCTCCGTCGTCGGCATCGACAATGGGTTCGGCGCAGCATGTGCGATCGCTCGGAGTTGTCGATGACCAACGACGTCCACCCCATCCGATCCGCCTGGTTCAACTGCCACGCCGGGGTGGCGGGCGACATGACGCTGGCTGCGCTGGTCGATGCAGGCGCTGACACCGACATGGTGGCCAACACGATCGCTGGGCTCGGCGTCGACGGCTATGCGATGTTCTTCGAACGGGTACAGCGTTCCGGGGTGAGCGCCACGTGGGCGAACATCGTGACCCATGACGGCCTGCACGATCACGATCCCGGCGAGACCGGTGGACATGGTCTGCACCGTCCGGCGCGCGAGATCTTTGCGCTGCTCGACGCAGCCGAACTACCGGATCGAGTACGGGATCGTGCGCGCACCGTCTTCGAGCGGCTTGCTGCCGTCGAGGGCGCCATTCATGGCATCGACCCAGCCGACGTCGAACTGCACGAAGTGGGCGCGCTCGACTCGATCATCGACGTGGTGGGCGTGTGCGCAGCGCTCGAGTCGCTCGACATCGATCAGATCTACTGCTCGTCGATCGGACTCGGCAGCGGCATCGTCAACACCGCTCATGGCCAACTCCCTCACCCCGCACCGGCCACGATGGCGCTGCTCACCGAGGCTGGCGCTCCAACGCATGGGCTCGACACGACGCTCGAGACCGCAACGCCGACTGGCGCGGCGCTGATGACGACGCTGGCCTCGTCCTTCGGACCCATGCCGGGCGGGACGTCACACGCCGTGGGTTACGGCGCCGGCACCGCAGATCCGCCCGGCCGAGCGAACATCGTGCAGGTCGTCATCACCGTCGGCGCTGGCTGGGCCGATTGACGGTCAGACGCGAAGGGCTGCGTCGATCCAGTCCTTGATCTCTGCGGCGGACGAACTCCCGCTCGTCCGGGCCTTGACCGACCCATCTGAGTTGAGGATCACGGTGTACGGGAAGCCCGTGCCTCCGTACAGCTGGAAGGCTTCAGCATCGATCGTGTCGGCGAGGACCGGCCAGGTCCAGTCTTTCTCGACGATCCACTCCGACGGTGGGTAGTTCTCGCGGTCCTCGACGACGGCGGTGCTGATCCCAATGATGTTGAGGTTGTCGGGCAGGTCTCCCTGGTCGCGAAGCTTGACGATCTCTGGGATCTCGTCGTTGCAATGCGGACACCAGTGCGCGAGGAAGACGAGCATCGTCGGCCCGTCGGTCTCACCGCCGATCGTGATATCGGTGCCGTCGAACTGTTGACCGGTGATGACCGGCGCCTGCAGCCCCACGGCTGCGTCGGCATTGGGGTCCTCCAGCGGGGGCAGTGCCTCGCCGGCAACCTCAAGTGATGCCGACACTTGGAGCACCGCGGCGCCGCCTGCTGGTTCAGTGGCGGAGTCGCTCGCCGCAGGTACCGATTCAGTTGCCGCATCAGTCGCAGCATCACTTCCACATGCCGCGACAGCGAGCATGGCGGCCAGCGCGACGGCGGCAACTCGGGGGGACTTCACAAACGTCTTCATCTCCCCAGTCTGCTCGCTCGCTCGACGGTTGCAACCGCGGCAGGGGGATAGCGTCATCAGGCGATGACCGAGACCAACGACCGGACAGCGCTCCGCGATCTGCGCCGGACGCGGCAACGTCATCGGCTCGGCGACACCGAGTGGTTCGACGTTGCATATCGCGTGTATCTGTTCGCACTCGTCGGCCTGATCGGCGTGGTCCTTGCGTCTGATGCCATCGGTGGACTGATCGGCGACGACGTCACCACCGCAGATCTCCTCACACGCGGTCCGTCGCTCCTCGGCATTCCTGTGGTCGCAGCGATCGGCCTCGGCCTGCGCAGCGGCGCGGACGGCGGGCCGGTGTCAATCGAGGTTGCCGACGTCACGCATCTGCTCCTCGCTCCAATCAGTCGGCGCCGTGTGCTGCTTCGCCCCGTTGCCCAGCGCATTCGTTCCGCGATGTTCGCTTTGGCGTTGCCGGGGGCCATCGTCGGTCAGTTCGTCGCACGCGAGGTCGAGGGATCGCGTGCATCATGGGCCGCAGCGGGTGCCCTATTCGGCGCAGTTGTCGGCGCCGCATTCGTATCGAGTGCCGTGCTGAGCCATTCGCTTCGGCTCCCGCGATGGGGTGCCACCGTCCTGGCCGCCGCACTGCTCGGATGGCAAGCCGCGGCTGCATGGGCGACCTGGAACGAGTCGGACAGCGCAGTACGCGCAGGACCCGCCAACCTGGCGGGCAGCCTGGCGTTCTGGGGCATCCGCCAGCGTTCAATCGACTTGGTCGCGATCGCCGTCGTCATCGCTGCCGTCGGCGCGGCACTCGCGCTCGGCGGCCGCCTCCGCATCGAGCCGCTGGTGCGGAGAGGGCGACTCGTCTCCCAGCTTCGCTTTGCAGCGACCGTCCAGGACCTGCGCACCGTCGTGTTGCTCCGCCGCCAACTTCGTGCCGAAACGCTGCGATCGACGCCTTGGGGAGGAGCCCCACGTGTCCCGGTTCGCGCCCGGTTCCACACGAGAACCACCTCGCTGCACACCATGATCTGGAAACGCGGTTTCCGATCACTTCGTCGACTCCCAGCGGCACGACTCGGACGCATTACCGCGCTCGCCGTCGCTGCCGGTGTCAGCGGCTCGCTTGCCGTCAGTTCGTCGTTGCTGTTTCTGCTCGGCCTGCTCGCCGCGTTATTCCTACTCGGCATGGAGACGATCGAGCCGCTGTCCCAAGAGATCGACCGGCCAGACCGCACCGATGGCCTGCCGATCGACCGTGGGCTGCTCTACGCGCATCACCTCGTGGCACCGGCCGTGCTCCTCGCCGCGGCAGCAGTCATCGCCGCGGCAACGGCATCGGCAATCCGTCCCAGCGATGCAGCTGCAGCATGGGCGATTGCGATCCCGACGCTGTGGGCGGGGGCACTTGGTCCGGTCATCGCCGCTGTGCTCGATTCCTCCACGCCTATCGCCGTCGCCGACACCACATTGCTCGGCGCGCCGCGCGATACCGACGTGTCGTTGGTCCCGCCCGAGTTCGCTGGGTTCAGCAACGCGCTCTCCACCTTCATTCCGGTCGCGATCAGCGCGATCGGTGTGGTCCCAGTACTCGCCATGCGCTCCGACCCGAGTGCGGCAACTGCGGGCCGGATCGTCGTCGGCGTTGCACTCGTCGGTGCCGCTGCAGTCATGTGGATTCTGCGTCGGGACCGGTGGGGCGTGAAGATTCGGGCGTTCTTCGAAGCCGGCCGCGAGCAGAAGGCAGCAGCAACCTCATGACCTCAGCATCCAACGCAGCAACGTCGAGCGACAGGGTGCTGAGCGCGGTCGGGCTCACCAAGCACTACGGCGGAGCAGTTGCACTCGCCCCGATTGACATCAACATCGCCGCGGGTGAGCGCATCACGCTGATCGGTCACAACGGCAGCGGCAAGACGACGTTCATCCGCATGCTGGCCGGACTCCTCGAACCCTCAGACGGCTCAGCACTCGTCGGCGGTCACCCACTCGGTTCGATCGAGGCCCGAGCCGCACTGTCATACCTGTCGGATGAGCCGGTGTTCTACGACGATCTGAGTGTCTGGGAACACCTCGAGTACATCGCTCGGCTGCACGGAACCGAAGACTGGGAGCAACACTCGATTGACCTGCTCGACGCCGTTGGGATTGTTGAGCGAGCCGATGATCTGCCCGCGACCTTCAGCCGCGGGCTGAAGCAGAAGGCCGCAATCGCCATGGCGTTCGTCCGTCCGTTCGACGTGATGGTCGTCGACGAGCCGTTCGTCGGGCTTGACCGGACCGGTCGCGCGGCACTCCTTGAACTGTTTCGATCAGCGCACGCTGATGGAGCGGCCCTGCTCATTGCCACCCACGAGTTGAGCAGTGTTGCGGACAGCGAGCGGGTGATTGCTCTGAGTGGCGGTGTCGTCACATTCGATGGCCCTGCGCATGAGGCTGACGTCAATGCGCTGACCGAAGGATTCCATCCCGACAACGACTGACCGATTTTCTTCGATTGAACATTCGCTGCAGGACGCAGATGGACCCTGGTCGTCTACGCTTGTCGGATGCAGGAGTTTTCATCGGTCACCGCCTCGTCCTACGACGCAGAATCCCTCGCGCCACTGCTCACTGAGAAGGCAGCAGAAGGCTGGGACGTCATTTCCATCGTCGCGGCTGGCACGAATATCGTCGCCTACCTCAGTCGAGAAAGTGCTGACGCTGACGCGCCAGCGGCTGAGATTGAGACTGAGGCTGCACCCACCCTTCCCGGTGACGATGCGCCATACGTACCCGCCGAGACCGCCATCACGGCTGAGGCTCCCGCTGAAGTCGCCGACGACGCGTCGGTCAGCGATGCTGCTGCCGAGGCTGACGAGCCGGCCGGATGGGGCACTGCGCCCGACAACGACGTCGCCGATCTTGCGGCGCAGGTCGGCGCCGAAGACACCGCCGAGCAGGCCAACGACGAGGCTGACGCAATCAGTGGTGGCGTTGTCGCTGCCGGCGTCGCCGGGGCCGCTGGAGTCGCCGCCGCAACCGGAGCACCGGACGACGCCGGTGAACTCGCCGCCGATGCTGCCGCGGGCGCTGCTGGCGATGTTGTCGACGAGAGCGCTGACGCAGCTACCGAGGTTGCAGCTGCCGAGGCCGCAACAGCAACCGATGCTGCAACCGCAGCTGCCGCCGACGCTGGGGCAGCCGCCGCCGCGTCGACCGTGCCAGCCGGTTGGTACGCCGACCCGTCGGGCCGCTACGAACTGCGTTACTGGGACGGCAACGCCTGGACCGAGCACGTCTCGCGCGCAGGCCAGCAATTCACCGACCCACCCGTCGCCTGATTCAGTCCATCCGCGGCGATCGCCCCGGATCACCCTGAATCTCTGAAGGAGTCAGAGCAGTAGCCGACGCGTCGGCTGCTGCTCTTTCGGTTTTCGGGACGATGTGCCTGTTCGGGTTCCTCTGGCGGACGTAGCCTGAGCGGTGATGCGCGCAACTTCTCTTGGCCATGCGGGGATGCTGATCGAGACCGAGGCCGGGTCGATTCTGTGCGACCCGTGGTTCGAGCCAGCGTTCTTCGGCGGCTGGTTCCCATTCCCCCGCAACGATCAGTTGAGCGATGAACTTCGTGAGCGGATCGACAACGCCGACTTCCTCTACGTTTCGCACCTCCACGGAGATCACCACGACGAGGCCTGGCTCGATCAACACTTACGACGCGACATCCCGATTCTTCTCCCCGGCTTTCCGACGCGCGAGCAGCGACGAACACTCGCCAAACACGGCTTCACCAACTTCGTGCAGACCGTCGACACCGAAGAACTCGAAATTGCGCCAGGCTTGAAAGTCGCGATCCACATCGAGTCCTCGATCACCGATGGCCCCGGCGGTGACTCGGCACTGGTCGTGATGCACGACGACACGATCCTCGTCAACCAGAACGACTGTCGCACCAACGACCTCGGTCAGCTCGCCGCACACGGCCCCGTCGACCTCCACTGGCTGCAGTTCTCGGGTGCCATTTGGTATCCGATGGTCTACGAGATGCCCGACGACGAGAAGCTTCGGCAGTGCCAAGCCAAGGTCAAGGCACAGTTCGCCCGGGCCATGCGCTACGTCGAAAAAGTCGGCGCCCGAGCAATCGTGCCCAGCGCCGGGCCGCCGGCATTCCTCGACCCGGACCTCTTCGGTCTCAACATGATCGACGGCGACGAAGCATCGATCTTCCCCGACCAGACGGTCTTCTTGCAGATGCTCGACGACGCCGGATTCACGGGGGTGCTCAACATCCCCGGCACCACGATCGAGGTCACACCGTCCTCGATCGGCGCCACCCACCCGATGCCAGATGCCGATGTTGCCGCCATCTTCTCCGAGAAGCGGGAGTACCTCGAGCAATATCAAGCCGACTGGCTGCCGTGGCTCGACGAGATGAAGGCCGGCTGGCAAGCACTCGACATCGACCTGCTCGCCGAGCTGAAGAGCTGGTGGGAACCACTCCTCGACATGGCGCCGACGTTGCGGTCGATGGTTGGCGCCAACGTGCTGATCAATGCCGGCGACCTCGCCATTCTCGTCGACTTTCCAAACGGAGAGGTTCGCCCACACGATGGTGAACCGTTCTCTTTCCGCTTCGACATTCCACGCGACCTGGTGGAAGCGGTCGCCGTGAAACGCGCCGTCGACTGGAGTAACTCGCTGCTCCTGTCGTGCAGATTCACCGCCTGGCGTGACGGCGAGTTCAACGAGTACGTCTACAACTTCTTGAAATCGTTGTCCCGTGAGCGGATGCGACGTGCCGAGGCCGAGGTGGTCCGCAAACTCGAGCTTGCAGCAGGTGGCGGCGACCACAGCGACGAGCCTGATATCCAGATTGGCGACTACATCGTGCAACGACGTTGCCCGCACCGCGACGCTGACCTCGAAGCATTCGGCGAGGTTCAAGACGGTGAGTTCGTCTGCACCCTCCACGGGTGGCGATTCGACTGCGAAACCGGCGCCTGCCTCACGTCGCCGACGGAGACTCCCCTCCGGATCCACCGCGCCTGACACACGGCCCTTCGAACTCGCTTCGGTCGGGGGGCGGAGTAGTGTTCTGCCCATGGTTTCCGCAGTACTTGACCTGGGAATCGACCTCAACGTGTGGCCATGGGTCTGGCTCGCCGTTGGCATCACCTTCGCCACCATCGAGCTCACCGTGCTCGCCGGAGCCTTCGTACTGCTGCCCTTCGCAGTATCCGCCTTCGCCGCATCGCTGCTCGGCTTCTATGACGTCTCCATCGAGATCCAATGGGCCGTCTTCATCGGCGGCGGCGCACTGATCTGGATTCTGCTGTACAAGCGCGTCATGAAGTTCGCCGGCGAGAACGAAATGTCGCCCGGCGTCGGCGCCGACCGACTCGTCGGCATGACGGCAATCGTCACGGCCACCATCGACCCCAACGACACCGACCGCAAGGGCCGAGTCCAGGTCGAAGGCGAAGTGTGGAGTGCGTTGAGCGACGGACGCCTCATCATCACCGAGGGCTCCAAGGTGCGCATCACCGAGATGCACGGCACGCGCGTCCGGGTCGAAGCCCTCGCTCATCCGCCAACGAGCGCTCCCCCCAGCGGGCCGCCGCTACAGCAACCCAATTCGAAACCACCCCAGGGAGATCCTTCATGAATCCGATTGCCATCGTCGTCGGCGTCATCGCGCTGATCGGCATCGCCGTGCTCGTCGGCGCGGTCAAAATCGTGCGCCCGTACCAACGCGGTCTGGTCGAGCGTCTCGGCAAATACAAAGCCACCCGCGAGCCGGGTCTCAACCTGATCATGCCCTTCATCGAAACGATGCAGCTGATCGACATGCGTGAGCAAGTCGTCGACGTCCCGCCGCAGGAAGTCATCACCGCCGACAACGTGGTCGTGTCCGTCGACGCCGTCGTCTACTACGAAGCCACCGATCCCCAGCGCCTCGTCTACAACATCGCCGACTTCTTCACGGCCATCACCAAGCTCGCCCAGACCAACCTCCGCAACCTCATCGGCGACATGGAGTTGGACCGGGCCCTTACGTCGCGCGACACCATCAACACTCAGCTCCGAGAAGTACTCGACGATGCCACTGACAAGTGGGGCGTTCGAGTCGTTCGTGTCGAGATCCAGCGCATCGACCCGCCGCCGGACATCGTGTCCGCAATGCACGCCCAGATGCGCGCCGAGCGCGACCGCCGAGCGACGGTCACCGAGGCCAAGGGCTACCAGGAAGCAGCGATTGCCCGGGCCGACGGCGAGCAGCAGGCAGCCGTGCTCTCCGCCACCGGTCGAAAGGAAGCAGCGATCCTTGACGCGCAGGGCGAATCAGAAGCCATCCAGCTCCGGGCACACGCCAACAAGATCCGGCTTGAAATGCTCGGCCAGGGCGAGGGCCTGGCAGCCAAAGCGCGCCTCACCGGTATCAAGGAAGCCCACACTGACAACAACGTGCTCACCGTTGAGTACCTCTCGGCGCTCGAGAAAATCGGCGACGGCCGGGCGACCAAGATGGTCATCCCCGTGGAGTTCTCAGGCTTGCTGGGAACCGTGGCAGCGTTGGCCGAGACGATTCGGCCCGACGAGTCAGGCGACGACGTGCGCCCGAAGGACGGCTTGGCGATTCCGGAAGACAACGAGCGGGTCGAGCTGCCCGAGCCTGACCGAGCCGAGCACCGCAGCGGCGGCAGCTGACAATGCGCATCATCGATGCTCCACGGGAGGGGTGGTACCCCGACCCCGACGGCCGTGAGCGGCTGCGCTGGTGGGACGGTTTGGACTGGACCGACATCCGACGAGCACCGCCCAGCACAGCGGAGTTGACGCGCGCCGAGGCGGACATGGTGCATCACGCGCCGATCAGTCAGGGCCAGCAGGTTGGCCAGCAGCAGTACGGGGGCTACAGCCGCCAGGACACCCAGGAAATCATCGCCGAGGTGCGCACCGTCGCCCGGCAGGAACTCGATCGGGCGGCGAACGAGTTCTCCCAGCGAGCCAACATCGCGGTACGGAGCTTCACGCCACTCATCACCGAATACACCAGCACAATGTTGCGCTGGGTGAAAGTCGCCCTCGCGCTCGCGACCCTGCTCTTCATTGTCTGGCTGACGTTCCAGGCAATTGCATCGCAGAGCCTCTTCGACTGGATCGGCGACCGCATCGACAACCTCACCGAAGAAACCCTCGGCACCGAGTTACGTCGGGGCCGGGAGCAGCTGTAACTCAGTCGCCGACGATGGCGTCTGCCTGTTGACCCTGTCTGTGGCTACTTGACGGACAGGCGGTAGCTGAAGGTATGGCGTCCGGTCGGGATCTCGTAGCGATCGAGGACGTCGGGTCCACAGCTCGCCGTGCCAATCCCGCGGTGCGCGACATCGGCGTGCACGACGAGCGTCTTGCGTGGCGTGAGGTCGGTTTCGTGTCCGGCAGCGTAGAGATCGGCTGCGGTGAATCGCGTGGCGGAAATGTGCATCGACGTCGGCCGGAGCACGTCGAGTCGCACGACAGCGCCAGACGATGAGTTGATGAACTCGAACCAGCGGCAGTCGGTGCGCAAGCCGAACTCCTGCGGTACGAGGTACGGCTCGGGGTCCACGCCGGACTCCCAGGTACCGACCATCGCGCCACGGTTGCGGTCCGGATAGTTCTCCAGCTGGCCGCGTCCGAACCAGCGGAGTTGATCGAAGCCAGACTTGAGTTGGAAGCTGACGCCCACGCGACCAAGGTCATCAAGCGAGTCGGGAACTTCGACCACGTGATGATGGACCTCACTCCCGTCGGCAAGTACATCGACACGGTGGTTGTGATCCACAAACGTTTCGGCTGGCGTGGAGTCGATGCCGCGTTCCTGCCACGACGTGAGGGCCTTGCCGCCGATGCCGTGCTGCTTGGTCATGTCCGGCATCAACTTGTATCCGTCGTTGTCGGTCGGTGCCCGGAAAATCGAGAGTTCAATCGGCGCGGCGAGCAACTTGCTCACTGCGCTCCGAGCACCAATCCCGGTCGACTTCGGCAGCGGCGCGAATTTCGGTGCGCGGAGCTGCATCTGATCGCACGCAACAACCTTGCCAGCAGGAGCCCACGCTGTCGCGGTGCGCTGCGTCCAGACGATGCTGAGATGAGCGTCCGGATCCTCTGGCAGCGCACACGGCAGCGCAACCTTGATCGCCGAGTGCGGCGCAACCGTCGGCACGTCGAGCGTGCCAGACGCTGTGACCAGTCCGCCGATATTGAGCTGCCAGCGAGCGGCAAGGTCGGACAGGTCGGTGAAGCTGCGGCGGTTCGCGATGCTGAGCTTCGTACCCTTTTTCTCCACCGTCACCGGGCGGTACACCCACTCGACTTCTTGAATCGCGGGGTGCGGGGTGAGGTCGGCCGACATCAAGCCGTCTGCGACGAAGTTGCCATCGTGGATGAGTTCGCCGAACTGGCCGCCGTACGCGTAGCCCTTCTTTCCGCTCGGCAGGGTGGCGAGCAATCCGTGATCCTTCCACTCCCAGATGAAGCCGCCCTGCAGGCCGGGCGTCGACGTGATCGTGTCCCAGTAGTCGGCGATCGATCCGTTCGAGTTGCCCATCGCGTGGCTGTACTCACACATGATGAATGGGCGGTCGCCGCTGTAGGCAGCGGTGTCTTCATGAGTCGGGTACATCGGACACACGACGTCGCTGGCGTGGCGGCCGCCGTCGAGCCAGCCGTCATGGAACGAAGCGGGCTCGTAATGCAGCGGACGGCTTGGGTCAGCGTGGCGGACCCATCCGGCCTGCGCGTCGTGATTGCGGCCGTACCCGGCCTCGTTGCCGAGTGACCACATGATGATGCTGGCGTGGTTGCGATCGCGTTCGACCATGCGCGAAGCGCGAGCCACCCAGGTGGTGCGCCAGGCGGGGTCGTTGCAAAGACTCGTGTTGTACTGGTGCGCCTCAAGGTTCGCTTCGTCGATGACGTACAGACCGATTTCATCGCAGAGGTCGAGGAGACGTGGATCGTTCGGATAGTGCGAGCAGCGGACGGCAGTGATGTTGTGTCGCCGCATCGCAAGGAGGTCGGCCCGCATATCGTCGAGCGTGACCGCCTTGCCTCGCGTGGGGTGGTGATCGTGGCGGTTGACACCAAAGATCCATGCTGGCTGGCCGTTGATCAACAGTTCGTTGCCACTGATCACCGTCGAGCGGAAGCCGACTACCTGCGCGTGCGCCTCGACAACCTGTCCGTCAGGGTCGATCAGTTCACAGATGACGCGGTAGCGCCTCGGCGACTCGGCCGACCACGGCTCGATATCAGCCAAGCTGAACGAGGCCTCAACCTTGTGGCCGAAGAAACGCATCGGCACGTAGTAGGCGTGAGGAACCTTGCCGGTGACTGGTTTGGCGAGTTGCTTGCCGTTCAGCGACTCGATGCGCGTCTTCGCTCTCCAGCCCGCGGTCGGTGCGGTGAACCCGCCGACCATGGCGGTGACGTCGAGCCGGCCGGAACCCTCGACGTGGTTGTAGGCCGCATTGCAGATGACGTTGTCGATGTGCGTGGCACCGCGTGCCTCGATGAACACTTCGCGATGCAGACCGCCCATCCACCACTGGTCCTGGTCTTCGACGTAGCTCTGTGCGCTCCACTTCGAGACGACAACCGCGATGTCGTTGTCGCCACGCTCGACGAAATCAGTGATGTCGTATTCGCTGGCCAGTCGACTGTCGGTGCCGTATCCCACCCAGCGACCGTTGATGTACAGGATGTGCGTGCTTTCTGCGCCACCGATGTGCAGGACAATCTGGCGGCCGTCCCAGCTCGCCGGCACCTTGAACGGTCGCCGGTAGACCCCGGTCGGGTTCTTGTCCGGCAACGACGGTGGCGGCCCGTCGAACGGCATCTGCACGTTCGTGTACTGCGGGAGGTCGCCGGTGTCCTGCATCGTCCAGTTGCCGGGCACAGTGACACGAGTCCACGACTTTGACGGCGGCTTGATCACGGCGTTGGCCGGTATCGAATCAGGGTTGTCGAAGAGACGGAAGTTCCACTTGCCGTTGAGCGAGCGGCGCCAGGGCGAGGCGTCACCGTTGTCAACCTGTGCGTTCTTGCGCGCCTCTGCTGCAGTCGGGAATGCCGTCGACGGCACCCGCATCGGCAGCCGGTTGAGCTCGATCACCCCCGGATCAGCCCAAGGACGAACAGACCCAACACCAGGAAGCATCCGAGGATTCTGCCAGCTCAGCAGGGCTTGACCCGGATCTGAAGGCAGTAATGCGACGGACGGGGCGACGCCGGGATTGACTGATCCGGACGGAATCAGGCGCCGTCGTGGACCCAGACCGGGGTGTCGAGCGGCATGATGCCTGACTCCCACACCCAGTCCATGGCCGGCACGCTGACCCGTACGCAACCGTGTGAGGCGGGGTAGTTCGGGATCGAGTTCGAGCCATGCACGGCAACACCGCCGACGAAGTACTTCGGCCGGTAGATGGAGCCGAGATCGCCCTCCCACCAGCCTTCGGGCCGTTCACGGTTCACTTCGTGGAGGCCGCTCGGGGTCAGTGACACACCGCGCTGGATCTCACCGGGAGAGTTCTGGTCAGGCTCTTCGTAGGCCTCACCGTTGCCGGTGGAAGCGTTGAGGATGTATTCGGTGCGACCGTCGATGACGAAGAAGAGCAGCTGCTTGCCCTTGTCGACTTCAACGAGCGTGCCGGAGTTGGCCCGGGCGACCGGGCGGAGATCCATGTTCGTGAGCGCTGCAGCAGATTGCTCATCGACCTTGCCGTCGGGGTTGTCGAAGCCCATGTACTTCTGAAAGGCCATGACGGCTTGACGCGTGGTGAGGCCGTAATCGCCGTCAGCGGACTGGACCCAGAAACCCAGTTCCATGAGACGGTTTTGCACGCGAGCTGCTTCGCCACCGCTGCTGGTGCCGATGGCCGCAAGCGGCGGATCCAGCACGGGGACCTCGATGACGTTGATCGGCAGGGTCGTCGTGGTGGTGGGCGCGATGGTCGTGGTGGGCGGCATCGTCGTCGTCGGTGCCATGGTCGTGGTGGGCGGCATCGTCGTCGTCGGTGCGACGGTCGTGGGCAACGCGGTCGTCTCGGGGGGGATTGCCGCATCGCTGCCAGAGCCGCTCGTCAACGCTGTTGAGCAACCGACGAGCGCGACCAAGCCGAAGACAATGCCGCATCCAATGCGCGCAGTTCGACGTTCAGCAGGAGCCACAGGGTCCGATGATACTTGGGGTGCCGTGCCGGCGGATTGCATACACGGCCACTTTCGCTCAGTTTTCACAATTTTGTCGTCCAGCGTGAAAACGCTCGGCGACGCGTTGACCAGGGAGCGATGGCTTCAACGGCGGCGGATGAAGTCCGGAGCTTCCACCGCGCGGCGTGGCAAGGCAGCGGGATCGAACCTCCCGACAAGTTGATCGAGGCTCGGCGTCTCGGTCGCCGTCGCGAGGTCGAGTGAACGGGCGATCCATGTGACGACATCGGCCGTCGTCGTTCCGGCATCCCGCAGTTCGCGGAGCGTGGTGGCACCGTGGCTTTTCGCCAGTCGCTCCCCGTCGCTGCCGTTCACCAGCGGAATGTGGAGGTAGCTCGGCGTGTCGATCCCGAGGCGACGTTGCAACATCAGATGGCGAGGTGTCGAAGCGAGCAGATCGTCGCCGCGCACAACGTCGGTCACCGACTGCAGTCCGTCATCGACCACAACGGCCAGGTTGTAGGCGGGGACGCCATCGTTGCGGCGGAGCACGACGTCATCAACCGGTCCCGCTGAGCGGCCCACAAGTCGGTCAACGAACTCGTACGTCTCACCCATCGTGCGGAGCCGCAATGCAGGCGGCCGGCCAGCGGCCCGTCGTTCCTCTCGTTCGGCGTCGGTCAGGTCGCGACAAGTACCCGGATACGACCCGGGTGGACCATGCGGAGCACTCGACGCAGCTTCGATCTGCAGGCGAATGTCGCGTCGGCTGCAGTAGCACTCGTACACCGACCCGTCGGCCCCGAGCCGTTCGAGTGCTTCTTGATAAAGGTGAAATCGTTCGCTCTGGAGGACGACATCGCCATCCCAGTCGATGCCAATCGCCGCAAGGTCGCGGAGTTGTGCTGCTGCGTGCTCCGGCTTGGCCTGAACGATGTCGAGGTCTTCCATGCGGACAAGGAATGATCGCTGATCCGCTCGGGCTGACAGCCAGGCAACCACAGCCGTCCGTAGGTTTCCGAGGTGCAGTTCTCCGGTCGGAGAGGGCGCGAACCGACCGGTCATGAGCACATTCTTCTACGACGGGACCGATTCAGGTGGTCTCATCGTGGTCGCACCACACAACGAACATGGTCGGACGGCCTGATCTCCTACAGTCGCGACCATGTATTGCCCATCGTGTGGTCACCACCTCGAGAACGGCCAGAAGTTCTGCCAGAACTGTGGGCGCTCCCTGGTCACGGTGACCGACGCGACCGAGGCCCCGGAGATCACATCATCGCCCGACGTACCCGACGTACCCGACGTTCGCACGCAAGAGATGACGCCGCTTGCACCAATCCCTGAGCCCCACTGGGCCACACCGGCCGGAGACAATCCGACGACCACCATCGCCGGATTAGCGCCCTCGATCGTCGAGGCACCAACGGGCCCCGACCTCTCGGCGACGACACAGATTCCCGCGCAGTCCGTGTCGGACACGGCGATCATGGCCGCGATTCCTGGCGGCCCTACCGACGGGTTCCCCGTCGTGTTCGACGGGTCGGATGACCTTCACGAGTACCCGCACGGACGTGAACCCTTCAAGCTCAAGCTCGTGTTCATCTTGTCGGTCTTCGGTGCGATTGCGGTACTCATGACCGCGGTTGCAGACATCATCGACATCCGGACATCTGCGCCGATCGACGGCATCGCCACCGGCATCCGCACACTCGAAACACTCGGGACGAACCTCGCGGTCGCCGGATTCTTCGGCGCCACCGTCATGACACTCGGCGGCTTGCTGGCCTGCTTCGGATTTCGCTGGGGCGCTGGCCTCGCTGGTGGTGCTGGTCTCGCACTCACAGGGTGGGCTGCCTTGGTCATCGGACTTGCCGAACTGAGGATCGCGAGCGCGGAGTCGATCACCCGACAGACCACTGACATCGCCTTCACCCTCAAGGTCACCCGCGACCTCGGATTCTGGCTGGTCGTTGCCGTGGCCATCGCGGGGATCCTCGTGTTCGTCGCATCGTTGCGATCCTTCGGCACTGGCGGGTGGCCTGCACTCAACCCCTGGATCGCGGCTGTTGGTGCGGTGGCCGGCGTGATCCTGAGCGTTGGGCCACTCTTACCCGAAGGCAACGCGACGTTCAGCAACAACTTCCGATCTCCCACCACCGTGCTTGACCTCCCCACAGCGTATTTCACGGGGCGCCTCGTGCAGCTCGCCCTGATTGCTTTCGCGATCGTGCTCGGCCTCCTCGTCGTCAGGGCGTACGGGCTGGGGCTTGCAGCAGGTGGCGTGAGCGTGGCCGTGTGGATGTGGCTCAGCTCGCTCGCTGGAATCGGCACCTTCCCGCTCGGCATAGCCGCCGGCAACTTCGGCGCGGGTGACACCACCCCGCACGCCGTCACCACGGTCGGGATGGTCCTGACGATCGTCATGCTGGTGGTCGCTGCGGTCCTTGCGACGATCGGTTCTCAGCGACAACGCCACACGACCAACTGAATTCGGCGTTGCCCGCACCATTGGGTGAACACATCTGTGAAGACTTCGGTCGAGTAGTCGGCTTCTGGACGAAGAGGGCGCGAAGGGTTCGGCTGCTTGCGGCCAGCGATCCATTTCCAGTCACCGATTTCCCTCTGGTGACCATCAGGACGTTGTTGCGATCGCTGTTCGCAGAGACTTCGACAACCGTCGCTCTCTGCCTTTCACGGATGTTGATGCTCAAGTATTGACGCAGTCCCGCCGAACCATTATCGAGATGTTCTGGATGATGGCTTTCTTCGCAATGATTACGGGCGGTCCATGGCAGGACCGCGTTCCGGTTGAAGACTTGGGTGTCGGCGACCGTGCCGCACAGGTCCAAGTCGAACAGCCAGTCGCAACGACGCCACCCACCACAACGCCACCGGTTGCTGCGCCGTCCGGCCGTCACACATTGACGATGCCTTCTGTCGGATTCGACAGCCGCGACATCTACAAAGGCGGACAGGAAACGATCGACTCCGGTGCCGTGACGGCCGTGACTGGCTGGGCTGGCACGTCGTCGTGCCTGCCACCATCGACATGCACTGTCTGGCTCGCAGCACACCGGACAACGCACGGATCAACATTCGGACCCGTCGAGCACCTGTCCGTGGGCGACATCGTCACGATCCGGCACGACAACGAACGCTGGGACTACCGAATCACACACAAGGACTACTGCAACACGACCGCCTGCATCTACGGCGATCTCGCCTTGCAGACATCGTGGCCCGGCACCCGGTTGTTCGCCTACGGCGAACGGGTCTAACCGCTCACGCGCTGCATAACTAGGGCCGTCACACCACTGTTATCTCGGTCCGCCTTGAGCTCTGCGGGTGTGAGCGTTGCTCTCCAGGCGGTTTCCAATCGGAGAACCCCGGGTCAAGTCGAAGGCTGCAAGAACGTGGCGAGCGCCGCAGCCGGTTCTTCGTTGGACTCTTCGATGTGGCGACGACAGCGGTCGATCCGCTGCTGTTTTGCACATGGTGTCCCTATGGGATCCAGAGAAAAGCGACTGACCGACAAGATGATCACCATGAGCGTTGTCACGGCCTGACGCAACCGCACCGATCAACCGGACGATGCCACACGCCAGTTTCCGAGCCCCAGCGATCAGGGCTGTGAGGCGACGTCGTCTACTGACGGTCGGCGACGCGTCGTGGTGACGTCGAGCGGTTGACCAGTCACACGATCGATCACGATCGGCTCGGTTCGATCGCCGGAACGCTTGTCGTAAAACTCGAACTCGGGTGGCTCATCGAAAAGCCACTGTTCGCCGTAGGCGCCCATGACAGCGAGAACATCCCAAAGGGCCCGACCTTTGTCGGTCATCACGAACTCATCGCGTGGAGGATGCTCCTGGTAGCGGATCCGCTCGACGATTCCTTCGCTTTCGAGACGAGCGAGGCGACTCGAGAGCAGGCTCCGGTTGATGTCGAGCCGTTCCTGGATTTCGTTGAAACGCTTTCGGCCCATCAGCAGCTCACGAACAACGAGGGGCATCCACCAGTCGCCGAGAAGGTCAGCGGTCCGCGCTATGGCACACGAATGATCATCGAATCGGGTTCGTTTCACCATGTCAGGTTCGTAAGCAATGACAGTTGGCTGGGCCGTGACATCATTGTGTCGTCTACTGACCGGATGCAAAGAGTGTCGGCCCGTCCTCTTTAGAGGACTGGTCCACCATTTATTGCGTTCAGGAATCAATATTTGCAGTCTGGGTGCCGGGGGCTGGCAGACTCTCGCCCATGGCACAAAAAAGTGACGCTCCGGGGGCCGGGAGCCTCGTACTGAACATCTTGTGGATCGTTCTTTCTGGATTCTGGCTGTTCTTGAGCTACCTCGTCGCTGGTGTCGTCCAGTGCATCACGATCATTGGAATCCCGTTCGGAATTCAAAGCTTCAAGCTTGCAGGCTTTGCACTCTGGCCGTTCGGCCGGTCCGTCGTACGCCAAGCACACAATTCGACTGCGTTGAGCGTGGTCGGCAACGTGGTGTGGTTCCTCTTCTCCGGGCTTTGGCTTGCGATCGGGCACGCCGTGCTTGGAGTTCTGCTGTGCGTGACCATCATCGGCATTCCGCTTGGGCTCGGGAACTTCAGAATGATCCCGCTCGCGCTGGCTCCGTTCGGCAAAGACATTGTTCGTAACGGATCCGAACACGGTGAGGTCATCTTCTCGTTCTAGATCTCTGCAAACTGCGTCTGTTTGGAACATAGCGACGGTGAAGCAGCGAGCAGACGGGTCATCAGATGCGGCCTACTGCTGAATGAACAACAGCCACGATTCAGCTATCTCACCCGCTGCAGCCGAGCAGTCAGAGCCGCCAAAACACTTGAGGTTTCTCTAACGACGCTTGTCAATCGCGTGAACAAGTGGATGTTCAAGTCGAAGCAGGGCATTAATGCCGCGAGTGTCTTCGTCTTGCCAACAGATCTTGTAGTCGTCAATCGCTGAGTCGTCAGCGTGTCGTCGTTGCAAATTTTTTGCGGCTCGTCAGTTGAGCGACTTATTCTTCGGCAAACGTCTATCAAGGAGATTTTTAATGTTGGTTTCAGCTATCACCACCTGGGAAGGCACTCCCGCAGCGATCGAGCAGGTCATTGTGGGGTCCCGTGACGCAGCTCCAATTCACGAACGGCTGGGCGCTCGTAATCCCCGATTGATGCGGTCATTTGCTGGAGGCGACATGGACCGCGTTGAGTACATGATCGACTTTGATTCCTTCGAAGCATGTGGGGCGTTCACGGACGCGATGATGGCTGACGAATGGTTCCAAGGAATGACAGCTGCCGTTGCCGCTGCGTACCCGGACCTCAAGAACTGCGGTACACGTTTCGCTTACGACGCCATCTGAGGCGCTGAGTCAAATCTGGCATTGACGCAGTCACTCAGTACTGCTGTCACGAAAAACAGGGGAACAAAAGTTTTGGTCCTGCAGTGGATCCCTGATCTTGTAGATCGGGTCTCATAATCTTCCGTGGTCGGAGGCGTTACTGCCTTTCAGCGATCAAGGGAGTACTGAAATGGACAAAGAGACCACGAAAACGATCATGCAGATCCGGGCGAGCGACGCTCGGTCAGTGGTTCTTCCGTTTGTGTTGAGCCATATCGTGATTTTGGCGATCCTTGGCTTCAACGGAGATGGTCTTGGAGACTCCGGTGTTCAGTTCGCGATGACAGCATTCCTTGTTCTCGGTTCGCTCTGGACGTTCATGTGGATGGATGACGCCATCCAAGATGTCTTTGCGTGCATGAAGGACTTAGGACCAGAGTTTGCGGACACCGAAGTTGGCAAACGTGCCGCAAAGTTTCCGATCGTCATCTTCAGAGGGGTCAACTTTGCGATCGTGGCAGCTCTCGCCGCCGCGCAAATTGTCGCCATCTACTGATTCATCTCAACGCAGCAACGTCGCTCAAAACGAGGTCTGAACGTCGTCAAGACTCCGTCGTTGGCTGCGCCGACTCTGTCGGTCGGTCACGTTTCGTAGACTTGTAGAAGATTGTCTGCTGTTGTGTTGCGCTGTCGAGCGCCTGCTTACAAGAACTGGCCGGAACACGGTCAGTCTCAGTCTGAGATACCGAACCGGTCGAGGGTTTCTTGGCGGCGACCACTTCCGTATCAATTTCAGCTACCTCGGCACGCTGACTTCGACGTCATCTGATCGGTCGCACTGTGCCTGACACAGTAAGAGTTCAGTGTGTGGCCGCTGTTCCACATGACGCTTTTAGCCAAGCGCAACTATTGTCGAGCTTCGTGATCGCGACCGAACCAAATCCTTCCTTCGCCAAAAGTCAGGGAAGCGGTCGTCGATCGTGGGCGCTGGGTGCCGGGACATGTCTGTTTCTGGCGGTGATTGTTGGGGCCTGCGGACTAGGGGCAGGCAGTGATGACGCCGCGCCGACAGGCGACGCAGATCCAGCAGTGACGGGCTCGGTCAGTGCTGACTCGTCGAGCGCCGAGACGTCAGCTGATCCAACACCAGCAGCAGAATCTGACACCACGACCTCAGAGGTGCTGGCAACAGCGCCGGCTGCAACGCCGCCCGGCAGCGTGTCGTTTGCATCGAGCATCCAACCAATCATCACCGAGACTTGCGCGAGCTGCCACACGGGCGATGGGCCGGGCACGCAGCATGTTCGCTTCGACACCGCTGACGATGTGTCACGCGTTGCTTTTGCAATTGCCATCGTGGCCGAGACTCGCTTCATGCCGCCATGGCCTGCGAGCGATGAAAGCGTTCCGTTCGACCATGACTGGAGCCTGACTGACGAAGAGATCGAGACGATCATTAGTTGGGACGATGAGGGTGCGCCACTTGATGTCGATCCAAACACCGAGATGATCCCGGTCAACGGTGTTGTCGGGCTCAATGACCCTGACCTCGTCATGGAGGCTGACGGCAGTTACGACGGCGAATTCGGTCAACCCGACGAGTACCGCTGCTTTGTTTATGACCCCAAGCTGACCGAATCGACGTTCGTGTCGGACATGGAGTTCATCCCGCAGCAAACTCAGGTCGTCCACCACGCCGTCGGTTTCGTCGTGCCAGGGTCAGAGCGAGCAGCCGTTGAGGAACGTAACGGTGCCGACGGCCAAGGTGGCTGGACCTGCTTTGGGTTCAGTCCCGGCAACGGCGCAGATCTGATCTTCACCTGGGCGCCCGGTACCGATCCAACCGCCTTCCCCGAGGGCACCGGCCTCGAGATGGAAGCTGGCGATTTCTTCGTTCTGCAGACGCACTACCACTACGACGTTGAAGCCGACGCTGACCAGTCGACTTTTGCTGTCAATTTCGCTACAGGCGCCGATGTTGACCCGATCGACCTTGTCACGTACTTGGCGCCAGCTGAGATCCCGTGCGGTGAAGGCGAAGAAGCTCCACTCTGTGACCGTGATGCGGCCCGCCAGAAGGCGATCGATGCCTACGGCCGAGAAGGTGTGCTTGCCGATCTACTGATCGAGGGCTGCGGCAACCCACTCGATGAACCTGACGGTTTTGTCGATGGCGTGGCGAAGTCGTCGTGCACGTGGCCAGTTTCCAACCCGGGCGAGATTGTTTCAGTGTTCGGTCACGAACATGAACTCGGTGCGAGCTTTAAGATGACGCTCAACCCGGATACGCGAGAAGAGTTGGTACTGCTCGATATCCCTGTGTGGGATTTCGACTGGCAGCTGATTTATGAGCCGACTGAAAGCATCATCATCGACTACGGCGACACCATTCGGATCGAGTGCACCTGGGATCGGGCGCTGCGTGATCCACTCCTCGAACCGGCCTATGTGCTGTGGGCTGACGGCACCGACGACGAGATGTGCTTTTCGTCGGTGGTTACTCGCCCCGTCTGAGTCAGATCGCAGCTGGAAGGTTCGGTCGAGGTGAGCTCTTCGTAAATATCAATCTTCCGGAGCGACGGGAAAATTAATGCGAACGACGCTGCGATCGCCACGGTGGTGAGCCAGCTGAGTTGTGCGCGAGGGGGGACTCGGAAGCGGTATCACGGGCTTCAGCCCTAAATCGCTGCTGTTTTGATCCGTTTCTTGCACAGCGTTGACGGTGTCTGGAAATCGTTGTTTGTCAGCCATTTCACTGACGGTACTGAGCCGGTGTCACACAGCTGTTGGGCGGAGGCGTGGCGCGATATCTCAATCAGACAAGTACTGCCTGACCTGCACAGCCCGAGCTGCGTCAATGGCCAGCGGCGTGCAGCGTTGCGTCAACCAGATCCATCAACGCAACAGTGCGCCGAGCACCGACTGCCGGTTAGAGACGGCTGAACCGTTCGGACTCTTCAACAAAGTCAGCTCGACTCGCTTCGGAAATGGTGGGCACCGTTGAGTCAATCGCTTCAATGAGATCACTGTTTGTGATGGTCGCTGTCGTGTCGCCCTGACGGACAGATCGGAACGCCGCCGCAGCTGCTCGTTGAATGGCGCTCGCAATATCAGCAGGGGTCAATCCATCGGTTGGCTCAACCATGGCTTCTGGGTCAATTGCTGAGCCTGGGATTGCTCCAAGCATGTCGGTGAGTAACGCAAGGCGTGCGTCAGGATCTGGCGGCCCGATCGGGATCACCAAGTCGAATCGGCCGGGACGCACAACAGCGGGATCGAGAGCTGCGATCGAGTTCGTTGCGCACACCAGGAGCCGACCCGGAACCTCACGCACCCGCACTATTGCCTTGAGTAGTTCATTAACAACGGCTTGGGTTTCGGGTCGTGCGGCACGTGAGCTCGCGATGTCATCGACTTCGTCAATGAACACCACAACTTGTTCGAGTCCGAGCAGATCGTCGAAGGCCCGGCCAAGTTCGTCCGCCATCATCGACGCGCCTTGCGCTCCGAGTTTCGACGGCAGAAGCTCAACAAAAGGCCAGCCCAGTCGCCCCGCAACAGCTTTCGCAAACGAAGTCTTTCCGGTCCCAGGTGGACCAAACAGCAGCATCGCTGATGGCGCGATGACACCAAAATGGCTTGCCAAGTCGGCTTCAATTAACGGAGCCAACAGTCGTTGTTCAACAATGTCGCGTTGCATTGTGAGACCGGAAAAAGATTCCCAACGAGACTTGTCAATCAGCTCGCCGTTCCAGCGTTCGAGGATTGAAAACGCCGTTGGACGAAGCGGCTCATCTTTTTCATACAGCGCCAGATTCGGCGTGACTTCGAAACCTCGATTGATGAGCGCAGCTGCGCCGACTTGACCTTCGGTGAGCAGCGCCACAATGCGGTGACAGCCGGCTTTCAAAAACGCGGCTTCGACACAGCCTATTAACGCCGATCCAATGCCTTTGTTTCTCCACTCCGGAGCGATAGCGATAGCAACGATGCGACCGACATCGCCTTCGGACCGGCCAACGAGAACGGCGACGATTGTGTCACCGACGCAGGCAACAACGTTTGTTGACGGCGACCTCAGATCAGCAACAACGTCACTCAGTTCAGCATGAACAGTCTCAGCGCTTCGGACTCGCTCGATGAGCCGAATAACGTTGGGCATATCGTTCGCTTCTGAAATTCGGACTGACCACGCCATTGTTGGACACTAAGACAACCACGACGTCATCGAGATGTCGTAGTCCAGAAACAGCCAACTTGGGCGCAAGTCAGCAGTGCGCGCTTCACATTACTTTCAGGCGACCTCTCGGCGATCCTGCGGACTTTCCACGCCCACCTCGTCGCTGGCGTAGCACAATGTGATAAACAAGTTCGGTCACGAAGTCCAAGTTTATTTCACCAAAAGGAGAGTCATATGGATCTCACATTGAGCGAGGGCCAGTTCAATCTGGTTTACAACTCGTTCTCGTTTGTCATTGCAAGCATGGGAGCAGCACTGCTGTTTTTCCTACTCGCCCGAACCCGAGTAGCACCCCAGCACCGCATGGCCGTCACCCTTTCCACTCTCGTAGTGGCCATCGCGCTTTACCACTACGTCCGAATCTTCGGATCATGGGAAGACGCATTCAGCTACGCCGGCGGTGAATACACCCAAGACGGCAAACCCTTCAACGAGGGCTACCGCTACGTCGACTGGCTCCTCACCGTGCCACTCCTACTCGCTGAACTCGTTGTCGTACTGAAGCTGACCCAAAGCAAGACCCGCAGCCTCATTGTCCGACTCACCATCGCTGCTGTTGCAATGATCGTCCTCGGCTACCCAGGTGAAATCCTTGACGCAGACGACTCGATGCGCACCGTATGGGGCGTTCTGTCAACGATTCCGTTCCTGTACATCTTGTACGTGCTCTTCGCTGAGCTCGGCAAGTCACTCGAACGCCAAAGCGACGGCGTCAAAAAACTCGTCGACGCACTTCGCTACATCATCTTGGCCACCTGGGGCATCTACCCCATTGCCTACATGCTGCCATCGCTGATCGACGACGAAGCCAACGCAGAAGTCGCCCGACAAGTCATGTACTCAATTGGTGACGTTCTCGCCAAGCCCCTCTTCGGCATCTTGGTCCTCGGCATCGCCCTCGCCAAGTCCCGCGAAGACGGCTACATCGAGCCCGGCACCACACCAAGCGCAACCAGCGCCGACGCCTAACCCGTCTCGACTGATACGGCCGTGCGTCCTGCCTTCCCAGGGGGAGGCAGGACGCATTGCGGCCGAATGCTTTGCTAGCTGACCGTCACGCTCAGCTCAAACAAAAACTGTGACCAACGCGATCGTCCCGGATCCTATGGATCATGGGATCGCCTCCGCCGGCCAATGTCGACTCCGAGTTCGCTCCCGGCGACGTGAATTCCGCGTCAATGAGTCAACTCGCCACGGTGAGCAGCGGTCTGCGTAGCAGAGATGTGCGCTCACGTTCCGTCTGGTACCGATTGACCGGGAAACGCTGCGCAAGTCCCGGCTAAACGAATCTCACCGACAACAGAATTCTGAACGAAGGACTCTACTCTCAGACCGCAATCCGCTTAAGTTGCGGTGGGGAACAAAACGAGGGGGACTCATGTCATTTAAATTCAATGGCCGCGTCAGGGCGGTCGCTGTCGCAACTGCCGCTGCGCTTGTTGTGGCCGCTTGCTCATCAGGTGATGACGAGTCCAGCGAATCGACACCAGCAACCGACGCAAGCGAACCCGCTGTTACTGAGCCAGCCGTCGAAGAGCCGCCCGCTACTGACGCGCCTGACGAGTCAACCGACACCACCGCTCCTGCCGCGGAGGCAAACCCCGACCCCATTGCGACAATCACAGAGGACCGGTCGTACTACATCCTGCCGCCCGGCAACTACGGCGGGCTACCCAAGACCGACGAGTCGACCGACCAACTCGCGCTGTACGACGAATTGACCCCGCTGCGTGGTGACGTAACTGACGAAGACATCGAGCGCCTCTTTCTTCCCCAGGACTTCGCTCCGATCGGCGCGACCACTGAAGAGCCGACCGGCCGGGACGGCACCACGATCATTTACGACGAGTTTGGGATCCCTCACATCACCGGCGAGACCCGCGAAGACTTGGCTTTCGGCGCCGGTTGGGTCACCGCTCGGGACCGCGGGCTGCTCATCACGCTCGGCCGCGGCCCCGCTCGCGTGGCGGTCGCTGACGTACCGGGAATCAACGCTTTCTCTTTAGTCACCAGCGGACAGACATTCATTCCAAGCGAAGCAGCCGAGCAACTAGTGACCGATCAAATCCAGGTCATCATTGACGAGTACGGCGAAGAAGGAGAGGAAATCATCTCTGATGCGCAGGCCTACGCCGACGGACTAACCGCCTACTGGGAAGCCAACGACATCGACCAGGCGCCCGCCACTGTCAACGATGTCATCGCGACAACTGCGTTCATTGGCTCAATCTTCGGTGCCGGTGGTGGCAGCGAGGCACGCAACGCTGAGTTCCTATCTGCGCTCCAAAACCAGCTCGGCAATGACCAGGGCCGCCAGGTCTGGGAAGACCTGATGCCAGACAGCGATCCTGAGGCACCCACCACAATCGAGGACCGTTTCGAGTACCCGGCGCTCACTGGTGGCGACGTCACCGGCTCAGTGATCATCGACGAAGGCTCTCTGATTTCCTTCGATCCACGTGACCCTGGGGACATCGCGATCCTTGAGACCAACGTCAGTGCCGTGTATGACGCTGCGTCAGGCCCACCAACGAGAACTGCGTCGAACTGGTTGATTGTTGACCCAGCAGCCTCAGCAAATGAGACAACGCTCGCTGTCATGGGCCCACAGCTCGGGTACTACTACCCCGAGATCGTGCAACAAATCCATCTCTCTGGTCCTGGCATTGAAGCGCAGGGCGCTGCAGTACCTGGCCTGTCGATGTATCTCTTGCTTGGTCGCACCGAGGACTACGCCTGGAGCTTGACCTCAGCGAACCAGGATGTGCGCGACGTGTTCGTCGAAATTCTTTGCGAGCCGGACGGATCAACTCCGTCGCGCCAGTCAACCCACTACGAGTTTGACGGCGACTGCATTCCATTTGAGCAGTTCGACGCCGGCACGCTCGGCGATATCCCGATCCGTTACCCGACTTCGGTACACGGGCCCTTCATCGGGACAGCGACATCGCAGGGAGTGCCGGTTGCGTTGACCAGCCAGCGATCCACTTTCGGTCGCGACGGCCTCAACCTCGGCGCGTTGAAGAACATGACCGAAGGCGATGCCGATACCGACGAGGCGTTCTTCGAAATCGCGAACCAGTTCGGGTTCACGTTCAATTGGGGTTACGCCAATCGGGACAGCGTCGGCTACTTCGCTTCCGGTCAGTTGCCGGTGCGTGCCGAAGGACTTGACCGGCGTCTCCCGACTCTCGGGACCGGCGAGTACGAATGGCAAGGCTTCTTAGAGCAAGACGAGCACCCACACGCCACAGGACACCCGACGGATCGGCTCCTCAACTGGAACAATCAGTCAGCACCAGGGTTCATGCATGGCGACGGGAACCAGTACGGGTCGGTACACCGTGTTGAGGCGTTCGATCAGTGGCCGGACAAGTCCGAACTCACCGATGTTGTAGGTGTGATGAACCGTTCCGCAACTGAGGACATCCGGTCAACGGTGTGGCCAGTGGTCAGCGCTGTACTTGCCGGTGGCGACGCTCCGTCGGAACTGGCTGCTGAAGTAGTTGCGATCCTCGATGAGTGGATCGCCGACGATGCTCCACGGCTCGACGCCGACAACAACGGCGACCATGACAGCCCCGGACCGCTGATCTTCGATGCCGTCTTCGATCCAATCGCTGCAGCGGTTAGCGAGCCGGTACTCGGTGAGGCTCTCACGGACGCCCGACGTGGCATCAACGACGAAAGCCTGATCGACAAGGACCTTCGTGCGTTGCTCGGCGAGCCGGTCGACGGCCCGTTTGGGGTGCAGTACTGCGGGTCCGGTGACATCGACACCTGTCGTGATGCGCTGTGGACAGCAATCGACACAGCAGCGACCGAAGTCGCCGCTGAACGCGGCGATGACCCGACCACCTGGTTGAGCGAAGGACAGCGGCTGACGTTCGCACCCGGATTGATCGACGACGATTTCCGCGCTACGAACCGGCCGACCTTCCAGCAGGTGATCGAGTTCGCTCCACCCGGCAACTAAACACAACGGTTGACAGTTTCGTCAGCTCAACTATCGATCGTGCTGCTACCGCTCACGCACCGTGAGCACGGCCCGGGCACGCCCGGACGGAGTAGCTCATCGCGCCGTGCTTGCTCGGCGGCCAGATCGCAGTGAAGGCCGGCGACCTGTCCGAAGATCTCAGGTGAGTTATGCCGCTGGTCGCCCAGATCTGCGCGAACGTCAATGAGTTCGTCGGTGGCGTCTGTGTCGCGGCCAGCACCGGCGTTCATTCACACCGGTTGAAGACCGTCAACAAATCGGCTATCGACTCGCAGGGTTTACTCCGCTATGGTTGCCTGACGTTGGCCGTCGGGGGACGGTCCAAAAAATGGGGGTTTTGAATGCCGATCGAGTCATCGGGTCAAAGTGCGGGTAACCCGCGCATGTACGAACTCATTGCTGACACCCCGAAGGAAGGCGACAGCCCGACCGTGTGGGCGTGGCCGCATCTCATCGACCATCTGAAGGTGGCAGGCCAACCCGTCCAGGGGCCGTGGCCGCCACACCAGCAACGACGGCCAGACCCCGACCCGGACGGGATGCCCCGCGCTGTTCCGGACCCTGAGGGTTTCTAGGTCCTCAGCTTCTTCGCCCATTCGCAGAACAGGAATCGAGTCCGGATATGTATCCATCCCGCTTTAACTATGAAGCACCGACGTCGCTCGCCGAGGCGATTCAGATCCTCAGGTCGACCGACGATGCCAAAGTGCTTGCCGGCGGTCAGAGCCTCATCCCAATGATGAAGCTGCGCTTCGCTAGCCCGGCGACGTTGGTTGACATCAACAACATCCCCGGTCTCGACTTGCACGGAGCCGACGCCGACGGCACCTACCGCATTGGCGCACTGTGCCGTCACGCCCAGCTCGAGAAGTCGACGACGCTCGGCGACCATCAGCCGACCATCGCTGCCGCCGCGCCGCTGGTCGCCGACCCGATCGTACGTACTCGTGGCACGTTCGTCGGCTCGGTCTGCCATGCCGACCCGCAAGGCGACTGGGCATCGTGCATGGTTGCCCTCGATGGCTCAGTCACCGCTGTCGGCCCGAACGGCAGCCGATCGATTCCTGTGAAGGAACTCGTCTCTGGCCCATTCCAAACCATTCTGAGCCGCGACGAGATCGCGACCGAAGCCGTGATTGAACCGGCGCAAGGCACCCGCGTCGGTGGGTACCTCAAGTTGGAGCGACGAGTCGGTGATTTCGCGACTGCCGGCGTGGCCATTGCGTTGGAGATGTCCGGCGACAGCGTTACTAAGGCCGGCATCGGGCTGACCGGTGTTGGTTCCCAAACCGTCGACGCGAGCGACGCTGCTGCGGCCCTCGTCGGTTCGCGCCTCGACGCCGAATCTATTGCGAACGCGGCACGCCTGGCTGCTGAGATCTCCAAACCTCGATCTGACCATCGAGGGAGCGCCGACTACAAACGTCACGTGGTGTCGACCTTCGTGAGCCGAATCCTTGCCAACGTCCAACGATCAGAACAGCAGGTGGCCTGACATGACCAGCCTTTTCGAAGAAGTAGCAGTTACGACCGACGACAACGTCGCCGTTACACGAGTCAACGTGCGCGTGAATGGCGAGCGGCGCGCCGCCGACGTCGAGCCCCGCCTGCTGCTGGCACACTTGCTGCGCAACGGCTTCCGTTTAACAGGCACCCACACCGGTTGCGACACAACGAACTGCGGAGCGTGCACCGTGCTGCTCGACGGCCAACCGGTGAAGAGCTGCACGGTCTTTGCTGTGCAGGCCAACAATCACGACGTCACCACCGTTGAGGGTTTGGCAACTGCTAGCGAACTGCATCCAATCCAAGAGGGCTTCAAAGATGAGCACGGACTGCAATGCGGTTTCTGCACGCCGGGGATGATGCTCAGCGCAAAAGCGTTGCTCGACGAGAACCCTGACCCCACCGAAGACGAAGTCCGGTGGGCGCTGTCGGGAAACCTTTGCCGTTGCACCGGATATCAGAACATCGTAAAAGCCGTGCTCTGGGCTGCGCAGAAGATGCGTGGTGACGCGCCGCCGCAAATCGAAGAAGAAGGAAACTGAGCGTGACACTCGACGAGATCAAAATCGGAGGCCTCGGGGCAAGTCGGCGCCGGGTCGAGGACAACCGTTTCATCCGCGGGACAGGAAACTACGTCGACGACGTGGTCCTGCCCGGCATGTTGTACATGGAGATCCTGCGCAGCCCCTTGGCACACGCGAAGATCACCTCGATCGACACCAGTGCGGCGTACGCAATACCTGGTGTCCGCATGGTGATGACCGGCGAAATGATGGCCGCGCGCAACCTTGCATGGATGCCAACGCTGTCGTATGACACGCAAGCAGTACTGGCAACTGACAAGGTTCGGTTCCAGGGCCAAGAGGTCTGTGCTGTCATCGCCGACGACCCCTACATCGCACGAGATGGCGTCGAAGCGATCGTTGTCAAATACGAACCGCTACCGCCAGTCGTCAACCCTGAGCAGGCTCTCGCTCCCGGCGCGCCGCTCATCCGCGACGACAAAGTCAATCAGCATGACAACGTCGTGTTCGACTGGGAAGTCGGAGATCGAGATGGCACCGACCAGGCCTTCGCGAACGCTGACCTGATCTCTGAAATCGACATGCACTACCCGCGTTCGCATCCGTCGCCGATCGAGACCTGCGGATCGATTGCCGACTACGACCGGGCCACCTCCAAGCTCACCGTTTACATGACGTCGCAGGCACCGCACATCATCCGCGCAGCAGTTTCGCTCGTCGCCGAGATCCCCGAGCACATGATCCGGATCATCGCCCCCGACCTCGGTGGAGGCTTCGGCAACAAGGTCCCCGTGTATCCCGGCTACGTTGCGTCGATTCTTGCGTCAATTCTGCTCGAGCGACCTGTCAAGTGGATCGAGGACAAGACCAGCAACCTGATCTCCACCGGGTTTGGGCGCGACGTCTACCTCAAAGGCCAGATGGCGTTGCGTAACGACGGAAAGATCCTCGCGGTGCGGATGCACACGGACTCCGACCACGGAGCGTTTTTCTCCGACGCGCAGCCCTCGAAGTTCAAGATCGGGCTGATGCACTCCGCATTTGCGTGTTACGACATCCCTTCCGCGCATCTCACGGCTCGGGGTATCTACACGAACAAAGCACCGGGAGGCGTCGCGTATCGCTGCTCGTTCCGCGTCACCGAGGCAATGTTCTTCCAAGAGCGAATGGTGCAGGCCGCCGCCGACGAACTGGGCATGGACCAAGCTGAGTTCCGTCGTGTCAACCTCGTACGCGACGACGACTTCCCGCACCGCACTCCGTTTGGGTTCCTCACCGACTCGGGGCAGTACGAGAAGTGTCTCAACATGGGCCTCGAAGCAATCGGCTATGAGGACTTCCTTGCGCAGAAAGAAGAGGCCAAGCAGCGCGGGCGGCTGCTCGGGATCGGCATCTCGACGATGACCGAACCGCTTGGCGCCGGCAACAGCCGCGAGTACGACATTCTCGGCATCAAGATGTTCGACTCCGCCGAGTTGCGGGTCCACATGACTGGCAAAGCAATTCTTCGGACGGGCGCGAAGTCCCAGGGCCAAGGCCATGAGACCACATGGGCCCAGATCGTTGCACACGAACTCGGCATCCCCGCTGAGGACATCGTTGTCGAGGAAGGTGACACCGATACCGCACCGTTCGGCATGGGTACCTATGCATCTCGGTCCACGCCAGTCGCAGGGGCAGCGGTCTCGATGGTCAGCCGGAAGATCCGCGCGAAGGCACGCAAAATTGCCGCTCACCTGCTCGAGGTATCCGACGAGGACATCGAGTGGGAACTCGGCCGGTTCTATGTCCGCGGAGCCCAGGATCGCGGAGTGACCATTCAGGAGTGCGCAATGGCTGCGTACAGCAATGTGCCTGACGGCATGGAGCCTGGCTTGGAGAACAACGCGTATTACGACCCACCCAACCTCACCTGGCCTTTCGCCTGCTACATCGCGACAGTCGAAGTCGACCCTGAGACCGGAGTGTGGGACGTGTTGCGCGTGGTTGCCGTCGATGACTGCGGTGTGCGCATCAATCCAATGATCGTCGAAGGTCAGATCATGGGTGGGCTCACCGAGGCGTACGCGATGGCGAACATGCAATTCATCACGTTCGATGAGGCAGGCAATTGTGTCGGCTCGAACTACATGGATTATCTGCTACCGACCGCCTGGGAGACACCGGGCTTCGAACTCCACGAAGTTGTGACTCCGTGCCCGCACCACCCAATTGGAGCCAAAGGCATCGGCGAGTGCGCCACAGTGGGTGGCCCGGCAGCGTTCGTCAACGCAGTGATGGACGCCCTCAAGGGGACCGGCGTTCGTAACATCGATATGCCGCTGCTTCCCGATCGGGTCTACGAGGCACTCCAGACCGGACAAAACATCTCCGGAGCACCGCCGGTAAGGACCGACGGGTGAACCTCGACCGCGCCGTGGAAGGCTGGGGTGTGCTGGAGCGCGCCGTTGACCTTGCGCGTCGCGGAACACCGTTCGTGCTCGCCACCGTCGTCTGGCGCGAAGGCCCATCTTCAGGCCAACACGGCTCTCGGGCGATCTACACCGCGACCGGCGAAATTCACGGTTGGATCGGCGGAGCCTGCGCCGAGCCGGTGTTCAAACGCGAAGCAGTGAAGACACTCGAAGCCGGATCACCGCGATTGCTCGCCCTCGGCGCAAACGACCGCTTCGGTGATCTCCCCGACGGCACGATGGCTGTCGAAATGTCATGTCAGAGCGAAGGAGCTCTGCAGATCTATTTGGAGCCAGTGATATCGATGCCGCATCTCGTGATCATCGGTGATTCACCGATGGCCCAGACCCTCTGCGAGCAAGCTAGTCAGCTCGACTGGAACGTCGAACTCGTCGGAGGGCCTGATTTCAGTGAGGGCCTGTTGTCGTCGCACTCCATTGTGGTCGTCGCTACTCAGGGTCATGGCGATGAAGACATCGTTGTCGCTGCGTTAAAGGCGTCACCGGCTTACGTGGGCGTTGTGGCATCAGCGAAGCGAGGCGAAGTAATCCGGTCGTTCCTTGCCCAGTCTTTCGATGAGACCGAACTCGATGCGCTTCGCGTGCCGGCCGGTCTCAACCTCGGCAGCACAACCCACAAGGAAATGGCGGTGGCCATCCTCGCCGACCTTGTGCAGCGCCGAGCAGCGGGCGAGTTCGCTGCAGCCATTCAGATCGATCTGCCGAAGGTCGAGACAGCGATCGACCCCATCTGTGGAATGACGGTCGACGCTGTCGACACCAGCCATCCGCTCGATGTGGGCGACATGACGTACTACTTCTGCTGCTCGGGTTGCCGGGCAGCGTTCGGAAGCCAGCAGGGGGTATAGATGCTGATAACCAATAATTTCGAAGTCGATCATCCAATCGATCGCGTCTGGACGTTCTTCGAAAACATTCCGCAGGTGGCGAAGTGTCTTCCCGGAACCGAACTCAACGAAGAGATCGGCGAGGACCACTACGCGGGCGGGGTCGTCATCGGCCTCGGACCGGTCAAGCTCAGTTTCGACGGAAACGCGAAGATCCTTGAGCGCAACGAGGACACGCACACGATCAAAGTCGACGCGGCAGGAGCGGAAAAGAAAGGGCGCGGTCAAGCAGCAATGCTCGTTGACGCTGCGCTCGAAACGACCGCCAGCGGAACAAAGGTCGCAGTGACGATGGACCTGCAACTCTCCGGAGCAGCCGCCCAGTACGGACGTGGGCTCGTCTCCGACGTGACCGCCGTGCTTCTCGACGATTTCGCTGCCAACGCCGGAGCACGACTTGATGCGATCGCCGCCGGACGCAGTCCCGACGAGGTCGGCCAACTTGCGTCAAGTAGCCCCAGCGGTTTCGCGATCGGTCTGCGGGCCGTGCGGATGGCGCTTGCACGTATCTTTCGTCGGTTCTTCATGCCGTATTCGCCCGAGGCTGTATAGGAGACGCTCATGTTGTGGTGGATTGGAAATATTTTGCTGTTGGTAGCCGCACTGGTAGCTGTTGTGCTGCTCAGTCGGCTGCTCGGTGCAGTTGAACGTATTCGCAAAGCGAGCGACGACATCCTCGCTGGGGGCGTCGCCGCTATTGGTGAGCTCAACAACACCCCCGAGTTGCTCGCTACGACCGACACCGTGATCGAAGAAGTCGCCGACGGCGCTGTTCGGTACGCAGGTTCAGTCGCGAAGTTACTTCCGGAAGAGTAGGAGAGGTTCACATGTCATTAGTTGCCTGGGTCACGGTGATCATCGCTCTGTTGATCGTCTTTTTCGCTGCGGTCGGCTTATTCCGGGTCGCTGTTCATCTGCGAGCAGTCGACAAAACGCTCGAATCGTTGAACGGTGGAGTCGAAGTGATCGCAGCCAAAACCTCGACTGTGCCGACGGCGTTGCCGTCGGTAAACGCGAGCCTGAAACCCGTCCGCGACTTCGCGGACTCGATCTAAGGAGTTGCAATGCTGATGCTGGACACCAGCTGGACTATTGGCTTCACGGTCGGGGCCGTTGTTGTAGTCGCCGTCGTGGCTCTCGTGGTCCCGATTCTCATCCTTGCCCGATCAATTGGGCAACGCGCAGCGACGATCAACGGTCACCTCGAAGAGACCGTCGAAAACACCGACGCGCTGAAAGAACTCAATACGACGATCGACGCTGCCGGCGCGATCACTGCAGGGCTGAACCGCGGCCGCAAGCGGTTGGGGGGCTGAACCGTGATACAGGCAATTACTGATCGAGAAGAGGAGCTGTGGTGGACAGCGATTGTTCTCGGATTCGTCGTCATCGTCGCAGTCGTGGCACTGCTGACCTTGCTAGTGATGTTCGTGAGGACCATCGAGCAGCGGGTCGCTGCCATCAAAGTCACCCTTGAAGAAGCTTCAGCGAACACCGCTGACACGGCGTTGATCGGCCAGACCGCTGACGCTGTCGACGGCGTACTCAATGAAGGCCTCGAACATCATCTGTTCCTCGGCCGAGTTCTGGACAAGGTGCGCTCATGACCATGCTCGTCACTTTCAGTGTCATCGCGATCACCTTGCTGATTGCAGGCTTAGCGTTCTTCCTTTACGTGCTTGGCAGCCAGCTCGGCCGCGTGGCGACAATGCTCGAGGAATGCGCGCAGATCGTGTGGAAGATCGAGCGCGACACCGAGGCCATCGGCCCAGGTGTCGAGCGAATCAACCGCACCGGTGCAGTCGTCGCCGGGGCGCTACCGCTGCTGTATGGCTTCGCTGAAGGCATCGTTACAGGCGCCACCTACGAGCCGGAACCCGAAGGAACCGAGCGGCCGCCGGCCCTACCTGCAATGGGTTCACGACGGTCAAGGCTCAACGAAGCTGTCGGCTACAACCCTGAGCCGATCAGCCGCTAAAAGCCGCCGGCATTCATCACCCGACGTGGAGCGTCAGGTCTCGTTCGGGTCCCGATTGGTTGTCAACGGGCCAGTTGTCGGCGCGTCGTAGCGGCCGATCCACTCGTCTTGCCATGCCTGGTCGTACTGCTCAGGCGCGCAGCCCGGCTTGTACACGCTGAGGAGTTCCTTGACGATCTGGATCCGATGGCGTTCCGTCCCGCCGGGGACCTCGTACGTCGCGATGTAAACACCCCACTTCGTGCCCGCACGCCGTTCCCAACATTTGGCCCTTCGATGAGCGTTCGGTAACCCCGCTTCGCGCAGGTTTTCCGCCTGGTCAACGTCAATTACTGCGAAATCGTGAGGCTTGCCGTCCGGGTCAGCTAGGTACAGGATCGCGTACACGGCCCCCGTGACAGGCGGCTGCCAGCCACCAAGGACGCGGGGCCCCTCAAACGGGTAACCGGCAAGGGACCCGAGACGGATCATGGTTTTTTGACGGTCACTCGAAGTAGTCCTCTTCATCGCCGGTGACCTCGGCTTTGGTGACCGGCCACTGCGGTGCACCGGCCGTCACGACCGCATCAGCGAACAAAGGGAGCGCCACGTCGACCGCTTCATCGGCACTGTCAGCCTCAACAACAATCTGCGCGCCGTAGCTCATTGCGCCGATACCTGACGCAATGCCGTCGAGCGGCGCCACTGCATCAGCGAGTGCGACGATCTCTTCGATTTTCATCGGCCGGTCACCTTCGGCTTTGATCGACACACTCCACTTGCTCATTGTCTCATCATCCAATCTGTGCGAGGCGCGACGCGAAGTCCTCAAGACTCGCGAGATCTTTGCCCGAGGTGATCTCGTCGATATGAGGGCCGACGACTGCCATTGCGAGAGTGGGCGGAACGCCACCCTGTGCGTCGTGGAGCGGGTTCATCCACACGATGCGATGCGAAAGTCGTTCGAGCTTCTCCATCGCGACAGCAAGCACCGCCGGGTCGCCGCGGTCGAGGCCGTCGGAGCAGATGATCACTGTTGCGCCTCGACTCAGCCCACGCCGACCCCAGTCCTTCACGAACGTTTCAACCGAATCACCGATCCGCGTTCCGCCGTCCCAGTCGACAACTTTTTCAGCGGCCAACCGCATTGCGGCGTCGGGATTACGCCGGTCAAGCAAAGGTGTGACGCGGGTCAGACGCGTTCCGAAGCAGAACACTTCGACCTTCTGGGCGGCCTGGCGCATCGAATACGCGAACTGCAACAGGTTGCGTGAGTGATCAGCCATCGAGCCTGACACGTCAAGAAGCAGCACAAGCGTCCGCGGTTTGCGCTTGCGGTCCATGCGCAAAAGCGCAGTTGCGGCGGTGTGAAGGTCCATCTCTGCGCGTGCCATGCGGCGCACGTCGATCACCGACCCTGACGGGTCGTTGCAGTAGCGACGGGTCCGTCGTTTAGGTGGTTCGACGCGCATCCGGGCGATCATTCGGCGTACAGCGGCAAGCTCAGCGTCTGAGCAGGCAGAGAACTTTTTGGTGCGTTCGATCTCGAGTGACGACGCCTGCAATCCCAACACCAGCGGCGGCTCTTCGGACTCACGGTCCCCAGGCTCAGCGTCTGGCACATTGATTGTGCCGGTCGACCCCTGCGGGGCATGGCGATCCTTGGTGTGCTTTCGTTCAGCTCCGGCGGGTACGTGCAGAAAGTACCGGCGGAACAGCTCGTCGTACACGGGAAGATGGTCGCGGCGGTTGACCAGCGTGGTCCGTCCGGACCAGTAGACGTCCTCAAGGTCCGATGGCGTTAGTTCTGCGACCGCCCCGCAGAACGTCAACACGTCATCGGTTCCGACCGGCAGTCCGGCCTCGCGCAGCGCGGTGCCGAACGCGACGAGACGATCGACGATCTGCGGATCGCCGGTAGCTGCGTCGTGTTCTTGATCAGGCATCAGGTATGACACGGTCAATTCCCGACGACACGAATTCGAGGTCGTCGCGATCTTTGATCACCGAACCGAGCGTGTCGATCGCGGTCTCACCGTCGAGATTGTCAGCACCAATCGCGCCGAGCGCCTCGACCCAATCAATGGTCTCGGCAACTCCAGGCGGTTTGGCCAGATCCAAGTCGCGGAGACGATGAACTGCATCAACTACTTTGCGCGTCAAAGCTTCGGCCACGTCAGGAGCCCGAACCCGGACGATGTCGACTTCTTCGCTCACCGTCGGGTAGCCGATCCAGTGGTACAGACATCGTCGCTTCAGCGCATCGTGTAGCTCACGGGTTCGATTGGACGTGAGAACAACAATGGGTCTGTCCTCGGCTTTCATGGTGCCGATCTCGGGGATCGTGATCTGGAAGTCCGAGAGAAGTTCTAGGAGGAACGCCTCGAACTCGTCGTCGGCGCGATCAATCTCGTCAATCAGGAGCACCGACCTGCCGCCGGCACGGACTGCTTGTAGCAACGGTCGTTCGAGCAGGAACTCCTCCGCGTAGAGCCCGCCAACGGTGGCTGAGTCGGTGAGCTCACGTTCAGATAGGGCCCGCACGTGCAGCATCTGTCGTGCGTAGTCCCATTCGTACAGCGCCTGGTGCGTGTCGATGCCTTCGTAGCACTGCAGCCGGATCAGTTCACGGCCCGTGAGCTGCGCAAGGCATTTCGCCAACTCGGTCTTGCCGACACCGACCTCACCTTCAAGTAACAGCGGTCGGCCGAGTCGAAGCGAGATCAGCGTTGCGGTGGCGAGACCCCTGTCAGCGAGGTAGCCGACGTCGCGCAGCTGGTTCTGAAGGTCAGGGACGCTGGACGGCGGCTCCGCCGGTGGCTGAGTCATCGGAGCTCAGTCGTTCGTCGAGCCGAGCACCAGGTCTCGAACCGAGGCAGTATCGCCTGCAGCGAGCTTGCCTTCCCGGGCGAGGAGGTTGCGCCATGACGTGCCGAGGTCGTCATCGCCTTCGGCGATTCCATCGAAGCTGAATTCTCGGGCGTTGCGGCAGACCTTGGTCGGGCTGCAGTCCGCGTCGGCGCTGACGTCTTCGTTGCCTGCCCAGACGTCTTGCAACACGTTGTCAATCTCGTGCGGATTGTTGGTCATCTTTGATCCCTTTGCCCCACTTTGGCCGGACGATGCAACGCCCGACTCACAAACTGTAGCGCGAGTCCACAGCAGGTGATTCCACGGAGCAGTCGATCAGCTATCGGGATCTTCGCGAACGCTCAGCATCTCACAGACCACCGACACGGCAACCTCCTCAGGAGTTCGCGCTCCGATCGGAAAGCCAGCTGGCCCGTGGACGCGCCGGGTATCGGTGACGCCCCGAAAGGCAAGCCAGTCACCACGATCCTCTTGCAGCGAACTCGGCCCGATTGACCCGATGTAGCCGACCCGCGAGCCGAGTGCTGCTTGCAGGACGCGGCCGACAGCTTCAGTGTCGTGGCCCATCACGACGATCCCGTCGATAGCAGACAAGTTGGCAGCGACACCGATGGCGTGATCGGCGCCACTCACCCGGTCCACGCTCCAACCAACGAACCCTGCAGCGTGGCTGAGCGCATCAGCCATCGGCCCACCCCCGAACAGGACGAGTGACGGCGTCGGCGCCCAGCTCGCGCTGAGCTGCTCGTCGTCAAGGCTGAAGCCAGTCGAACCCTGCGGGGCGACGAAACGAATCTCACTTAATCGGTCATTTTCCTTCGCAGCCACGATGGCGACTGGTTCGCGTTCCAGCAACGGCTCCCACAGCTCCTCGGGGAGGACCTCAGCTGGCGCGAACACAATGCGCACGACAGTGCCCTGCGGAACCCCAAGTGCGGACGACTCGATACCGTCGAGCTCGCAGGTAACGACACGTGCCTCGTTCGACCCGCTGAGGGAAAGCTCAACTAAGCGACTGTCGAGCGCGCCACCGAGCAGTGAACCGAGGCGTCCCCCGCCCGGCGTGATTGCGACCGCATCAGTCGGATCGAACGTCGGTACCTGCTCAGGGTCGAGACTCCACGCGACATCTACGCGCGTGCCCCCTCGAAGGCACGCAGCGACACTCAGAGCAATTCCGTACACGACTCACACCGTAGTGTTAGCTAGCGTTCGTCGACATGTGGGAAGCCTCACGATGATCGTTACAGCGCTGGTGTTAGCTGCCGGGTCGTCGCGGCGCCTGGGTCAGCCCAAGCAGCTGCTCCCGTTCCGTGAAGCGACCTTGCTCGACGCGACGATTGAGACTGTCACTGGTTTCGGTTTCGCCCAGACGATCGTCACCCTTGGAGGTGCTGCTCCCGAGGTGCGCGAAACGGTCGATCTGTCGGGGGTCGACGTGGTTGACAGCGTCCATCACACCAACGGTTGTTCGTCGTCGATCGTGTCAGCTCTCGATGCGATCAACCCGAAAGCTGCGGGCTTCGTGCTGTTCCTCGGCGACCAGCCGGGCGTGCCGTCTGCGGCCGTCGACTCGCTTCTGGATGCAGCCGCAGCGGGCGCCGAGCTCGCAGTTATCGAGTACAACGACGGCACCGGTCACCCGTTCTGGTTCGCTCGCAGCATGTTCGGTCCGCTCGCTGACCTGCACGGCGACAAGGCAGTGTGGAAGCTTCTCGAGTCCGGTCAACACGAGACGGCCCGCGTGCGAGTGGATGCCGACATCCCGTTGGATGTCGACACCTGGGAGGACTACCAACAGCTTCTCGCCAACGATTGAAGCAGACAAAAACTTCTTCGCCCATCCGCTTCGAGCGCGTCCCTTTGCCAAAAAGTCTTTCGGCTCCGTCGTGAGCGAAAAAGACTGAGTGACCGACGATGCCGGCAACCCTCACAGTCCCGACGCGCTGACCTTTGAGAAGGAGTTCAGTGCAATCTTCGACGCAACTGGCGGGTCCCGCAGAGGTCGTCTTGCATCTGCTTGTATGGAGGTAACCAAACGAAAGGGAGTGCGCAATGGATAACAACGACCTACACAAATGGATCAGCCACCGAGCAGACATGCTTTTCGTGTGTTTGAAAAGTCTCATGTTGATGACCGTTGGCATTGCGATTGCCGTTTCATTAAATCGATTCAGCGATGACGGCAAACAAGCCCTGTCGGTTGCGGTCGGAGCGCTCGGGTTTTACCTGTGGTTTCTTTCATTCGGCGCTGTGATGGACATTGCTGCGATGCGCAAAGACATGAGCGAAGAACTCCAAGGCTCCGCGTTCGGCACACAATTCCTCAAAGCGCCGTTCCCGATCTACATCGCGGTGACGACACTGGTGATGCTTGGCGTGCCTGTGATGTTGATTCTTCTGCTCAACTCTTGACGCAACCGGTTTCGCGTTCAAACGGTCTTACCTCACACTTTTTGACTTTCACGAATGTCGGGTAACTTCAAGTCACGTGGATGAAATCTTTGCTGGTGGGCCTTCTTGTTGTCACCGGAGTTGCGTGTAGCTCCGATGACGAGGCGTCAAACGGTCGTGAGTACGCAGCTGAAATTCGAGAGAGCTTCCTTGAGTCCTGCCGTGGTGCTGGTGGAGAAGATTCGTACTGTTTGTGCGTGTTAGAGGG
>Ga0209374_1000194_pt1 | contig 71197 bp, 63 predicted proteins | sample SaaInlLV_DNA_10m_FD_184683 | JGI IMG/M metagenome (GOLD analysis project Ga0209374, IMG submission 184683) | Marine microbial communities from expanding oxygen minimum zones in the Saanich Inlet - SI075_LV_DNA_10m (SPAdes) (version 2) | ecosystem: Environmental > Aquatic > Marine > Unclassified ... | reverse complement strand
GGTTCAGGCTCTGGTTCAGGCTCCGGTTCGGGTTCAGGCTCCGAGTTAGTTTCTGGATCCGAACTAGGATCTTCCATTTCTTCGCTATTATTGCGGTCCAAGGGATCTAGTGGGTCAATGCATCCAGACAGTAGGATAAATATCGTCAATAACAACGAAATAGATATCCTGCCCATAACTACTGCTAGGAGCATTACATCAATGAAATAGTCGGTTGATTTACTCTAGTTTGATACTTCTGACTGCGACACCTGCTTCGTTGAGCATACTGTCGGAAATGGTGAAATCTTCTATCCAGCGCTCAGGTATTTTCCCCGTTTCTGGATAAACAATTTCTCTTATTCCAGCCTGAATTAGTGACCTTGCACACCTTGAACATGGAGGCCATGTGACGTAAGCAGTACTGTCTTTTAGGGAAACACCGATTCGAGCAGCGTGCATTATTGCGTTTTCTTCAGCATGACAGATTAATGGATATTTCTTTTCCCTGTCCATCAATCTTTCTTCATCATCGTTGATGCCTCTGGGGAAACCGTTGAATCCAGTTGATCGTATCTCACGATCTTCCCCAACCACAACGCAGCCTACTTTAGTAGACGGATCTTTACTCCATGTTGAGATATGTTGGGCAAGTCCAATAAATCGAATATCCCACTTACTAGTCATCTCAATCGCCTTTGCTATGCTCTACTACCTTTGAGTCCTTCGGAATTAAACTTAGGTCGTTATCTCCATCTAGTCCAAGATATGTCAAGATATTGCCTTGAAGGTATAGTGACCCGATTGCAAGTATTGTTCCGCATTTTTCTGGTGCCTTTTGTAACAGCATTTCAAGAGCGTCCCTCACATGTTGGTAGTGATGAATTTCTGTAGTTGGCCAAGGATATTGTAACAGAATCTTTGGTTCAACACCTGGATATCTACCCCCATGTGGCTTTGTCAAAATCAATTCAATATTACCAATTTTATCGCAGATAGTTGCTATTCCATCCATCATCGCCGTCATATTTTGTTGGGGTGAGGTGGCAAAAATAAGACAAGTTTTTTGCATGCTATATTCAGTGCTGATTAGGTTAATTAATTCTGGAATTATTTTGTCAAGACCGGTTGGGTTGTGTGCTGCTTCCAAAATCATCTTATGGCCACTAGGCAAACTAAGTCGCTGCAATCTGCCGGGCCAATTTAATAATTCTTCAGCATCTTCTAACAAGGACTTTTGACTTAGTATAGCAAGTGCTTGTTCAGCCAATATATGTGCTTCTTTCCTCGCTGTCGTTCCATCAGGTATCTCGATAAAATGGCATTGAGCGGGCTGTTTCCCCACATCAATTAGGCTTTGGTAGCAATTTTGGGCCACTTCTTCAACAATTTTTTGATAATCAATTGTATTCATTACTCTGGCAATAATTGGTTTTCCCGGTCTGGCAATTGCAGCTTTTTCTTTGATGATTTGATTTATGTCACCACCCAATATATCTGTATGTTCCAAACTTATTGAGGTCAATAATGCGAGATCAGCCGGAGCGCATCTTGTGGCATCTAAGCGACCACCAAGTCCAGTTTCTAGAATCAAAAATCTGACATTTTGTTCGCTGGCAATTATCATAGCCGCCAGAAAAGTAACTTCAAAAAATGTTGGAGCAATATTACTGGCCAGACTAACGAGTTGAATCTTTTTCACTGCCTCATCAAAAACATCAGCTCTTACAGGTACTCCACCGACTCTTATCCGTTCTTCAACTCGGCACAAATGTGGTGAGGAAAATAATACATTTGACTGGTCTAATAAAGTGAAATTTGTTGCTAATAACGCACATAATGTCCCTTTTCCGTTGCTTCCAGCGACGTGAATAATTGTCGTGTTTGATAAATCAAGGTCTAACAATTTTAGCAGTTGGGAGGTGTTTTGAAGGCCTAGAGCCATGCCAGTCTCCTTGGTAATCTCTAACCAATCACGTGGGTCAGCATAGTCAGGCACATTCCTTCCAGATGCGGACAAATCATAATTATTGGTGAAGCATTAACATGCTAGGGTTGTTGAAAAGCGATTGCCTCAAAAGATAGAGCGCCCACGCCAAACTATGAGCGAAGAAGCCTTGCCTGTTCCCGAGGGGCAAACACCTTCCCAAGACTTTGTAGAAATAGAACGCCAACTTACCGAAGAGACTGGCGTGTTATCTTTGATGAAGGAACAGATGACTTCAATGTTGGGAATGTTCTCTATGTTCATTATTACTATTGGTTTATCACTTTACATTCGGCCATGGTATGATGTTGCAGAATTACATGCTTTTGGTGAAACAGGGGCTACTCAAGTTAGGTATATTTTGCTCGAGTTAGTGATGATTCTAATTTTTACAGCAGTAGTAATTATGTTAGCAAGGTACAAGAAAGAGTGGCTAATTAAGTACGGGATAATGGGTGTTTTAACAATCGCTTTGATGTATACTACAGTTCCTTTGATGCATATGTTCGTAATTGATTTTGATGTTGAAGAATTTGAATATGAAAATACTTTTTCCTATGAAGGAGATTATGTTACCGACCTAGGCATGGACGGATTTTTGACTCATCAACTCACTGGTAATTTCACTAACTGGGAAGATTCAATCTCTTACTACTCAACAGGTAGTTTAAACAACAGCGATGCTGATTGGACTTCGAATTTCTCACGATTACCGGCAGGGGATAACGAAAACTTAAGGATAGTAAAATCACAAGATCATATTACTGTTTCCAACACTGCATGGATCTGGTCAATTGATATTAAGACCGGAACTATTTCGGAATACCATCCTTGTAACTATCTAGACGAAGTTGGAACTATCCAACTTGGTACTATCTACGAAGACAGCTGTGATATGGCACTTATTGTTGACCATGGCGTATATGTTCTGTCTAGGTCTGGTGATGTGACATATTATCCGGTCAGCCAAGAAACAGGCAATATGTTAGCACCACAGGCTCAGTGGGCTCTGCCCAGTTATGTTGATTTAGGTAATGGCTTCATTGAAGCATCTCAGATAGATGACGATAGACTGATGTTGGTAACCAAGACTACAACCATAGTAATGGAGTTACGTACTTCTAAAATATCTCTCGTACCAGAATTGATGCCGATAGAATTTGAGTTTTATTCAGACGATGTAATAACTTCCGCAGACTTTGGTCACTCACCATGGTCAGATGATACTATTTCAACAAATGATGGTAATAGTGCAATACTGATAATCGGTGAGCAAAATGGCAATGTTTCTGGCTGGGAGTGGGATTCTACAAAATCCTTAACAAATCAATTTACCATCCAAGAAAAAATGAATATTGCTGGTTTACTTGATACTGTCCTACAGGTTCAACTAACAGATTTAGATAATTCTGGGCGAACTGATATGTTGATCTCCTCAGATGAAGGTTCTTACTGGCTTCATGGCATGCTATTGAAAAATCGGCTCACTTTTGAGATTGATTCAGATTTTCAAACTGGTATCTTTGGCAAGAATGGGTCCGAGGATTTCTTTTACGCGATAACTGCTGATGAAATCAACAGTGGAATAATTGAAGACGATATGTACTCATTAGATGGTTTACAACTCTATGATACGCCATTTTTAATTGGAGTTATAACGGCGTTATTGTTGATGGTTTTATTATATTTCCATAGTGAATGGTATGTGGTCAATACAGTGGGGATGCTAGTCGGAGCTGGTGTTATAGTCATGCTCGGGGTTGCATTTGTTCCTGGTTTGATAATTATATTCATGATACTCGCAGCAATATACGATGCCTGGGCTGTTTATCGCTCTAAACATATGCTTGAGTTAGCAGATACTATGATCGGCCTTCAATTGCCGATTTTGCTTGTTGCTCCACAGGATAAGGGCTACTCATTCAAAGATGAGAAAACCAAGATGGTTGATAAATCCGAAGTCAGACAGGTTACACCACCAACAAACATACCAAAATCAAGCAAACCAAGGAAAAAGAGCAAGGAGGCTTTGTTCATGGGGCTGGGCGACATTATATTCCCTGGAATGTTAGTACTTTCTGCAGTACAATGGCTAGATTCAGATAATTCCTTTGCCATAGCGATGTTTGCTTTGGTTGGGTCGTTAGTTGGTTACTTTTTGTTGATGACTTATGTTGCAAGAGGTAAAGCTCAGGCTGGATTGCCGCTGTTAAATGGCGGAGCAATAGTAGGATACTTGATTGGTGGATTGATATTTATGGGTACGGAAATTTTCAATTTAGGAATCTCATTGTAGGTGTTTTTGTGCTAGATATACATATGTTTAGGGACAATCATCAGCAAGTAAGGCTCGACCATGATAAACGAGGAATTCCGCATGATAAAATCGACGAAGTAATTCGATATGATAACTTATGGCTGAGCTTACAACACCAAACAAATCAACTCCGCCAACAAAAAAATACTGCTGCTAGGAGCATAAGCGCTGCTAAAAAGGCCGGTGATGAAACCAAAGCGCAAGAAATTTTAGCAGAGGTTGCTTCATTGGGTAAAGAAATTTCACAACTAGAATACCAAACCCAGGAAGCAATCGAAAATAGAGATAGAATACGTATGTCGATACCAAATATTCTCCATCAAGAAGTTCCTAATGGTGCAGATGAATCTGGCAATACCGTACACAGCGTGTATGGTGAAAAACCGGTATTCGAATTTGAACCAAGAACTCACAATGAACTCATCGAATTAAACAAATGGGTTGATTTGAAGCGGGCAGCAAAAATTGCAGGAAGTCGTTTCTTCTTCCTCAAAGGAGATTTAGCAAGATTAGAGATGGCGTTGCAGAATTATACTGTTGACTTTCTGCGTCAAAGAGGGTTTACCTTTGTTCAGCCTCCTGTAATGATGAATCGTAAAGCCTACGAGGGTGTTACTGATTTAAGCGATTTCGAGACAGTTATGTATGGTGTAGCACCTGATAATTACTACATGATTGCAACATCTGAACATCCATTAACTGCTATGTACATGGAAGAAACAATACCAGAGGATCAATTGCCATTGAAAATAGTTGGAGTATCTCCATGTTTTCGCCGTGAAGTTGGTTCTCACGGTCAATCTGATTTAGGAATTTGGCGGGTCCATCAATTTACTAAAATAGAACAAATCGTCATTACTAAGCCCGAGGAATCTTGGCAAATGCATGAAGAATTATTGCAAAATTGCATTGACCTTTGGAATGATTTAGAAATTCACTATGAGGTGGTAAATATCTGTACAGGCGATATGGGGACGGTTGCCGCTCGTAAATATGACTTGGAAGCGTGGATTCCTGGAGCTGGTCAATACAAAGAGATTGTTTCATGTTCAAACTGCACTGATTACCAAGCCAATCGTTTGCAGATCAAATATGGCCAGCCAGGTCATGCTAACCAACCGATAGTTCACACATTAAACTCCACTGCAGTTGCTACATCTAGAGCCCTAGTTGCGATTATGGAACAGAATCAACTTGCAGATGGAAGAGTCAGTATTCCTAAACCATTAGTAAATTACATGGGTGGTCAACAGATATTAGAGCCATGTAATTGGGGCTAACTAGATTAGTAATCCTGCATTTTCTATTGCAGGATAATTAATGTCACCAGGCAAACCAAGGTCAACTGGCATCCCTCCAATTGTAACTATTACTCCAGTCATGTGCGTGTAAATACACGGAGGAAAATCAGTTTCCATTTTTTTATTCGAGAGTAATTTCCAACCATTTGAAGATTTATTTTTAGCGCTAGCAAAGATTCCGTCATTACCAAAAGCAATCCATCCGTTCGCTTTCCAAGAGTGTTTTTGTAATTCTTTGGTAACCATTGCAGGAGCTGGCGCTACAGTATGTTTCATTGGCCACCCGTGGACCCAATCTAGTCCAGAATCTCTTAACCATTCAATGCCAGTGGTCTCACTACTTGCAGAAATAGTTTCACCTAATGATGCTAAGTGCCTCAATAAACTTCTCAAATGTGGATGCCTAGGTTGTTGTTTAGCAAGGTCATGTGCTATTCTTACTGCCGTATTTACTCTTCCTTCATCTAGGTGAAGTAGTGCACACACTACATTACCATGAACCCAATCAGTTAGATTATTCGTTTTGATGTACTTTTCTAGTATGTTGAGGGCTTGTTCATATTGTTGATTAAGTCTCATTCTAGCCATATCGCCGAGTAAAATCATACGGTCGGCCGAATTATCTCGATATCTTAGTTCAGTATTTGGTATTGAGTTGTGGAACCTTCTAATCAAATCCGCATTTCTTTTGGTCAATGGATCAACAGATAGTAAGGCCGATAGTTTTTGGTTTAATTTACGTTTTTTAGGTTGTAAAACGGAAGCAAACCATTGCAATCTAGCAGCTTCTATATCGTCGTCTGGTAATAGCTCCAGCCTTGGCTTGGCTTCAGCATAATCACGCTGGCTGAGGCTTGCGGCAACCAGTACCAAGCGCGCAATCTGAGCCTCCCGTCCACCTCTTAGTGCTAACATCGAGACTGCGTCATTTTCTGCATCATCCCATCTTCCCATCGCAGCATAAATCTCCATCATTGCGTCGGTTTTTCTGACTAAATCCAGGCCTTCTAATTGTTCGCCATGGCCTTCTAATACAGCATCTATCCGTCTTAATGCTTTATCCCATGAGTCATCAGTCACTAGTTTTCTGATGGCTTTTTGCTTGAGGTAAATGACATCTTCCAATTGCGCCATTCTAGCTCGATTTTCACCCATTGAGGCATCAAATGAAATATCTTCTAATCTTAAACCAATACTCCTAGAACGTGCCCATATTACGACGAATGCAACCTGTCCACCAGATGCCAACATCCAAGTCAATTCTTCCAGAGCATCTTTTTGTAATATTGCACAGAGATTGTTTTCCCATGAACCACATGCATCGCCTTGCGGTAGGAAACTAGAATCCCAAAATGTGATCATTGCTAGGGCTAAAAGCAGCATAGATTGACCAGCAAAACCAGTAAAACAGAAATTCAATACTTTGGCTTGTTGACTTCTTTCCGCTCTGAGTAGTCGACTATCAGCTAGTTTAATTCCACCTTTTCCAGATACATCTTGGACATCTAAGAATAAAATCCGGGCGACTTCATAGACGAAAAGAAACCCTACTAAGGCAACGTTGAGCAATAAAAACAGTAACACCATATTTACCATTGGAACCCTAATTCCCTCAGCGGGAATGAATGAAAATAATTCGATTAGTCCAAACCCAAGGATTCCTCCTTCTTCCATAACCGAAGACTGTTCGGTATATTCGGGTAATTCTAACACTCTATCAGAATGAGTAAACAGGTTTGGATCAATTGCTAAAGCCATAATTGAGATGATAGTATTTATTGCCACAAACGGCATTACTGCTAAGTTGATGTTGACAATTTGAGCGATTGCCTGTTGCTTTGCATTCGGTTTGTGGTTGTGAAATGGTGAGGATTGCCCTCTAGCAATTTTTTGAGATGACTGTTTCAAGGCTTGCCAAGATGACCCAAGGACTCTACCGTAGGCCAAAATTGCTGGAGAGAATGCTACAAAGGCGCAGATACTGAATACTCTAGGCGATGCTATACTTTGAGAACTCAAAACCACGGCGATTATGGCAACAAATATCATCCATGCTATGGTTAGAACTACGTACGAATAATTTCGCCAAATATCAGATTTTTGCAGGGTTGCTTTTCCATCTCCAAGCGGTTTGACAACCTGGGCCCCAAGTGATGAACCACTGGAAATTATCGCAGGAATGGCGATAAATAACAATGCAATAATTATCGAGGGCGCATGGTAGCCATCAGAAAATTCATACTTAGCCATTAGGAATTCAAAGACTAAAATTAACACCCCTGTTAGAGCAAAAAGATAGGTAGTTACGCCAAATCTCATACCTTTGCTCTGTAATAGATTTCTTGCATCATCAGCCGATTTTGTCACATTGTGAACTTCATATCTTTTCTCGCCAGTTTGAAATGCAACCTGTAGCCCTCTTAATTGTCTAGGGACTACACTATTCCAAAATAAGTAAGCCGTAATTGCGGCAAAGAAAAATGGAATCAAAGCCACTAAACTTAATTCATCAATAATTGGTGGTGCTGAGATAATTAAACCTCCTTGGTTAAACTAAACTTGGCTGAGCCGTTTTTTGCGATATTTCCTCGCATAAATTATTGATAAAATCCTCTAGTGGTAAATCAGCAATTTGTTCACCACTTCTAGCCCTAAGGCTGACAGTATTGCTTTCAGCTTCACCATCTCCTAAAATCACCATATAGGCGGGGTGAAGTTTTCTGTGAGTGCGAATTTTCTTACCAATTGTGTCATCTCCATCATCGATTTCAACTCTCACACCCTGCTCTTTAAGTGCATTAGCCACAGTTTGGGCATATTGGGTGTGCTTTTGCGAGATAGTTAGAATGTGGCATTGTGTTGGAGATAACCACGTCGGAAATCGGCCGGCAAAATGTTCAATCAACACTCCACAAAACCGCTCCATTGAGCCAAATGGTGCGCGGTGAATCATGACTGGCCGATGTAACTGACCGTCAGAACCTTTGTAAGTCAACTCAAACCTTTCAGGTAGATTATAGTCAACTTGTACCGTTCCAAGTTGCCATTCTCTACCGATTACATCCTTAACTACAAAGTCAATTTTAGGACCATAAAATGCTGCTTCACCCTCTTCTTCTGACCATTCCACACCAAGTGATTTAGCTGCGTTACGGCAAGCATCTTCAGCTTTATCCCAACGATTTGGATCACCGACGTATTTGGTAGAATCAGGATCTCTAAGTCCAACTCTTATTCGATAATCACTCATGCCAAGTATGCCAAAAATAATTTGCACTAATTCAATACACCCAAGAACTTCTTGAGCAATTTGTTCTTCTGTAACGAATAAATGTGCGTCATCTTGGGTAAAACCTCTAACTCTTGTCATTCCAGATATTTCACCAGACTGTTCCCAGCGGTAAACCGTACCAAATTCGGCCAAACGAATTGGCAGGTCTCGATAGGAACGTGCTTGAGACGAATATATTTTGACATGATGAGGGCAATTCATTGGCTTGAGCATGTAGCCGTCGATTTCTCCAGACTTCATTAGATTAGATAATTCCGAACACGAGCAACCTTCATCGGATAATTTCTTCATCAAATCTTTCTCTACAAGAGGCGGGTATTGTGAATCTTGATAATACGGGAAGTGGCCTGAAGTACGGTATAGGTCTAACTTACCAATGTGTGGAGTAAACACTTGAGAGTATCCTTGTCGTTGTAGATGTGAGCCAATAAAATTCTGTAATTCTTGTCTAATTGTTGCACCACGTGGTGTCCAAAGGATTAGGCCTTGGCCAACTTCTTCATCGATATGGAATAATTGCAAATCTCGGCCTAACTTACGATGGTCACGTTTCTTGGCTTCTTCCATTCGACGCACTGTTTCTTTGAGCGCTTCTTTTGTTGGCTCTACTATGCCATAAATTCTGACTAATTGCTCTCGTTCTTGGTCTCCCCGCCAATATGCAGAAGAAACACTAGTTAGTTTACAAAACATCAATTTTGCAGTATTAGGCACATGCGGCCCAAGACAAAGGTCATACCAATCACCTTGTTTGTAAATAGTTGAACCAATCCCTTCACCAATTTTATCATTGATAATTTCAATTTTATATGGGTTGTCTTGGAAGTGTTCTTGTAATTCCTTGTCATCTAATTCAATTCTTTCAATAGCCAAGTTTCTTCTTGCCAATTCTTGCATTTTTTTCTGGATAGGCTTTAAGTCGCTTTCCGTAATTGGTTCCATGGCAAAATCATAGTAAAATCCTCTATCAACAGGGGGCCCAATAGTTGGTTTAGCATCTGGATACAGCTCCACAACAGCTTGCGCTAGTAGGTGAGCAGTACTATGTTTTAGTATGTACATTCCGGCATCAGATTCTGCTTTAATCCCCTCGATTGAGCAAGACTCTTCTATGGAAAACGACATGTCTTTTTCCGTACCATTGACTAGGGCTGCTACGCAACCATTTTTTCTTCCAATTGCGTCGGTTATTACTTCTGAGCAGGTAACCCCAGCAGCATATTCATTGACGGTTCCATCGGGTAATGTTACGTTGATTAGGGCCAAATAAACCTCTCCTGCATTTAACGGAAGGGTCAATCCTTCATCAACCATGCGCACTGAATGGACGGCAAATGAACTAATTTTGGGTATGTTTAGATTTTCAATAATGGGTTTATTTTTCCATGTTAAAGGAACATTGACCCACAAGTATTGAAAGGGAGTAGGCTTTAAATTATCACATGGCAAAAAAGAGTGGGGGTATGTGGGCGGTTTTTCTGATGATGCTATCATGTATGTTAATGCCCATCGTAACCGCAGATAATACACCAACTCAGCCAGAGATTAACACAAGATGGCTACCAGATCAATTTGGCGAGAATGTTAACTCTTATCGCATCACTTTTGCTGACGATAAATCATATCAAGTTGATCTAACAGTAAACCACGAAAGGCAAGGAGTTTCACTTGAAGTAGAGACATTTCAATCATGGGACATAATTGATAATTTCAGAATCCTAGATTTGCAATTAAATACCTCGCTGGAATGGTCAGATTCAATTTTAATATCTGTGTCGATTACCGATTATGACGGTCAAGAACTTATCGAACCTCTAGTTACAACAAGACAGTTTGAGGTTGGGACTTGGAATCAACCAATGGACGACCATGAAATAATGTTGCAGACAACCTGGATGCTTGACCAATCCTATCTCAATGACCAAGGCGAACAGGGATTTTACCTAGACTTCGCTGGGCAGGGTTGGCAAGAACGGACGGGTGATTTAGTAAATTCTTGGGAACTGGGAGAAGGTAATATATCATTTTTAGAATCAACTGGCAATGATAGTACCAACCTTTCATTAGTACTCAATTCAATCTGGAAAAATGAGACGATTGAAAGCGGTATCTTGAATGCGCAAATCTTTGAAGCGATTGGTAGTGGGCAACTGCTTTCGATTACTAATGAAGATAATATTACCACCACAATTCTTGTCGATGTGGTTAATGCGGAATTAAATCGTTCTTTGATTAATGAAGTCGTTTCTGAGCGATTAAAAATTGACGCCAATGGAGAATTGAATATATCATCTGATGAAGGTGAGGACTCTTCAACGAATATTGATGGTGATATTGGGGTATTTTACCTTGAAACCTGGGATGAAAATGGGGTTCGTAAACTGTACGATCAAAGGTTTGAAGCAATTGCTGAAATGGTGGTAATCGATGACGGGGCGCGCTTAGACATCGATATAGAAACATTTAGTTCAGGGGAACAATGGATTGATGGAGTTAGAACCTATCAATCTGAAGAATTAGTAGGTTCAGGTACCTTTGGTTTTGCAGAAAGTGATAATGAATCCTCAATCATCATTAATGGAACCATTTACGATTTTCATACTCTAACAGAACAAGGAATTACCATCACTGATGATATACACATCGACGGTGACATCACCGGGGACGTACAAGGGACATTTGGTGTCGTAAGAGGTATTGAGTTAACTGGAACCCAAGCAAACGCAACTGGCACTAAGTTTCCAGTGAATGTAATTCATGAGGAATCTTGGTTTAATCTGACAGGGATTAATGGTGGAAATTTCTTCGACGGGGCTGGTATCGGTGCTACTCATAATCAAACGTGGGATTACCAAGTGATATATTCAGACTGGGATAACCGTACAGTCCGGTTTGTTTGGGAAGAGACAGGTGCTGATTCATCAAGTGGTGAAGAGTATCCTGAGCGAAGCCCGATTCAACAAGAGGCAGAAGCTCCTGAACTAGAAGAGGCTCTTGGCAATCTCACAGTGAGCAGGGAAACCGGCTTGATGCCGATACCGATGATTACCGGTGATGAACTAAGATTGGCAGGTCAAGAGGGTTTATTCTTAACCGTTACAGCAGGCAGTAATGCTAACGACCCTAGAGATGGGCATAATTTCCATGTTGTTTCATGGACCGGTGAGTATAATGGTGAAGAAACAGGGACGGCTTTTGGTTCAATCATTGATGAAGGTCCATTGAAAGGTTTGATTTCAAGCGTTACCAGAGTGTTAGAAATTCCATTTGGCGAGGATGATAACATCGCTAACTTCACCGAGTCACAATTACTCACTAGAGTGTTATCTCCAGCAGTTGTTACTGCAGAAGAAAATTCGGCACCGGTAATTTCTGACCTCTATTTGTTTGAAGGTCTAGTAATATCGGAAGGCGGAAGTGTAGCAACTTTAGTTGCTGATGTTTCAGATATTGACTGGAATCTTGAGCAGGTTACCGTTGACCTTACTCCAATTGGAGGAGGCATTGTGGTAATGAATGACCGTGGATTAGATGGTGATACGGCAATTGGTGATGATAAATATACTACCAGGATAATAGTGCCGGGGCTTCAAGTAGGAAATATCTCAATCACTATATCGGCAGAAGATTCTTTTGATGTAACGACCATCTTTAGTAAAGATATTGCAGTCATAAATCAAGCACCAAGGCTAACTTCAGTTGAAATTTTACCGAACCAAGGACCTCGAGGCACCAGTATGGTGGTTAATCTGATGGCTTATGATGGTCATGGGGTTGCAAGCGTAGATATCGACGTGCGTGACTATGGTGGTGAAATGATATCCATGAATTATACCGGGCAAGTTTGGAGTGCTATGATGGTAATTCCAAACGGTATGTCACCCGGAATACAGTCTTTGAAAATTATTACTATTGATAATTTAGGCAAGGTAGGTATTTCGTCAACATGGTTGAATGGAGATCGAGACTCAGAGAGTCAGTATGGGCCTCATTTCATTCCAGATGATGAGAAAATTCCAATCGAAATATTCGTTGAGAATTCTGCGCCTGAAATCATATCTTTGGGGACCGTCAAATATTCTCGCCCTGATTCCTCCACTACCGAAATATTTGAACTTCAAATCACGGACCAAGACGGCATTTCCAATGCTAGAGCAAACCTTGGGGTCTTTTCACCAATTGAACAACAAAATAACTGGGTACAGATGAATGATAATGGTATTAATGGCGATAGGATTCCCAATGATGGGATATTCACAGTCCAGATTTCATTAAGAACCAGCACACCGATTGGTACTCATGACATATTAGTCCAAGCAATCGATAATTTTGATGTAGCAACTGTAGTGATGCCTATCTCGGTAACAGTTGAAGAAGAATCAGGAATAATCCCTAGTCTTGATAGTGAGCAATTATCCGTGTCAGTCTTAGTTGGCATATTGATCGCTTTCACACTGGTCGCAGGAATTGCTGTTTTTGTCTTGATGAGAAGAGGTAAAGACAAGGATTACATCAATGATAGATTTGGATTTGAATAATACTGCTTTCCGATAACGGTTTATACCTCTGTTTGGTCGGAGGATTACCTCTGCGAGCGTAGTGTAGTGGTTATCACCGAGCGTTGCCAACGCTTGAACCCGGGTTCGAGTCCCGGCGCTCGCACCATTTTTTTTTAACCAACTCAGCAAAAGTAACATTTAACCGTTGAACGTGTATAGAAGGATAGGGTTGAACATGACAGAGAGACGAACTATTTTCATCGGAAAAAAGCCATTACACGCGTACGTAAGAGCAGTTGTTATGGCAATGGAATCAGGAGATCGCAACTTGGAACTGGTTGCCAGAGGCGCAACGATTGGTCGAGCAGTCGATGTTGCAGAAATTTGTCGAAGACGCAATGGAATCATCGCTCAGGGGCTGCCAGAAAAAGTTGTTATCGGAGAATTAACTTGTGAAAGCGAAGTCATTCCTACAGACGAAGGTCGAGATAGAACTGTTAGCGTTCTTAGAATTGAGTTAGATGGACATGGCGATGTTCCTGCCCAAGAAGAAGAATAACTATTACAATAGTCTAATTTTTCTTTCAATTTCATTTGCAGTTTGCTCAAAAACCTCAAATTGTTGTCCAATAGGATCTTCCAATTCCCAATCCTCATCAATCTTAATCATAGGGCAATGGACTCCACATCCCATAGAAATTACTTTGTCAAATTCATCAACATTAAAATTATCTAGACTTTTTGGGTTTAGCTTTGTGGTATCAATACCTCGGTTTTGTAAGACTGTTATGGCATGCTTAGATACAGCTTTAGCAGGGTTGGTCCCTGCAGACTCTGCTTTATGTCCAAGTGATATTGCAATGCCTTCAGCCATTTGAGAGCGGCAAGAATTCCCAACGCAAACAAATAAGATACGCATGTGTTGTTGTCAACTTGATGATATTTAATTTATTTCTAAGTAGAATAATGCCACAGTTAACAAGGATGAATAATCTAGAATTGCATATGAGCAATACTTGGCGAGACTTGCAAAGTATTTTCATCTATGGTGTGATTTTTGCCCTGCTTTTTGTTCTACACATCATTTTTGCAGCGGCTGACCTAGAAATTTTATTTCGCCTTGTCGCCCTCACTCTTAGTGCGATGGTATTTTTTTGTGGATTATGTCTAGTTTATCTCGAGAAATCAAAGGTACGATATTCCTCTGTTTACTATATTGGAATGATTGTTTCTTGCCCCCTGTCCATTGGTTTAGGTTGGGCATACGGCGGGATGTCAACTTCGATAAGCATGGTACTATTTCCGGTGATAACTCTAATTATTCATTACACCATAAAGAAAATTTTCTTTGACCGTACCTATGGGTTGAAGTAGGACTATTATTTGTTAATACCATGGCCGATTCACCGGTATCTACACACAACCCAAACCCTGCTGCACCATCAGACGATGCTTCACCGCAACAACAGAAGCAAATGGAAAGTGCTTATGCTAACATGAAGCGTAAAATGTCAATGCAAGAAATTGGCAGAAAAATCAAACACAAAGTGATGGTTTTATCTGGGAAAGGCGGCGTCGGTAAATCAACTGTTGCAACAGGCTTAGCACTTTCACTAGCGCAAGAAGGGCACTCTGTGGGCATATTAGATATTGACATCACGGGCCCGAATGTACCAAAGATGATGGGACTTGACCGCAAGAGATTGCATGTTGAACAAGGCAGAATACATCCGGCTCAAGGCCACCTTGGAGTTAAGGTCATATCGATGGCTTTCTTACTAGAAGATGAAGACACACCTGTAGTTTGGCGAGGGCCGATAAAACTGGGTGCTATTAACCAATTTATTGGTGATGTTGAGTGGGGTGAACTAGACTATCTAGTCATCGATTTTCCCCCTGGTACCTCTGATGAACCACTTACAGTAGCGCAATCATTACCTGATATTGACGGTATGGTTATTGTCACAACACCTCAAGATGTCGCACTACTAGATAGTCGTAAATCGATTACCTTCTCTGAATCATTGAAAGTTCCAGTTTTGGGTGTTGTTGAGAACATGAGTGGCTACACTATATCTGGAAAAACGTCGCCCGGTAATGATATTGAAATAGCTGGCCCAGGTGGTAAAAAGCACAAAACTACAGCTGACTCAGATGGTAATTTCAATGTGACATTGGATATCTTCAAACAGGGCGGCGGGAAATCAACCGCTGAAGAGTTTGGCGTACCATTTTTGGGTGCATTACCTTTTGATCCAGGTTTCGTTAGAGGTGGAGATGATGGAGTGCATCGCATTGTTAGCGAACCTGAAGGGGCTTCAGCAATTGCGTTTGCCAAGGTAGTGGAAGCGATAAAATCTCAAATCGGGTCATCAAAAAGTCAAGGACTGGAAATTATCTGAGGTGGGATAATGCCAGATGTTCCAAATTTAACACGGCTTGAAAGACGTGATACTGATATGAAATTGACTTACTTTGATGGTGGCGAATTTACGGTAACTTATGATGATTTGAGACACTCTTGTCCTTGCGCAAAATGTGCACCACTGCGTAATGATGATGCCAATAGCAAAACACTCAGAAGGCAAGTAGAAGCCTTTGCACCAGAGAAACCTCAGGTGCGCCCGGTGGGGAAATACGCCTTAGGTTTTGAATGGAAAAACGGATGCTCAAGTGGTATTTATCGCTTTGAGCGAATATGGGCATTGGCTAATAATCAAGATCCAGATAACGGCAAATCCTATGTGCACGGAGCATGGTAAAGCCACTAAATGACTAAACCGGCCATAAAACGGCGAGGGTTTGATGTATAGTTGGGCGACCGGTAAATTGGAAGGAACCTACTATGCAGGGAGTTTACCTCACATGGATGATTACTGCGTTAGCTCTAGGTGTGCTATTACTACCAGTGTTTAAACCCAAATGGATGGAATTAAAACTAACCACATTTGTTGACTTCTTTCGAAGATATTGGATTCATATCTTAATTCTATTCGCTATCTATAACGCCAAGGATGCATTAGATGAAATTGATAGAATCTTGATGGCTTCAACAGGACTAGATATGACGCCATGGATATATGCCATTGAAGGTAATCTAGTTTTACATGTTCAGCAATATTTTGAAGCCGAATGGCTTACAATAACGTTGACTCATTTTTACGTTGCAGGATTCATGTTCATTTGTTATGTTTCAGTATTCTACTTCGCTTACTTTGATGACCGTTGGATGGCTGATAGAATTACTCTAACCATTGCCTGGGTCTACATCCTAGCCATCCCATTTTACTTGTTCTTCAATGTCCGGGTAACCGGTTCTTATATTCCCGAAATGAAGACTTTAGCCTACTCATTGAATCCAGAAATAGCCGATTGGTTTAGGAGAATAGACCCATTTACCAACTGCATGCCGTCGTTACACATCGGTATTCCATACGCCGTTTGGCTATGTATTAAGCGCTTTGACCATGATAACAGATGGGAATTATATCGTAAGATTGTATTTGCTTATGTTATGTTGACTGCCTTTACCATTATTTATTTGGGAATACACTGGATTTTGGATATTGCTGGGGGAATGATAATTGCCTCAATTGCGGTTAATCTTGCCGATAAAACCTCAAAGCCGATATGGAGCATATTGGATGAGAGAACAATTAATTCTCGCCTTGTCACTGTTCTTACCAATCCTAAAAAAGCATACAAAATAGTTTCACAAAAGGTTGCTAAATCGGCTAAATCCTTTCTAAAGCCCACTTCCAGAGAGACAGGTATTATGGCTGTTATTTTGGTAGTAATTGTGGCTTCTGTTATCACCTGGGACTTGACACATCAGTCACTTTCAGCCAAAGGTGTTGAGGCTCCAGAAGGAGCTAGTGGCGCAGATGGATGGCTAGCGACATTAGACAATACCTCTGAATTTGGTGCCGTTCTAAAATTATATGATTTATCAGAACTCGATAAAGATGGCATAGAAGTAATTCAACCTGACTTATCGGTTAATTCGATATACCATATTTCAGGTGACAAATTAGTAATGGCTAATGCCACAGATCTGTATGTAATTGATGTGACTTCGCCAGAGGAAATATTCTATCAAAAGTCAATTAATGGCATTGAACAAATAGAGATGTGTGACTTAGGTGAATATTATGTGCTACTCACCTTAGAAGACGGTGCATTGTCTGCAGAGAACCTCGGTGGAGAGTCAATCGATCTTTCAATAGATGTCAACAATATCTCTTACGTAAATTGCCAAGGCAATGATTTTGCTTACCTTTCAGAAAACCACCCGGACAAGGTATTCATGAGTAATCTTGAGTTGTCTGGCGCCTTATCCTATCAAATAAATGCTTCAGCAGATGAAGAGGTTGAGCAAGTTTTAGCCGATTGGGATACACCAGTTGATCTCCAGAATGCCACAATCACCAACATCGTATTCGACAAATCTCACTTACTGGTAAGTGTCAATGTTTCATCAGTAGATAGAATTGTCTTAGTTGATAGAGAGTCTACCGATTATCGTCTGCTTGGTGATGGTAAATATTCGTCATATGACCCATCAATCCGGGACGGTATCGTTGCGTGGGCGATGAAAGATCATCTAAATCCATCAAGTCCGATTGAAGAATACTTTGATGGAGAAATATTCTACATGGAAATTGCTGATAATTTTACCCATGTACTTACTGCAGATGAGGTGGATCAGTGGGGCCCAATAGTTTTGGAAGACCATTTGGTATACTTTGAAGAGTCCAATGACGGGGTAATAATTCAAGTTCATACTTGGGAGCCTGAGTTAAAGTCATATTCGAATATAATCTTACAATCAGGTTCAGTAATTGGCATCATACTCGTATTTGCTTACATAAATCAAAGGCAAACAGAAATAAAAAATAGTAAATTCCAATCAGAAGAGGAATAGATTATTTCTTGATACTTAGCATTCTTTCAAGCGCTAGTAAAGATCCTTCTTCAACAGATTTGGATACACTAATTTGATTTGGTACTTCTCCATCAACAATTCGTTCTAATACATCCATTAAGTAAGCGGGATGAATCATGTACATTGTGGAACAAGGACAGACTTTATCATCGAGGCATTCGATTATTTTATCGGGATTAGAATCCGCTAGCCTAGCAACCATATTTATTTCAGTGCCAATAGCTATTTTTGCGCCTGCCGGCTGTTGTTCAACATAATTTTTGATAAATTGTGTAGAGCCATTTGCATCGCTGACTTCGACAGTCTCTTTGGGGCATTCAGGATGGACAACGACAAGTCCATCTGGGTGTCTGTTACGGAATTCATCTACCTGCTCAACAGTGAACCTTTTGTGCACTGAACAAAAGCCGTGCCATAGAATTATTTTGGCATCATTAAGACTCGAATCAGCACCGATTTTCGGAATCCATGTTGGCATCACTTGTTCACTTATTCCCATCTTTATTCCTGTGTTGCGGCCAAGGTGTTGATCTGGGAAGAATAACACTGTTCCGTTTGGGCCAGCACGATCAAAGGCCCAATTTAGTATTCCAGTTGCATTGGATGATGTGCAAACTATTCCACCATGACGTCCAACGAAATCTTTCAAGTCAGCACTACTGTTCATGTAGGTTACTGGAATAAGATATGATTTTCCATCAGTGGGAATCTCGCCAGGAGCAGTTCTATCGATAGGATCGCTAAGATTTGTTTCAGTTAAAATCTCGGCCCATGCCTCTTCAACATCAACTAATGTGGCCATGTCTGCCATTGAGCACCCTGCCCTTAAATTTGGGAGAATTACATGTTGTTGTTCATTTGTCAATATGTCGGCAGATTCTGCCATAAAATGCACTCCACAAAATACAATGTATTTGGCAGTTGAATCTGCCGCTTTTTGACTTAACATAAACGAATCACCGATAAAATCAGCATGCATAACTATGCTGTCTCTTTGATAGTGATGGCCTAAAATCATCAAGTCTGAACCGAGTCGTTTCCTTAGTTCAGTAATTCTCTCAGCAATTGCTTGCTCCTCAGGGGAAAGAGAGGTGTCCATGAAATCTATGGAGCACATTGGCAGGGTAATCGTCATATGACTCAGGTAACCCAACAGTTATCCCTTTTTCAACAATTGTGAGTGCGTGATATAAATAAGTAAGGGCATTGAGCGGGACCCATGGTCTTCCAACCAGAGTTGCGCTTGCACTTGGGAGCTGAGGCTGAAGTATGGTCTGGGACATGGATGGGTAGGCCGGCGATCAAGAAGATGCGTCGTAATAGGGCATGGCGCCACCCAGATATTGAACGCCGCTTAGGCTATCGAAGGATGCTTAGTGAAGTTCGTATTTTAATCAGGATTCATAGTACTGGGATGCCTGTACCTGCAGTATGGGATGTTGATTTAGCTAATGGCCGAATAATAATGCAAAAAATGCAAGGAAAACCATTAATTGAGGTGTTAAGAGATGAAAAATCGAATTCTGATTTTATCAAAACAGCACTAGAAAATTCTGGAAAGGCAGTTAGGATGTTGCACAGGATGGCAATCACTCATGGTGACCTGTCGACCAACAATATTTTAATCGACAAGAACGCCAATGCATATCTAATCGATTTTGGCCTCTCGGCTGTAGAATATGAAGTTGAACGTTTTGGTATTGACTTACACGTAATGGATGAGATACTTGGGGCATCTCACCCAAATATTGCCAATGGTATTGAGAATTTCATTCATGGATATCTACAGTGGGATGGTAATCAAGGGCCGTTAGCGGAACTTTCTGGCGGTACACCGCCGACTGCAAAAGAAGTCTTGAAACGTTTAGATGATGTACGTTCAAGGGTTAGATATCACGGATGATTCAACCGACTAACAAACGCATTTCTTCTACACTTCTTAATTCCGACAAATAAATCTGTTCGATAGCATCTCGAAGGTCTTCTTCAGCGTTGTCTTCGATTAACTCGATTAGTTCTTCATAAACTTCAGCAGCTTTTATTTCGGTTTCCAGTGAATAATTTAACATTTCCAAGTAGTCATTAGTGTGGGTTATTGGGTGCGAGTTTCTTTCTGTCACTGGTATCCCACCAAGTTGTACAATTGCCTTTCTTACTATGTCCGCGTGTTGGATAGACTCGGTCATTTCTGTGTTAAACATCGGAGACAACTGTAATCTATGTATTCCTTTGATGTTCGCTGAGTAATGCGCATACATGTTACTGGCTCTTAGTTCCCAACTTAGGGCGATATTCATCTTATTTATCAGGTCACTCATTGTCTCAACTCTTTAGGGTGCACTAAACTTTTCCATGGCTCCGTACACGGATATACCTATGATTCTGCATTAATAAACTAATGTAGTGATTTTAGATATTTTCCAATCGTTCGCCAATTTCCCATCCGAGAAATGCTCCGATTATGCAGACTGAAAAAGTTAGCATGATGTATGCCAAAGCGGTAAAATGTTCGTCAGTTTTAATCAATTTGATAGTTTCTACTGAAAATGTTGACATTGTGGTAAATGCTCCAAGTAAACCCGTGCTAAAAAATAGCATAAACTCTTCTGATGAACCTCGGTTTATGGCATAGACTGTAATCGCTCCAAGTAATACAGAACCGAGTACATTAACAATAAATGTCGACCATGGGAAGTCTGCAGAATCAAGTAACTGCCCGATGGCGAAACGTAAGGCGGCTCCGATGGCACCGCCAAGAGATACAATTGCAATATGTTGAAGCATGTTTTTTTCCAATCTTGTTGTAGTGTTAAATTATCCGTTGTTATTAGTTTGAATTTAGTGTTTAACCGATAGACATGATAACTTGACGGTCCTAGCACCGTCATGAGCAATACCGTTTGGTTTTTGACTACTAATCAAGGTAAGTTAGCTGAGGCAGAACATCATTTGAAACAAATAGGTTACTCAGTCAGACAATTAACCGTTGATCAAGAGTTGATTTATGAACCGCAGGCTGAAAATTTAATTACAGTGGCGAAATCAAAAATCAATCAAGCAATGAACTTTATTCCACGTGATTTTAGTGATGGAGATATGATCTTAGTAGAGGATGCAGGATTATTTGTTGATGCCCTCCATGGCTTTCCCGGGGTTTACTCATCCTTCGCTCATTCAACTATTGGTAATGCTGGAATGCTAAGATTACTATCTCATCTTAATTCAGCAGATCCAGTTTCCTCGGCTAATTTACGCTCTGCCCACTTCAAGGCAATTGCCGCTTTGTGGAAAAATGGTGAAGTTATTATTGGCGAGGGTATTTGTCCAGGACATATCTCACTGGAGGCAATGGAAGGTAATGGATTTGGATATGATCCAATTTTTATTCCATACGATTTAGATGCAGAATTAAACCCGCTAAGTCCCGGTAATTACGGAGAGTTTAGTACACACGGCAAAACATTCGGTGGTGTTGACTCTGAAATCAAACAAAAGTTCAGTCACAGAACTAAGGCTTTAATCGACTTATTCAACCAAATGCCATCAGCATCATAAATTAGAACCAATTGGAATGAGACGAGGGACATGGGATTTCTACGAACAATGTGTGGGCTTGTTGCCCTTAGTGCAGGTTTGTTTTATCTAACATCTGCCTCGAGTTTATCAGACGACGGGAAATGGATTTTGATTGGCTTGACGTTCGCCTCAGCCAGTACATGGGTGCTCATCGGAAACAGTCCTGTAAATGCACAAACTCATAATTTAGTAGCTCAAGGTGACGCAGAAGATTTAGTTCTAAGCGATGATTTGGCTGAAGCGGAATCATCGGAATCAGACATACCTCTGCCCGTCAAACAAGAAGAAAGTTTAGACGGAGTGTCCTTGAAACAACGAAAGTTAGCAAAAATAAAAGCAGCAGAAGTTGAAGCAGAGACGCCTCGACAAGACGGTGAAGAACTTACTGAAGTTCAAGTATCTGTTGAAAATATACACCAAGCTGATGAATATGTAGTTGAGGTCAGCCCTGAATCAGTTGAAGACGCAGATATAGAACTAACAGTATCAAACCGTCGAGTACAACATCAAGTAATTAGGGAACGTATAGAAAAGCGAAGAAGAAACCAACTTGCTGAAATCCGTGCATCTACTGTAAAAATGTGGGAACAACACAACGAAGGAGAAGATCTTGTCGGAGTTTTACAAAACCCCAATCATGGTCAAAATATCTTGGAAGAACCACTTAAACCACAGGCCGGGCATGTCTATGGTGCCACATTTATCAGATTGGATGAAACCAGTATTTTGAAATTGAGAACACCGTTAGATTCTGGGTTTGAAGAGGTAGAAAAGAAAGTAAAACTACCTGAATTACCGGGTCTTGCTGGAATGCCCTTGCCTCCACTACCAGATGGTTCCATGCCATTACCACCGTTACCTAATCCCAATGCTAGTGATGCCCTAGCAGCACTAAAAATGCAAATGGATGAGGATTGAGATAATGGTTGAAAGCCATTCTAAGGTAGTAGACAATAACCTAAAATTGGCTCTACTCGGGTTTACGCTTGCTGCAATAGCACCAACAATTTCTGTTGTGACAGGATTTGTTTACCAAGCTGGAGTGTTGGCAATAATCGTATTTTTCATAACCAAAATTTGGATGTTTGGCCTTCCAGCAGTTTGGCATTTAATCGTTGAAAAGAGACCCGTATCATACTCACCTGCTAATTCAGGAGGTTGGAAAATTTCCGCTTTGCTGGGTTTTTCAATGTGTGTGGTTATTTATGCTGCGTATTTTTTACTTGGTGAAAAATTATTGAGTTCAAGTGACTTAAAATCGATTCTAGAGCCTGTTGGATTAACCAATAAAAAGATATTTTTTGTCGCAATAATTTATTGGATATTCATTAATTCAGTCCTTGAAGAATATCTTTTCAGATGGTTCTTGACCACTAAATTAGAACAGCTTATTGGTGGTTATTGGCTACCGATTATCATCTCTGCTTTGATTTTTACAATTCATCATACTATTGCCTTATCATATTTCATCAGTCCGTTGGGTAACTTCCTATGTTCACTTGGATTATTTATAGGCGGAATAATTTTTTCTTGGCTCTACATGACTACTAGAAGCATTTGGATTCCTTGGCTTGCTCACGCTATGTGTGATGTGGCAGTATTTTCGATTGCTTGGCATTTAGTGATTGGATTTTGAATCAACTATCACGCCAATTTGGCTTAGTTCTTGCCATGAATGACTTCACGCCCTCCACCTTGTCATCACTATCGAATAACTTGGCAAATTCGTCTGCTTCTATTGCTACACCTTCATCTAATGAGTTATTCAACGAAGCTCTAATCGTTCTTTTGGCTGCTTTGGCAATAAATACCGATTTACTAGCAATAACATTCGCCATATTCATGGTGATGTCATATAATTCTTCATTAGCACAGACTTGGTTAATCAGCCCGATTTTTTCTGCTTCTTCAGCACTAACCATCTCACCTGTCATAATCAATTCTAGGGTCTTTCCATAACCGATTAACTTACTCAATCGTTGTGTTGCTCCATATCCTGGTATCAATCCTAAATTTATCTCAGGTGTGCCAAACTTAGACCGCTTCGAGGCGATTCTAATATCACATGAACAAGCGACTTCACAGCCACCGCCCAACGCAAATCCATCAATCATAGCAATACTTGGTTTGGTTAAATTCCAAATAGCCTCCACCGCATTATCGGTAAATTTTATTTTGGCAGCCCTGGAATCCATATCAACAAATTCAGAAATATCTGCACCTGCAACAAAGGCGTTTGGTTTGGGGCGCTTCCCTTCTGCGGGTTGCAGTGGTTTTGCTCCAGTAATTACAACACACCTGATACTGGTGTCTGCTTCTGCCCACTTGCAGAAATTTTTCAGTGCCTCCATCACTTCAGAGTTAAGGGCGTTCAATTTATTTGGCCGATTAATGGTTGCTAATGCGATAAAACCGTTAATTTCCTCGTCGCTTACTGCTACCTTTTCAATTGATAAAACATCGGATTTAGGGGCGTCCATAACCTTGCCAAGGCAATCACCTTGAAGGTTTATTCGATTATGGCTTAATCCAATATTACATAGAATAGGACATTCTAGAAGATATATGAGTGAAACCGCTCCGTTGGTAAAAGCAGTAGACATGGCCAAGAAATATGGTGACTTCATCGCTCTTCATCCGTTGAAAGTAGAAGTTCACTCGGGAGAATTTTTTGGTGTTTTTGGACCGAATGGGGCAGGTAAGTCGACTTTCATAAAATTGCTAACCGGTCAATTGAAACCAAGTAAAGGGCGAATTGAGATCTTAGGAATCGATGCGATTAAACACCCTCAAAAGGTGAAAGCCAATATTGGTATCGTTCCCGAGTCTGAATCGCCTCCGTCGTATTTAACACCAGTAGAGTTTTTGCAATTTGTTGCAAAACTTAGAGATTTAGACGAGGTAGATGCCAAGGTAGAATACTGGATGGAATGGTTTGGCCTTGAGGACAAGCGTAATACTATGTGTAAAGATTTATCCAAAGGTCAGCGGCAAAAGGTTATGTTGGCATCTGCCTTCATCCACAAACCAAAGTTGCTATTTTTAGATGAGCCATTTGCCAATTTAGATCCGATTTATCAGCGTAAATGCCGTGAGTGGTTATTATCTCATGTCAAAGATGGGGGCACGATATTTTTGTGCTCGCACGTACTTGAAATGGCGGAGAGAATGTGTAATAGAATGGCGATAATTAACGATGGCAAGGTTTTGGCAGCAGGCACTGTTAGAGGTTTAAAGCAAAATATTGAGGAGACACTTGAAGATGTTTTCATTCGATTAGTGGGTCGTTCAATTGAAGATGTTGAAAGTTCTCCAACAGATGTGGAAAATGAAGAGGAATAGTAATGTCTGGTGCATCTATTTCTTCAATAAGTTGGAGTGATACTTTAGATGACAATATTTCAGAGGAGAGTCTGGGTACTACTTCGGAGGGTAAAAAATTACTCACTCCGCTTAGGGGAGTGTCAGCTTTTTTGGCAACATTCAAAGTAATGTACAAAGAAGAATTTCGTAAAAATGTAGAATTCGCTAAGGCTAGGCAAATGGTCCTATTTCCGTTACTACTCGCTTTAGTCACCATGGTTTCCACCATTGGTTTGCAATTTCTAGTTGGTGATTCTGCTGCACAAACTAGCGAGACTAGCGTTAACAGTTTTACTTGGCAAGAGTTACGTTTTGGGCTTCATCTACCATTATTGATGTTCAGTCTTGGGATGGGCACATTTGCTTTCATGGGCCGGGATGCTCTAGTGAGAAGGACTGCATCAAAGAATCATTTATTGGCTTCTCCCGCTTTACAGCCGCTGCCTAATTCAATGGCTCACTTTGCTTATTTTGTCAAAGACTTGGTGTTTTATGTTATGTTGATTTTATCACCAATCATCTTAGGAATGGGCCTTGGCAAGGGATTAGACACTTTGTTCGGTATAACAACACCGCTGGAATACTCCAGTTTGCCTTGGACTTGGTTTGCCATGGTAGTTACTTTAGCCCAGGGATTGGTGCTTTCCTTTTTAGCATCAGCATTGTGGATGCGAGGTAGACCTTTCACTATCTTCGGTCCCCTCTCAGTAATCCTATTTGGTATAATTGTTGGAGTTGGCGCAATTGATATTGAGTTTATTCTCATAGGATTACAAATTCAAACAGAAAAGAATGTGTTAATCGGTCTTATTGGATTTGTTTCATGCATTGGATTGGGTTATTTTTCATCGATGCTAATAATTGACGATTTTGATGTAAGCGTTGTAGAAAAGGGGGACTTATTTCGGCCAATGTATGGCAGACTTTCCTTTTTGGGCCGTGGGGAAATAAGGATAATAGTCGCCAAAGAATTTGTTGATTTATTCCGCTCAGGCTCGATCAAAAAGATGGTTGTATCTTACTCAATACCGCTTGCAGTGCTGTTAGGTATGGCTTGGCTAATCGATTTTGCTGAGGCGCCAATCCCCATTAATTTGTTGTCATATGCGCCGTTTTTGGGCTTTTTTGGTTTTAATTTCTACTCTTGGTTGACAATACTTGACTCTCCGGAATTTATGAACGGCTTGCCGGTTAAAGTGCCTCAATTAATAAGAGCTAAAGTACTGGTATACTTCATAATAACTTCTTGGATATCATTGATATTCATCATCTTGATGGCCTGGCGTTTAGATGAATGGACATCCCTACCCACAAGCATAATTGTAATGTTTGCCAACTCCATTTACATTGTCGCATTAACTGCATTTCTTATGGGCCTAAGGCCTAACAAAGCCATCTTTGATGCATCAATTATGATCTGGTTTTGGATAGGGACCGTATTGCCTCTCCTCGGATTATTTCTGTTGTCGTTTACTCAAGGTGATGTCTCACTATATGGTAATTGGTGGGAGAGGGCCTCAGAGGATGGATTAGCGGCAACCGCTTCGATGTACGATGAAGGCATGGTTAGGCAAGGATACGTTGGAATGCTGTCGATATCGGCATTCTTGTTATTCGCTTCAGCAGTTCTTTGGAAATTGATGGATAGACGATGGGGCGCAGCAGAATTCGATAACTAATTCATAGTGAATGAGAAACCATTCATATTGAATAACAGGTACTTTCATGAAGTGTCAACAACGCCAGCAACCATGGGAAAAGTGGTTGCCGTGTGCGGGATGCCGGGTTCAGGCAAAGGCGAGTTCGCTAAGATCATTGCTAATCAAGACGTGCCTGTTAGGTCGATGGGGGACATGGTAAGAGCTGAGGTTTCCCTAAGAGGCCTTGATCCAAGTCCGAACATATTTGGCGAAGTCGCTGCCGATTTAAGAGCTAAACATGGTGAAGAAGTTCTAGCAGTACGCCTTGCAGATGAAGTAGACAGTTTACTTCTAACCCACGCACTAGTACTCATCGAGGGGATGCGCGGCACAGCAGAGTTTGAAATATTCTCGAACAGGTGGCAAGTGAACTTTAGCAGTATGGCAATAGTAGCATCGAAAGATATTAGATTCGCTAGAACTCAATCTCGGGGTCGCTCTGAAGATGGCGATTATTCACAATTTGAAATCCGTGAAAAACGCGAGGCAGGTTGGGGTTTGATGGATCTCATCAATACGGCTGATTTCACCATAAAAAACGAAAGTAGTCTTGAGGATCTAACTTACCAATCCCAAAGTTGGTTGACTGGCCTTGCCAAAAATGATTTTGGTACCCTCATTTAATTACTAGTGCGGCCATTTCATACAGTGTTTTCACCGAAGTGTTATAGTTGTCCGATGCATGTCGTTGAATGCATCGGCGGGAGGTAATGGTATGGCAAAGAAACGTGGGAAGCGCGGCGGCGGCGGAAAACGGCAGCGTGCACAGCAACGCGCACAATACGACGAGCTGGACAAATATCCGGTATTGCCTCCGCACGCGTTCGCTAGAGTAGTCCGTGATAAACAGACCTTGAATATCATTTACCAAATTATCGAACCGCCAATGACCAAGAAAGAAGAGGAGTATCGTGATGAAATACTAGACATATTTATCCGTTCTCTAACTGCTAATATTGAAGAAATTGATGCTGACCCAGAAGCTTATCTGAGGACTGCAATGGATAAGGTCATCAAATCTTACGGCATGAAAATCAACAAGAAATCCAAATCTAAGATTTTTTATTACTTGCGCCGAGACCTAATCGGCTATGGCGAGATGGACGTTTTGATGAATGACGCTAACGTCGAAGATATTTCTTGTGACGGAACCAATGTGCCGATTTTTGCCTACCATCGCAAATTTGAATCCGTAGAAACTACATGTCTATGGCCAGATGACCACTCACTAGAATCATATGTCATCAAATTAGCACAACGGTGCGGTAAGCACATTTCCGTTGCGGATCCCCTACTGGATGCGACACTTATGGATGGCTCTCGAATTGTCATGAAACTTGGTCACGAAGTCTCCACTAGGGGTTCTTCATTCTGTATTAGAAGATTCAAAGAAGATCCTTTCTCTCCAGCGGACATTATTGCTTTCCGTACAATGTCGTCACTTATGGTAGCTTATCTTTGGATAGGGTTTCAAAATGAAGTTCCAATGCTGTTTGTCGGAGGTACCGCTTCTGGAAAGACAACAACTCTTAACGCAATGTGTATATTTATCCCTTGGCAAATGAAAATAGTTTCTATTGAATCTACCAGAGAAGTAAACATACCTCAACCTAATTGGGTTCCTGGTCTAACAAGGCAAGGTTTTGGTGGAGAATCTACCGAAGGCGTGATTGGGGAATTCGAACTGCTCAAAGCTGCATTGAGAGAGCGTCCCGAATACATCATTGTCGGAGAAATTCGTGGTGCTGAAGCATATGTTCTGTTTCAAGCAATGGCTACCGGTCACTGTGCTTATTCTACAGTGCACGCAGACTCAGTTCCTTCACTTGTCCACCGTCTTGAAAATAAACCAATCGATATTCCCCGTGTTCTTTTACCGGCTCTTGAAGCGTGTTGTATTCAAATTCAAACTAGGATTAACGGCCAGCGTGTAAGACGAACTAAGCAGATTGTGGAGATAGTCGGTATTGATCCTAATTCATTGGAGGTTATCACCAATGAAGTGTTTAGATGGGATGTTACTTCAGACGACTTCGTCTTCAGTGGGAAGTCATATGTCTTAGAGAAGATAATGATTAAATTAAATTATTCACAAGATGATATGCGCAGAGAATTAAGAACTAGGAAAAGAATTCTAGAATGGATGGTTCTTAATGATATAAGAAAAGCAGATCAAGTATCTCAAATCGTTACAGAATACTACGTTCGTCCGAATGAGATTCTTGCTCGTGTTGACGGTCTGCGTTGATAGAGGGATACAATTATGGAACTTACTGCATGGCAAAGATTCTGTAATAGAATCCTTGGAAGGGTGTTGAAAAAACGCGCCCGTAGAGATGCCACACTCTCAGAGAATCTGGTAAAAGGCTCCATGGGGATTATGCCTGAAGTATATCTTTCAACAGTAATTTTCACTTCGATAGCTATCGCTGTTGTATGTTGGGGGATTGTAGGGATTTTCTATTTGCCTGAAATAGGGGTGATTGCCTTCTGGGAGAACCTTCAGGACCCAGCAACAATCAACCCGTGTTTAGATTGGGAATACTGGGAACCAGAATTAATTGATAAATCTAAACCAGGTAACGGTTGTCCAGATTATGCAACACGAATCTTCCCTCCGCCACTAAAATTGTTAATTCTAGTTCTTGGAGGTGCAATCATTCCATATGCAGGCTTCTTACTTGTCAAAGGCGGTGCAAAAAGAGAGGCAGACAGGCGAGGCTCTCAAATCGAAAAGTTCCTACCATATGCAGCATCATATACTGCTGCAATGTCTGCAGCAAATGCAACACCAGCCAAAATCTTTCGTTCATTAGCAATGAATAAAGACATTTACGGAGATGTTTCAGAAGACGCCGGATTAATTTACCGAGATGTCACCCTCTTGGGTTATGACTTAATTACCGCGATTAAGATGAGTGTTGATAGAGCAGCATCAATTTGGTTGACTGAGTTTTTCCAAGGGATGGTTGGAACCTTATCTTCGGGAGGTTATCTCAAATTGTATTTCCTTAATCGTGCCGAACATTACATGCGTGAAAACCGCACTAGGCTACAACAATTCCTTGAATCAATTGCCTTGTTAGCAGAATCATATATTGTAGTAGCCGTAGCAATGCCATTGTTCCTTATTGTGATGCTGGTAATTATGTTCTGGGTTTCAGGTTCTGGTGCTCAGATGTCTGAAGGGATGCTTTATGGTATCGTTCTAGGATTCATCCCAATGATTCATCTGGCATATGCAGTATTAGTTTATACGAGCAGTAAAGATCAAGAAATGTGAGGTGAAAAAATGGCTAGGAAGAAAAAGAAAAAACTAGTTGTTGAACTAGATCTTCCTAAAGATGACAAGACGCTAAAGAAATTGTATATCATCATCTTTTTCTCAGTAATTTTAGGTTTATCTTCGGGTATCATGTGGGTGACAAATTCTGGATTTATTCCGACTGCAAATGGCGAGCCAATGTTCACCAATGTGTTTTGTGGAGCTACTGCTCAAGATGACCTTGGCAACGATTATTCTGCAGAATTTAGTGGCAACCTCAAACCAACTTATCAAGCAAATGAATCATGTTCAATATTACAGGATGACGCCGACCATCTAGAATGGTCAGAAAGCCCATGGGTAAATTTCGTCTCCAAAGCCAAAACGTTTGATGTTCCTGGAATGCCAGAACAAAATAAAGGCACTGTAGTAATCCAACAGCCATTATCTCTCGATTGCACTGTTGAAGCAACAACTCCGACAAACTATACAGTAATTATAAGAGATTCCGATGCCAATTTGGTTGATTTCTTTGAAGGTAAAACTGGCAAGGCGAGTGATGTTTGTAATATTGAAGTCGACAATATGGAGCCAGATACTCGATATGAGATTGCGATATTTTCGCTTGAGGACGGGAAGAGAATCAGTTCAGCACAATTTGATATGACTGTTGACTTTTATGACGGAATACCAACTAACATGAACAATAAATCATTCTGGTTAGGTCCCAAAGTAGAATTGGGACCTCTTGAATTAAGACCAATGATTTTCCTTAATTTCTTTGGCTTAACCTTCTTTTTGCTACTATACCCAGCGTCTTACTATTGGGAAAAAGTTGAGACAAGAAAAAATGAAATTGAAGCAAAATTCCCTGATTTCCTAAGAGATATGGCGGAGTACTGGAAAGGTGGTCTTTCTATGACAGTTGCTGTACAGACATTGGTAAAATCAGAGTACGGTGCGCTTAATGATGAAGTAAAGAAGATGTCTGACCAATTAAGTTGGGGGATAAAATTCAGCGACGTGATAAAACAATTCTCAGAACGTGTTGGTACTCCTTTGGTTAAACGTGCTATTACCCTTATTGCAGAAGCGGATAGGGCTGGTGGAAAAATCTCTGACATTCTGGTTACTGCGGCCAACGACTCAAGAGAAATCAAATTCTTAGAAGGAGAACGAACGAGAGCAATTGGCTCATACATTGCGGTTATATGGACTTCTTACTTCGTTTTCTTAGGGGTAATTACTCTGCTAGGTAAGATATTTATTCCAGCGATTGCAAAATCAAACTCAGGTGATGAAGGGAGCGGAGATTCTGGTGGAGCAAATATTGGGAACATGACAATAAGGGCGATAGATCCACTCTTTTTCGTCACTGTGTTCTATTATGGTGTCACAATGCAAGCAATCGGTAATGGCTCCATGGCAGGACTAATGCAAAATGGCAGATTTTCGGCTGGTTTCAAACACTCAGGTATGATGATTGTAGCCGCATTACTTGCCTTTAATTTATTAGTATTCAGTCCAGACCTAATCGGTGATTCGAGTTATGGATTTGCCCAAGTAATCACTACTTCTGAATCAATATATACTGTTGGGCTTAATCCATCAGGTGGTGCTTTTGTGCCTGCGTCTATTTGAGGAGAGGATTAGCTGCAAAGTAATGAAGAAGGCCAAATTCACATTCTTGAAATGCTGACGTTATTTTGGTTATTTTTCATGTCGGCGACATTTTTGATAAGAATTGATGTGCCTGATTCTCGCTCTATAGCCCATGATGCAAGTTTAGAGGCAGCGGGTGAATCAGTCCTGCAGTATGGTTTGGGATTAGATGCAGAAATAAACGGCGAAAATAGGATTGTTGAGTTACTTGATGATTCGGATTTTAATGGTGCTTGTACACTTCTGCAAGAGGCTCTACTAAACGGTAAACAAGCCAACTGTTGGCTTGCTAAAAATAGTGCAACATCAAACCCTTACGGGCTTGTAGGCAGTTCCTCTGGACCCACTGTGACAGTTCATCATTTGGTTACAGTTAATTCCGATGCTTGGACAATTAGTCTAACGCTGTGGAATATAGGCGGTGGTGCCTGATGCGCCAAACGGTATATCAAACAACTAAAGATGATCGAGCTCAAATGCTATTAGCGACAGGGGTAGTACTTCTTCTGTCCTTATTGTCAATGGCCGTTTTTAGTGTAAAAGTTGCAGGCTTAACCTCTGCCCATGAGGCAAATTCAGATTCAGTAATTGAGACTACAAAGGAAGTGTTGAACGAACTCCCATCGCTTGCCGAAAACCGTACTGAATTGTGGATAAATGGCGGTTTAGACCGGTTAGAGGCTACAGATATTGCAATGGAGAGTATTCACGACGACCTTCTCCATCATGGAGAGATAAGAGGTGTAGAGGTGAAGATACTGAATATCACAACCGCTTTGATTAACGCATCATCTATATCGATATCATTAGAATTAGGAGTCACAGATGATTCCTCTACTTTGGAAACCGATTTCACTTTTGTTATCGCTGCTTAGTTTGCTTCTCATTCCAAGCTATATCCAAGTAATGTTCAATTCTTTCGTGGTAGCTACTAACTCGCGAAATATCAAACACAGGCCAAGCTGAAATTTTGGAGCGTTCAATAAGGCCATCCTGTATCTTTCTAATTCGGTCAAAATTTGCTATGTAACGATCTGGTCTACGAAAAGAGTGAGCATCTCGAGATTTTATCATTGCCCTGTGTTTATTTTGATCGCTTACAGCCATAATAATCCCAACTGCAATTCCTCCGGAATCAATCCAATTGCGAATTAATCTATCGCTGGGTATGATGTGTACACCTTCTATCAGCAAGTCAATACCTTCGCGCATAGCACGGTTTATTGTTGCCTCTATGCCATTCTCAACAGCTTGGCAAGTATCCAGCCAATCAAGAACAGGGTCATTTGCTTCGCCGGTTGAGAAAGAGGAGCGATGCAAAGCTAAGTTGTTAGCATCGACGTCATATGTTCGAATTATTTCTCGGATAGCATCTGTTGAGAGAAGTCTTGCAAAGTTACTTTTGGCGGCAATTTTCATTGCAACAGTGGATTTTCCAGTTCCAGTTGCGCCGGCGATAATCAACAGTCTTGGTGGTCGGCTCGCAATCGCTCTGGCCGTGGCATCAGCAAGACCGATTGTTTCAGCCATGTGTCTTGTAGGACAATCTGTCAAATATACTTATCATGGAAAAACTCAGATATGGGCGAATTGCTAATCTTGATTGTGAGGCGAACACCTTTGAACGGTCACTTCATGGACGGTTTATGAGCGAAGAAGAGATGTACATCGCAGGCGAATGGACTAGTTCTGAAAATGGCGATTATAGCGAAGCAATAAACCCCGCAACAGGTGAAACCATTACACGGGTTCCAAAAGCGTCATTAAATGATGTAAACCGTTGTGTTTCAGCATCTAGGGATGCTTTAGTTAGTTCTCAATGGAAGAACATAGATCCAGCACAACGAGGTAGAATTCTAAATAAAATGGCAGCAGCTACATATGGTGCAGCAAAAGAATTAGCCAAAATAGAATCTGAAAATAATGGGAAAACCTTTCGTGAAGCCCTATCAGAGATAAGATATGGTGCATGGACATTAGAGTACTTCGCAGGTCTTTCAGACAAAATTGAAGGCTCAACAATACCAGTTCCGGGTAATCGTCTAAATTACACACTACGCCAACCACTTGGGGTGACCGCACACATTGTCCCGTGGAATTTCCCTCTCCAACTAGCTCTTCGTTCCATAGCTCCAGCATTAGCCTCAGGCTGTACGGTAATCGCTAAGCCTGCATCATGGACTCCACTTTCTCTGTTAGCATGGATGAAGAAAATGGAAGAAGCAGATGTAGGCCTGCCAAATGGGGTTTTGCAAGTAATAACCGGTTCTGGAGGTTTGATTGGTGATGCTCTTGCAGGTCACCCAGGCGTGGATGGAGTGGTACTGACTGGAGGTGTGCCAACAGGTAGAACTGTAATGGCAAAAGCTAGTGATAATCTGACACCAGTTACTCTTGAACTTGGAGGCAAGGGGGCCAATATTGTATTCCCAGATGCGAATTTAAAATATGCCGCTAAAGCGATTTGTTTTGGTATTTTCATGAATGCTGGACAAATGTGCTGGGCAGGTTCTAGATTGATTGTCCATGAAGAGGTTCACGATGAATTAGTAGATGCGGTCGTTGCTGAAGTAAGTAAATGGAAAGTCGGGCCAGGAATGGCTGAAGGGGTGCGTATCGGCAGCCTAGTACACACTAGCCATAGGAGTGAAGTGCTAGAAAAATTAGCTTTAGGCCTCTCACAAGGCGGCAAGGTTGTTTGTGGTGGTAATGCAGTAGATGGAGAAGGTGCTTTTATGGAAGCAACCGTTGTTACTGGAATCGAAGCGGATAACTCATTATTCAATGATGAATTATTTGGCCCAGTTCTGTCTGTGACTAAATTTTCGACAGAAGCAGAGGCATTAGAACTTGCCAATCATTCTGATTTTGGTTTACTAAATGGGATTTGGACCAACAATCTAAGCCGAGCTCATAAACTCGCTAGAGATTTAGAATCAGGAATGATTTCAATTAATGAATACCCAATTACCTTCCCCCAAACTGCGTTTACTGGATGGAAGAAATCTGGTATTGGTATAGAGCAAAGTAAGGACGCTCTAAGATTTTACACCAAGGTCAAGAACGTCAATATCAAATTGTGAGGTGTCAAAATGAGTGTTTCATTCAGCGATATGGGTCATGGAGTTCGCTTGATTCGGTTTTCTGGCCAGTCAGCAACACAATCATTTTCAAGAACGTTTTTGCCTGAAATCGCCAAAGCGATAGATGACGGGTTAACCAACACAAGCGTTCGGGCAATGGTACTAACCGGTGAGGGCAAATTTTTCTCTGCTGGTGCAGATATCAACGCATTTGCTAAGGCAATTGAAGACGGGGATGCTCCTCAATTAATTCGAGATCTTACTGGAGTGCTCCATCCCTTACTTGTACGAATGCGCCAATCACCTACCATTTGTGTGGCTGCTCTCAACGGTGCATGTGCAGGGGGCGGACTTGGTCTAGCTTTGGCATGTGATGTGCGAATTGGCTCACCTAGTGCCAAGATGGCTGCTTCGTACTCTGGTATGGGACTTTCGCCTGATGGAGGGACAACTTGGTTGCTGCCTCGTTTGGTCGGCGACCAAACCGCAAGACGATTTTTCTTTGAAAACGAAATTTGGTCAGCAGAAAAAGCCAATCAAGTAGGGGCAATCGATACTATTGTCGAACAAGATTCTCTGCTTGATTCTGCGCTAGAACTTGCACTCAAATGGTCCCAGTGGGGTAATCATACCAAAGAGGCAACTAAGCATCTACTCGATGTTCAGTCTGTGCAAGATTTCGAGATTCATCTAAAACATGAACGTACATTGATTGAAGCAGCTGGAACTACTGATGCCTTCAAAGAAGGCGTAACGGCATTTATTGAAAAGCGTAAACCAAACTTTGAGTAATCACTTTGGAAGTTGGCACTCTTCTGCTTCACCAGAAGACCAATCATAAATCCCCTTGCCAGTCTTTTTGCCAAGGCGACCAGAGGCAACTAATTTTTCCATTAATGGGTGAGGAGCATATGAATCATCATCAAATGATTTTTGTAGATTTCTTAGAATATCTCTCCTAACATCCAATCCAACTAAATCAGTTAGAGCCAACGGGCCCATCGGGTGTTTGTAACCTAGCACCATTGCTGTATCGATATCTTTTGCGCTTGCAACTCCATCTGCAAGCATTCGAATGGCCTCATTTCCTAACACAACTCCTAATCTTGAGGTAGCGAAGCCTGGGATGTTATTTACTAAAATTGTGGTTTTATTCATTTGCATACCAGCTTGTTGGGCAATTTCAATGGTTTTCTGTGAACACAAATCGTGTCTAACTAACTCCAACAATTTCATAATTGGTACGGGATTAAAAAAATGCATACCAATCACTCTTTCTGGACATCCTGAAGCAGTAGCTATATCAGCAATTGAGAGAGATGATGTGTTAGTTGCTAGTATGCAACTTTGATTGGTGTATTTTCCTAGTTGCTCAAAGATTTCAGATTTTAATTTTGGAATCTCTGGTACTGCTTCAATAACTAAATCAGCTTGTCTTACCGCTGCTTTCATATCGGTAAATTGAGTTATATTTTCTGACCAATCTTGTTTTTGTTGCTGGGTTGTTTTCCCTCTTGCAATCCCCTTTTGCCAAAATGAATCTATAGTTTTCATGCCCTTTTCTAAGCCCTCCGGAAATGCATCAAAGAGGTTAGTTTGCCATCCACTTTGAGCACAAACCTGGGCAATACCAGCACCCATTGTTCCAGCGCCAATAACGGTCACGGTCTTAATCGACATGGTCAACCCAATAGGTTAAACTTCATGATGCTTGCTTGTCGTTTTTAGTTTTTATCTGGGCGACAAAAACGCCACCGGTAATAAGAACGAAAGCAAATGCTAATGACAATCCAAGTTTTTCACCAAGCAATAGGTATCCTCCCAAGATTCCAAACGGCGGAACTAGGTAAACATACAAAGCACTCATCGAGGCACCGATCTTGATTATTCCATCAGCGAACCACACATACGCAACAACGGTAGAAAAGATTGCTAGAAACACTATTCCTATCCAGCCATCCAGACTTGGCAAAATAAATCCTCGTGTGGCAGTTTCAGCAGCCATTATTGGAGTCAATAATATCAGACCCGCTACGGATGACCAGACGGTTAATTCTAGCGGATTTAATGGCTTAGTGGAATTATGTTTAGGTTCAGTCATGGCTTTTTTCATTAAAATCGTGTTACAAGCCCATGCAAGGGCTGCACCTGCAATCAGCAAGTCCCCAATAGCACGATCGACAAACTCTATGTCCACATTGGGTGAGTAGTAAAATAATATTCCAACCCCGGTAATCCCCATCAATAATCCTGTGATTAAATTTCTATGCATACTTTCCTTGAGGAATATAACTGCTAATATTGCAGTAAAAATAGGATTGAAGGTAATCATGAGTGAAGCATCACCAGCTGCGGTATATTGCATTCCAAACATAAAGAATGCTTGATAGACACAAGTTGAGAAAAACCCAATCAAGAATAATATCTTCCACTCTGATTTATTTGGCAACATCCACTGCTTTGAAAATTTAAGATAAGCCAAAAAGCAGAATGTGGCTATGATATAACGAATCCAAGATGCGGTAAATGGTAGAACGTCACCAGCTACAACTCTGCCTGCAGGCCAACCAAATCCCCATATTACTGCAACTGTAAATAATTTTAAATGAATTGCTAAACTACTCATTCAAACCGCTCCAAACCTAATTGGAGCATTCTTGATCGAGGTAATCCTATTTCCGGTAATCCCTTTGCCGGAGCATACATTTTGAGTCCTTCGATGCGCGAGACGTACAGGCCATAACTAGCCATGTCTCCTAGATTGAACGGGGTTTCTAGTCCCAAATCTGTTAGCGCTTGACAGGCTTTTTGGCTGTAGATTGGGTACAGGTTTGTTGAAAAATGCATCCATTCAGAAATTCGTTGTGTGTCTATTTCGTCAATGGTAAGCAAATGTTCTAGCAGGGCCACATCCGGATATGAAACAGTTCGAATAATCATTTCTATCTCGTTGACTATTTCTTCTGGGAAGGCAAAGGGCTTTCGGTTTGACCATTCTTCTGCGACCTGAATGTGTTCCATAGATGCTTTATCTTGTATAGCAAACAAAGTTCTGGAATAATCTTCGTCATCAATACTGTCAGCAACTAAAGTGGGTAATTGTTCATAGAAATTTTCACATCTTTCGACGTTGATACCGTACAGCGAGACTGGGATCATGTGACCACCGTAAAGATTCAAGCGCTGGCGCCAATGCCAGAATCGATTTGTCTTGTAGACATTGGTTTGTTAGCAATCCACTCTTGATTGAATAATTCCTTGAGGTCTATTTCGTCTTGTTTCCTAGGCATTACTTCGTGTAGATAAGCTTGCCAATCGTCGTCGTTACCTTGGAAAGGAGTTCCGTCTACATTGAAGTTACTGCCTTTGGCAGCCCCGATGTCGCGATTGAAGTTTTCGTGAGGTACATACAATTTCTCAACACCCTCTGGTAAGTAGGCACAAAGTTTCTCAACTTCTCTGACAATCTCATCATGGTAATGTCCACGACCTTCTTCATTGAGTACTTCTTTGTTAACCTCAATTCCAGCATCCTGCTTTTTACGTTCGTCCCAGCGTCCTTTGACTCCCCATACATACGCCCAATGAGCGGATGATGAAGCATCGACACCAAACAGGTCATGAGCGGTCGATACCCATTTATTGATGTACCTTTGAAGCATATCTAGCGGTATGACACCAGCCTTGATGATTCTCCTAAGGCCATTGGAACCAGTTCCCAGGTGGAATGATTCTTCCTTGAGCATTGGTCCCATTGAAGCAGCAAGAGGTTTGAATGCAGAAGTCGATAGCATTCCGAGTTGAAATTTACCGTCACGATCAACAAACATAGTGTAACAGAAGAAGTCGAGCCAATGTGGCATTGGACGGTTGAAAGCACCAAGTAATCGGTCGCCGTCTTGGGCATTCCTTTCTAGTAGTTTTTGAGCCTCTCTACGTCCTTGCTGGCCAAAATATGTCATCAATAGATAGGCCATTTGCCATCCATGGCGCTGTTCTTCAGCCATGATTCTAGCAGCAGCATATCTGTCGTAATCAGTGGGTGCTGATGCGAGTAGATGTCTCTGCTGTTCAACAGATGCAAATTCTGTGTCTCCTTGAACAGTAATCATCGCAATTAGTGCATCTCGCATGCTTTGGTGAGGTACCTGAAGTGCTCTCTCCCACTTCGCTCGACCTTCATAGTCGCCAAATTCGATTACATCTCCTGCACGTTCCCAGTCAAACAAAACTGAGAGTTCAAAGTCCCCTAACCAATCAGGATTGAATCCAACTCTTTGTTGCCAATCGCCAAAATTTGTTATCCATTCGTCCCAAGTGTTTGGTAGGTTGTCCATGTCCCTCCCAAGAATGGGTCTTGCTTATTGTCTTTGCGAACATGTTCGTATTTCTATATAATTTCGTCATAAAATGTGTCCACTATTTTACTTTCGATAGCATGAAGCATAACTGAGATTGTAGATTTGGAGGAACCGGTTATTTCGGCTAACTGAGTGATTGAAATTTCTCTAGGTATGTTCCAGTATCCTCTGCGTTTGGCCAATTCAAAAATCTGTGTTTGTCTTGCAGTTAGTAGTTTATCATCACTTGAGCGAGTTGACTTCAAACGCATAGGTATCTCGTCTGAATTTATTTCCTCGACTAATTGTTTAGCTTGACTGGGTGAACACTGTATTGTCCAGTCAGCCCACCCATCTATCACTTCAAAAGGAGTTCTTGGGACTACGCCAACAACGCGTAAGGCTTTGATAAATCCACCACCACCGCTGGCTATTGTCACTGTAGCCTTGTTACCGTCAAGTAAATTGACGGACTCCACGCTAGATAAATGCTCTAATTGGTTTAGTAATAGTTCATCAGTACTAATTTGAGCTGTTCCTCTCCCCTTGCCAAGAGGCATGGTTTCGATTATCTGTAATGTGGAGGATGGGTTTTCCCGGGTAGCTTCGCCAGCCCAATGTCCATCCGGTAATCGAACTTCAATTCTTACTATTTGCGACATATAATCACTGTTTGTGAATACGGTCATGCCTTGTCAAAGTGCCTGCTTGTACATCAATTAGTTCTGCATAGGTGTGCATGTCGCCGTTTTCCAAAATTTTCACACCCGGTAGGTAGCCATCACAAACTCCAGAGGCTACGAATATTGCGTCATCTGAGCGACATAAATCTTTAGCATCCCAAAGCCTGGTTAAATCATCATCTATCATTTGTTCGGCACGGGCTTCTTCTTCATCAGATCTAAACACTAATCGGCCTTCAAAAACACCGCCAATTCCACGTATTGCAGTTGCAGTGATTACTCCTTCTGGTGCGGCTCCGATGCCTAGCAGCATATCATGTTCCCCATCTGGCCTAGCAGCCCATAGCGCAGCCGAGATGTCACCGTCTCCAAGTAAGTGCAGTTGTGCTCCAACTTGTTTAATCTCCTTGAATAGGTCATTATGGCGCTTTCTATCTAGCGCAATAATACGAACTTCTTCAATTGGTTTATCTAGCACAGATGCGACTTGTTCGATGTTGTATGCAACCCCTGCATCAAGACTAATGTGGCCTTCCATCTCTGGCCCAGCGGCAATTTTATCCATGTAACAATCTGGGGCATGGAGCAGAGTTCCTCTTGGTGCTGCGGCTAGGACTGCAATTGAATTAGGTAGGTTATCTGCACAATTATTGGTACATTCAAGCGGGTCGACAGCTATGTCGATAGCCGGTACTAGTGGATTGCCTATTTCAGAACCAAGTTGTTCACCAATAAAGAGCATCGGTGCTTCATCTCTTTCACCTTCACCAATGGCGACTCGACCATCGAATGGTACCTTGTCAAAAGTACTCCTCATCGCCTCTACAGCCGCATCATCAGCAGCCATTTTGTCACCCTTTCCGCGCCATTTTGCACTTGCTATTGCGGCCATGTCCACGGCGTCGAGAAAGTGGTTAGATAGGTCAGATACCTTGCCCATGTATCACTATGGTAATGACCATCCAATGAATGATGCGGTCAATTTTAATTAACTTGATTTCACTTTTTCAATTATTCTTACACCACAAATTTCAGTATTAGGATACTGTCCTGTAGAATCTTTTTCAAATGATTTTATCATGTCAAGAGCACATAATAGGCCAGCACACACTCCGGTTATTGCTTCCATCTCAATGCCTGTTTTGTAGTGTGCTACAACGCTAACATCACAGCGAAGACCATCTTCATCTAGGTTCCAGTTAACATCACAACCCTCTAGTGGTACTGGGTGGCAATGGGGAATTATCCTTGGAGTTTCTTTTACCGCTTGTATTGCAGCAATAGTTGAGGCTTCTATGACGTTGCCCTTTTTGACCTCATCATTATTAATCGCAGTTCGAGCAGCTTTCGATATTTTGAGAAGTCCAGTCGCCTTTGCTGTTCTCTTAATTATCAACTTTTCAGTTATGTCAACGACTGCTCTAATATTTTTCTCCACAATTTCACCCCAATCCTGCTTTCCATTTTTCACCATGTTCGGAAACTTCTTTTTTCCATATTGGTGCTTGAATTTTTAGTTCATCTATCAACCATTCACACGCTTGAAAGGCCTGCTTCCTATGGGGGCTGGCAACATGTATTGAGACAATATTTTCTGACACATTTACTGGACCGGTGCGATGCGCCATTGCAACTTTGGCGATACCAAATTTTTCGATTGCAGTTACGGCTAATTGATGTAGAACATTGCCGAGCTTATCTTGCCAGGCGTCGAATTCTAAACGATATATCTCTACGCCATCATCATGCCCCCTAGTAATGCCTAAAAATGACACTACAGCACCGCAGCCGGATAAATCTAACTTATCTAGCAGACCTTGGTGATCTAGATTTTTTTGGGCTTCCATGATGAAAATATCTCCGCCCATGGTGAAGCGAGGGAAACGCATCATTCAAACCTCTCGCCTCGTTACCGTGTACATGGCGGAGCGAAGTCCCATCAATATCATGGGAGCGGGCCTTTCAGGTTTAGCAGCAGCAACAATTCTGGCAAAAGCAGGACATGAAGTTCATGTCCATGATATTAGGGACGATTCTGGTGCTCGATTTGATGGAGACTTCCAAGCCTTAGAAAATTGGAGTATGGATGTTGATTTCTTTGACCAATTGACACAATGGGGCTTTGATACATCTGAATTTAAAGCTACAGAATTCACCGAAGTCGACCTTATCCATCCCGACGATGAAATAACTCAGGCAAGAAGTCCCAAAGTTTCTTACCGAATCGTTGAGCGAGGGACATCAAGCCACACTATTGACCAAGGAATCAAACGTCAAGCCTTAGCTGCTGGTGCCAAGATACATTACAAAACTAAAGTGAAAGAGGAAGATTGTCAAATAATCGCTTGTGGGCCTAAAGGGACATCAGCAGTTGCATATGGTGAAATATTTCACACAGACCACCCTAATCATATAGCATTCCAATTGAATGACAAACTTGCCCCAGGTGCATACTCATATCTGATTGTTATCGATGGCATAGGATTGATTTGCACCTGCTTGTGGCGCAAGCAGAAAAAAAGTGACCGGTTTCTTAACGAAACCATTGCTTGGTACGATAAGCACTACCCTGAACTTAATCGCCAACCAATTAAGAGAGTTGGCGGTAAAGGAGATTTTACGATTAATGCTAATTATCTGCAGGATGGCAGATATTATGTCGGTGAATCGGGCGGCTTGCAGGACTTCATGTGGGGCTTTGGTATGCGTATGGCTATTTGGTCAGGAGTATTAGCAGCCAAGGATATTCTAGGCGAGTGTGATTATGAACAAGAGGTTAGAAAACAATTGCTTCCTTACGTCAAGACTAGTGTTGCTAATCGCTGGCTGATGAACAGAGTAGGTGACAGAACCTTCAAAATGATGTGCAAGAGCTGGATGAAAGACCAAAAAAAGCGCAACGATGGTTTGGTTTGGATTGGAAAGCTATTCCGGCCAACTTTGTTCAAGAGTATTCTCTACCGATTTGTAAACCCGTTTATGTTGAAAAAAGATCCCAAATCAATGGGTCGAGGCGTTAGAAGAATGCCATTTAGAAAGTCACTAAAAAGAGATGATTGGGAGCCTTCTGAGGCGGCAATGGCAGTGAAAAGTCAGTGGAATGGTGTACGTAAAAGCGGTGGAAAAACTTCATTCGCTAAAGATTCAGATAAGGTATCCTTGCCAGAAAGTTGAATGCGATTTATTCATAATGCTAGTCATTCTCGCAGGACACATGAGCGACCTTTATGGATTAAAACTTGAGCCAATGCCAAACAAACTGGTCAATTATGGAGTCACAAATAACGGGATTGCAGTAATTGAATTGTCATCAAATTCTGCTGGAGAACCATTGGATGGACCTAATGACCGCTCGCCAAACACCTACACTCATGAAATGATGAGGGATATTGATGAGGCTGTCGTTAAAGCGAGATTCAATGACGATGTTACTTGTATTGTCCTAACGGGCAACGGCGCATCTTTCTTTTCTGCTGGTGCATCAATTCAGATGCTTAACTCCGTAACACCTGGTTTCAAGTACAACTTTTGTCTTCACGCCAATGAAACTCTTTCAAGATTTGAGCAAACCTCTAAGCTAGTTGTTTGTGCTATCAACGGTCACGCCGTTGGTGGAGGACTGGAAATTGCCATGGCAGCAGATATTCGAATTGCTAGAAAGAACGCTGGTAAGGTTGGACTACCTGAAATAAATCTTGGTGTGCTAGCAGGTACAGGTGGTACTGCAAGACTAACTAGACTAATTGGTAAAGCAAAGGCGCTTGAAATGATGGTAACTGGTGAACTGATGTCTTTTGAGGATGCAGAATCCTGTAACCTAATCAATCACATTTGGGAAGGCTCAGCAGAAGATTTCAGAAGAGATGTGCTCGATTGGTGCACTCAATTTACTCTGCCAAATAAGGCTGTTAAGGCTGTTGGAAATATCAAGAGGTCCGTACAAACGGGTCCAGAAATTCCATTCGAGTATCATCTTGCATTAGAAAGAGAATTACAAGCATCACTGTTTAACAGCACTGACGCAAAAGAAGGAATAGCTGCATATGTCGAAAAGCGTGTAGCTAACTTTACTGGCAACTAATCTACACGGTGTTAGATATGGTAAAATACAATGTTCCAGCAGATGTTCCAGATGAACTTATTGACACATTCATTGATAATATGGATGCTGCAACTGCTGGCACAGGAAGAATGAACTTATTTGCCTGCGACCAAAAAATTGAACATCTCAATGACGATTTTTACGATGGGGGTCAAAAAATACCACTATCTTCTAACGACCCTGCACATCTATTTGAGATCGGCAATCAATGTCATCAGGAAGGAACTATTGGAGTACTTGCAGGTCAACTTGGATTAATTGCTCAATATGCGAGAGATTATCCAGACATCCCTTACCTTGTCAAGTTGAATTCAAAATCTCATTTAGTTAAAACTAAACAAAGAGATCCAGTATCTCAAGCACTTTGGGATATGGATGATGTCATGTCTTTGGTTCACAATGGAATAAATGTGGTTGGTATCGGTTATACAATTTATATCGGTAGTGAGTACGAGCATGAAATGATGTCTGAGGCTGCACAATTAATTCGCCAAGCACACGAACTTGGCATGATTTCAGTTGTTTGGATGTATCCAAGAGGTGCTGCAGTGGGCAATGAAAAAGACCCACAATTGATTTCAGGTGCAGCAGGGGTAGCGGCATGCATTGGGGCCGACTTTGCCAAAGTAAATTATCCAGCTGAATTTGAGGGTATGTCTCGTTCGGAGTCACTAGCAATTGCCGTTGAAGCCGCAGGACGCACTGGTATTATTTGTTCAGGTGGTGGGACATTACCTGCTGATGAGTTCCTAGAACGTTTGTGGCAACAAATGAATATTGGTAATTGCCGAGGTGCAGCCACCGGCAGAAATATTCATCAAAAGGATACCAAAGAAGCAGTAAAAATGGCGGCAGCATCTCACGCAATTATCTGTCAAGGAGCGTCTGTTGAAGACGCCATGGCGATTTACCACTCTTGAATGGTGATATTATGGATGTGATTCATCCAGAAATTGCCAAAGCCAAAACATTACCATCGAACTACTATACAGATGAATCGTTATACAATTCACTACTAGGGAAATTCTTTACGACTTGGAATTTTGTTGGGCATGTATCCATGCTGGAACATTCAACGACTATACCAGTTTCAATCGGTAATAATCCAATGATGCTTACAAAAGATGAATCTGGTGAATTTCACTGTCTATCTAATGTTTGTACTCATCGGGGTATGATTTTGTCAGAAGTTTCAACTAATCGTCGAACAATAAAATGCCCATATCATGGAAGGACATTCAATCTTTGTGGGAAACTAAAGTATATGCCAGAGTTTGATCAAGCAAAAAATTTCCCATCAAGTTCAGATGACTTGCCTTCTAGCAAAGTAAAAAATTGGCAGGGTCTACTATTTGCCAATTTAGAAAATGATAATTCATTTGAATCATTCATTTCAGTTGTTGAAGACAGAATGAATTTCCTTAATATTGAAGATTTCCAATTTGACTCAAAACTTGACAAAACCCATCATCTTGACACTAATTGGATGTTATATGTTGATAATTTTCTGGAAGGGTTTCACATACCATTCGTTCACACCGAACTTAATTCAGTACTAGACTATTCATCTTATGAAACACAATTATTCGATAATGGTGTGCTACAGATCGGATTTGCTAAAGAGGGTGAGGCAAAATTTGACTTGCCAAAGAGTCATGTAGATTATGGGAGATCAATCGCCGCATATTACTGGTGGCTATTTCCGAACCTAATGCTCAATTTTTATCCTTGGGGTTTATCGATAAATCTTGTTAATCCAAATGGATGTGGTAAGACTATTGTACAATATCACGGTTTGGTTGTAGACCAAACCAAAGTTGGTTTAGGTGCTGGAGGGGATGTTGACTTAGTGGAGTTACAAGACCAAGAGATAGTTGAAGCTTGTTTTAGAGGGATGAAATCAAGTTTGTATGATAGGGGGCGCTACTCTCCAAAAATGGAGATGGGTGTACACCATTTTCATAGAATACTGACTGGTTAAAATCAGTATTTATTTTCTGGCGGGGAGCCAGTTGTTACATTGCCTTCTTGGTCAATAATAATTGGTGTGCCTTCTTCCCACCCAGGGCAGTTTGAAGAAACCCATATTCTTGTTGCCCATTCGCAGATGTCGTAGCCGCCTGAGAGTATTCCAGATCGCTTGATGTAGCCGACTTTGACAATGTCTTTGTCCTTTGATAGTACATTACCAAGTTGCTGACTGGTGGTTCCATGGCGCATTGTGCTATTGATGTGTTCCAAAATCTCCGCAGTGTTTCGGGGTCGGTCGCCTAAAAATTTCTTTATCTTTTCACGGATTCTGGTTGTTTTCATCAATATCATCTCTTTGTCACGTAGCGCATATCCATTGGATAATTGCCACTAAACTACAGGACGCCGGTCGCTGATATAATAGTTGCTCCATTTTTACTAAGTCGTTACATTTAGGTACTAAATTAAGTGTAAAAAGTGAACTTGTCATGACTGGTTGTAAGTTACTCCGTACTTTTCCAATAGAAATACGTAACTTAATGTAACTATAAGGTGGATTAATGGCTAAAATTATAAACAAACTTCTGTTGGTGTGGTTAAAGGTGACATTATTGTCCAATAAAAGGATTAGAAGTAGTTATCATCGTAGGATATTGAGTTGGTTAATCGACTCAGGTGGCTCCGTTTCACAAATTTCGAAGTCGCTTAAAATCAGAACTCCGCATGCATCACTCGCCCTTAGTCAATTAAGAAATAAAGGTTTAGTGTCACGTAATGAATCTAGTGGCATCAGGGGGGCAATACACAAGATAACCAAACAAGGTAGGATGCGTTTGGATGAAGATTATATTGCATTATACAAACTCCACGCTATAAATCTCCCACAAAATCATGATGCTGTTGTCCTAGAATCAAAAGGCCCAATAATCATTCTTTGTTATGTGAAAAATCCGCCTAAATCACTAATTAGCCTACCAGAAAACCCTTATCTCGATATTGATTCAATGGAAAAAGATTCCAGTGGAAGCATGGGGGTAAGATGGGCATCAGTGAAGTCTAGTTCGATAAATTGGTATTCTAAAATAACTTTAGAAAAAGTACAACCACCAAATAAATCCAATCTCGGTACCATTGAAGGATGGTTTGAGCAATCTAATTCCTTTGCGATTGTTAGAGCTAATTTACTAAACAGTGATGAACAATGGAACGTTAACGCAGGTACTTGGTTTGACGCTCCTGCCATGTCGGAAGAAAATTTACCGGAGATTCTCTCAAGTGGCGACAATAAAATTGGTGAGATCGTAGATTCTGACATTTCAGTTTCATGGAAAAATAGACTACATGCACATTTAACTTCCAAAGTAGATTCATCTATGCTGATTAATTCGTTTTCTCACGGTTGTGTGGTGATGCGCAATAATCTGATAAAACCGCAAAAAACAATTTTGCCCATTGGTTGCTTATCGAATTGGTTAAAAATGAAACACCCAAGAATGAGTTCTGTTAAATTAAATGCGAGATACAAAACACTTTCCAAGAGTTTGATAAGTAACTCAAGTAACTCAAATAACTCATTATCACTTGCTTTACTAAGGGATATTTCACGGGATTTTGGTGAATGTGAATGGGTTAGCAAAAACCCCGGTAATATTGAAGTTTCGGGGTTGTCACTAATCGGTATGAAATCACTAATTGAATTTATCAAGGCAAAGGGTGATTTGGAATTCATAGTTGAATGGAATTGGCCAATATTAGCGAATTTAGATTTCTTAGAGTATATTTTGAGAGAAAATAATTGTCGATTACTAGTGACAAAGCATGGCGATATAACGGAGATAAATTCAGCGTTAGCAAAATTAGTATCATTGCGGGAATTAGCGACAGTAAAACTTCAACTTTCAAGAGAGCATTCTCTGACCATTAAACTTAGCACAGGTCCTGACGTTTCCTCACCAATTACACACAACTCAGTGCCTCGAAATGCGGAAGAACTTGTCAGGTCACATTCTGGCAAATCATGGGACTTAGATTGTTTGACAAATAAGGAAGCCAATTTTGAATATCGTAAGGAGATTTGGCAGGCTATGAATTTCTATCCAGAGGGGAATGAGGAATGGGCCAATAAAATAGAACTTCATAATCCATTGGCGGCATGGATTGCTACTCCAAATAGAAATAGGAAAAGCAGATGGATTAGGATCGTTGGAAATCTACCCAATAAGTGGGCAGATTTACTGGAAATAAACATCGACAATATTGAAGTAATAATTTCTAGTTTTTCTAAAGGCAGTAGAACTTGGCAGAAGAAATCAATAATCTATATTTCTGAATATTTTGTCAAAAATAATCAATTGCTAATACAGATGTCGCATTTCCTTGACTCAAAGTCAGCGGTCAATCTTTCTGCTTGTATTTTGTTAGCCAGTAAAGAGTTACCAGATGATTTTACTGAATTAATTCAACGTTCGGTTGATTATTGGCTAGATGGTCCCCTTTTTGCTCAAGAGATACTTGCTACATTATTTCCAAATAATTCTGTAGAACACAATGACCGTTTTGGAGTCTTAGATAAGGTGAGAAATGCTTCAATGATTCATCCGAAGGATTCAATTCTTTACAATTGGAGTAGTTATGTTACAAGTCTGATGAATGGTGAAGTTATTTCCAGTACCTCAATGAGGAATTACATGAAGTTATTCCCGTATAAATGGTGGTATGATGATTCATCAAACTGGTTATTGAATCAACTAAGTAGTTCTGCGGGAAGGCGATGGCTGGCAGCCAATAGATTGCCTTGGCCAGCATTAATTGCTAGATTGGATGGAGAGGTCTGTGGTCCTCCAGGTTTTCCGAAGCGTTTTACCAGAAACATACCAAGTAGTGGAGAGATAATTTTTATTCCGGTGATGACGGACTGTGAAGCTAAAGATTCTTTAATGGATTTGTACGACATGATTTCAAGTCTGGAAGAATCAACTGATGTTGCACCTGGTCGAACTCATCCGATGGTTGGGTACTTGCTCAGAGAGTTCCAAGAATGGCCAGACTTTTCTGCAAGTATCTTCAACGAAGGAGACGAAGAAATCGCATCCTTATTATTTGGAATATCTTTTTACAAAAACCTCGTATGAACGATGGCTTCATTTAGCATAACGATTAGACGAAGTTGCCGCACTAGCAACATCGGGCGGAGCTACTGTGAAATTGCAATGAAGTCCGATACCAATGTGCGGTCCGCTATCGAAGACCAAAATGACCCTTAGGGGAGTGAATTTTGGTGCAAAAGCGGTAAACCAATTGATAGGTTATGGGTCCTTGTGCGACGTCAGGATGAACTCAAGACAACCACCCTATCAAACAGCACGCCCCAGCACCGAGGGTCAGGCCTTGGAGCATTGCGATGAAATAGGCCGTTAGGAGCTGGGGCACAGTGCTCATTTTACTAGAGGCTACAAATAGCCATTCTTGCTCAAATTTTAGCGATTAACTCAAAGGCGAAAGAGATTACAGTATAACCATGGCAACTGGTTCCAAGTTTGAATGTTGCTTGGTTGGAGGGACCTTTGATAGGTTTCATGCCGGTCACAAATTACTACTTTCAGTGGCTATTTCAAGGTCTAAAAGTGTCGAAATACATGTTGTTAATGACACCTTGGCTAGCAAAAAATCCAACCTAATACAATCTTATGAAGATAGAACTCATAAAATTCTTGATTGGTTGAATCAAAAATCTCACCACGGTGTCAAGATATTCACTCTCAATGATGCATTTGGGCCAGCTCCTGTGCATAAAAAAGCGGATGCGATAGTAGCCACGCCGGAAACAACCAGTAATTGTGATCAAATAAACCGAATGCGTAAATCTTCAGGCTTGGGTGAATTATCGATACTAGAAGTTCCTCATATGATTGATTACTCAGGGGCCATTATCAGTAGTACTAGAATTAGAAGTGGAGTTATTGACACGGATGGTAATCCATGGATTGAACATGATAAAACTCAACAAATGTTGAAGATGAACTACTCACTAGATTCTGAACTAAAAACTCCAATGGGTTCTTTGTTTCCTGGGCCTGAAGACTTACCAGAGGTGGCAATGACTGAAGCACTAGAGTCTCTATCACCAATTCATGGATCTATTGTGGCAGTGGGTGATGTATCTGTGGCAACCATGTTAGATTTGGAGATAGTTCCAGATATCGGGATAATCGATGGCATGACAAAACGGCAAGAGTTAGATGATTCGGAAAAGGTATCTACTGTACAGTTTCAAAATCATTTGCACAATAACAATCCACCGGGTCATATCTCACCATCAATGATAAGTTCAATAAAACAAGCATTAGCAAGTAATCAAAAGACATTAATCAATGTTGAAGGAGAAGAAGACTTAGCCCCAATCATAATTCATTGCTTAGCGCCAATTGGTACCGTGGTTATCTATGGCCAACCAAAGGTTGGTGTAGTCGTTCAAATTACTTCTCTGTCAGTAAAAGAAAGATGTCGAAATATATTATCACAGTTTGAGGTGATTGGATGACTGCGTTAGGGAATCCGCTAATTTCAATCACAGTATGTGTTAGAGATGGAAAAGATTGGGTAGATGGCTGCCTAGAAGCGTTAAAAAACCAAACCTATCGGCCACTTGAAATTATTGCCGTTGATGACGGTTCTACAGATGGCTCGAAAGATAAATTGCTCGCATGGCACGCACCGGATGATGAAATCCCAACCAATATTTTAATCCAAGATGCAGAAGGTTTGTCAGCAGGACGTAAATTGGCTTTGGATAATAGCCGGGGAGAATGGGTAGCAATTACCGATATAGATGTTAGACCATCACAAAACTGGATTTCCAATTTGTTTAGCGAGGCCACTCCACTAACTAGCGATGAAAAAATTGTAGCAGTTACTGGGCGAACAATATTTGAACGTGCAAATGACCTAGTTAGCCATCTACGCTCAGTAGAAATTGAATCAAAATATCGTTCACGACCAAGAAGAACAAGTTTGGCTAACGGTCCTTGTTCAATGTTTCATCGTCAATCTTTAATTGAAATTGGAGGTTTTCATCCTAGTTGGTATCATGCAGAGGATATGGAAGTTAGTTTGAAATTAATTGATAATGGTGGGACAATTGTTTACGCTCCTGAAGCAGTAGTTGCCCATGTTGCTGAATCTGGTAGAAAACGATTCCTTGCTAAGCGTTTGAGAGATGCTCGGGCACACGTTAGAATTATGAGAAAATATCCGAAACGTCGTAGGAAGGGTCCAGACCTAGATTTTATTGGCAGTTCAACTATGGTTCTCGCAGTATTGCCACTATGGATAGTTGCAATAGCAAGTAGCCTACCGTTCTTTTACTTATTTTTGACTACTAGTGAGCGGAATTGGGAGGAGATTGAAACATGGTGGCAGACGAATGTTTTGATAGTTTCTATTTCCATGATAATAATCCAAGAAATAATCCTTTGGCGCGGTCCCCTTGGAGTTGTTAATCGTAGTGCTTTAGCAACCAGTGATGGTAACAGGATTCTAGTATACTTTGGACTAAAAGGCTTGATTTTGCAATGGAGTATGTCATTATGGCGTGGCCTAATTCTTGGGGTTATGGACGGCGTGTTAAAGAGAAACGGCCACGAGTTCTAGTTCAAGCCCTTATTTCCTCTGCTTCTGGTGAATTAGCCGAGTAAATCAAAGCAAATCCAAAAGCCATCAATCCGATTGTTACCGAATACACTCCAGGATCAATCCACCCAGTTGCACATATGCCGAAGTAAAGATAGTTGACTACACCAAGTAGTAAACACCACGCACCAAGTGTCTTGAACCAACCTCCAAGGTCAGGGTCAGCTAGGGACATCCAGATGTCATTAACAAAAATTGATTTCAGCCAAGATTGAATTCCACCTTCTTGGTTGTTTATTGTCTTCAAACCAATTGCCGCTAGTCCACCGCACAGGGCGATGAATATCGCATCAGAGATTACAAAACTGGAAGCAGTGTCTAAATCTTCAAAAGCCTTGTTAGTTGCTTCAAAGGTAAACACCCCTCCCCAAGAAACTCGGTAGTTGGGGTGAACTTCACCCATCAAGTTGAGGACTGCTAGGAATATTCCCAACATACCAATACCAACGAACCAGTTTGACATAGTTTTGGATGGGTTCAGAATCATCTGAACAAATCCTTCTTCCGTCTCATTAACTTCGCTCATGCGCTGCCCACCTGCCATGTGATTATAAGTACACCGAACCATAAAAATATGTTAAAATCACAATCTAGTCTGATATTTGTAGATATTATTGAACATTCCTTGTAATTCTGGTTCGGAGTTTGTCATTATTTCACTTGGATTAATGTTTTGTGGAATGCAAGAATTAATTTCTTTGGAACGTCCATAACGCCCCTTGCTTATTGTTCTAGCAGTAATCAGTCCCAACATGTCCAAATTAGAAATTAAACCAGAAACCCTTCTTTGGGTCAGTGCATTGGTTCCTAAATACCGGCATGCTTGAGAGTAAATTGAATAAACTTCTCCGGTTTGTATATTTTTCAAACCGTTCCTCTCATTGATTAAAATTGATGAAAGAACAATCTTTTGTTGGTTTGGTAACTTTGCTATTACCGGTGTCATTTGGTCTGCTTCAATTTGATGCTGAGCAATTTTGACGTGACTTTGCTCTACTTTGAGCGACCCGCCCAATTCTGCTTTTTCAGCAGAGACTCTAAGCAAATCCAGTGCGCATCTTGCGTCTCCATGTTCTTGGGCTGCCAGAGCTGCACACATTTCAATGACGCCATCTCCAAGAACATTTTCTTGTAGTGCTATAGTGACTCTTTCTCTGAGGATATCTTGTAATTGTTGGGCATCGTAAGGATTGAAAATCACATCGAGTTGGCCAAGTCTAGATCTAACTCTAGGATCTAGGAAGTCTGTAAATTTCAAATCATTGGAAATGCCAATTACACAAGAACGTGCCTTCTTTAGCGAAGAATTCAGGTTGGTCAAATTATACAATAAGTCATCGCCAACCTTCTTGACCAAGTGGTCAATCTCATCTAGAACGATGACAAATACTCCCTCTCTAGAGTCCATTCGCTTTACTAGTTCTCCAAATACTCGGTCAGTTGGCCATCCTGTGAATGGTATCTCATCAATCTCATAATCTTCCAGTAATGAATTCCCAATATGGCTTAACACTCTGTATTGAGTATCGATTTGACGGCAGTTGACGATTATTGATTGAACAGGGCGATCTAATTGCTTGCCTTTCTCTTCAAGTTGGTTACAAACATAATTAGTGACCGCGGTTTTTCCTGCTCCTGTAACACCATACAATGTCATATTAGATGGAATGTGTCCTTTCAATGCTTCAACAAGATTAAACGAAAGAATTTCGATCTCGTTTTTCCTGTGCGGTAGATTTTCTGGGTGGTAATTATGGCGGAGGAATTCCTTATTTGTGAACAAAGTGTTCCGAGAGAGATACCCATCGAATATGTTCTCAGTCAACTGTTTATTCCTCCTACAAGTCGGCAAATCCCAATAAAGACAAATGCGCGATGACTCTCCCAGTCCGAGTCCCCCTCATAAGTATGCCTTATGGATTTGATTTTCAATACCCAATTGGACACCAATTCGAGGTTAAATATTTTTTATTACTTTTCGCCAACTTGCCAAAAATTATCCCATGAAATAACTGTTCCATCATCAACATGGTAGACATTATTTTGGTGTTGTGGAAATACCTTTTCAGTTATTTTTTCAAACGAAGAATTTGCTGAGTCGATGAAGGTATGAGTTATGATGAATTTCTTGTTGGTATGAGCTTTACTTAAATTATCAATATCTGATGGTTTATGATGGTGTTCACTTGGTACCCATTCAGGAATGGCCATTTCAATAATCACTAAATCAGTATCAGATATTGCGCTGTATAACGGTTCACAAGGGCCAGAATCACCACTGTGGATAAATTTAGCACCATCATCTGAGGAGAACGCATAGCCAAAAGGATCGACAGAATCATCGTGATTTACCATAAATCTCTCCCAAGACCATCCATCCTCAGTCCTACCCTTGCTATTTTCATCCCATCTTACCTTTTTTAGTATCCTTTCCATCGACCCTGGGTAAGCAATATCACACAGTTGCTCGATACGTTGCCTAGCACCGGGTGCTGCAACTATAGTCAACGGATTAACTAGTTCACGATCTGAAATATAGGTTCTTTCAAGCAATAGAAAAGGTAAGCCAAAAATATGGTCACCGTGTAAATGAGTTATGAATATAGTTTCAATATCGCTTACTTTCAAGCCCTTTTGACGTAATGAGATTAGTGCTGTAGGCGGTGCATCTATGATATGCCGCTGATCAAATATGGCGAAGGAATGGTGCCTACCGTTTGGCAGAAAAGCATTTCCAGTGCCAAGCATCACTATCTCATGCGCCATGTTTCCCCTAGAGGGCAGTAGGTATTGTGTTAATCGGTTGAATTATGTGCAAGTTCAGTCCATGTCAATGGCATTTCCGAACCTTCAATTACCCCCGCCGATAGGGAGCATTGCTCGTGATTGAGCAGTGGTGACTCTATGGCAGCCAATAATGACAATTCGTTAGCAATCCTTTTTGGGTCACAGACCGGTAATGCCGAAGAACTTGCAGATAGCACCAAGAAACTTGCAGACAAGGCGGGTCTCGACGCTAAAGTGTATGATATGGACGGTTTTGGAGCGGCAAATTTCGCTAATCACAAAAGAATTCTGATTATTACTTCGACTTGGGGAGAAGGTGAAATGCCTGATAACGCTGAAGATTTGTGGACTTCAGTGTGTGAATCCAGTCTCCAATTAAACGGCCTAAATTTTTCAATTTGCGCAATTGGTGATACTTCGTACGATGAATTTTGTCAAGCAGGCATAGATTGGGATAACAAACTTCTCGAACTTGGAGCTAACCGTACTACTGAAATTCAATTATGTGACGTTGATTTTGAACCGGAATGGCAGCAGTGGGTCGACAAGGCTATTCCTGCAATGGCGGCACTTCAAATTCCAATCACTTCTGAGGAAGAGGTTGTGGAAGCCCCAGTAATCGAAGTCGTAGCCGAAGTGAAGTCGACCAAAGCGGAAACAAAGTCTGAATGGAGTGCGAAAAATCCATATTATACAAACATAATAGAAAATTATGTTTTGAATGGTGAAGGCTCGAAAAAAGAGACCAGACACATAGTGTTTGAATTAGGCAAATCAGGACTTGATTACAAAGTGGGAGATGCTCTTGGTGTAGTGCCAGAAAACCCTCCTCACATAGTTGAAGAGTTGTTAGAGGTTCAAGGCTGGGACAGAGATCAAATAGTGACTACACACAATGGCGAGCGCACTATTTATGAGGCCTTGAAAAAAGATTATGAAGTACATTTGGCAAGTAAGAAGTTTGTTCAATCTCTAGCAGAAAAAGTAGTTTCTACCGGTATTAAGATTACGGTAAAAATGGTTTCTCGCTCAAGAGCTGGGCAGCAATGGTCGGCAAGTGAGCAAGAATTACTGCCCCCAGAATTATCTCCTAGTGCGCCTTCTAACACCCCTGCTGAAAAAGTAGAACATCTAATCACTGATCAGAAAGCAATGGAAGATTACCTTTGGACAAGGGATTACGTTGACATTATGAGAGAGTTTTCTGCAAAGTATTCTCCAGAAGAATTTTTCGAGTTAGCAGGCAGGGTTAAGCCAAGATTGTATTCGATAGCATCATCTCATGATGCTCACCCAGGTTTGGTAGAATTAACCGTTGGAATTGTTCGATTCAGTTATCACGGTAGGGACCGAGGCGGGCTGGCCACTCAATTTATGGCTGACGAAATCTCAACAGGTCAACAAAGAGTTGGAGTTTTCATGTCGCCAACAAAATCGTTCGTCTTACCCAAAGAAACTGAGACCGACATCATAATGGTCGGTCCAGGCACCGGTATTGCTCCGTTTAGAGCATTCATGGAGCAGAGGGTTTTCGATGGTGGTAGCGGTCGCAATTGGTTATTTTTCGGCGACCAATCTGCCAAAACAGAGTTCTATTACAAAGACACCATAGAATCTTGGTTAGATGGCGGTCATTTGTATCGGTTTACCACAGCATGGTCTAGGGACCAAGCGGAAAAAATCTACGTACAACACAGATTAAAAGAACACGGTGCAGAAATCTGGGAATGGTTTGAAAACGGCGCGTATTTTTATATCTGTGGTGACAAAACATACATGGCAAAAGATGTACATAAAGCCTTGATCAATATTGCAATTGACCACGGTGGGATGTCAGAGTCTGATGCCACCCATTTCATAGAAAAGACGATGATGAAGGAACAAAAGCGGTATCTGCGAGATGTTTACTGAACTCTTACTAGGGTAACTGTACCTGTTTCACTGGGACACCATGCTTATTGGCCATTTCTATCATTCGCTTTGTCCAAACAGAATCCTTCCCAGGGAAGGCTAGCATATGGGTCGCATGTTCTAACATTTCTTTAGCTAAAGTAGCAACTGCTTCTGGTCTGCCACTATCTTGCTCAGATTTCGGGCGAGGGCTTTGCCAAGCCTCATTGTATACGGCTAGTGGAATATGTTGGTTGTCTGCCCAACGTTCAGCAAGGTAATCAACTCCACTGGCTCCACCGATGATAATCATATCCGGATATGCATACTGCTCCACCCATTCATCAAGTTCGTTTTCAAGCCATGAATAATCGTAAAATTTGGAATTACCGCAAACTACCAAATTGATTACTCGACCATCTCTATTCAAATCTTTACCGCCATATTCGGCGACAATTTGGGCACCGGTTTTATCATCGTTCGACATAATGTACCATCATACTAATAGGTTATCAAGATATGCTACAAAAATAAACTTTTCCGGATTATTAGGCTTTTTTTTTACCATTTGCCAGTATATTACGCCGAAATCGGGACTTTCTAAACAGTGGGTTAGCAATCTTAAACAACCGTTTCACTCATAGATTGTCTTGGTTTACCTCGGGTTATGGGATTCAAGAGGGTCTTGATAGCGAATCGGGGAGAAATAGCCCTCAGAATATTGCGAACACTTCGCGATATGGGTATCGAGGCTGCGATTATCCATGGCAAAGAAGACCGGTTATCTCTACCTGTAATGATGTCAGACGTTGCATATCCAAATTATTGCACAAATCCGCTAGATTCTTACTTAGATATTGAGTCAGTAATCACAGCCGCAAAAGAATTGGAATGCGATGCAGTACATCCAGGTTACGGCTTTTTAGCCGAAAATTCACATTTTGTCAAGCGATTGACCGAGGAAGGTATTACTTTTATTGGCCCATCCAGTGAAGTTATTTCTTTACTTGGTGATAAAATCGAAGCAAGAGCCGCAATGGAAGCAGCAGGTCTACCGGTTGCTAAAGGGTCCTCAGAGCCAATTTCAGACGCAAAAGTTGCCGATAATCTGGCAAAGGATATCGGTTATCCAGTGATAATTAAAGCTGCAGCAGGTGGCGGTGGAATTGGTATGCAAATTGTCGATGAGGAATCACAATTTGCCAGTGCGCTGAAATTATGCATGTCGAGGGCTAAATCAGCCTTTGGTGATGAGCGAGTTTTTGTTGAAAAGTATATTCAAGGTGCTCAACACGTAGAATTCCAAGTGCTTGGTGACGGTAAAAACGCGATACATTTTGGTGAACGGTTTTGTTCGATTCAAAGGCGACATCAGAAACTGGTTGAAGAAGGGCCATGGTTATCAGAAGATAAGCGGGCAGAAATTGGCGATTTAGTCTGCCGGGGTGCAGAATCAGTTGGCTACAAAGGTCTGGCAACATTCGAATTTTTACGAGATGCCAATGGTGACTTTTACTTTTTAGAGGTTAATCCAAGGGTTCAGGTAGAACATACAGTTACTGAACTCTTAACCGGATATAATCTAGTTGAACTGGGCATAAGGGTTGCACAAGGTGAAGATCTGCCACTTAAGCAAGCGGATATTACATGGCGAGGTCATGCGATTCAGTGCCGATTAAATGCTGAAGACCCCAAAGATTTCGTGCCTAGCCCAGGTAGGTTGTGGGATTGCCATTTCCCCTCCGGTTTTGGGGTTAGATGTGATACTCATGCCCATCCAGGATACGAAATGCCTGGTTGTTTTGATTCATTACTGGCGAAGTTACTAACTTGGGGCAGAGATAGAGAAGACGCAATTAGAAGAATGCGAACAGCACTGGATGAAACACAGATCACTGGAGTACAACACTTGGTACCATTACATCGAAGAATTATGGATGAAAAAGATTTCATCAATGGTGATATTACCATACAATATATCGATAACCATCAGGAGTTACTTGGTTAGGGTGATACTATGGATGTATTGATGGTTGGCAGTATTGCCTATGATAGCGTAAGTTCTCCAGCGGGTAAGGTCGAGGATGCACTTGGTGGCTCAGCAGTATATGCAGGGATTGCTAGCCGTTTCCATGCAAATTATCTTAATTTATCAAAAATAGGCTTAGTCGGCGTTGTTGGTAAAGATTTTTTAGAATCAGATATCGAGATGTTAGAGAATCAAGGCTTGGACTTATCTGGACTTGAAATTGCTGATGGCAAAACCTTCCGCTGGGAGGGCTCTTATCATGGAGATATGGGCGTTGCAGAAACCCACGATACGCACTTGAATGTATTTGGCGACTTTAATCCTAAAGTACCAGAATCATCAACAGAACCAACAGTGTTATTCTGTGCTAACCTTGTTCCAGCCTTACAAGCACAAGTATTGAAACAAGCCCATGGTAAACGACTCTCTATGCTTGATTCTATGAATCTGTGGATTGAGATTGCTCGGGATGATTTGCTTTCGGTTATGAAGAGTGTTGATTTGATAATAATCAATGATGGAGAAGTAAAGATGTTAGCGGATGACGATAACTTGGTAAGAGCAGCAAAGAAATTAATCTCCATGGTAGATTGTAATAGTTTAGTAATAAAGAAAGGCGAACACGGTGTAATTGCTTTTCATCAAGGTGGGATGATTGCTCTGCCAGCCTATCCAACCGAATTAGTGGTCGACCCTACTGGCTGTGGGGATTCCTTTGCTGGCACAATTGCTGCATATCTGGCATCGGGTTCGGGAGATGTCTCTAGGGATGAGCTAAGAGAGGCGTTAGTAAGGGCCACAGTAACTGCTAGTTTCACATTGGAATCCTTTGGAACCAGTGGTTTGTTATCGTTGGATAATGACTTATTCGAAGAAAGGTTATCACAGTTTAGAGCAATTGTTGGGTAGTCACAAATCTATTCTTGGCAGTCCACCTTTGCCGGCAGTAGAACTGTGATGGTCTTCAGAATCAACCAATTCTTGCCAAGAAAATTGGCCATCACTTTCGGCTAATTCTTGTTGATTTTGCTCTATAATCGCCTTTCTTCTTCGAGTTGTTTCTTCAAGTTCCCTTACCTTTTCATCGGGCAGCAAGCCTTCCTTTGCTAAGTTGCTGAATGACGCTAATTCTTGCTCCATTGCTTCATCAGAGCGTTCTCTTAGCGAATTGGCTTGAACTCCTTGCTCTAGGCTGCTAAGAATACGGTTGGATACTGAACTAACTACTTCTCTAATTTGGGATGGGACTAGTCTATTTCTCAAAGATTCTCGTACTCCAGTTTGACTTTTCTTCTTAATAAGTCTAGAATTTTTTAGTGGTGCTTTTCTTCTCAACAAGGTTGTTTTTGAGTTAATACCAGTTTTGTCTTGAGATGTCTGCGGCCTCGTTGATTGTGATGCTCTTCTGGCAGTGGCGACAAGTGATTCTACCACCTCGCCATTCTCGTCAATATTGCCAAGTAATTGGTCAGGGGATGAAAAAGCAGATACTCCGTCTTGATGAATATCAGTACTTTGCTCATTGGGATTGTGATAGCCATCTCGGTTCCAAAAACTTGGTAATAGTTCTGGCATAGGTGCAGGACCTGCTTCTAAGTTGTAATTTTCGCTTTGACCTAGAATGCCACGATTTGGCACGGCATTGTTCTGGTGAGTTGGCACGGTTGTTAGATCGATATCTAAAGCAGGGACCATTGGCATAGATTCTCTACTTTGGCGTTGTCTTCTATCAGTGACATTATTGATGCCTCTTTGAATTAGTGCATCGCCGGCATGAGTATTTTGAACATTCGGGCGAGCGGGCTGATTTAACCAAGATGGTGCTGATTCTGGGCTTGATTGTACTGGCATATCAAAGTCAAATAATCCAGCATCAAGTGAAAAACCCGGCTCAGCCTCTGTTGTTACAGATTCAGCAAGGTCGGTCGAAAGGAAGCTAGCGATTGATTCAGGTCTACTTACTTCGACAACGCTGACTGGGACTTCATGTTGCTCAAGTGAAGAATTCCTGGGATAGTTGGTGTCTCCTTCAAGCAATTCCAATCCATCAACAGCATCGCTGAGTGAGAACCCACGTTGTAGTTTCATTAGAATTGTGTTTACTTTTAGTAACGAAAAATCATTGCCGGTGATCACGTGACAATCACCAACTTCTGTGTCAATAGTCAATGTGGGTTTTCGAGTTACCGCCCATCCTATTATCAAACCGATGCCCGAAAGCATGGTTGCTGCTTGCACCATTGGGCTAGAGAATATGCGGATACTAGACCAAATTAACGCAAGTCCTGCGGCGGCAAAGTAGCCGGGAACTAATCTTGTATGATGGTGATGCACTCGGTTAATTGAATGTAACTTTATGTCCAATGCATGTCCAGTTCTGGTTTCCAAACTTAACATTCTCTCATCGATAGTTGCAACTACTTTGCCTACGGCTCCATCAAGGTATAATGAGTCGATTTTGACATCATTTGACTCAGTTGATGAATATGCTACGCGGCTAGAAGAGTGCATCCCAATATTCCAAGCATATTGTCTAGGTTATCAAACCACCGCAAATTTACTCCAATAAAACCCGTTATTTTGGGTGGTTAATTTTGGCCGAATTATTGATTTTGATGTAGTTCAGCCGAACCGATAATTCTTGGTTTTGAGTCCAATTGAGAAATAATTGCTTGTTCCTGATTATCTCTCCTAACATAAAGGGGAGATTCCCATTCAACAATCAAATCATCTCCATCGACTGATTTGATTCTTCCAACAATAAACTGTAAGTCTAGGCTGACATGTATTACGTCACCATCGACTAGTTGGCGTTTTTGAAACGGAGAAGTTGATAATTTTAGCCTAGATGACTTGTGTTCAATTACCGACAATGGAATGTCAGTATTGGTTTTTTTATCTATCAGCGCCGGCTTCACGATGATTGATCCGTTACTAAGTGATTCTTCTTTGGCATTTCTCAAGGCGATTCCGACTCTGTCTCCTGAACGAGCCTCAGCTACGTCATCATCCATTACTTGCAGTGATTTTGTACTTCCATTACCTTTGGCCGGTAAGATGTGCAATTCATCATGAACTTTCAGTGTACCACATTGAACGTAACCAATCGCAACTAGTCCAATGCCTTTGACATTGAAATATTGGTCGATACTAACGACTAACGGTGATTGTGCAGATTGGATTAACTCATCATTAATCTCGTCCATCAATGCGTAAAGTTGGTTTCTAATTTCTAGTCCATCAGGTTGCATAAATTGCCAGCCATCCAATCCTGCTTGCATAAACATTTTCTCAACCATGTCTTGGTCAACCCATCCACCATCTAACGGTCTAATAACTGCAATTCCTCGCTTGATACTGGAGCTAGCAAAGGCAACTATTACCTCCCCTAGAGTTGCATCAATTTCGTTTATTTCTATTAGGCCTACTCTGCCTGCTGAAATTGCATTCAATAATGGACGTAAGCGTTCAGGAAATTTTGCAGGTCTAATTATTGAGATGATTTTTGCTTCCCCATCGGTTAACTCTTTGTGAACATAAGTATGAACATCCCTTTGGTCTGTTGCTTTAGCAACATCTTTGGCTAATTCATCACTACCAAACATTGCCACATTCAATACAGTCATGTCTATCCCACCGAGCACCTTCAAATGAATTTACGGGCTATTACCAATTACTTCTGGCCAACCATGTTACTTCTTATCCGCTTTGCTTTGTCCCATTCAATTTGTTCATCATCATTTTCGACAACAAATTGCGGTATTGGTATTGGCCGCATCATTGAATCGATCGCAACAAAGAAAAAGTATCCTTCACAGATTTTCTTCTTTTCCCATGTTGCTTTACTTACGGCAAAAGCAGTTACTTTTGAGCATGCGGTGTGAGTGCTAGTATAGACTACCTGGCCAGTCACCTCAAGCAAATCACCCTGTCTAGCAGGGGCGATAAATTTCAGTGTATCAATGGAAATAGTGACAAATTCGCGATGGGCGAATTTAGAACATGATATTCCTCCAGCTTTATCCATTATCGACAATAGTTTCCCACCAAATAAGGTATCATGATCATTGGTGTCTCCTGGAAAAACGTGCTCAATTAGCGTGACAGGCTCTTTGGAATAAGGTTCCATGGCAAAGGCAATAGTTTCTACTTCAAGAAGTCACGCCATGAAATAGGTTTCATCATGTGGTTTAGTGACATCATGTTTTTACTAGAATTGGCAGATATTGAAAATTTGCAATGCTATGGGGTCGAACAGAACGGTTTCTGCGAGTGGCGATTACGCTTCTATATCAGGTAGAAACAGTTTGTTTATGTTAACTTAAAGAGGAAACAATCTCTATAACAGCAATTTGTAATTGTACTAAATCAATAATTACGATATGAGCCTTTATTACTCGAAAAAGCGATGTATTTTAGTCATAGACGCGTTGGTAGTGTGTAGGCGATAACATGGCGATTGAGAAAAACCAGATAAAAACTTCACTTTTTTTGACTTTGTTAATGATTCTAACCCCGTTTGCAGCAGCTAGTACAGTGACTACATTTCCCGATGGGTCATCAGAAGTTACTATCGAATTCAAAGATGGGGTAAATTCGATTAATACTACCGATGGAGGATTTTACGTGCCAAATGATGAGACGATAACTGCAGCATCGATAGATATCAGTTCAAATCCATTAACTCATTCTACTGATTTTGGTTATGATCAAATAATAAAATCTTCTTGGGACCCAAGTCTGAATAATGGTGCGACTTCATTTTCCACTGTCGATGATTTTATATTCAACAAAGACTCTAATTATAATACAGTACAACTAAACTCAGAATCATTAATCAGTGATTTTGAAATTAATGGTTCGAATTTTGATAATACCTCCTTTTGGGGTCAGGATGACGGAACACCAATTGCATGGGATTTTGGAAAAATCCCGTTTAAAACCCTAAAAGGAGGGCCAGATAATTGTGCATCAGGAGATATGTGTTGGGGTACTTCCATCTTTGATGATGATTACACTAACGATCTTGATACTGGCCTTGGAGGAGGTATCGATGCTCACGAATATCGTCTTACAACTCCGGTTACCTACCTTGATAGCGCACTCAATGACACATACCTCCGTTTTTCTTCTTGGCATCAACTAGAGACTAAGTTTAATCCAAATGGCGGCGGCTATTATTATTATGATGATTGTGCTTATCTTGAAATCTCGTATTCTAGCACGGGGCTGTTTAACGGGGAAGAAGTTGATGAGATGCTGAATATAAATCTGCCATTGACTGGCGTAAGCGGCATCAACGCAGGTAATGGACTTTACTCAAAAGACGCAAATTCTGCTTCAGCCAATAGAATCTCACCTGAATGTGGTGCGATAACAAGTAACCAATTCGGCTTAGCAGGTAGTTCAATAAATCCACAAAATACTGATGGTTGGGCCACAATCGTAAGTAATCTAGCCCCATACTTAGGGAAATATGTGAAAGTAAGTTTCGTGCTATCCAGAGCAGATGCGCCGGGTCAAGTGGCTCAATTCCCTACACCTGGTTGGTACATAGATGACGTAAGTATCGGGGAATCATATGAACAGGAGTCTGTAATGGTGATTGCCAATATTATGCCTGAGTCAAATTATTCCGATAAATCGCCTAACGGCTACGGCATCTTGTATGTGGATACGTTTGAACCAGCAGAATCTACCCTAAGTTATACCATCAGAAATTCGATTACCGGATTAGTAGTTACTTCAAATGATGGAGTAATATATCAAGATCTACAAGGGCCAGTCATTGAATTATGGGGCGTAGACGTAGATGACAATCCATATATTGATCTTGAAATAACATTTAATTCGGGATCGAATAAAATCTCAACTCCAGTGTTCTATGGTTATATCTTAGGAACTGAGATGGGTGTTACGTTCAACGACCTAAACTTAGTAAGAGACTTTAATGTTACAGAAGGTCAGATTGAATATATCAATGTTAACGGTTATGATTACTACATCAATAGCACGAACTTAATCCAACAAAATAGCTTAGGTGAGTTTTCCAAACCAATCTATGGCTTAACATTATCAGGCTTCAAAAACTGCGGCACTTCTTTTGAACTATACTCTCCTTTCAATCCTTCATCAATTATACTGCAGGAGAATATTGGTTATGAATTTGAAGCCCCGATATTCGAATTCTCCATCAAAATACCCTTTCAGACAGATTGTACTATCACCAATATTTGGTTAGAACTAAGTTTTGGCCACCATTTATCTGATTTATCTGTGGATTTTACTGATGACAGTGAAGCAGAATGGGTCTTTGACCAACCCGGGTTTGGTAAATTTGGTTATCAGACAAAATTTTACAATGGTGAGATAAATGGGATTAGTCAAGAAAATATCAATTCCAAAATAACCATTGATTCAGTCACTGGCACAGAGGTGGGGGGCTTCTTTTTGCTTCCCAAATATAGTCAAGCATCATTCTTTGATGTGAGATTAACTGACAATTCGATATTCAACACCAACAGTTCCACCGAAGGTTTTTACCTTGATTTGATAGTAGGGGCAGATCAAATCCCGTTAACTCTGACACCAAACGAAGAAGACTTTAGCCTCTATGATGCCATGAATTCCCGAAACAAATCCAAGATATTTCTAAATACAATTCTGTCTGATCCGACTACTCCTTCAATAAAAACCGATGAAAGTGGTATTGATTGGGTTAGAATAGGGTTTAGAGTCACACAAACAGATACCAATAACGGCGGGTCTGTTGAATTAGAAAGGTTACGGATTGTTTATCAATATAACGCCACCATAAGTTCTGGATTCTCAGATTACCTGAAAGAATATGTTGCTACCTCTAATCAGGGTTTAGGCCAAATTCAATCATCCAACACATATATCCCAGTTACCGTGGAATCTGCTGAAGGGGGCAAACTTGGATTTTCAAATCTCTCTATTATTTCTCAACAGGGCTATGATTCTACGCTCACATGGAACGCTCCCTACGACGGATTATACGCAACTGGTGAGATTTACAGCATAACTACCACTCATGAAGTAGATCCTTCAACAGGTGCTAATTTAGATGATTGTAGGATTAAATTCAAAGGGGATTTTGGCTCCTTATACCTCGGATATGATGTACTTTCTGGGTTTTACGAGTTAGGTGATGAGAATGATTATATTTCCATTCATCCATCTTCCTCAGTCACTTCACTAGGTGACAATGGGGGTAAACAAGTATCTTGGAAGTTTACTATTAACTCAAACTGGGATGACGAGTCCAGTGTGGTGATTTTATCTGAATCAGTTGCTGATAATGGAATTATTGGAATGTTGTCCGGTAAACTCCTTTCACCAATTTCCAGCAATGCTGTTGAAAATGATGTTTTAGTAAATAACTTTACCCTGTTTAACACCGCAGGAGAGTTACAAGATTTGGCTGAAGCATATTCAAACCAAGACATAAGACTAGAGGGTAATGTTTCATTTGAAAATGTCCAAGCATCTCCAGATCCAACATTATACTATCTTGTGGTAGAAGAGCGAGGTTTGGAAATCGATGGCGAATTTACCAACATTACTTGGTCGGAGATTGCCAACAGAAGCGGCGTAATAAACGGATATTTTGATTGGAATGTGAATTTAGGCTTGTTTGCATCTGGTTCAGAAACCTACCGTTTCAGAATGGTTGGTTACGAAGGTGGGGATATCATTTGCCCTCCATCGGAATACTCTCCAGATTCTGATTGTGGGATACAATTCAACTTGTCTATCGATATACTAGATCCAAACCTAAAGTCTGTAGAATTATACAAACGAAACTCTGGCGAAGGTGACATAAATTCGGACGACAACTGGAGACAAGTATTCGACGATTCCTGGGCTACTCCAAAACTGTCGCAAGACTTCCGGTTTACAGTTAGCGACATTCCAACTCCTCCTGAATCTGGCGTTATGCATGTTTGGGTCCAGTATGACCACGACTCAAATTCCAACGGCCTACCGGAGAGTTCAGAATATGTTCAAATTGGCACCACTGTAAGCGTTGACTCACAAAATGCCACTTTTTCTGGAACTTACAACGATTTTGCCAATTCTGGTCTAAAAGGTAAGGTCAGTTTATGGATAGAATGTTACGATTTAGCAGGCAATTCAGTAGATGGGGGCAGCCCCGGATTTGATAATGACTATGTGACATACGTCAGTATGGACCTTGAGTACCCGACGATTAACTCTCTTAAGATTGAAGATTCTTTTGGCACCGGCATGATTGAAAATATTCCGTCAAATCCTCCCGAAGGAGTCGGTGTTTGGAACCAAACTATGTTTGCTGGTAATGAATACAACATCATCATCGATGCAGAGGATGGAAACGGATGGAGAGACGTGGACTTTGTAGAATTCACGCTGGCACCTCAAGAAACAAACTACGATTCAAAAATAACATATTATCCTAGAAATCAAACTGCCTGGACAAACAGCAACATGTTTTCCATCTTAGAAAATTCACAAGGCGAGTCAAGAGCCACTATTAGGACAATTGATGACAATACACTTCTTGACCCATTTGAACCAAATTTCATAATTACTGTTCCGATTTCGTTTGATTGGGGATTACCATTAGTTGGCGAGTACACACCATCTTTCCAGATAAAAGATTTAGATAACTCTCCAGTCTTTTCTGAAAGTTCATTCCGTCAAACATGGATATATGAAAACGATATGAGGTTAGATTTCCGTTCTAATCTAGATGGAAAAGAAATGATCTCTCCAACTCTTACAGATCAGGATGTTCCTATTTCTGAAAATCTTTATCACGAAATTGGTCAAGATGATTTCATAGGTTCAGTTACTGGAGGAGATAATGTCCTTTTCCAAGGGCAATACTCGTTCACCTCTGGAATATTAGAGAACGTTTTCATTAGACCTGAGGTTGAATTGACCATGGAAATTACTCGAAAAGAAGTGTTTAGAGACGCTGAGAAAGATTACGATTCGGTAGATGAAGAAATTACCACACATACATTTACTGGTGGTAGTTTTGAGATTCCGATTAAGATGCCATCCTATCAAAATGAATTTGAATATACATTTAGACTAATCAATCTGCCAATTGGTGCAGATGATCTAACATCTTCGTATTGTTTTGGTTCAAACATTAACGGTTGTTCAAAATTCGTAATAAAAGTTGATGATGAGGCACCAAAACTTGTTTTCGGTTCATGGTCTGCTACTCGTGGTGAAAATACTGTTAGCGGACTAGATGAGCAATTATACACAACCATGCCTACATCAACGTACCACTGTGTAGACGTTACCAGCCAAATAGAAGAACGCGGTTCGATATCAGAGGAAGATACTAAACTAAATTGGATGTTTTACGACGGAGATCCCACTAATGGTAATGTTTGGAGTGTGTACCAAGATAATTATGGCACACAACCCCTGACAAACTCGCTTAATCTTACCGGAGGAAGCTTAGGTTATGTTAGAGCATCTGCTGATTGTGTTGATTTGTGGCCTGTTGGTATTGGGCAGTTTGATGTGACAGAATCTGACCTAAACACCCCCGGGCTATCGGTTAATCTAGTGATGTGGGTAGAAACTCAAGATGGTGCGGGCTCTCCAATAATTGGAGCAGGAAGGTATAACGATGACGGAACTGCCTCTGGTATCGAAGGTAGTGACACAAATGGCCAAGATAGTTCTACGTACACGCTAGAATTCGAAGGAACTGATTTCAATGTTAGAAATATCAGAACCATCCCGGAGTCTCCTGAAGTTGGAGATAAAGTAAAACTTGAGGTGGAACTGGTAAACTCTGGTATTCCTGGTGTTGCTGATTTAGAAATACGCTCTGTTATCAATAACGGTGTGCCAGCGTTTGAAGGATATATTGTAAGCGAGATTATTGGCGAAAACCAAGCCATGTGGGTCTCTATTGAATTGGCAGAATTTACTGATGCCACAACTGGAATGTACTACATCGTATATGATAATGAAACCGGTGAAGAGTTGTTTAACGGTAAAGATCAATCCAAAACTTTCAACGTTAAAGCGTCGAGTTCCGGTGATTCCGGATTTTCAACTGGTTTAATCGTGATAATCCTTATTGCAGTTATCGCTATTTTAGCGGTTGCTGTTGTGGTCATCTCTCGTCGAAACAACGACGGTGATTTTGATGAGGTATACGATGATGAAGATGACAAATCATATGCATCTATTCCTGCAACTCAAAGTTATTCAGCACCAGCAGCTCAAGTGTCACCAGAAATGGCGGAGGCAATGGAGAAATTCACTTTCTGGACTCAAGAAGAGATACAAGCGTACTTTGATCAAGGTTGGAGCATCCAGCAACTAGAAGAATGGCTGGAAAACCAATGAGTGAGCTATAATGAGTTCAAGACTTTCCTGGGAAGACATTCTCTGGGAGGATCCGGATGGCGGATCAATTCTCCTTCATGGAACGATACCGACATTAGTATATCCGCGGAAGTTAAGACCATCAAAAGAATGGCACGGCCTGGCTTTGTTGGAATCTGAAGAAGTAGTAGATCTTTGGCGGCAAGAAGAAAAAGATGAAGTGGAGTCAAACGGCGTAAACCTTGCCCATGGCCTTATTTCTGGGGGCACGATGGGGCTATTTCTCGAAGAGGTAATGCAATTAGAAGATATAACTGCAGGCAGGTTTCCAGACCCAGAGCCGCGTCGTGTGCACAGGCTAGCAGAGCGACATGCACGGCCAGTTTTTTTCATAGAACCAGAATTAGATGATGAGGCTTGGGAACATCATATGATTGATGAAGCCAGGGAGGTCTCTCGTTGGAAGAAACTGTTTGGGCTGGTAACAGTAGGCAAAAAGTGGCGTAAAAGAGTCAAACAAAATATTTTTCAAGCAGAAAAACCACCTAAAGGAGTTAGCCCGAACCACTCTTCTGCGGCGGTATTATCCGCAACATGGTGGGATTTGAATGAATGGCTGATTGGGGAAAAAATTTCCCATAGCCGTAATCTAAGATTTGCAGCCAGGCTACGGGGCGCTCTCGCTGAACTTCGTCAAGAATATGGGGCCTCAACTGTATTATTGGTGCCGTTATTTTTACCGTGGCGCCAAGATATTGCGGAATTATTGCAAACGATGCCAAAGATAGAGGAGAATTCATCAAACAAGACTTCAACGGGTGACATGGAGGAAGAGTGATGGCTGTTGGCGGAGTAGATGTTAGAGTTGAAAATCAATTGGTGAGATTTGTCCCCCTCAGTCCAGTAAATCACGATGCAGTAGTATCGCAACTGGCAGGTCAAAAGAACGGTGGTATCGTGATAAAATCGTTGGAAAAACCACGTGCTACGATAATTATCGATGAGGAAGGCAGGATTGTAGTTCATGGCACTCATCGCGTTGAGGCTGCAAGGGCGGCCGCTAAGGAACTCTTACTGCGCTTAGGTTTGGACGACTCAGGATTACAAACTGAACTTGGCCCAGTTATTGCTTCATTTAATTTTGACAAGTCAGTAAATGTTGAAATAATGAACCAAGAATTTACTGCAGGACAAGCCATGTATGATGAAAGATTAGGCTGCGCAATTATTGAAGATTCACGTCATAATTTGAAATTATACGTATGGCCAAATGGTAAATGTGTTGCAAGTGATGCTAGGCACCCAAATATGGTTGCAATGTCGGCAGTTTATTGGAAGGGTCAATTAGAAGAGCATAACCTATTTCTTTGAGTGATTCAATGACATCATCAAATAGTGCTTGGAAAGGCCCGATACTTGATAACCACTTCCACCTCAATAGAAATGGAAGATTTTTAGAGGCCGCTTCAGACTTCAAAAAGGCAGGCGGAACCAACATTGTGTTGGTGCATTGCCCAGATTTCAAATCTCCACCTACGACCAAACAAGGTCATCGAGAATCCTATCAAGATACTATCAACATGGCTAGAGAAGTAAGAACCGAATTGGGTTTGGGAGTTAGAGTCGTACTGGGTCCACATCCAGCCGCATTCGCTCATCAATTCATTAAATGGGTTGATGAAGATTCACTGTTAGGAAAAGAAAAAGCCATGGAAAATTATCGTAATAGTATAGAGGAAGCAGTGAAATTTTTCCACGAGGGACAAGCACATGCTATTGGAGAAGTTGGACGCCCGCATTGGGATGTTTCAGACGAGATCTGGCAATTGTCCAACGAATTATTATTGGAGACAATGCACATGGCTGCACAAGATGGCTTTGCTTTGCAATTGCATGTAGAGGGTGAGTTAGAATCTACATATCGAGACATGGCTCAAATGGCCGATAAATCTGGTCTTTCCACAGAACGATTAGTTAGGCATTATTCTCCCCCAAATGTGGATAAAAAAGTGACTCAGGGATTAACTCCAAGTGTTTTAATCGGCAAAGGTGCGATGGAAACTTTGCTGCAGACAGCAACCTCCTCTAGCCATGGATTTTTGTTAGAAACTGATTACATGGACGATTTAAGAAGACCCGGTGCAGTACTGGGTCCAAAGACTGTCCCAAAACGGACAAATCAATTATTGGAAGCAGGTCTTGATGAAGAGTTTTTGTGGCGTAGCCATGTAGATTTGCCCGAGAAATTGTACGGTCAAGAATGACAACTTGTTCATACATTTATCCATCACATTGATGAATGGAACGACTTAGCCTAGAATGGTTGAACATGCGTAGTAGGAGTCTTGCTGTACTTATTGTAGTAGCATT